>JAABUS010000955.1_pt1 | contig 68136 bp, 59 predicted proteins | sample 5560161 | NCBI WGS metagenome assembly JAABUS01 (sample SAMN10711885, study PRJNA513376) | rock metagenome | isolation source: Antarctica rocks | place: Antarctica: Victoria Land, Trio Nunatak nord | collected 2016-01-04
AGTGTGATTGTACTGAATAATTCTTTCCTTCTCTTGATTTGACTTGTGTCACGTAGACGTTGAATGAATTGTTAGTATAGGCGTGCGATCGCAATCGTTCGATGATTGACTCTGATCGATAGAAGAGGATGCGTTCTGATCGTTCTTCTGCGCTCTCAATTTTCCACGTAGATAGATGTATGACTTGACGTCAAGTAAAGAAGATGAGCTCAAGCCTCCTCAGTATATCAGCGTGATCGACGAATCACTACTTCTCATCAATCACCTTCATAGATTGATTGTGACTGTTAGAAAGAATGTTGTCGCGTAGGTGAAAACTCTGCACGATCAACTTTCTCGCTCACGCAACATTCTAACATCGTTCGAATTGCGTCGAATTGAGATCTCTTGACTCTTCTGACTTCTATTCGGACACAGAATAGAATCAAAAGGTTCGTAGTCGACATCATGAACAGATGAATCTCGTTGCCAGCCAAAAAAACAATATATGAAAAGATACAAATTCTTTTATTATTTAAAGCGCAGCAGAGTATCAATTGATGATCAAGATGACATTCACTTTTGACGTCTTGAATCGTCACTCGTCAATCACGTGCCTGTCGTGATCGATCGAGAACATTTGAACCTCTTTTTCGACAAGAATCTTTCGTTCTTGCAGAACGTTTGTTTATCTTACGAGTACACGACTTGTTTGACACAGCTCACGACATCTTATCTCGAGATATACATCAGACATACATCAAACGTTCTCGATATTCTAAACACAAGCACGCTCTCAGCTTTCACCATTTCTACACAGACTCGCGTGATGAAGAGCTCTGATTCAAACTCTCGCGTCTCATCACAGAGTGTACGATTCACTGTTCTCAACCTTTCAAACGACATCAGCTGCCTCTGTCATTGCAAATTCTTATCTCTTCAGTAACATGCAAAGAAGTAAGACGTGTGCCTTGTCAAATATACAATGAAGACTGAGCATATCATCAGAAACATCGAAAAGAAGATTCATGTGACATGAATCTCGAAAAGACTTCTTTATTAAGACTCTCAAGACTCAAATCTTAGATAAATCTCGTCAATGTTCAGAATGCTCAAAGACTTTTAAAAGATCGAATCATGTTCGAAGTCATGTGAAACGCATGCATTCGACTCTTGCTTCTTCTCTTAAAAAGATCGAGTGCGAGAAGTGCGACGTGCGTGTCATCAGATCATGTTACCTTTCTAATCATGATTGCTCGTCGAATTCTCGCTGTATGTATGTTCCTTCGAATTGAATTTTGTCTTTTCTGATTCGCAATTTCATCAACAGCTTTCTCGAAACGCTGCGAGCATTGTTGTGTAAATTTATGTTTCTTGTCTTCTCTCAATCGACATCAACAGTCAAGAAATCACAGCGAGATTGTAGAATGATCTATGAATCAAAACTTGAATCTGACTCTCAAAGAACGTAAGTTGAATTCTTGAGATATCGTTCTGATCTAACGACATAAGCCTTAGATTTCTCATTATCTGAACCCTTCTCAAGACTCTCTATCACGTCTGAAGACGCGTCAAATACGTCAAACTGATCTGCATCTGCGACAGATCAGACTTCTATGCTGTCACAAGATTCAGATGCTATTGTGAGTCAATATTACAGCACAAGCTATCTCTCAACAGCGTCGAAACAAGCTTCACTATTCTGCTTGAACCTCAGTCGAGATCTGATGCAGTCGAGCTCGCTGTGACTGTCTGTGACTTCCTTTGTGCAAGCTTCTGCTCTCATCGAGCATGAAGCGATCGTCTATCGTGAAGACCACATTAGCGATGTTTTGACGCAAGCTTCGATCTTCTTTCAAGATTCTGCAGAAGCTGCTAGTCAAATTGATTGAGCAGACTCATTTGAATCAGAGTCAGCTACTAGTTATTTCATTCGCACAATGAGAGTTTGAGAGTCTGCTTCAATCTTCTCTCAGAATTCAGGCATAGTTTCTACGAAGCAGAACAGCATATTCTACATTACGACTACTTCAGTGCATGATCATATCAATCGCTCTGTCTATCTTTCAAGTTTCGAAATTCTATCACAACTCGGGTGAAATTTCTAGTCAATGCAACGACATAGACTATCTTGTAGCTTCACAGCTAAGCCTTACATCTTTAAAAGGTCGATCTGTGACTTTGAAATCATTTGTTCACACTGATTATATTGCGGATGACTCGGAACAGATTACAACCTTCTCGCGAAACTAGTCAGAGTTCAACCACAATAGACTAGATATACACGTGATTCAACGACAAGAAACCTTGACTTATTGTCGAACAATACATTCTGTCACTTGAAATAAATCGTCTTGAATGAAAGAATAGAACGATGGTTTTTGTGAGATTGAGATTCGTATCGAAATGTCTCGTAGTAATAGTCAAACGAGGTAAATCAATCAACCCTTGTATTCATAATTGAAACCAATCTTCGAAGTGATCATATTGCGAACTTGAGTCTTGAGTTCAGACGAGTTCGATAATATCATTTTTGCAAATTTGCTCAATCGTTTCGAAACTGCAAACATCATGATAACAGCGTAACTCTCAACGATTTTGAAGCAAAGTCGATCATCTAATACAGTTCTTGCATAAGTAAGTCTATGTTCATGATGCACTCAAGAGATAGATTTACAATCCTTTCTTCTCGAACTTCACCTTCACGACCTTCATCAAAAGCTCATTCGCAGATATTTTCAACAGTATATCACTCTCTGTAGACTGCAGCGATCGACAAAGATGTGAGTCTTTGTAGAATAAAGCTCTCGAACTGTTACTTCATAATTGAATCACAAGCGCTTCTCGTTCTTGTTCTCGTGAATGAAGAAAGAATTCGAGAAGCCGTTGCGTGAAATTCAGCACTGTGTATGCTCTCTGTTCAGATCATGGGAACGCGGACTCAAGAATCTCTCGAATATGCTACTTTCACTATTAGACGATGCGAAACAAACAGACAAAGAAAGATTGCTTACGATGTCGTTGACGACGTTGACTCTGCAAAAGTTCAACTCGTCTGCAGTTTTTCAAGAAAACTTCTTTCTGACAAAGTTCTCAACTCGCTGACCAAAAGTCGATCCTTTCTCTACAACAAACTCATCGACATTCAATGCTTCTCTCGAGAGTTCATCGTTTATAGAGACAAGAGTCGCAGCAGTCATTGCTTTCGTAACATGATGAACGATGACGAGATCTGCGACACGAACTCAGACGCTAATAATTGACGTGTGCTGCAAAGAGTCGCTCTAATCGATGTCGTCGTGAGCTCAATCGCGAACATCAGTGACAAATCGAGAGGCAGCCAGATAAAGAATTATCACACATCTCGTGCCGAGAGTGAGTATAATTGAGAATATGAAGATTCTGTTCACGTAAGAATTGAGCAGCATGCTCTCAGCAAACTCGACGATCGTTCTTTATCATTGACGTCAGGCAGCACTCGTTCGATTCAAGAACTCAAGAACTCACGCAAAATTGTTATCTGCTGTGAGTTCGAAGAAACGTGTCGCGACGTATGAGTCGAGAGTCTGTAGAAGAACGATCAATACGTGAAGAATGAGAGCTATTCATGAATCGTCATCAGCGATAGACTCTTCAGAGTCTTGACCTGATACATCGAATTCTTACAGTTGATCTTCATGAGGGAATGAGATTCTAATTCGAGAACACAGGCGATCGTCGTTGTCAACAAGATGATCTTCGTCAATGAAGGCAAGATCGTTCTACGATATGCCTTACTTTCTGCTTCAAAAGAGAGAGGTGAGATCGCTATGAACATCTCAGCTCATGAAGTCGAAGTCGATGGCTGAAGCATTCGAACGATGGTCGAAGTGCTCATGCAGTCAAGAATCGCAGTGTCGTTGCAATCATCTGAATTGATGATCGAAGAGCGCATGCAGTCATGAAACTGATGATTGAGACGTCGTTGCAATCATCAAATTGATGATCGAAGAGTTTATGCAGTTCAGAATGAACATGGCTGAGAACTTTTTAATTAGAAGCTTGAACGTAGCTCTAGCTTGAGATTGACATTCGTTGAGACTCATTGATTTAGACTTTCTTTTCAGCTTGTTCATCACTTCGTCAATGTGCTTGATTTTCTCTTGCTCTCTGCATTTCTTCTCTTCTGCGTGTTTTGTTGCCTCGTCTTTGATACTACAAAATACGTTCGATCATTGATCGCTCTTTTCTGCTCTACTCGCCTTCTGCTATACTATATCTATGCCAGAGCGAGCGTCAGTCGAGCGTCTCGTCAATTAGCTCTCATCGCTCTATGTGATGTTGAGAGAATGTCGAGTCTTGTTGAACGAAGCTGCGAGGTCGTTCATAGCTGTAAAAAATCGGCCCCCTGAAAAAAACCCTCAGATACTGACTCACAGTAGAATTTTCAATTCTCAGTCACGATAGACTCTGCCTGCTCTCTAACTCATGATGATGGTAACATCACTTTCCTTGCAACATTCTCGATCATCACAGCTTCGACGTGCGAATGTTCTTTCAAATTACTCATTTCTACTTATTTTGACTGCTTAAAAACAAACGAGAACGTGCATCTGCTTCTTGAAGCTTGCTTTCGAGAAGTTCTGCATCGTTCACGTCGTGAATCTCGAGATTATGTCTCAACTGTTTGAAGCGATTGCATATTCGTCTGAGCGCAAGACATCTCTGCTGTCGATTGTTGAAACGATGAACTTTGTTGAACTTCTGTCGATCGCGACGACGATTTCTGAATCAGTCATCAAAAAATCATGAACGAGAGACTGATAAAGAAGACATTAAGCGTCGTGACTCAAGAATGCTTTCATCACATTGTGTTCTATTACAACTCTTGAAGCACTGTGAAGAAAATTCTAAAAGCGTCGTTTCAGAACATGATTCTTCGAGATTCGCTTCACAACTTCACGACGTATTTCACATCGATCAAAGATTGTCAATTTTCGCACTCAATATTCAAGGTAAATCTGATCGACGACAACGCTGAGAATGAGATGAGTAACTACAGCTCGACATTCTTGCAACTCAGTGAGATGTCTTCCGTTAGACTTATCGAAGACGAGTACAACGCTTACAGTCATAAATGTCATCGCGATGAGTTACGAATCATGCGACGAGAGAAGTAGATAGAGCTAACTGTGAGGTCGGAAGAAGAGAGTAGCTGTCTCGTGTGATGTACGATAATAACATGCTTTGCCTTTCAAAGATCAAGCATAAGATCAAAATCATATTGTAATTCACGAAGTAAATCGCTATTCTTGCATCTATCATGCATTTCTCTTGTAGGATTCATGTTTCTCTGACCGTCACAATGAGTACGACAATAGAAGCAAAAAGTGCTTTGAAGAAAAAGAAAAGAGAGAAGAATGATGAAAAGAAGAAAATGAAGAAGATTCAACATGATCTCTTACATGTAGATTCGTCTCTCACAACGAAAGAGAAACTTCAATGATTCAAAATTCACATCAAAGTCTCAATTCAGAAAATATGAGATTGATGAGTGAACAACTTAAAATGTCGAAAGAACACTAAAGATCTATTATAGATAGTGTTCTCAATAATAAGATCTGCACGCATGAGAGTCGAAACTGAACTTTAGATATTTTCAAAAAGATGTTTGTTTAATAAAAGATCGATGTGCTTGAGGTTTCGTCGCTGCTAAAGTCTCGACCAAAGATGAATGATCTCATCTACGAAGGTTTGTTTCTTCGAGGCCATCTGCTATTGCATTGTAGATGTTTCAAGCAAACTCATTTTTCGACCTCTAATTCTGTCTGCATTCTCATGCTTACATCAACTGGTCTGAAACTGCTATTGCAGCTGCTAGAATTTCTGCTTAGCCTTAGCGATCATCTTGTCTTTTGCTCATTGACTAACAGTCGTCAGCGCATCTTGAGCGTCATTTTTCCGATCAAGAAGAAATCTCTGAATCTTCGCGGCTGAAAATGTATTTTCCGACAAGCGCGTCGCGAATGCTTTCGCCATATCATCAAGTTCTGCGAGAACAGCAGTCTCATAGAATGATCTGTACATTCGAATAAAGAGACATCTTAACTCTTCCTTTCTTGACAGGATAAACTCGATTTTCAAGTCAACTCGATCATCTCTAATCAGAGCATCATCAAGCTTCTCTGAATGATTTGTCGACATGATGAGAACAACACTCTCTGCGAATGCAATCTCATTCACGACATTAAGAAGGTCAGAAAGCGAGATATCTTGATCTATCTCTGGTTCGAGATTGATCTTCATGATGCTGAACTCGCGCTTTTTCCCGGAAATTGTGCTGGTCCGCCCTCGCACAATACTCGTGACATCAATATTCTCGAGCAGAACCATGCAAGAGTCAGACATTTTCTGGAATAGTCGTATAAGATCGTCATTCGTAAGCGTAGAATCACTCAGTAATATGTAATGAATCGTTAATCTGAACTGTCCCGCGAGTGCGAGGCTTAGGCTCGTCTTGCCGATGCCAGCGGCGTCGTGAAACAGATGATCTCGACGATAAGGTATGTCACGATCGTAATATCAGCGTCGAGTGTTCGGATGCAAGAATTCGACAATATCACGCTGAATTCTGAATTTTTGATTCGCATTCAAGATGATCGTATTCATAGATCTGAAACGCCTAGAAATTTTATCGACTCAAGATGCTCGAAGTTCTGTTCGCTGTTTTTTATCTAACGAAAGACGAATTTCGATGTAGACTTTCTGCATTCTACACTTTCTCTCGCGACTGCGCTGTATAAGATCTTTGATTGATTTGATGAATCAATCAAAGCACTTCAGTATAATGTTAAACTCTCTTGCAGACTCTTCTAACAATGAAAACTGTTCTTTGCTTCGATCAATTCAGAACGACTTTTCATCGTGTCAGCAGAAATATGTTTGATAGTTCGATTCGTATGTGAGAGATATGTCGAGTTTTCAATCATTAAGATCAAATTTGCTGTTGAGATCGATGTTGCTTTTTACTTTATTTCAATCATTTCGTGAAACTCTTGTGATGATTCTGACTATCAGAGAACGTGAACTTTCAAACATTCTCTGCTCGATAAGATAATCTAGAACATCGAAATAAAGATCGTCATAGAATTCAATAACAATTGTTGGTAGAAAGTATCGCTGAGTCAGTGCTCAGATGTTCTTGCTCGCAATCATGAATGTCATTCACGCGATGTAGAGAAAGAGATCGACTGAGAGAAAAGCATCAGCTTTGATGCCTAGAATGCTCATTGACAATTCGAAGATGACATCGTAGCCTGATACGTATGTCTCGAATATGCGAGTAGATGACTTTGCTGTTCGCGACTCGATGATTTCTTCAACATATTGATGAGATATAAAGAAGAGAACGAAGACAACGAAGCAGAGCAGAATAGTCGATATGATCAAGTTGTCAGTGTTCATAGTGAATTCACTTTGGGTCGCTTTGTACTTCTTTCTCAGACGAGAAGAATATTGAACTGATGTTGTTCAATTCTGCGTAGATTATACTGGTGACAGAGAATACAAAGCTTTGCGAAAGATGTTTTCTCTGCTGAATCTCAACAGCGAGCGATTCAATGTTCACATCAAGAAGATATCAGTGACTCGAAATAAGAACTGAGAGCGTCGATTCAAAAATTGTCAATTCGCACGACTTGCAGCAGCGTCACAATTGAATAGACTGTTAATGAACGTCAGCTAAGACTATACGCGTTAGGAAGCAGCGAAGCAGAACAACAATAACTAGGCTAAGTTCGTCGTTTCACGGCTCAAATCAGCCGCAATCGATAGCTTTTACTTGCAACTTCTAATTGATGATCGAAGCGCTCATGCAGTCATGAAATTTGATGATCGATGAGCTTATGCAGTCATGAAATTGATGATCGAAGAGCTCATGCTCAAATCAAAAACATCTGCATGAGATCGAGCCGTTGTTGAGACATTCAAGCGAATCATGAGCATCAACAATCAAGTGCTGATACCAGTCGTCGTTTCTTGTGTGTCAGATCACACTAATACCTTCTCATCTCATGCAACTTCGTACTCGCAGCTATCATCTTCATGCAATCTAATAGCGCGTCAGGCAGCTTAGACTCGATTCTGATAGAAGGTAATCCTCAAACAAATGATGCATTGAAAAAGAATGATCTCTTTGCCTCGTTGAAGCTTGAACAACAGTTGCTTGATTGTCTCTTATTGCTCTGATAATCGATCAATCAAAAGCCGAGATTCAAGTAAGAAACGAAGTGAAAAAGGTTGCGAACAGAGTGCAGACTAATTCTTGAATAGAGAAAAGATCTAACAGCAACATCGTCAACGAGCTGAAAGATTCACCAACATATACTTCAAGACTTTGGCCAAAGCATCGACAAACATCTCTAGACTACTTTTAGTGACGAAGCGCGACATTCAAGAAATTATCACCAGGCAAAAGCTCACACAAGGTCGTGCGGAATACTCAATCAATAGTGTAAAGATAATTCTTCACTCACGACGAGACGATGAAGCTCAGAGACGAAGGCGCAAAGTTCAGATCTCTATTCAAAGCGCTCTGTGTTTCTCTGTCAACTCGAGAGCTTGAGAAGAAGTCAAAGAACGCGACAAAAGTTGAAGATCAAAGCATCGAGATCATATCAAAGATTCGAAAACACTCTTCGACTTCACTCGAGATCTGAGAAAGTGAGCGTCTGAAACAGATCGTTACACCCGACCGCATTTATGATCGAAGAGTTCATGTTATCAGCTCAAAGAAAACAATAGATGAGCAACGCATTCTATCGCAAGATTTTTCTGCCATTTCAATATCTTCATCGCAGCTTGTTAGACTCAGTTTCCAGAATAATTCGATGTCTGCAGATTCAGACGCAGTGTATGCTTTGATTAAATTATCAATCACTCAAGTCGATTTTCAGAACAACTCGATATCTATCGATTCAGATGCAGAGTATGCTTTGATCAAGATGATACACGGTCAAGCTGCATCGACAGATTCAGATTCAGATTCAGATTCAGATGCAGAGTATGCTTTAACTAAAACAGCAATCGATCAAGCTGATTTCAAAGAGAACTCTGTATCTGTCGATTCAGATGCAAAGTATTGATTGACTATCGTGCAAAAGAATGAAGCTCTTTGCACGAATCTCTCTCTATATTTCAGAGATTCAGATGCATACTATGCTCTAATTTCTTCGCCGTTCATCAAACAATCAAAGGCTAGACCTATCGCGCTTGCTCAATTGATAGAGAAAGTCGATGACATCTATGTCGAGCTACTTATGTTAGAAGTCAGATGTATTGAGATTGATCGAGTCGCTTGAAACTCGAATATCAGCAACTACGAATGGCAAGCTCTCATTGTGCTTCACAAACAATTGTTAAACGAGTTTTACGACTTTTTCTTGACAACTGACCATTCATCTGCGGATTCGAGGCTAAGAAATCTCGTCGCTGATCGTTCGATGCCAGGCAGAATGTGACATCATGAAATTCATTTCTTTCTTGAGATTTTAAGAAATCGACTTTCAGAGACAAGAGAGCAAATGCTCACTTTCATTTTCATCGCGTACTCGATGTTAGCGCTTTTTCACGAAACGATTTCAGCATTCAAAGATACATGAGTCGAATGTCTCGAAGATTTAGCGCGATATCGTATGATCGTTGAAGAGAATATCAGATTTAGAGAGATTTGAACGAAAGTTGCTCGTATTTGATATAACATAGCTGCGAACAATAACTCGACCGTTGATCGTCTTTATCATCTTCTCGCCATTGTTGCTCCTTCTCACTCTCTGCAGCAGCTATCGCTATACACATGATCATTGACGTGCGTCGCACCCTTTGAAAGCGCTCGTGACAGCATCATGACATTTTTCAACTTCTTTCAGAGCCAAAAAAAATCGACCTCTAATCGATCGTCGTCTATAGAAAGCGTGCTCATTGAGGCACATGAGACTCTTTCTCGTGATAGATCAGTCGTCGAGTTCGACGCTGTGATTCGTTCAATTCGTGACGTACTTGATAACTACATCGAAAGCGTTACTATCAAGTTCAAGACACAAGAAGTCTTCATAGCAGTCGCGAACATTGCTACTCTCTTTGAATATGAAACAACAGACTCGTCAAAGTCAATTTTTCGTCTTGTCTTTCAAAAGACTGGGAAAATAGACTTTAATCATCAGCAGTCTCGTTCAACATTAGAAAGTCTAATACTTCTTGAGATCGAGTCTTCTCGAAGAATCATCTGTCTTGCTTCACGACTCACATTCATCACATTTTCGATTATTCTACAGCGCGTTGATGATGAGAATGTCTTTCTCTGCGTTCACGTCTTGCTATTGCTTGTTTGAAGTCTCGCAAACATAGAGAAAGCAATCACAATCGTTGAAGAAGATGTTTCCTGAAGGCAGATTTGCTCATTTCTCAATACGTTGACAAAGCACGAAGCTATGACGTCGAAGATTTATGCAGATGTATTTCCCGAACAGAAGTCTGATCGATCATTGTCAGAGAATTTCGTTGTGCGCGATCAGATGTATAGTCTGTGATATTATTCTAGAACTTGGTTTGAGGATGCAAATATTGATGAAGAAGAGCGCTTGCTGAAACTATCGTCTACGACTGCATCACGAGTGAAAAGAATACTGTGGCTTGAAATTCGCATCGCATCGATATGTTCGATCTTTGCCTAGTACGAGAAGATAGCGCTGACATACTTCAGTTTAATCGATGAATACGTTATGACAAGAAGTTCACAACGTTTCAATTGAGAGAATAAAGTCTTGATGAACTGAGTTAATTCTGATGCTCATGTGACATGTACAGAACAAGCTAGCTGACTTCAGCTGATTCTTTCAATAGAAAGAGCAAGTAAGGACAGTCAAATCTCGTAGAGCCGTGACTATCGTCAATACTCTAAAGGCGAGAATGATCATGTCGAATAGAGGTGCGATCTACCAAGCTTACTGTTTCCTCCCCAAGCCAAGCTCTCTACTCTATCGAGCTCTTCACTTCGTCAAGCTGATAAATCTTAGTATTTGATGCAAGAGTGCTTGCGTCAGCCAACATTTGAGCGATCTTCATATTCGTGATAGAAGAATCATCATCTTTCTCGAAGTATAGTCTTGAACACTGTTGAAGTACTGTGTATGTGACGATGAGTTAAGCGCTCTTCTATCTTGCACAGTAGCTGAAGCATGCTCGATCTAATAACTGTTATTCTTGAGCTGCAAAGTGCATCAGATTTTTTTCGTGCATGAAACAAATCTTCGAGTCTTCTGATGACACGCTATTAGCATTCAGTGCTACCTAAATATACTTCATCAAAAGTCATGACAGCATAATCGACATTCACTCATGCCTCGGCTAAGTCGATTGTTGTCTCCGCTAGTGTCAGGTGACGCAGAGATCACGCGGCAAAGATCAGAATCTTTCATTTTCAACCTTTTTCTCTTACTTTCAACCTATCTGTATTTGCATTTTTCTGACAAAGTTCTCGATAAAGTTATCTATTCGAAATCTGTTCTGAATATAGCAATGAAAACCCTACATCAATTCATAGGTGACACAGTTGCAAACTGACAGATTCTAATGATCATCTGTAAATTAACATCTCGCTTTCAGAAGCAAGTTCAATCTACGATTCAAACATATCAGAAGACAGCAAATCAACAGAATCTGAAGATTGTCGAATCTGATAGAAATCTTCTGACGCTCAAGAACGTAATTGAGAATCACTGACTGCAACTTTACGAAGACTCGAGCACGTCAGCTCGCATATTCGAGCACATGTTGATATTCAAAACGTTCTTGCATCGCAAATTGCTTGAAGACTACGTCGAAACATCTTATGTGATCAATGAGAACATTGTCTGCTTAGGTCGAATCAAATTCACATTAGAGGATCGTCAACAAGCTGCTTGCGAACTTGACATACATCAGAATCAACTCGATGATATTTATCAACAACGTGTTGTTCTTGTTCTTGATGAGCTCATGCTCGATCGAGCTCATGTAGAAAGCAAAATGCGAGCAGCTTCAGCAAGAGATGAGCGATCGAATAGCGACATTCAATCGTTGATTAATCGTGATGATTGAACAAGCTTGACTGCTGCGATAAAGAAGAATCAACTTCTTACTACGAAATTGTTGTTCAAAGATGATCACACACGAAGAGTAATTCAGCGTGATATCAATCGAGTTCAAAAGAGGTACTTTCGCGAGCTTGTTGATTCGTCGACATTCGTCATCAGCAAGCATGCCAGCAAATTGTCTGTTAATGCGAGAAGCTCTGTTATTTCGAATTCGACTTCAACAGCATCTTCTTTGTACGCTGATTCATGAGAGAAAGACGAGAGCAACTGATCGATTGAAGAAGACAATGATCAAGAGACAATTTCTGAGATCGAAGCGAGAAAGTCTATCAAAGAGTTCTTCTCAAAGACGTCAGTGTTTCCGTACTTCAAGACTTCTTAATTCATGTGTCGATGCGCGATGTTGAATTCTACGATTTGTGAAGAATGCTGATTTGAACGAGATGATGAAGAACAACTGCTACATAGAAATAAATGTTTCTTAATCGCAATCTGAAAAGCTTACGAGATTGACTGCTATTGCATCTCACTGATGCCTCATCCCTTTGTCATGACTCATATGAAAATGTCATCGAAACTTACAAATTCTTAGTGTGACAGGCATATGAGGCAACTGCGTAATGTTACTCAAGGCTCACATCATTCTTTTGCTCTATCGTCATCCTTCATGTCTATAGAAAACCAATATCTTGACGTCGAGTCGATGTTTCTCATTCAGTGTTTCCGAGTGACTATCGGCCGTGCTACTCAGATAAGTGAATCTCTTGACATTGCTATCATGCCACGCAATAACGCTCTGATGATGAATGCAATGCAACAAGACAGAGAACATCAGAGAAGGCGAGAAGACTACGAGGTGCATACAATCTAATTGCTGCCACAATCAAAATAAGTCACTTGCAGATTTGTCAAGGGGCTGAATTTGTAGAACTGAAGCACTTATAGAGTCGAAGAGAAGCTGTAGTTTGCAATAGATCAGTCAGGCTTATCACTCTCAATCGCTTCAAGCTAGACAATTTGTTGAGTTTATCCGTCTCTGATCTATCGTATATACTAATGAACATGTTGCAGATAAGCGCTACAATATCAGTATTTTTCCGAACATGACAACAGCATTCAAGACAGCTGACTTTCTCGTCGAGCAAGTCAGAGTCAATCTTGAAGACGTAATTCTTGTTCTCGATATCAGTTTGAAATCGATCGTCGTAGCTGATGCAGCGACAACACTTGAAGTCGCGACTTGAAATGAGGTCGATGTTGTCGTCGCCTTCGATCATATCGTGAGAGGAAAATATCGAGCAGGAGACGCAGAGATGACAAGCGAAGCGTTGAGAGACGACGAAAAAGATGTAGAGAGCGCGATATACAAGACTGAAGAGTTCTTGAAAAAATTACCTGAGGTAGAGACAGACAATAGGTTGAAAGAGATCGTCAAAATGACTGAGAAGAAGTCGAAGAGAAAGTGATATAATTAACATGCACGTTCATTTCGAGTTTATTTGGTGCGAATTTCTGAGAAACGAGACGAGACTGTTTATGATTCAACATCTAGAACTGAGCATTCTATCAACAAAGAATTGTTAAAGACATTGACCTCAGTAGCATTCTGCACGCCTATACTGCCTTTGAGATCTCATGCAAACGTGCTCGACGACGCGATGTGTTTCACAGATGCGAGCCGACTAAGTCTGTGAACGGCTCAAGTCGAGCTCGAAGTAGTCAGAGAACAACATCATTGTATCAGCGCTGTTAGAAATCGAACTCTAATATAATTAAATTACTCAACGACTCGTCAACAGGCGTTCGCTTTCGGACGAGAAACATTTCGCTTCGCGTTCGATCAGCACGAGTTTCGAACCAACGCACGTTTCGAGATAACAATGAAACTTAACACCTGCGACTAATAGCGCTGATAGAAGAGAAAGATAACATCGAAGTCTCTCTCTCAGTTCTTTCATCTTTAGCGTATGTGACAACTTCATTCACATAGTGACGTACTCATAGATGGCATTCCCACTTATCGGATGCTTACGACTGCGACTCTGTGCAATGAGATGTTCAGAAGAATTCTTCACGTCGATCTCGATGCAATTCTCGATGTGACTTTCAAGTGACGCTCATTTGTAATTAACTCAGTACTTTCATATTATGTATCAGACGAGTTCAATTCTCGACGACATGATTTAGTGATGTTCACATTAATAGCAGCTAGGCTTATTCAGATTTTTCATCTGAAGAGCTCAATTTGACAGAAGATCGATGTGACAAGATAGATCGATGTTATTACTGATAGATTAAACCAGTTTTTGTGATTACAGTATCTTAGCGTGATTATGTAGTATAAATTCAGCTTCGAGGCTTCTCGCTTGTTGCTCTACCTTATGTTGATCTTATCGATTTCGAATCACATGCAGAGAATACGTCAATGTCTGTCACATTATCTACGTTATCATGAGGCTAGTTCAAGAAACAAGAACCAATTGCTCTACTAGTCACGACGAATGAGAGTTCTCGTTCTCTGCTAGTCACGATCAATATTCTAGGCTCATGAGGTTGCTGAAATAAAGCAGAAAGCAACGTCGATTCAAATCACGACTTTGATTTTAGCGATTGAGAACTTCAAGTGTCTTCGACATATGTTTCGACTATGAAGCGTATTGTCACTGACACGATGACAGGCCATTCTGGGTTCATTGAACTCGATCATTGCTCGCGTTAGAATCTTCGTTAGTGAACACGATACTGCTGAAGTGCATAAAGTCGCTTCACTAAGTCGATCAAAGATCTTATTGAGCACTGTCGAAGATGAGATCATGAGAAGCAGAAAGTCTGCACGAAGCTTCACGTTATGGCGAAAGATTTCGCGACGCGATTATCGAAATCTACCTTCTCAGACGCTGACATTCAGAGATTTCTCTTGCTTAAGAAGTGAGATCTAGAGGAGACATTGACGACTATGAATCACTGAGCAAAAAATAAACTGACCGTCAAGAATAAGCAGAAGTCAGAGAACACGGCTGAGAACTGTACGAGTAGTTCTGACTTCTTCTCGCCATCACGCTTTTCACCTCATCGAGCTTTCGTCATGATCTTCTCTTCATCAAATTTCCCTACCAGCCAAGCTTCTTTCTCAATCAAGCTTCTCATCTCATTGAGCTCTCACCAAGTTTTTCTACTCATCAAGCTTTCCCCCTCACCAGGCTCATCAGCTCATCGAGCTCTCGTCAAGCTTCTCTCTTCACCAAGTTCTTCTACTCATCAAGCTTTTCATCCCTTCAGACATCAATGCCTGTGCTATTCGCTTTCCAGACGAAAACGTTGTCACTGATAGTTGCTTCTCGATCTCGAGATTCTCGACATGAATGAACAAGTCTTTCACCAAAGCAGGTTTGAAGACGATGACTGCATCTTCTTTGCTTTGCAGATAGTCTCGATATGTAAACATCAGTGACTGATCGAAGCTTTGAGACAATTGAATCCTGCAGCATCTTCGCGAAGTTCATTCATGACTTTCAGATAGTGAGCGTAATAAGCAGCAGTCGCAGGCCAAGTCGTGTTGATCATTCTGTTTGCTCTCTGAGAAAATCAATGTTCACGTAGCTCGACGATCAGCAATAACAATATCTCTAACAATTCTGCACATCTTATTTCACAGTCTATTCACTATTTTGATGATCTGATCGATCTCGATTGCTCTAAGAGAATCTACAATGTGCTGATCGCGAAGACTGATGCTCAATTCAATATTGAAGATCGTCATGAGATAGACTAGTCGCAGAGCGAACATTTGATCAACACATTCAAAGAAGAGTAAGAAAACATTGCTTCTGATTCGAGAGCAGAGCAAGAAAACATTGCGCCTAGTTTCGAAGCAAGGCAAGAAAACGTTTGCTTCTAATTCGAGAGCAAGGCAAGAAAACGTTTGCTCCTAGTCGAGAAGCAAGATTAACTAATCAAGTTTCTCGAACTCTCTTTCACGTCTTCATGCTGTCTTACATTACGATACTCTTTCTTGGCTGCGCCTCAGCACGCTCGGCTGAGATGCCGCATCCGTATATTCAGTATCATTGATCGAGCATCTTTCGCTTTCTTTTCTCGATTGAGTGTGCTTGTGTGAATCGCTGATCAGCGACTCTGATCAAATCAGATCGGGAGAAATTATCAATGTGTATGTTCGTCTCTATAAAGTATTCAGCCTTTCTCATGAAGCTTGTAAAGATTATCTCGGATTTTATCTGCCTTTTTTTCAGTGCGATGTACGCCTTGTTTCAGGCAAAGTCACTTGTAAATCGAGAATCTTCTTGTCTCAATCATTGACGATGCCAGAGCCTTCTCAGCCGCACAACGTCGTTTATACTGAAATCTTGAAAGGGCTTCAACTGAGTACTTCTCAAGAGAGCATCGACTTTAAGTCTTCAAATGTACTGTACGCTGAGAATGCATATAAACTGAGAGTAGACGAGAACAGTGATAAGACTGTAGAGATGAGAGCGAATTTTCTTTCTGTTACGATGGCTCACGTCCTAATTATCTTCTCAGAAGGTCATACAGCTTCCTTCTTTATCTAGAAAGATTGTTCGCTTCTCAATCACTCAAATCATAAAAGATGATCTTGAAATCAAATCATGACTTCGAACATTCGAAATCGCTGTTCTTCATATTGAACGCAAATACCACGATTTTTGAGATCTTGTTGTCTACGACACGCCTTTACCACACAAAATTTCTTTGAAGATCGATCAGTTTACGATAGAGAATGTTGACTCAACACAATCAACCTGTTGCAAGAGAGAAGTATACAATACCTTCGTCGCAAGAGAGAAGATCTTGAATCACTTCTTAAAAAACGTCATGCACGCAGACTCTTCTACAGAGAATCGTGACGCTGCGTCGTGCTATTGTCAAATTGCGAGAAATAATGATCTTATCGCTCGGCTTGAGATGTTGAAATTCTATTTTCTCTTCAAGGCAACATCATCGACATTCTCTATTCGAAGCGCAATCTGCTGACAATTCTCAGACCTCTTCTTCTACGCTTCAAGAAGTCTATGCACGAAACGCTCTTATCATCTGCTTGAACATGCTGAGAGACTTCGAGTCTTCTGTCGCTCATGAGCTTATTCAACGAGATCTGAATAATTGATGTCAACAGATCATGAATGGTGTAAAACATCTGCATGAGCTTTTCTTGCTCTTTCACCTTCAGATCATCAATTCGAAGAATCGAGAAGAAATAGAACTGCAAATACTTTTCTTGCTTCGCGAGCTGTATTGTGTCTCTGGCGACGATTTGGCACGCGATCGAAGCAAATTCAATTCAGGCTTGACAGATCTTACATCGTTGAACAACTTGATTCTTTATGATCTCGCCTTTGAAATTCAAACGTCTATCGCACAGCAATTCGATACATGCGATCTCTTTGAACTACAAAAAGCTCTCTCAAGATCGCGAATTTTTGTCAAGGTCACAGATCTCAATCAAATTCGCTCGACAACTCTCAAAGATGTTCAGAAATGAAGCTCAAACCTCAATAGATTCTTGTCAATTGCTTTTTCAGACTTGATATGAAATTATAATTCTATTCAGTGAAATGACGCTGACAAGCAACGAAGAATCTTTCATCACAAGTGCTGAACGAATTTGAGTGTCGACAAGTGAGAGACATTCAAGTGTTTCGATCAGTGATCAGCTCTCAGAGATTCACAATATCAATGCTAATGAACGCAATGCACATACTTATCACGAGCTTTCGTCTCTGAGCCGTTTTGAGAACGACGTTCTTTTAATTCTTGCATGAAGTTCTGACTGTCACGATCGAGCCCTTCTGGCACTTCGAGCGTGAACGATATCAGAAGATGACAAGCGACTGTATGAAAGGCTGGTTCGCGACCTTCGTTCTGAGAAAGCGCCTGCTCAGATTATGTTAAGCTTAGTCGTCTTTGTGTTTCTTTTACGACTTCTGCTCTACGAGTTCGATAAACCTTCAGTCGAAGCAAATTATCTCTGAAACTTCCTTTCGCTATTGAAAGACTTTCTCTGCAACAATATACGAGCGATTCTGAAATGTATGATCTGATTCGTTTGAATGACAATATCATCTGAGATTAATGTCACTGAAGGTCAAAAGATCTTTCGAATTCTAGCTCATGTCGTTGATTCACCTGAATTTGTGTCGAAGCGTGATGATGAACATTCGATTATTTATTGAAAGTGCAGATTCAATTCTCTTCGTATTAATGATGAGACGCTTTCAACCATTTCTGAAATTCTGGAAAAGCTCGAAATAACAATCACGTCAGCTCTGTCAGTGAAGAGAGAGACAAGCACACACATCAAATCTCAGGCTGCAAGTGATCGTTTTATACAGACTGAAGAGAGTGAATCTTCACGAGATCTACTGCGAAGAATGAAAGAAAAAGGCAAGAAGAAAAGAGAATGTTGAGGCGTGTGATGATCTTCAGAGGTTGAAATATGATCTGTATTGTGTTGAGAGATTTGTCTGCATAGTATCATCTGAATTGATCGTCAGCTCATATTGATGTCAATAATTATTCTAATGAATCAGCAGAGACGAGATATACTGCTTATCTCAAATGACAAAGTATCGACAGTAGTCTCAGATTTTCGAATGTTCTCGATCTTTGAATTAGACGTTGATATATGTGATGTATGGAATGAATATAGTGATAGATGATAGACAGTTTCCTCGTCAGTAAACGTTTACGCTTCACTTGCAAGAGATGTCTCATTCTCTATTTCGTCAGGAAAAGTACAGTCATGTGTTTTCATACAATATTCTCGCTGTGAGCCAGATGCTATAAAGCATTAAGCTTCTTCGAGATTGTGTTAAGCCCCTTCGGATCAACTGTGGCTTATGTAATTGACTGTTCATCGACACACAACTCTAATTTTCGAATTTTTGACCTATCACCTTCAAAAATTCATCAAAATTCAATCACATGACTGCTACTTACGCTATCATCGAGAATCGCATTCAAAAGGCTATTACAGCATTAAACACATGCAAAAATGTTACTCGAGCGAAGATTGCATGCGAATTCGATGTTCTCGTGCAAAGACTACGATTCAGGCCTCATGATGATAGTGCCTTCAGAATGACTAAGCTTTGATAAGACAAGATATCGAGAGGTAAGAAGAGTCTTCTCGATCAACGTCTTCTAGCGATAATCATGCCATCATGATCAAAGATCATTCAATCACAGTCAACGTCTCACAGAGTCTCAGTCTTTCTGAAAGAAATTCTAAGCGTAATTAAATCGACAAGACTCTCAAATTATTTCATTAAAGCTAAGATACTGTTAGGGTCAGAAATTCGCCCAAGCGTGACGCGAAACTCATCGAGGTTTAAATCAGTGAAAGCTGTTCAAGCTTCGAGTCAAGAACGCAAGTCGATGAACCTCGAGTCATATCACACGATAAAGAAGTGTGAACAATTGATGTACAGAGATAGACGTATTCAGTCACTAGAAGAAGAGAACAGAGCTCTGAGAGCTCGCCTAAAGAGCTGTTCGAAGCAATATTCTTGTTCTCTCTGCGAGAAATCTTTCGTCAGGTCAAATGATCTTTACAATCATTTGAAAGTCTCAGATGAGAAGCATAAAAAACTTGCTCAAAAGCAATGCGATCAGTGTGAAAAAGAGTTCACGAGATGAAACTACTTTCGAAAGCATATGAAAGCACACGAGCAAAAGACATCAGAATTCGATGCATGTACATGTCTCATTGCTGCACCTTTTTGTCATTTGAGTCGAGCATATGCTGATCTTCTGTAGCGACTCCTTCTTCGAATTCTGCGTCAACTGAATATGAGTCTCAGAAATGTGCATTCAGCGCTACGACCTTGTGAGTGCTTTGATTTCATAAGATCGTTTTCATAAGAACTGATCGTAGCAGAGCTGTCAATGAAGACTCAATTTCGAAAGTGACACGATCATTTGACGACTGAGCAACGAGTTACGACTCTGTCATTGTGCAGGCCTCTATATTCTCGAACAGTCCGGCTCGTGCGCTGAATTTCACAGCTACTGCTTACACAGTCACATCATTCTTCAACGATGATTTCATCATCATGCAGGCCTCTATATTCTCGAACAGTCTCGCTCGTGCGCTGAATTTCACAGCTGCTGCTTACACAGTCACATCATTCTTCAACGATGATTTCATCATCATGCAGATCCCTATATTCTTGAACAGTCTCGCTCGTGCCCCTATATTCTTGAACAGTCTCGCTCGTGCGCTGAATTTCACAGCTACTGCTTACACAGTCACATCATTCTTCAACGATGATCTCATCATCATGCAGATCTCTATATTCTCGAACAGTCTCGCTCGTGCGCTGAATTTCACAGCTGCTGTTTACACAGCCACATCATTCTTCAACGATGATCTCATCATCATGCAGACTCCTATATTCTCGAACAGTTTCGCTCGTGTTTCTATATTCTTGAACAGTCTCGCTCGTGCGCTGAATTTCACAGCTACTGCTTACACAGTCACATCATTTTTCAACGATGATCTCATCATCATGCAGATTCCTATATTCTTGAACAGTCTCGCTCGTGCGCTGAATTCTACAGCTGCTGCTTTCACAGACGCATCATTTTCCCGCTTATCGATTTCTTATTCACAGATCAATTCTCAAGGCAACATTCAGTCAATGAGAACGTTCAGCTCTCTCGAAATATCTTGACTTGCACGAAAGAAATTTGTTAGTTTCTCTCTACTTGATTTGCATTCACGTGTTGTTCTATCACACTTTTTCTACAAAACGTAACTTGTATCGAATTTACTTTACAGCTGATGCTAATTATTGAGCTCTTCCTCGTTACTTGAATGTGAAATTCGTTTCAATTCTCGTTGATGAACTGCTGATATTCGCAATCAACTTTTTCAGCTCGAGGAAATGTGAAAGTCGCATCTTGTCTCAGTCATCGACAAGCTCCTGAACTGCAAAAACGAAGGTGATAGCAAATCTCTTAGTAATAGTAAATTCTAAACGAACATCAAGCATGATTCTAAATAGTTCAGCCTACGTATCTCATTATGATGTGAAATCAGCTCACAAGCCTTCTTCTTTCATGATCACTGTGACACGTTCACAGCTTGTCAGCTGCTCAAGAGAAATTTTCAGCATCTCATTATGACTCGACAGTTTATTGAGCGATAGATGTTGAGATTCTGTAAAGAATGTAATCTCTGATTCTCGATCTCATACCTGCACTATAAGACTTCGATTCTGTGACGTTCGAGCGAGAAAGCAATGCGCGCAGATTGAAAACGAAAGAAGATAGATGAACGATCTCAGAACAGATCAGTCAAATGTAGACTCAAGAAATTCAGTAATTTGCTATTCATGATGTGAGATCAGATGAAAAGAGAGAGTGTAGAGTTTCCTTATCGAATCATCAAATGTATGATCTTTGCAAAACTCTATATCGTCGACAGTCGTTATTGAAAATCCTTTTTCTTTGAATGCTTCGACTTTCGAACTCTTAGATGCGTTCTCTTGAGAAAAAAAGCCTTTCGCCTTAATGATCTGTATTAGTTGATCGCTACTCAAGAGCGATGCAGCAGTCATGACTTTGTGTCGATGATTGATGAGAGAGAGAGATGATGTAATGCAATAAAGTATTGAAAATGATCATCGTACTGCGAGAGCGAAGTCAGCCCATTGCAGGCTCATCGCCTGAGCATCAAGCCATTTCGTTGATGAATATCTCAATGACGCGAGATCATGAAGATTGAAAGTCGTAAGTGATTCGTGATCGTTGTTTCTATTGCGATCTATAAACTGAGACAAATTTCAGAATTTCTCATCGTCACACAAGATACAAAACTCTGTTCGAGATGTATATTCAACAGAAACATTCCTCTCACTTTTCTTTTGAACTCGTCATCTGCGCACTCAGTCGTCTTCCTTTGATGATAATCTCATCTATTCAAGAAGCAATCTTCCCCTCAAGTCACAACTGACTCTAATCTCGATTCTGCAAAGCGTCGCATTCGCACTGCGAGATCTAGAAGCTCAGATCATGAGATTAAGAGCGAAGTGATGAGGTGACGAGATATGAGCTCTGAGAATTTGCAGCGAAAGTTTTGAGGTGAAATGAAGATGAATAAGAGGAAAATCAATTCGTCTTTTTGCCTGATACTGAGAAAGGCTGGGGAAATTGCAGATCTCTGCACGATTCTTTGATGAGCGACAGACACGTTCAATGTTGTTGTTTTGACAGTACTTTCTTCGTTCATCGTCTTTCTAGACGTCAGTTTCAATGCAGACAAATTGTACTGAACTCTGTGAGTGAAACAGTCAAAGCAGAACATTCACGCAATTCTCTGAATTTCTTCTGCCCACATGGTTTTCTACCCTTGCTTCTCATGTGCTATCTCAGTTTGCAGAGAAGAAAAGTTGTGAGCAAGTATCTCATATTGTTCGAGGGCGAGATTGTTCACCCTCGACACAATCTTCCTTATCATTGACATACTTCATCATTCGTGCTAGGCTGACGTCATTCATTCGAGGGCAAGAATATTCGAGCTCGAGAATGTCTTATGAATTGTTTGATTTCACGTCTCACTAAACTATCAAGAACCAAATTATGTGATGAGATGATTCACATGATGCAAAGTGATCGCAAATAGAAAGATTTCAACAAACGCGACAGCAAATCTGAGATATCAATTTACTCGCAGTCAAGTATAACATGTAATCGCTCAGTCGTCTAGAACTTATTCAGCAACTCTTCGAAATAGAAATCGATTTCTTCAGACATTCTAGCTAAATGTACATCTTGAACATCTATCTGAAGATTCTCAAGATTTGCTGCGTTAGTGAAACTAGTAGCGTTCTTGCCATCCAAAAGAGTGATCATATCGTTCGATGAGATGTAAATATCGTCGCTGACGCAGTAATTTGTCATATTTCTTGCTCGATCGAGCAAAATTCTCGTTCTTTGATGAGATAAACTAAGTATTTTGCAAGCTTCGACCGCCTTGATCGCAATGAGTGAATCTCGATGAACGTCAGCACAAAATAATTTCAACAGAGAAGTCGTCTTGTGCTTTCGCAGAAAGCTAAGGTTGAGACTATGTTGATGATTTGTCTGATCGGTCGACTCAGTCTGATCAAGCGTAGAAATACACTCTGTGACGAATGAACGTAGACGATGATCACAGATCAACATTGTATTAGCCAGCTTAGTTAGAGACTGTCATTCAGAACGCGAGATCTGTTGCACATTCGATCGTTTTTGAGCTCAGGCTGAGAGATTCACGCAAAAGCGATCAAAAAGGCTATACTGAAGAATTGTGATATCAATCGATCAGAGATCAACGGCATTGATATATCTGACACTGCCTCGACTGATCTCAGAGGCGCGATGACGTCGAGATTTGACTGAGGTCGGCGACTTAGTTTCCGCCGAGTGAAATTCGTCGAGTTTAGTTTCCATTGAGTCTATGGAGAACATGTAGATATTGATGAGCTGAATGTCTTCATGAATAATGTCATTGATATGAAGATGATTCACTGCTCTCAAAGTCTGTCGAATGATAGTAGTCATCTGACTGTATGACAAAGTCTGAGCATCAAGGCTGTCAAGACTAGAAAATTCCGTCACCAATATCGGATCGCGAAGATTCAAGTATTTATTCAGAAATATCGTCATGACATGAGGCTAAGCAAGATCAACGAAATTACAATTAATAAGGAATTCGAGCACATACGTGAAACATGCTTTTAAGAATCTCAACTTCTTGAGTCAATTGCTTCGTCGACTCATGATGTAATCTCATCATATAGAAGTTTCTCTGACAATTCACAGTCTTGTGAGTTTTGACGTCTTTCAGATCTAAGTCGCTAGTCAGAAGACTTAGTTTTTCAGAGTTCTTCAACGTGCTCGACGCACGCTTGTGTATATTGAGATCACGAAGCTCGAGAAAGGTATTTAACGTCTTCTGTCTGTATGCTCGCCATTTTCGATCATAGGCCTCTTGAAAGTTTTCGCGAGAAGGAATGATTAATCGAAACATGACTAGTTCAGCTTGAATGATATCATTGACGAAGATCGACGTTATGATTTCATGAAGTGATATTTTCCCCCTGATGGCTGAGTATACATTGGTGTCGTGAGTTGATTGATCAAGGACGAGCAAGCAGCCGTTGTCTCAGTTTCAGTTGATACGAAAGTGAATGCTGCTAATACCTTCGACTGATTTCTTCTCATGTATAACTAAATCGCATCTTTTCTTATCGCTTTTGACAGCTCATTCCTTAGAGAGACTCTTCGATCTAAGAAAGAATGTAAGTGCAACTGAGATAACTTTCTTATGTTCAAGCAAATACTGAGCATTTTGCGGCAAATCAAGAGCTTTCGTCGCTGCTTCGCTTCTTGGCTGCAGAACTGTGATAATGTCGAGAGTATCGAGTTTCATAATGACTTGTTGCACTCATCATGACAGTAAGGCATCCTGTAGAGTTTTTATTCAGAGCACTAAGCGCTCAAGAATTGATGAAAAAACACATGACTTCTGAGACGAAAATAAAAAGAAACAAGTCAAGTGTCGTTAGTCTATAGGTTTTCTTGAAAGAGAGCGATTAGAAACAGTCGAGGGTCGGGGAAAATAAGAGGTGACTGTCGACAACTCAAATTTCACACCAAAATCAGAACGATTGACGAACATTGCGTTCCTAGAAGCATGTTTGGCTGAACAACATCTGAGAATGCTATGCATTTATACTTTCGACCTGTAGATTCACACGCTCTCTGGTCACAGCTTCGACATGTCGCAGATGACGACGCGTCACTTGACGACGTGCCATATGACTGCGTGCCAGATGACAGCGTGTCGAACTCTAATTCTTCAAAGACTTCTTCATATGCTAATTCATTACATTCTCTGAAATATTGACGAGTCAACGCTGATCTGACAGCGGAAGTGTTACAATATTTCGATTACAAGAAGAATGCTCATGCAACAATTGAAGTTGCGATTTATTGAAAGAAAGAAGCGAAGTTCTTCGCTTTGAAGATGTCACAGTATCACGACTACGAGAAGAATGCTTCTACAACAATCAGCGATGCGATTTATTGAAAGCAAAAAGCAGAGTTTCTCGCTTCAAAGGTCGCAGAGAGTCTAGATCGTGATTCATTCGAGTTGCGACTTGAGATAAAGAACTCTGAATACTGACATCAGAAAAACGTTCATTATAACGATCTTCTTGACGCACTTCTCACTCGCGACCATGACATTTTTCACCCAGCGAACTCTTTACCAACCGAGAAACATAATCATATCATCAGTTCCGTCGAAGCTCTTGTGCAAGCACCACAAGACAATCACAGTAGCGATTTCGTTGAAGCTCTTTCCCCACACAATTCTGCGCAAGCACAGTCAAAATATCATGTCACAGATCTTATCGAAGCACAACTTATACATACAAGCGATCATGACGCTTGTTCCGCACGTAGTTCTACACAGAGCTCTCGAAGAAGTAATAGATTGAAAGAGCTTGTCGCAAGAAACTGTCGAATTTTGAAACAAGAACAGTCAACATCTCATATCGTCGATCTCTCTATAGAGAAAAGACCTCGAAGAAGTACTAGATTGAAGAAGCTAACGACAAAAAAGCGTCGAGATGGGAAATTTGCAGAGAGTTGAAGACATGTGACTCGAAACGAATTGAAGCGAAGACGATGAGCACAGAAGTTCGATACTGTGTCATGATTCAGAAAATCAATCTACGAGATTACACTATGAAAGACATGTCTTCATGATTGTCTGTATTCTAACTTGAGAAACATCATAGTCATGCTCGAAGTTGTGCTCTTAGATGTATGAAAAATACAACACGCTGCGAGTATCAAAAGAGACTGTCTAATCGAATCAGTTTACGAATCTAATTAAGAGTTCTAGATCATTAATCTGTTCTGCATCTGTAAGATGCGACATTCTTCTGAGAAAATTGACAGCATTCTTCAGTGCAATACTTGTGCTCTCATACTCTTTTTTCAACGTCTTGAATTTCCTAAATATAGACTTATTCGAGAGCGATAAGCTAAACGCATTCAGCAGATCGCGCGTCTTCATTGTAATCGATGAGTTTGCCTGAGAATCAGCATTTAAGTACGCAGCGATTGCACGTCGTCTTGAGCAGTGCTCATGCATTTGCGCTATCACGCTGTACTTCGAGTCGAGTTATCCTTGCACACGATAGAGACTTCACGCCGAAGAACATCTCAAGTCAACAATGAAGAAGTCTCTCGATAGATGGCAGAGAAAGGCGCTGTTCGAGCACGCGAGAAATGTTATCCTCGAATATTATCAGAATCACTCATCTCAATGAACGACAGTTGGCACGAAGACACAGGGAAAGCTACGCAGCATGCTCGCTCAGCGATTGCGGGAAAAAGAATGTGGCGATGTGATCGAATTCCTTGACGAGAATCTCAAGAACATCACTCGTGCCATTCAGCAGAGATTCAAGTTCTTACGCGAGAAGAAGAGACGCGAGAACAAGAAGCGTGAGATGAACAAGAAAGATATGCTTCAAGTCGCTGATTTTTCGTCTGATTCAAGCAGTTGCTGACTATATTAATTTTCATTCAGACAGTCCCACAACTGTCAGCTCAACGATCACATCAAACAAGATAGATCAATAGAGTATTCGTGAGCGTGCACATCAAAACATGAAAAATGAGAAACAACATCAAGGTTTGAAATTCATCATTGCTCACATATCATTTTAAGACAATCTTAACACAATACTTTAGTCGAGAAGAAGCATCTGAAGATGTCTTTGAGTTTACTCGGCCAGCGTTTCCCGTGACAGAGGTAGCCATGCAGTCAGACATTAAGGCCACAGGCTGAGAAAGAACAAATTCAGAGATGAAAGTGGTAGAACGAAGATATAGACAGAAACGACAAGATAGTCTGTTGCAGACGTAAATCACAGACAAGAAAGAGCGTCGTTGTCTTTTCAGTCTTCATCGATGATATTTGCCGCGATCGAATGTCTTCTGCTTGACAGCTTGTTTCTGAAGTATTCAGCAACGATGCATCTAATGTAGATGTTACACGACGTTACTACAAATCTTAGCTCTTACAGATAAATTTTTTTGAGACTAAATTCACTCAAAAATTCGTTAAAGTAACAGAATATCGTCAGTCAAACTCATTCTTTTCTTATTTTCTTTACACGCTGTGCAATGAATCATTTGTCTGCGATCTCATTCTTCAACGTCAGTATCTGCACTGCTAGCAATCAACAGCAGATTCTGAAAATGCAGATGTAATCTACTAGCTATCGTGATGTTCTTCACTATAGAATTCTCATTGCCTTGTGAACTGAGAATAGTAACAAATGATAGGCTGAGTTCACGCGATCCTCTACTCGTAATCAAATGCTTCACACATCAAATCTGAATGCATGATATCAGCTAGCTTGTGTCTAGTGTGTCGCCTTGTTCACTCTCATGACGATCACTCACATCGTTCGTATTCTCGACGATCTTAGAATCAGGTTTGACGTCGTCTCATGAAAACGAGAGTGAAGATGAGCTGAAAGTAGAGCCTAATGTTGTACAAGATAACTAATGAAGATGATTGAAATTCGTTTTGACTCGAATCTTTCTTGTTATGTATGATCTTGATTCTCGTTCGTAGACTGCTAGCTCAAGTCTCATGTACGTTTTAATTGATAAAAGACGTGAATGCTTTCTGATGATATTACAGAAGTCAAGAATAAGTAGAAAATATGCAAGAAAACACGCTAGAAAGTCAAGAAAGCTCTGTTCAGTCAGTCTCAACCTCTAGCGTCTTCTGTTCATTCTGTCTAAGCTTTCTCGCGACCTTTTCAGTCTGTCACTTGTCTATCATGTCTAAATTGTGTAAAGGCCAATTGAATGTTGCTGTCTTGAACTCTTTTCATTCATCGAGAACTTTCGAATCAACTTCAGCTGAAGACATCTTCATCGTATCGTATCACTCTCTTCTTACAGAAACGTAGCTTTGCTGAAGGTAACTGTCTCTATTTCGTCGTGTTCTGATAATATAAGTCATCTCGTCTTCTGATAGTATTTGTTCAGTTATTCTAGGCTTTTCTGTCGAAGTCTCTTTTGGTCAGTAGAGCTAAATTAGACAATGATGCAGAAGATTATCTTAGTCAACGAGAGACGACGAGAAAGAGAAAGCTCATTCATTATTGGTATATCGCTATTACAGTTAGCACTTCATTGACGACACCTTGTAAGATATGAGATCTATCGAATCATTCGTTGACGCTGTGTAAGACAAGTCTGCACGAGACAAAGAAGGCAAATTTAGCAGATGAGAGAGAAAGAAGAAGTGATTATTCACAAGGCAAACGAACTCGCTTCTTATAGAAGAAGTATATTGATACATGATATTCGTCACTCTTTCTTTCCTTTGCTGTAAGATGAGTGCGTATTCATGACTGATCTTGATAAACGAATTATATTTGCTGCATTGAACGACTGAGCACGAGACTTACTGACTAGCTCTTCCGAATGAGACCTTCGAGAATTGATGCACTGACATGGTACGAGAACGATGTTGATTGCACTTAGTTCTTTCATGATCAACAATTTGAACGATATTCGAGACTAGCCGCGCCTACAGCAGCAGCTGTAAAGTTACTAGTCGAATCTATCATGTATCTACCTTGAGATACCGATTTGTGCTCTCCTCTCAAGTGCTTTGTTGCTTTGTACAATCTCATAATTTGATCGTCGATCCTGATCTAAGCAGCATAGTCTCTCACAACGCATCTCTTTGTTGAAAACACCTTGACGATAAATCAAGTCGAGTGAAGTCAAGAGTCTTAATGTCAATTGTTGACATTCTTCTTTTGAATACGAAGAATAGTCTTTCATTTTGAACAGCTTTTCTGTAAATTTCGCGCCACGAAAGAAATTGACGAATTAATCTGACTTAATGTCATGATAGTGCAATGAATAGCGAAATCTCCATTTCCAGTTTTAACTACAAGATTCAGGTTCTCATACAGAGAAAAGAGGTCAATCATCTTCATCTCGGGTTTCAGAGACGATTTTCCTGTTCAGAGAGAAAGAGACTCTTTAGAGTATCTGCATCTCAAACTATAAAGAGCATTCTATTCTACTCTCTTTTGCAATACATTCAAACAGCCTAAAGTCTTGTCTGATTGTCTGTCGAACATTCACAGCGCAATGAAATCGACGGAAAGTGAGTTAGTAATGACGTTTCTCGAGCAATTATACTAACGAAGACGCAGTTTTCAGTAACTTCACATGAGCATGCGTTGACGATGTAGTGTATATCACATCTTGGCGAGCGTACAATCAATGATCGATGTCATCGAGGCTATGCGTTTTGTCAGAGATTGATTCGTCGCAGTGAAAATCGATCGACAGGATTTTGACCATTCGATGCTCAGAAATCAGCCCTTTTGATTTCTTGTACATTGTCATCGAATTTGAAGATGTGTATTACGTGATGTGATCAGAGAAATTTGTGACTGTCAGATTTCTCTCAAAGAAGTCAATCGATCGATGCTTTAATGAATTCGCAAGAAAAGAGTACGAAGTGACGATCACTGCAGTAAGTGCTTTCTTCATTAGAGAACTTCTGTAATTGAAACTAGATACAGAAGCTTTCTCATCTCATCTTCGATATTCTGACTCATGAATCAAGACAGAATGAAGATGATGCTGAATCGCAGATAATGCTGCAGAAGACAAGCAAGGCAAGAAAGAAAGACGCGATCGAACGAAGTGCAGAAAATGAATTCACAAGGCAAAACGAGGCAACAAGATGACAGGCTTCTCGTAGAAGATGCAAATATATGAGTATAATATAGTAGCAGCATCTCTCTCCCATCACTGATCTTCTCGTCGACACGTTGTTGATTAAATTTCCTTCAGAAATTCGTTTCTGTTGTTGTTTTTCATTTTCGAACTCTGTTTCAGAAGCAGCATCCCCGTAACTATGACGACAAGATGAGCTCTTGAATTAGCTGATCAATCTGAGGTTTCCCCAAAATTATGAGCGTTTTCTTTTGAGTTAGCACTTCGACACAGCTGTCGAAGTGCTAACTATGAAGAAAGTAGTTGAAAGCTAAGTCATTACGACGACATACTACTAGTAGGCTTTCCGCCAGCCTTACGTGTAAAGAGCATCACAGATGCATTCGTTTCACGCTCTTCTTTTTATTTTCGTGATTAGACTTTATTGTCATCGTTGAAAGAATCGAAGATGGCAGTGAAAAGTACGAATGGAGATTTCTGCAAGCAGATTACAACTAAGAAATCTCTGCTGTCATCGAAATGATCGTTTCCCTGACTTAGCGAGTTTGATTCAATGCAGAGTTGCTTTGATATCGCGATCTGTCTTCTCTTTCTCAATCTGTTTCACTTGTGTTCACTTTCCGAATCTAGCAATATTCTCACTGATAGAAGTTCAGTCGAGATCAATAACACTATTGATTATGAATAAGACGATCAATCATTGAGTCTGACGATCACTGCTGATCAATCTGTCTAGATTGACAGTCACTTCGGTATGAAATCGGACTGTCGTCGATATCGTAGTCAGCTGCATCTAGCTTGTCGTAAACTGATTCTCGAGTTATCGTCATTGCACATATGTTGTCTGATGACGTTTGCCTCGCATTTATTAGTGATTTGTAGCGTCTAGCGAGTATGATCATGGAAATAAGGTCTGCTTGTTGATACGATCTTGAACCTAGCTCGAATCAAGGTTAATTCTGAAGAAAGAGTCTGAAGTTGCGAAAGCATCTTAGAACTGAACCAATCTTGCTTCAAGACACGACGGAAGATCTCAGCTCCTGAGAACGGTTCGATCATTCAGAAGATCTTTAGCAGAAACGTTTCATTGTTCGAGATTTCTGTCTCGAACTATATCTACGTCATTCATCGATGTTGTGAAGCAATAGCGACGACAACGACAGATCTGCTTAGTGCATGACTGCTCATCATACGCCTTTCGAATCCTACAGAACAACACTCTGCATCAAGTAAGCGTGCAGCTTATCTCAGCTCACGTCAATTGATTGCGATAAAGAAAGGAAATAAAGAGTTTTCATCGAGTCAAGAAGCCTTGATTTGACCTCTGATGTTGATGTCGGATCAGCGAAGCTCTCAATCTCGACACACTTCAATTCATGTCAGAGAAGCAAGAGTTTCTTTTTCGAAGCTTTAGTCTATCACAAATACAACGTCATCGTCAAGATCTGTGCAACCTGAGATTAGCTTAATCATGTCAAAGAGCAGAAATTTTGATTCTTTCGCAGTCTCTACTTCACTGTTATTCTAATCGCAAGCATTTCAATCAGAGCTTGTCAAACAGCTCGAACAGCTTTGCTCTCAAGCATCAGAAGCAACGTAAGCTTTCTGTATCGTATGAATGCACTCATTCTAACTTGCTTTCACAGTGAAGAACTGTCAAAGATCAGACTTCAAATTCAACGACTTCAATAGATCTTCATATGCAGACTCAACTTCTTCTCTTGACGATGCACAACTATCATCTTACTTCGCCCGCTCGAATTTGCTCAAAGCATCATCGATTAATTCTAAGCAACTTCATCTTCGTACCTTATCGTCGTCTTCTATAAAGCAGTCGATCAAACCAACGTACAAGAAAGCAACTTTCAGCAGAGAGAACTCAAAACGATTTCATTGTGAATTTTGCAATCGAGAATTCAAATTGAAGAGTTCTCTAGTAGAACATCAAGATAGTGAAAGATGTTCAAAGAAATTCTCACTCAAAAGAAACGAGCACAGACTTGAGGAAGACGCGCTTGCGCAGAGAATGATGAGCGATCAATCACATAGTCTTTTCCCTTTCTGTTCCCTTGAGTATTCTCTATCATGAAAATTTGATTCTGATTAATGTACTTTCGTTCATCTCTAGCAACGCACAGTCGCTTCAGCATGATAACAGAAAGAAAACGTTGAGCGAAGAAAGAACTCTTCTCTCGACTCAGTCAATTGTCAGTCGCACAATCACATTATTCTCTTTTCATTCGTCTGCTCTTCTTTCTATTAAGCTTCACTTGCACATCACTTGCGATAGTATGCTTACTGCTGTGATGAAAGGCGCAGAGTTTCGATAGGTTGAATGCTGCCTGATCTTTGTATTGTATTCGGATTCCTGATGTGTTTTTATGATAGATGAAGAATTTCGATACGTTGCATGCTGCACGATTCTCTGAGATGTTTGCCGAAACTTTTTATCTCATCAGATTTTCTGAGATGTAAGTACATTATTCATACTAGTCGCTTTCTGTCTTCGTATTATTGATCTCTGTTCTTTCTCAATCACCAATCATTCAAAATCAGCTTACTAGAATTGACATTCTGCTTCGTGATGTTCATCATCTTTTTCAATGAGAATTCTTCTGAAGATAGATCAATTAGAACAGGCTGACATTAGATCAAGAGACTCAATAGTATTAGAGATTCTGATGGAAAAGACGCAAAGAAAGCAAGTGTGCCAAGCACGAATTGTGCGAAGCGATTGAATACGTGTGATGCTTCAACCCTCTTCTGTCAAGTGAGATAATCTGAAATTCATCATTATCGCTTCTCTGAAAATACGAATGTCTTTATGAATGATCTGCAGGAATGAAAATTGTATCAGTCAAGGACGACGATAGATCGAGAGAACAGACTAGAAATGGTAACTAAGTTTGACTCAGTGCAAAGTGCTCAAATCTCATGAGACACAATCGAGACTTGCTTTGCTTTGCAATACATCTTTCGATTCTCGTCAACGAATCGAGCTATCTGTGCTTGAGCTCTTCTATCTAGAGTGCAAAGATTGATTTCGACATGAATTTTAGTGAAGTCTGACTGAAGAACATCAACAACGTAACACTATTCTAACGATCAAGAATCTTTGAAATCTGTCAAGAAGTAGACGTGATTTCAAGAGAAGATCAGTGCTGAATCGAGTCGAAAGAGAGGCTTGTCGAATCCGAATATTTTGATAGTATTCAGATTCAAGAGAACATTTAACACTTTTGCCGAGGCTGTACCTTTCTGCGTACTGATATCATTCGTTCACACATCAAATGACATTCAAGCAATGAAGCTTTGATCAGAACAGAAGAGATTGCTATCTCGTTTGATTCTTGTCATGCCTGAATCTCTCTATCTCTTTGCCTTTCATGATCAACGCTTGCTTGTCTGATTGCCTGCACTTCGAAAACAGAAAGCTGCAACCTGTCTTAACGTCTTTCTTTAATCATACACGCTTCTGAAGAGGTTGAGGCTAATGCATTTGTCTTCAGGCGTCAGTCGCTAGAGAAAGTATCAGAATCTTTCTACCGGGCAAAAATCAACGAGTGTCAATCACTCATCGTCACTACAGCGAGCTCAAGCTGCAGATGTCGCAATAGCAAAAGCAGTGCGAGGTTTCGAGATCTGTCCTTTTTTCTTTGATGTATGACGATGATACTCTGCGATAATTTTAAAGTGTCTGGGTCGATCAACTAGCGCATTACTTGCATAACTCGCGATCGACATCAGCTCACGTGAATTTCAAGCCATATTCTTACGCTTGTCTTACTTCGTTCTTTGCCTCTCATTGCAATATTCTCATCAAAGAAGTAAATGCTACTCTATCGAGGAATTGCAACAGGTGTGATTTTCAACTACTTCTTCCCGAGCATGATTAATTGAATTGAGGCTAGTTAGATCGTTCTGCAGTATCTCACGAAGGTACAAATCTATCATGTCTTTCAACACAGAGATCATTTCTGTGTTCATCGACGTCAATCTTGACTTCAGTTTGATACATGCAGCGAAGGTTGAATGCGATGATCTGAATTCTAAGAACTCAAATAATTCGAATTCTCTGAAGATCTATAAGTCAGAACAAAAATGTGTTCAGATTATTCGCTTTGTGCAGCAAGAGATGCGAATGTCTGTGTCTAAGAGACTATGCATTGATGCGTCGAGCTCACACAACGACAGTGCTCGCGATCGATAAAAGAAGATTCTGTCACTGTGAAAAGTTCAGTCATTGTGCTTCATTTCGATACTATCGTCATGTATCTGCGATCATTCTCTATCGTCGTCTCGATTGAAAAAGACGACTTATCTACTATCATGATCACTGAAAATGAAAAGATTGTGACTGTAGACTGAAATATGAAAAGAGCTTGAAAAGTACGTCAACCTGTTAGACTAGAGACAGTAAATAAAAAGAAAGAAACTTTATTATGGTGATATTGAAGTGAGCTACTTGCACAATTTATTTCGTAGCACAGAATATTTTATCAGATATCTATATCAATTTATTGTGATAATCTACGAAATTCATCGATTCGACTAGAAATAGGTAGAATTGTAAGAAATAGTGTTCATCGCAAATCCCATTTCAGATTCTAAATCAATAGGTTCGTCGATGAAAATTGTAGAGATAGAAACGTAAGAAAAGTTCGCAGTTGACCTCATGTCAGATTCTAAATCAAGAGGTTCGTCGATTGAAATCTGAAAGGTAGAAACGTAAGGAAAGTTCGCAGTCGACCTCATGTCAGATTCTAAATCAAGAGATTCGTCGATTGAAATCTGAAAGGCAGAAACGTAAGAAAAGTTCGCAGTCGACCTCATGTCAGATTCTAAATCAAGAGGTTCGTCGATTGATATCTGATAGGCAGGAACGTAAGAAAAGTTCGCAGTCGACCTCATGTCAGATTCTAAATCAAGAGGTTCGTCGATTGAAACCTGAAAGATAGAAACGTAAGAAAAGTTCGCAGTCGACCTCATGTCAGATTCTAAATCAAAATCTTGATCATGAGATCTGAAAAAGATGAATAGAAATTGTGAATTTGACCTCTCTTTTGATGAAGCTATATGTTGATCATCATGACGCGAACATTGACTCGAGAACGATTCATCAGCTTCATTCGTGACGTTGCTTTGATAAGAAGATGCTGAATCAAGATGATCAAAGCTTTGATGAGCATTGTCGTTCGTCGTCAAGCCATCTTCATTAACTATAGATGAGTCATCTCGTTCAGAAGAGCTGATGTACGTAGTTGTTTGAGTGAGATACTGTGGCAACGGATTGCGTGATGATGAAGATTCAGACCGAGTATCTTCTAATGTGACAGTGGTTAAATCTGAAGTCGATAGCACTGGTGAAAATACCGCAAGGTCATAGTTTCGTCAAACTTCTTTTCGTTTCGAGCTTCTAAGATTCAGTTGAGAGATCTCGTGCATTCGCTTTGCTGAAAGTCAAATTCAACACATCAGCGACGTTCTCGTTCAAGATCAGTTGCTATACGTAAACTCACGTATTCGTTTCGTCTGTTTCTGAGACTCAGCAATCGCAACAATATCGGAAAACTTGGCGGTGATGAAAAGCAAGTCAGTTCGATTTCAAGACGCAGAAAATTTCTCGAAATGCGAGCTTACGATCTGTATTCTGTAGAGAAGATCAGCACGTACAGGTTAAAGAATAAATGTTTGCACTCTGATGTCGTCAATATGGGAGCAACAAGGCTCAAGAGTTCAGAGCATAGTAGACGCATCTTGTAAAAAACTTTCCCATGTTGCAAGTATCGATCTAAGCTGCGAGACTTTGCCTTGTGATCGCTTTGCAGAACATGAAGTAATCGTGACTCTTTCATCATGACGTTTTTGAGCCTTCTTATATTATGATTACTGCTAGTGATCTCGCAACTAGCTTCACTTTCAATTCTCACTTCAAGATTCTGATGCAGTCTCAGTTTATGCACGATCTTTCGAATTGAATCACTCTCGATTTCGTGTAATAGCGAATCAATATTTCATTGTGCAGATGTTACGAAGTCGATTTGATTCCATGATGGCTGAGTTCGTAAGTCGTCAAGGACATCGAGAGAATTCTCACGCGTTTTCGAAGACTCTTCTATTTTTTTGATGATTCTGTTCACTTCGTCACGCTTTGCGTTATTGATAAAGTGATCACCTTGAAAGCTTTGATTGTCTCTAGTGTTTCTTTGATCTTGCGAACGATCTTTGTCAGCGCTGCCGTCATGCTCTGCATCATCATCATCGTCTTGACTGCCTTCTTCTCCACAATCATTATTCTCATTCTCAGAGTCATGATCTTGCCTGTTTGAATGATCATTGATTGTATTGCTCTGATCTTTCGAACGATCTTCGTCAGCGCTGTCAAGATCATTCTCACTGTTCGTCTGATGTAAAGAGATAGAGTCGTCGTCTTTGTCGTTGACGCTGATTTCGTAGATATCTCTAAAGACACGTTCACAAGATTTGTCTCTCTTATTGACAACATTCTCAGCGATGAACCTTTCGCTGTTACAGTTATAAGTCTCTGCTTGCTGTGAGACACTGCTATGATAGAAGACGACTAAGCGATGATGTTCAGATGTAGATAATGCTGCACACGTTCACGAAAACTGCGTTCGCTGAGACTGAGACTCTCGAATAATGAAGGGTTTGAAGAAACGTTGTCGTATACGAAGGTAGAGACGATTAGCGTGCTGTACAGAATACAGATAAGTAATTGATCAAACAAGTATAGTTAGAAGAAGACTTACTTCCGACCACTCAAGAGAGTGCTCTGAATCTTCAACAATGATGTGAATCAGATTCTTCATCACATGCGTCAAGAAACTGAAAGATGAGTGCTTGATCAACTCGCACGTCAACTTTTCGTCAACTTCAGTAAGTTATCCTAGAACAGCTTGAATTTAGCGTAGCCTTCGAGTTTCTCAATCCCGTCAAGAACTTAATATCTTCACAATGAAGCTGATTTCTTGTACTTTGACTCTCGCTTCTCTCGAGAAATTCGAATCTGATACTTCATTCACGAAACTAGAGTAGAATTACGAGAATCTTCGATCGTCGTAATCTATTCTATTTCACAGTCAGCGCGATCACGCAAGTATTAAATCGACACTAGTGTGCATAAAATTAATATCGAAGTATTTCATGCTCACTTCACTCAGTCGCTAAACGATTTCATTTTCTTTTTGTTTAGGCCTCCTTCTTCGCATTTTGAATGCACTGTGAGCATGATCACTGACAAGAACTCATCGAATCGATTCTCTTAGACGGCAGCTTCACGTGAGCGTCAAGCCATTCCCTTTAAACGGTATTCTTTCTCACGCACTGAGCCCGTTCAGTCTTGCCGCTCGCTCAACTTGTCGCTTCACGTGAGGCTCAAACCATCCCTCTCTCGCGCATTGAGCGATTCACCACCTGCCGCCATCATCGCTTGAGCATTGAGTAACTCTTCTCGTCGAAGTTGAGGGGGCGAAGTCGACTCATTGCAGGCTCACAAAACTCTGAACGAGATGTATATTCAACAGAAATATTCCCCTCACTTTTCTTTTGAACCCGTCATCTGCGCACTCAGTCGTCTTTCTTTGATGATAATCTCATCTATTCAAGAAGCAACTCTTTTCTCAAGTCATCACTGATTCTAATCTCGATTCTGCAAAGCGTTGCATTCGCACTGCGAGATCTAGAAGCTCAGATCACGGAATTAAGAGCGAAGTGATGAAGTGACGAGATATGAGCTGTGAGAATTTGCAGCGGGAGTTTTGAGATGGAGTGAAGATGAATAAGAGGAAGAGTGAAAGAAGAGTAAGGATAGTAGATGACGATGATGACTAGGAAAATCACAAGCGGGTGAAAGCAACGTGAGTCAAAGACTCATACATTCTCCTTCTTAACTACTATTCATCTCGTAATCATTCTTCTACCTCAAATTCAACTCGTCTGAACTGCTTCGCTGTAAAGACAACATGGCCGGAATTTGTCTTCGTGATCACAAGAGTGTTCATGTTATGACCTCAAATTCGTAACACCTCACGATTCTTGAGTGTTCTTTCGAAGTTCGAGATGTTAATTGTGATGTCGGATCGCGAACAGTCACGCCAATATTCTGCAAGTCAACGCCAGTGATTCTCGTTGCTGTATGCGTCTGTAATAGACATCTGAGACGCAGCTCTTTCTGTAGACATCAATGACGAAAATGAAATGATGTTAACACATGCGATTTGAGATTTGAAAGACATGGCGACAGAAGAAACAGTGGTCGATTCATGCTGCGAAGCAGATTCAGGAATGATGGAAATCGGAAGCTCAATATAAGCGTTTCAAAGCATATTTCAATTTCGAATAACTTGAGTGTAATGAAAGAGATCTGTGCTCTCAGGAGTTTGCGATTGAATAGAAGTTTCGTGAAAAATTCGAACATCGAGCTCCAAGTGTTTGATGATATGATGATGAAGATATTTGATCATGAAAAGAACGACGTTCTTATTCACACCATTCACAGCAATGATCTTACCTCTCATTGATTCGAGCGAGCGAGCTCGTAGAATTGTTGATAAAATCTCGATTTGTTGAATGATGAATGAACAGATCATCGAAAGCAACGAAATATGCTGTGACGTGATGACTGATAAGCTCAAAATCTGAAGAGGCGAAAGATTGATGACATGCGGACGTTCAACAGTGAAGAGAGAGGTGGCAGAAATTGAGCTGAGAGTTGACTTTATGACATGTTCCTTTGCAATATTTGAAGAAGAAGATGATTGAGATTCAGTATTCATGATAGAGCATAACAGAATTGTGTTATGTCACATAGATTATTTTTGTTTAACTGTAACATGTAGAACTTGTTCATGCTTTATATTTGATCGGCAAAAGATCAGCTAAAGAAAGAACTCAGACGAATGCTGAGAAAGAAAAGAGCATACCTTACTTACGCTATTACTTTCGCCTTCACTCATCGTGTGATTGACAATTGACTACTGCGAGACTAAAGTTAAAGCAGCAATCTAGTAGAACTATGACAAATCTTGCTTGCCTTGTCATGCGAGAGTCGCTTACGAATATTGTCGCGATGAAAACCTTAGTCTTTCAGAAGATTAATTTGACAATTTCAACGTCTCTCTGACATCATTATCTGATCATCTTTATTGCACATTGAGAGTATCGTGATGATTTCGACGATGCAAATCTGTCAACACAATACTCTTTTGCATGATGAATGTCTATCGAAAGAAATAAATCATTATTTCGAAGGTGTGAGTCGATTAAGTGTCACACATCGAGCAAAGCGAGCACGAAACTCTGATCACTCAGATTCGTAGACAGTCGAAAAGTTGATTGATCTAGACCAATATTTTTAACTTTCATGAGTCACTGACACAAGTGCGAGTCTCAAGTTGTGTGACATTGTAGTCATTTTCTCTATCGAGTTCGTTGGCTCGTATCAAGCATTATTCAAGAGGTTTTGTTTTCTTTGTCGTCCGTCAAACTCGTTTCGATTTAGTTGCGAAATTTCAACAGAGTAACAGAACAGAATCGAGGTCAGGCATTCAAGAAAGTCTTGGGTACGACGATTGAGACTTTTCTCTCTCATTGATATATTCTACTTTGTGCGACAAGTACTCATCATTAGATTAATTCAATCAGATCTCATGAATTACGAACGTCATGCTTCATATCACGCAACGAGAGAGCGGTCTAAACTATCTCTTCCTTGAAAGTCTCTACAAGTGTCTCACCACTTGATTTCAACGAATCACTCAAGCTTTGTTTGTCGACTGCTTTCTTCGTGCTGACGCCTTTGCAAGCTCGACCCTTGTCACGAGTACGCTTTCACTTTCTTCTCGCTCTTTTAGAAACTTTGGCCTTCGTTCCTGTATTCTCGACGTCGATCTCGAGTTTCCCACGACGTAAGTGAGATTTCAATTCGTTGATGATCTCGATCTTTGCTGTGACTTTCTCTTGATGCTGTACTGATCTTTCGTGAAGTCTTTTCTCGATCAGAAGAAGATCACTGTGACTTTGTTCTTGCTGATGTATCAGAGCGTCTTCTAGATTCTGAATCTTGAAAGCTTTGACTTCAAGCTCGAGCATCAGTTCAGTGATGTCGATGAAGTCGTTCATCTTCTCTTCTTTCGATGTGATCATCTGATACGAGACCTTGAAAATGATCTTCTCTAATCTTGTATGTGCATTTCAGACGCAGTTGAGATTCTTTTCCGTCTCGCTATGACGAATGCGTTCATGATTGAAAGCTTCCTGACACATTCGATGCTTCTGCCTTTCTTCGTGAAGATCATTCTTGAATCTAGCTCGTGAAGCTTCGAACTGACTGTAATCGACTTGCAGCTTCTTGAGATGAGCGTGAGTCTTGTTCAGAGCTATCCGATCGTTCTGTGAAGTAAGCTCGACATGATGCAGCGCTTCACTAAGCTGAGTGACGTGATGATTGAGCTCAAGAACCTGCTGTCGGGAATGTTCTTCTCGATGATAGAATTTCTTGAGAAACTCTCAGTTCGATCGTCTGACGCATGCTCGACAAGACTCAATCGTTGTGTTTTTCTATTCAGGTTTTTAGTCATATTCTCATGTGAATGATGCTGAAAACCCATCATTGTTCGTGAGAGAAGTTCATCAGACATTATGAATCAAAGAAGCTGTGTTCAAAGACTTGAATGTGCTAGACAATGTAGACAACTTGTCGTTTCTGCTGAGTATGAGACTCAAGAGTCTACTACTTATAGAGAATTGTCTCAGCTTTACACGAATGAGTAGCTTTCGCGCGCGCGTCGAATATTCTATTCTAGGCAGAATTGCTCATCTAGAACGCATTCTTTTCACTTCAAACATAGTTTTTGCCAAGACGTTTTCATCGAGAAACTTCGTTTGAAGATCGATTGAAAGATTACTCGCCATACTCTCTTCAGCAGTCATCTCTAAAAGAAGAAATTCTTTTCGAAATATCATCTGAAGATTGAACGGAATCGATTCACTTCGACGCTTCTAAATCTTCAATGAAGAATTTATTGAAATAATGCAAGATGTTACAACTCATACATTCGATTGATTTACATCTAGATAACTCATTGACAGCGAAATCCGCAAGCAGCTTCTGTGACCATCCTCGCCATCTCTCTTTGTGCTTTCATGAGCTCTGTAACCTGCAAGGCATATCCTTTCACGTCAATGTCACAGTTTCAACCCTCGACTGTGAGTTCGAAGTTGTTCAAATCGTTCTCGTATTGTATCTCGTAGCTCGTTGATGTTTTCTTAGATGTATGTATTAGCAGAAAAGACTTCGCAAAGAAACACGAACGAGCTTACATCACTCATCACTTGTTGTATCAGTTTCTGAGATGCATCAGCTTGAGCGAAGCTTTCTTTTGAGATCAATGATGTTGATGTTGAGATGTTGCGAGATCGAAGAATCTTTCACTTCGAGTAAACTGCATCAACAGATCGTTGTCGATAGAATGAAATCATCTCATTGTGCTTGTCACAAAGAACATTTCAGCTCTTTTCTGAATGAGATCGATGAATATTCTCAAGAATCTTTTCATCGTCGTAAGTCTTAGAAACTCAAGAAACGCAGCGACGTTCACGCTTAGAAATCTTTCGAGCAGTGTTGAATTCGCGTTCTGATGTGAGTGACATGATATCAAGGGCTGAGCAGAGGTTTCAAAGATGAAAACGAGAGCAAAGACGTATCTGATAGTCATCTAATATGCATCTCGCCTTTTGAGATCATTTAAAGCGATTCTTAAATCTAGAATTGATACTGAAGAATGAGCTGATTCTGTTTTAATCAGTAAAAGCGTTGTCATCGCAAGTGTGAATCAAAGATTAGTGAGTGATACGTTGCTGTCACACGCTGAGTGAGCGGAACGTAGTCGCAGCGACAGGAAGTATCTTAAGAGCAGACGCTGAGTGAGCTAAAAACGCCTTGCGAACGCTGAGTGAGCTAAGTAATGCCTTACATGAATTGTTCGCAGAGCTAGTGAGTCATCTGACTTTGTTCATGTCATATTTGATTAGACGATCGACATGTGAAAGGTCACAGAGCTGCAACAATGAGATATTCTTGAAGTTCGATTCGAAAAATTAAGACAGTCTTTGATCTTGATGATCGTGCAGCAAACTGATCGACTGCTGATCTAGACTGCGAGAATAGGCGAACGAGCGCTCGAATAACGAAAACAGCTGAAAGAATGAGTCAGAACTCTTGTATTGATTACTATAAAAGATTCACACATCAATCGTGAACTTGAGATCACTAGAATCTACGAGCTGAAAAAAAGACAACGAGTGAATATGACAGACGCACTGAATCTCGACGATGAGGCCTGAAAAACATTCTTGAACGGGCTAAAGGTCGACGATTCAGACAGCAATGTTACGCGTGAAAATCAATGAAACTTTGATTTTCAGTGAACGAGCACAGAAGCTGGTCAATGAATTGATCAGCAACAGATGTCAGATGATATGAGTAGTTCGAATGTTAACAACGCTCAAGTTAATTCTCTATTCTCTCTCAGCTACACGACACTTGCTAGTCTAGAGATAAAATCAGCTACTGAATCTGTTTCGCGACTAGAGACGAAGACTCAGTTTCGCGAAACTTCTGCAAATGATCTTAATGCATTAGTGTGACAGTTGCAACGCGAGTAAGTGTCATATTCTCTACAACTGCTCAATGAAAGAGCTAACTGCTGAAAGAGTGAAGAAGCAAACAAGGTGCGAAATTATGCTTCTCTCAGATGTTGAGTTCTTTTGACTAGCCTAGACAACTTCAACGAGTGAGCGACTACATCGACAAGCTGAAACGCTGAATCTTAGAAGTCAACAATCTTCTTTACGAGCTAACTCGCAAGGATCACGCTTCTTCGAGCAGTCGCACGAACTTTCTTCATAGACACTAAGAAGGGGACTCGATGTATTCTTGATGACTTTCCTTGATTTGATGTGACATGTTAGGCAGTGCGTAGTAGTATCAACGACTGAAGTTGAAGTCTCTGTGAATTGCCTTGTTAAAATAAGTCAAGCATTTATAAACAATCACATCGCGATCTCCTTGTCTGTTCCTCGATCTTCATCTCTTCGTGACTTAAAAAACGATGCCTTACAGACGATGAACGAATTCTGAGATTGCTATCGTAGTCTATTTTGCATCCAGGAATGCAGATCACGAAGAATGTCGCAAGATTCTCAACCTAAAAACCGCGAGACATTTTGAGAAATCTCGAACGACTTTGAGTATTCGAAATAAACTTGATGACATTCGCAAAATCGACAGCTTGTGGAATGAGACAGAAGGGTGAAACATCGCTGCAGTTGACGAGTGACTTGTTGCTCTAGACATCGAGAACCTTCAAGCTTTGATTGAGGTAGAGTACGAAGAGTTAGATCAAATTTCGAAGATGAGTTCATATAGATCGAAGCGCAACGCCATGTTTTGATCACTCTTGAGAACAGGAAAATCGTCACGCTTTTCTTCACGCTGCTCTCGCCTCAACTATTATCAATGACCAGTGATATAATCTGAGAGAAGAGAACGTTGATTGATGATCGAAATTCAGATAGAACAATCAACGAAGTTTGTATGAAGAATGCTACAAATAGAATATCGCGTTCGTTTTTCATATTTCAGAATCTTTGTTAGGCTAGAAAGTTGAGTGAATAGTACTCTCTGAAGTCTTCGATGTAAACTTATTGCTGCTGCTGACTCGATGCAGACTTGATTCATTCTATCGCATACAGCCTGCGAAAATGAAGAGTGAAATGATCGAACGTGTACATCAGTTATGTTCGAACTTTCATCGATGTTGAGTTAGCTAGATGATAGCTCTTCAAGAAATGATGTTCTATTATTCACTGTTTCGCAAATCGTCATCTCGAGTTTAAGTGCGTTCAAATTCGTTATTGTTCTATCTCTCGAGCCTGTACGAGTCTGCGCGAGATTCTCAAAGAACACGATGTTCTTCGACTTCAATGTAGTGTTGTATAATTCTCTCAGGTCGACAGTATCGAGTCTTTCGATCTGATCAATGCAGTAGTACACGCATTCTTCATGTCGTAGTAAAAAGTGTTTGAAGATAATCTCAGTGAATTCTATGCAGTGAAATCGAGTCAAATCGAGGTCGTATAGCATGATGTGCCTAAACTGATTCTGAAGATTCGTTTGAATGAAGTTTTGAAGAAGGTTACTTGGCAACATGATATCTGACAGAGACTCTTTCGAACGATATTTGTGCGGCAGATTCGCTGAGTTTTCATTTCTGAAAGAATGAGAAACAGAAACGATGAATGCGTCATCTTCGTCATTGACAGATGACATTACAGTCTCTATACGAGACACAGGTGCTAGATTGTCGAAAAAGGCGCGGAAGATATCTCGCTTGATCGCTAGAGAGGTAATGTTTCTTCGGCGTTGTTCAGCAATCTCGACGGGTTTCGAGTCATCGTTATAGATCATCTCTCGAAAAAGAACTTTGCGATTCAGCATAAATGATTGATAAAATGATCTATCGCAACGCTTCGAAAGTTTGAGGCTGCGTTGAGCGTCGAAAGAGAATTCTGCTGCTGAGCGATGAATATCTCTGAGCTGTACATCCGAGAGACTTCGAAAGATTCATTGAATCTCAGAGTTCAAAACAGTCTCGTCAAACTGATAGACATCTGATGATCGAGTCTGATGAAGGAAGTCGCGAATCATCTTTTCCTTCGAATTCTGAGTACAAAGCTGATGAATTTGCGCGAAGTCAAACTCATTCTTCGATGCGAGCTCGTCAAATCGATGTCATCACTTCTCTGCCTCACCCGTGATGACTTTTATTGATCTCTCAGCGTTCTTTCTCGATTGTATGCAAGTCATTTCGAGAAAACGACGCATGGCGAAAAGTCACAGCTGTTGATAGGCGACTTGAAAACATTCTTTAGCGCTGTGAGAAAAGGGCCTAAACATCGTTTCGCTTCGTTGCTTCATGATTTGTGTCTGACTCGTGTGCAGCCTTTCAAAAGCCTGACGGACGAATTCTTTAAATCGTGAAGGTAAAAGTCTTTTCATGATCTTGACGAAAGGTTCGACATGCTTTGTGTCTTCGATGAAGATGTAGAGAGAGGGAATGAGATAAGAAATGACAGAAAGGCGACGAAAGATACCTAGTCTCTGTTGCCTGTTCGTGACGATCGGGAAGAGAATTCCGTCCTGCATGCAATTTTCTATGAAGTGATAATTCTCAGAGAAAGTCAGTAAAGATCGACTCTGAATTATGTGCACAATGTTGACGTCAAGATAGAAGTATGACGCGTCAGTGAGCTCAAGAATTTGTTTTCACGTTGTCTTGACTAATGCTAGACAGTTAGATAGCTTCTGCTCATACTTTAGCAAAATGTAAGAAGCGTTGACATGATATGAGCTGTTGTCATCTCTGAACAGCGCAAGGTTAGCAGACGATGAAAAACATCGATCGACACTGATGATCACAAGCTCACAAAGAAAAGTAACGCATTCAAGGCGTCTTGCAATGCGATCATCTCAGAAGTTTTCTTGATCATGTTCTGTAACTGCGCGACGTCTGTTTGCTTGCTTTCTGATAATCGAGCCATTCACTTCTCTGCCTCAGCCTCGTCATTCCTCAGTTGACAATAGCGCAAGTTGCGAAAGATATTCTCATCGCAGAAGTTTCGGGAGTTCGAGTACGCTTCTTTCAAAGCAGTGATCACTGATGAGTTCAAATCTTGAGACGAAATTAGCAAGCTCACTAAATCTCGAGGGGATAAATCAGCTCTCATATCGTTCAAGTATAAGTTCACAATTCATCACTTTTGTTTCGACTGAAAGAAGTATCGCGTCGTCGCTGCAAGACAATGACGCTCATGCAAGCAGATTAACGATTCTTTCACCTTCAGAAGACTGAGCTCTTCACAGTCGCTCAAAGAAACATTCAGACTCTCGTCTTTTCTCAGTGCATCAGTCAACATCTTTCGATTTATGAGTGTTGAAACATAATTATCTGAATTCAGCCGAGAGCAGTCTTTCAACTCGAAAATATTGTGTAATCTAGAAACGTTCTTCCCGTCTAGCGGACGAGCCTCACAGAACTTATCGGCCTCGAACACAAGCTTGTGAATGAGAATCTTTGCTCTTCTCAAGTACGCTCTGCTTCTTTCACTAGAGATCTGTTGTTTCAGTTCAGAATCATCGATCATGTTGTTGTGTTGACAATGTGGTAGAACGCTGTCGAAATAAGTCTCTTTTCAAAGTTTTCAATTGAACATACCCAATTTGAAGATGTGCATCGAACGCGAATGTCAGGCTCTTCTTCCTGAATTCGGATACAGATCATCAGGATCTACGAACTGAAGTTCTCAGAGAGTGCCGTCCGACGTCTTGAATCTATGCTCATCTTCTTTATAAAGCGCGGTAGAAACTCAGCAAATGTTTCATTGATCATAGTATTCATCATGTTTCGTTGTAATCATATATCGTTGCTACGAATAGCAGAAGGTAAAGAAGTGTGTTTGCTTGACGATGATCGACTCGACAGAGTCATGCAATCGATGACTAATTCATTCGCTCAATATTCTTCGCTACAGTTTTTCATCGAACGAAAAGCTAAAGATCTGACACTTCCTGAGCTTTTCCCTCACAACAATGTTCGAAGAGATCATCAAGATCGCAATTGTGTCGCCAATTTTCGTCTCGATGTCTCATTCATTAGCTGTAATCGATCAATACTATTCGTCGACAGTGACTCTCTTTCCGTCATCTATCGAAATCACGAGGCTGCCTCGTGTCATAGAACAGCTTCGTATTCAGTTCTCTGAGTCGTCGCGTCGAATCATAGTCTTTACGACATTCTTCATGCACGACTGTTTTTTCTTTTTACAGATGTCATCTGCATCTTTGCAGATGATTTCAAGGATCACGAAAGTGTGACAGATCGCTTGAACACTTGAGCTACAATTGAGTTCGCTGTAGATCTTTTCAGAGAAATTCGCTCACGAGTTGTCATCGTCGCCTTCGATCAAATGAAGAAACTACGTCGAAATAAACAATTCTGAAGTATCGTTAATACGCGAAACTTCTTCTTCTCTATAGAGCTACTCTATCTTCCCGAAGATCATCTCTCATCACTTGCTCGATATCGTCGATTAAAAGACATCCTCCTTAGACAAGCGAATGAAATACGATGACTTCGTATAAGTAAACACTACCTATTTTCTGCCGTTCACATGAGCAGACTCTTTTCTCGAGCACTTCAACACATAGTAGACTCGATCAATCAGTCTTTCAGCTTTATAAGAGCAAGCAGAGAGAGAAACGAGATCATTGAAGATTACAGTAATCATCTATTGACTTTCTTCAAGCTCGAGGCGCGCTGCGAAGTATCTTACAGCTCGCTCATTTCGTTCGTTGCTTCAAGCATTCTTATGAATGCCTATTCTTCAAATATGCATAGTGAGTCTCTTATGAATGATCTTTGCTTTTCAAGTTAACGATTAAGCAGAATTCGATCCGACATCTGTGTTCAACGTCATATATAGAGCATCTTGCTTCAAAGCGCTTCGAGCATCGCGAAATTCTCTATCACTAGCTGATCGTCATGATCGATGCATCAAGAACAACATACTTGCCATGTTTTCTATCATTCGTCAGGAGTCTCAGACCTCGATCAAATTACATCGCAGTAACGCGAGGCATCAGATGAAGCACTGAACTCGCCTCAAGTCTAACGAGACTTGCCTTTGCTGCTTACGTCGAAAGTCGGAACACGTCTATATCTGTGACCATGCGCTCTGCGATGTATGTGTCGAAATATATGAAAACGCTGTCTTGAGTCAAGAGTATTGTTACGAACTGCCTATCTGTATTCATTGTGAAGCAGATCGTCTGATAGCGAAGATAAAGTCATCGACGACCGATGTTCGAATACTGAGTATAGATGAAGAAGATGTACGCGACGTAGTTTCTCTGAAATTTCTTGATCTGCTTCAAAAAGAGGTGAGAAAGGCTTGTTCGATTCAGAACCTGTTCGATCTGATGATCGACATCAGTTTCGATCTTCTATGTCTCTGTGTGCATTCAAATCATTGCTAATGCTCGTCGCAGAAGGTTTGATTGTTCTAAGCTTATGCCTTCGTCGTTGAACGATTTCGCACTGCCTTGAGATCTTTGACACTCTTACCAAGCAGTTCTTTCAGCAAAGGCGAGAAGACGCTCGATATTCGTTGAGATACATTCGTAATGTCATCAAGTGCTGACTCTCTGATGACTGTTACGATGTGCTTGCACTAGAAGCAGCACTGAGAAATCAATTCGAACACGATCGCCGAATGTTTGACAAGCTCGAGTCGATCTTCGAAATGAAGATTGTCGTGATCGTGACGAGTATTTTCGACGCAACTCTCTTTCTCTTCTCTAATTATAACGACACGAGCTTTCGAGCCGCGACATGCGATAGGCCTCGCTTCAAGCGAAAATCACTTCAAATACTGAGACTTCGTGTTGAGTAGGTTACAAACATATTCGTTCACAGAATAAAGACGACGAGCCTTTCATCTGAAAAGCGTAGGTCGAATTTCTACTATCGTCATGCATATACTGACTTATGACAGCGATCGAGTCACATCCGCGACTTCATTGTAGATTCAATTGTTCGCGATCAAGATCTTTCGCTGACGATCTTATCAGTTTATTCAAATCGACGCATATTCGAGATATTGAAACCTTTCAAGACGAAGGGCTGAAACACAACAACTCTGTTAATCTGACGTTGTGAAAGAGTCGTCAGATATGATCTTCAGTTGTTCAACCTGATATCGTGATTTCTCTCGAAATCGAAACTGAAAAAGACTGCACAAGTCCGAGAGCGCTCAATTTTCGACATGTCTTACGTGATGAATTCATTCCTCGATTGTATCGATCTTTCCTGTCGTCTCTTGACGGCGAGGACACTTGGCGAGAACTGATGAATAGATTGAATGAGAGATTTCGAGGAGATTATTTTCGACTCAATATATCGTTTTCGAGCCAAGAATCTGCAATTGACGATATCGATTGCATGAACGATCTACGGACAAGTGTTCATCTACGACCGCGAATGTTTCAAGACAACAGATCTATTGCCTCGACTCTTCTGACTTTCACATTCTTTTTTGAGTTGATCACTATTTTCTTATTTGACTCTTGTATGTTTCACTGTCAAGAAATAATTCGATGTCGATTGCAAGACAATGTCATAATACAAGCACTTGCACGAATTCATTCTTCGAATCTTAGTTTCGTTACAGATTTCGGAACGCTGAGTCTATTGAATTTCAAAGAGGATGTGTGTCATCTTTGTCATCGATACTGTAAGCAAGTGAACTTTTACATTCGTCATTCATCGAACTTCATTGTCGTCTACTTGCAGAGCAATCCTCATAAACGTCGCAAGCTTGACGACTTTTCTCAGACTGTGAATTGGTTTGTACGACAGCAAAACCTCGATGCTGTTTTTGAAATGATCAATCACGAGGCTTCTGATAAATTAGATTGTCGAGTCTGCGACGTGAATCGCCTTGAGCGAAGTTCTTCGACAAAAAGAAGGTTTCTCATTGATAATGTCTCGAAGTCTATGGCAAAGAGACGACGATTGTGACTCGAAAGTGCATGTTGAAAATATTTCAACGTGGTTAGATTTTTTGCTCTGCAGTGCGCATCAAAACCCCGTCTTACTAGTTATTAAGAAACTCAATTTTCTAGAATCAGAAACTTCGCTTCTCTAATCTCTTTAAACCCATCAAGATGAGTCTGTAGTACTTTCGAATCATGCGCGTTCTTTCTCTCAGCTGCTAAAGACTTTCGTTTAGCTTTGAAGAGATCTGACTGTTGATCTAACCATCGTTTGACCCAGTTATCGCTCAGTAGAGATGAGAAATTTCAACGAGAGAAGTTCTGAGCACGAAGAGAGTTTGTCGTCGATTGCAGCAAGTGTAGTCTAACTGACAAGCCTAACTCAAGTTCTCGTACTGCTGTTTTGAACTGATAATCTCTTAGTCTAGATCGAAGTCTTTCACATGAAACAAGAAACTCGCGCGCAATTTTCGCTCGATTAGAATTTTTCCGTGTGTTTATGACTTCAATAGTCTTCTGAATGCGATCTTCGATGATAGCGTATGTAGAAGTCATTGCGTGGAATTTTGACGAAATTTTGAAGATGATGAATCAAAAATATGAAGATTTAGAGATGCATGATCGAAAGTGATGCATGACTGTATAGCACTAAGCGAAGAATGAGCTTAGAGTTGGGCACGAATAATAAGTAGGCGCAATTAGTAGGTAAAAAGATGTAGGGTTAAAATATCGTCATATCTATCGTGCTATCTATCTTATTGAAATGCTACTAAGCCTTTTTCGAAAGAGAGTAATACGTAGTGAAAGAGGGGGTTTAGTGATTCCCTTCAATAATACGCTCATACTTTATCGCATCAGTGTAATCGCAGCTTCCGTGATAGAATAAGCAAAGCGCTAACTCGATAGATGCTTAGCGTAGGGGTTTAATTCGAAGAGACTGTTTCACATGTCTGAGATTCTTTCATCGTTTCACGTAATAGCAACGCGTGGTCATAGCGAACATCAGGTATCCCAATCTAACGTCAACAAGTCAACTTAGCGCTGAGATGAATGAGATCACAGAGTTCATCGCTTCTATCTCTGCTGATGCGCTTTACAGACGTCTGTCAAGCGTAAAAATTGATTCTATTGCACACAAGTGTCTATGAAAGCGCTTAAAAATTCGTGACTCTTTCGACCATCAAATCATGCGTTCAATAGCATCTGTATGTAACAGTCATTACGAAAATCAACTGCATCTGAATAATGACATTAGCTAAGACGATGCATTGATCTCGTGAGACGTTTTCGCTACAACATCTTTGCTTCAAAGTTACTGATCATCTTCAGAACGAGAATGTACAACAAAGCTGTCTACTGTATTGATCAGTGTATGAACTTTTGAATTCTTTCAGCAGCGTTCATCGTTTATCTACACTCTTGAGTTTCTTGATTTAAAGTTTGACTGTGATTTTGATCTCTCATCTTCACTACGTATTCTTGTTCTGGCGCAGACTCAGTGTATGATGAAGGATCAGCGAATGAGTTGTCGCTGTAAAGATTGTTGACTTTCTCTGAAGTATGATAGAGAGTCATGATTTTGTATGTGAAGCGTTGGCGTCATCGTTCCCGTCAACTGATTGAATATGTCGTTGCTGTAAGACGATCGTGCCTAATTCTGATAAGCACAATGTAACACATGATGAAAGCTGCACTCTCTGATCAGACAGCAGTGACAATGATTGTATATTCTGATCTGCGTCTGTCGCGATTTTACTTTCAAAGAATTCAATATCTTGATCTGACAGCTAGAGGTTGAAGTAATTGTTATACTCACGGCGAGCGAAACTGATTGATCATGAAATCCGAGGGAATGCTCACTATATAGAAATTATGAGTGATCTGAACTGCAAGCAATCTTCGATGAGATGAGCGTTTGAGGGGGCTAGGGGTTTAGAATCGAGAAGACGTGCCTGAAATCGTGTAATGCGAAGTCTCAAAACAAACTTACACATCACGATGTTTTATTTTTAATCTTAAAGGCTAGACATCACAAACTTTTCAGTACAGTGAAAATGACTGAGATACATCGACAGGCAACACGACTCGCAACGACTGCAAATCCTGACATCGGAATGAGCGCGGACAAATTGAAGATTCGATCACTGCAAGATACGCTCAACTCGTTACTACGAACGCTCAAACGCTCTCATGAGAAACAGCGCCTCGATTCTCAACTGTCTGTTAACGTCGATAGATTGTCGTTCTTGACATCTTCGATCAAAAAAAAGATCAAAGTGAGTGAGAACTCGATTCAGAAATGCAGTTCTTGAAGTTTGTATCATCGATTCATGAAGTTGAAGCAGGCTGAGCCTTCGACAATCTCTCATGATCGTGAGCATCTTCTCGTTGCAATCAAGAAGAAGAAGTACAACGATGAAAGCACGCTTGACAGACTCAGATCAATCTCGGATCACAACGTCGTCGATCTTGTGAAAATTTTTTACGACGAGAAAATCATTTATATGATCTATGAATGTATGAAAGTATCGCTTAGAAGTCTTTCATCTACATCGAAGGAAAAGTTGAAGCATTTCGAGATCGCAGCGATGTGTAAAGAGGTTTGACTTCGTTCTTGTACATCATCTACAAGTAGCTAACTTTCATCAGATTCTTGACGAACTTTTCTACATACACACAGAGCTTCAGCTTTATTACGACGAACTGAATTGTGATAACGTGTGATTGAAACGAGACGATGCCGTTAAGCTGATCAACGTTGGTGACGTCATGCTGAATGATGTAAAGATCAGTGAAGACATCGAACGCAAGAATGTGTGTACGATGAGTCTTGTAATGAAGAAGTTAATGAAATCGAAGATCAGTCTACAAAATCCTGATTCAATCGTCTTGAAATACTCAGAAAACTGGCCGAATGATTGAGAAATCCGGACATTTCTGAAGACGACTCAGTCCTCGATTCTGAACGAGCTTAAAAAGGTACAAATTCTCTGTCAAGAGTCGCTCGACTAACTCTAAACTAGCAAGTCGACTTTCTTTCGAAAGAGTCTATCTATCGATGTCTAATTCCTCGTGTCTGTATGACTGAGATCTCTGCTAGAAGGAAATGAGAGATCTTTGATTAATGTGTACTTTACTGACATTTCGTGATCGCTGCTGAACTTCTGAGAGTATGACTTGAATTCGATGTACAGAGACTATCTACCTAAAGCTAAATTTCACTCTCTCTATGATGATCTGAGAACAGAGACTGCCTTTCTTCTCGTGGCTGAAATTCGAGTTTCAACAAGCTAACATCATTGTGAATCTGATACTGTATCAATTTTCGAACATCATCTCGAATGAACGATCTCGCAGAGACTGAAATTACGACGTTATGTTTGAGTCTCATAAGCTGAATCAGAAAGCGTATCGATAACTAACATCTTTCCTCGCCTGTGTCTTACGTTGTCTGTCAGAATTTCTCTGACGTTTGCTCTATCAGGCATGTACATCACATGATCGTGTTTGCCTCTTTGCTCTATCTTGCTAGATTCGTCGACGTTCTTGAAGAAGTGATTCTTGGTCACTCAAATCGTGAGTTGCAAGATCTGACTTCTTTTTAGCACGAATTCTCAAGACTCAATCACTCTGCGTCTTACATAATCATCGTCATGAATATCTTCATTCAGAATGTCATTAATAATTTCTTCCTCGTAAAAATGTTCATCTGTCAATTCTCTTTATCAGTCAATCTGTAGAACAACTCTGAAAGAATCAAATGCTAATTTCATTCTTTCATCTGTCACAGTAGATGCATTCGTCGAGTGCAAACCTGATCATTATTGTAATCTTGAATCAACTTCTTGACATACGACAGCTGAGCGACGATGTCAAAGTCAGTGACAATCAACATAACAGAGTCATAAGTGCTGATATCTATGATGCGTTCATGAGACTCTGTAAATCACGCGCGAACGTAATTTCCTTTCTTAGCGTTCTCGACGCGAGATTTGTGAGCGTAGATCAACAGTCTTCTTGTGAAGCCAGAATTCGATTGAACCAAGCAACAGATGAACGAATTCTGCTCTTCAGTTCATGAGACGATCACAAAGAAGTGACTTTGTAAGAAAGATCATGAACTGACTTGTGATATGCAAACATTGATGTACTGCTCGACTCTTACTTTTCATATTCGAGGCACAATTAGATTTATCTTGACAATGTCGTCAACATTAGCGACTGATATTTGTATAGCGTCAGCTCGAACTCTCGTTTGTCTCAGAGTCAAGTTGTGAAAGGCAAAATTGATCGTTTCTAGCAGCATGACGACGATAAGAAAACCATCAGCAACCAGAATATATACGCGGTCAAAAGCATTGCTAAGTGAGAGATGACGTCATAACGCGAGAGCTATCGTGATCGCTAGAGCTTGATGAAATCGAAGGAAAATTTCATACGAGAATCTTCGCATCGACGATAAGGCGAACAATAGCAGCGAAGCAACGAATATCACCTCCTGCATAATGAAGTAATGTCAGCGATGAGAAGTGACATGTGAGAATCGATCTTATCACGAATCCGTACAAATGCACTTTGTTTCGAAAGGAAAATTTCTCTCTATTCGACAAAGCTGCTGCAACATGAAAGACGCTAAGACTAAGAGTCATGAGTCTCATTGAACTGTGAAATTGTCTTCAGATATGAAGAAAAGTCTCGAGTAGGTCAGCGACAAAGCTGAGATGACTGTCAAGCAGCAGAGATATGAATTGAACCACGGTCAGAGTATCAGCTCTGAAGCTCGCCTGGTTCAGATTTCTAACCTCAACTGCGCTGCAAACCGTCGTTTCAGTTCAGTAAATGATCTGCAAAAAGAGCTCGTGACGGGTTCAGAGAGACAAGAATCGACGTCGTCGCAGCACGTACGAATAAACGAGGTGCTTCAAGAGAAAGAACAGAGTGCGTAGTCTTAAGAAACTTCACATCTTTGAGGTAATATTGTATAAGATAGTAGTCGCGAAAATATCGTCGACGATAATAGCATAAATCTGTGTTGAGTTCATGATGATTTGAACTGCGAACTCTCGAAGAGTTTGTACTTGAACAGTCGTTCTTCTAGTGCTCTCAATAGTCAATTGTCAAGTTTACTGAGAATTCTGAGCTCTTGTTTCACAGAACACATATAAATAGAGACTGGTACTAAAAGAAGAATCATGACGCTTTGATCTATCATCTGCAGTCTCGCGCGACAAACGTTCTGATGAGTGAGGTATTTTTAGCTGAAAGCGCCCAATTTCCCTATATATTTCTCTGAGTCTCTACACAGTTCGACAAACATCTTGTCACATCATGAAGACAACAGACGAAAAGAAATCGAAATGTTCACAGAGAATAGCACGAGAGAGATTTCATGAAAGGAAAAATTGTTTGTTCAAAAAGGCATACGAAGTAGGCAAATTGTATCAAACAGACATCTATCTTGTACTTTATCGCAATCATCGATTCTACATCTACAGTTCAAGAAACGAAGCTTCTTGATCGTTGTTCGAGAAACAGATCGTAGATTATCTTCACAATTCTAGAGAGTTTCTTTGACAATGTCAGGATGAAAGCTTTCCTTTGTCGAATCGCAAAAAACCTCGTGATTTCATGAACAAGACGCAGTGTCAACATATTAAGCCCAGTAGCTCGAAATCGCCTACCAAAGCAGCAGCAACAACCACGACGATAGAGATGAAGTCTTCAGAAGAGAAGAACGATGACGCAAAGAATCAACGACGTGATCGACAACTGCGAGTTCAGTCATATCGATGACACATTCCGGACGCGTCGATCTTGCAAAAATCGTCAACGAAAGTTCAACCTACATTCATCTTCTTTCAGCTGTAATAGACCTTGAATTACTGTGAACACTAGTCAGGCGTCAAAAGAACATTCGATTGTAAGGTTTATTTTAGATAATTTAGTAATCAATGTACAACGATCTGTCAGTATTATCGTGTGCCACGTACTGTCTTCAACGTCTTTTCTCAACCTTTATCAAATGAATCGAACCCATGCAGTTATAATTTGTGCATCTTAAATTGTTCAATGATGAAGCTTGAAAACAGATTATTAGAGCAGACTAAATACAGTGTTTATTCAAACTAACATTCTTCAGACTACAGGAAAAAGAAAGCTAAAATGTGACGTTTCTAACACTCATTCATAGAAGCTCTGTCGAAACTTCAACAATGCTGTCGTTGCTGTTGCTGACGAAATAAGAAGAAAGTGAGTGATTAATATTGATGCGATTGCCAGGTTCGTCAGCTGCAACGAGTGATTTCATCATGAACGACTCATGAGCTGTCGTCGTCTCTTTCGATGAAGGTTCATTCGAATCGCGACGTCCGAGAAGCCAGACTCGAATCTCAGCTGTTAATCGTCGAGAACATCTGATTTTCTGATACGGACGGTTCTGAAATGATATACGACGTATGCAAGGTGAAATATGATTGACTCTCTCTTGCTCTGTCTTCGTAATGCTAAACTTGTTTCTGATGATGATGAGACACATGTTGAATATCGTTGAAGGTTATAGGGATTTCTTGATTGATGATGTGCGAAAGTTGATGATGCGTAATGACGACGATGAGCAATCGCTTTCTTATGTATGAATTCTCAAAGGGCATCCTCGATTCTCTTTCCTCAAATTCTCGATTGAAGAAGTATGAGAATGAAATATGAGGTTCAAAAAGAAGAATTTGACTGAGCTTCGCGCGCGATTATGTGCCAGGTGAGATTAACAAGCTAGGTGAGATTAATAGCCTAGATACAAGCAGAGATGTATCGCTCCCGTAGTACTCTAGTGTATGTACCTTATTTAGACGCAAACGCGAAGATTTCAGATGACTATCTTATGTGTGCTAAAGCATTGACAATTTGACATTATGAAAGTATACTGCTATTTTTACAACTCTCTATCAGTCTATCTAGATAAAGACACGCTGTGTGAAATTGAACATCGTTACGAAACAACACGATCGAAATAGAAAGACGTTCACAATTCACAAACAAGCCTCAATATTACAGCTAAAACGCAGAAAGTCATGAAAAGATGAAGAGATTCGTCAACGCCCTTGAATGTAATCTGCGAGGCTTCCGCAAAGTTGTTCGAGCTTGAAGTGAGCGTTGACGATATGCTTCTGACGATTGTCGTCACTTGTGTGACATCGCTCGAGGATTTGAGACTTGTCCGAGAGAACTGACCGCTCGAGATCACGGATTGAACTGCGAAGGTAGCAACATCATGAGATGTGATGATTGAGAGAATCATTGATTCATCGCTTGTCGTCGACTTGAAACCAGAATTCGTACCTGTCTCAGAGATCAGACTATGTGTGTCAGATCCAGATCAGAAAACGTCAGTAGCAATCGATACGAAGCTGTTGAGATACTTTGAAGACATGTTGATGTTACTCGTCGACATATATTGAATCCCGAAAGCTGTACCCGTTAGACTCGAGAGCACAGATTGTCAGCTCATTGTTGTGATAGAAGCGAAATGCGTAAAAGAGTCTACTGTCGAAAGAATGAAATTGTGAGCATTGTCATCGATTGTGACAGTTATCGTGTTAGCTGTAATTGTGACTGTGTTAGTGACTGTAACAGAGATAAGTCTTGCTGTGTCTGAGATGCCTGTCGATCCTCAGCTGAAATCAGCTCTCAATGACGCTGAACTCGCTTGCGAAATGTTGAGCTGTGAAACTTGACTGCTGTTCATGAGTCTCTACAAAAAAATGACACAAGAACAGGAAATTCGAACCTTAAGTCTTCAATGACTAAAGCGTCTACGCAGTATAAAGACAGAACTGTCAGCAGATTCATACTTTTTGATTTTTGTAGAATTGTCTGTATTCTAGATGAAGAAATTTATAGCGAGAGGAATGAGATGAGTGTGTTGAGAAGAACGGAATGATGGAAGCGTACAGGAAAAAGATGCGTCCGTATCAAGATTTAAGTATGAGTGAAAGCGCTTACGAGTTGACATCTATATTTAGCATTGTCGACTTTTCAGTAAACTTTCCCACTCGGGAACGAGAAATCTATGAACAAGAACTAGAGATCTCGAGATTCTTTCTTGAAGGCGAAAGGCACTCAGGTTCTGTTCTTGAGAATTCTGAGATATGAATTTCTGTGCTTTGCGAGTTCAGAGACTTAACGAAAACTTCTTTAAAAGAAGTCAACTTCGAGTATTGAAACGCTCTTCATAAAAAACGTTCGCAAGAGAAGAACAGTTGATCTGGTCTTTTTTCATCATCGTCAATACTTCATTTCATTCAAGACTCATTCGTACAATCTCTTCATATCTTCATTTTTACAGTAATTTCTAAATAGCGCTCAACGATTTCTCAAATTTCTTAGAGATGTCTATACTATCATTGTTCTCTCTCATCAGACAAACTCGTTTTCAAACGAACGAATTCACTCAATTCTCACAAGAGCTACCTTCGCGATCTCGATCATCTCGAAAGAGAGTGCAGAAACCAACTAACGAATCGCATGATAGTCAGTCTGAGACAAATCTTGCAGAAGAATCAATATCGTCTGAGCTCACAACGAAAGATGATTCATTTCGCGACAGATTCAACATTCACAGATTCTCATCTAGTCAACAATCAAGACAAGTACAGATGTCATCGTCATCAATATCAGTCTCGATCTATAATACTGCTCAGAACAGTTCAGCCGTGTCTGAAGAAGACTCTTCATCTAGAGGTAGAACTCTGAGATCTAGTTCAAATCTCATGTCAACAGTATCGTCATTAAAGCCATCACAAACATCATCAAGATCGTTGTACCCATCTCTAGAAGAAACATCTTCAACTGTGCGATCGAACGCTTCATCAGCTGTCGAGATGACTTTCGCTTCAAATAGTCAAGACAGCAACGCAGAAGTGAAAGCGAAGTTCAATGCTCAGTCTACTCAAAATATTCAATTCATAGTTTCTTCTTCAAGACAGAGAGAGCGGCCGTACGTCTCATCAGCTGTCGAGAGAACTTTCGCTTCAAATAGTCAAGACAGCAACGCAGAAGCGAAAGCAGAGTCTAATGTTCAGTCTACTCAAAATATTCAACTCATAGCTTCTTCTTCAAGACAGAGAGAGTCACAAGCCATTCAATCATCTCAGATTAACCCAAATTCTACATCACTCGAAGCATTCAGAGCAGATCTAGAGCAGCAAGGGTACAATTCGGACCAGATTGCTCAGACTGTATTCATCGAAAAGGAAAAAGGCAAGATGACGATTGAGAATGACGAAGCGACTTTCCATCATAGTGCCTTTGACAATAACGGTAGAAACTCGGACGAAATAGACTCGAACGACATAACAGAAGAAGACAAACAACAGAAGTCGAATATGCTGAATTCAGCAGTGTCAATCGAGACGAAGATCGAGATGTCGCCTAAGATATTGAGTATTTATCACGAAATCCGTGAAGATCTCAAAGCGCTTTGGCTTGATTCAGATGATTCTCGCGTCATCAATGAATTAAAGCAGAGTAATGAAGACATTATCAATATGAATCGTAGAATTTATTCAAATGACGCAAGCTTTCAAGGAAGACATCAGATTTCAATTCTGAACATTCGATCTCATATTCGACTCATACGTCAGATTCATAACAGAATGCAGCAATCTTTCGAAAACACAAGCATTGTGAGACGAGATTCTCAAATCGTTGAGGCGACTAAGTTTTTCTTTGTTCGTATGCGAGAACTACGAATATCTGTTCTAGATACTGTGAACTCGACAATACAGGCGAATTTGATGACTGAGCTTGTTCGTACAGGTTCAGAGACAGTTTCAGAGAGCAATATGATCGTCAGTCTCGAAGATCAAGGTCAAATGATTGCGCCTTCATCAGTTCGAGGAATCATGCCACATCAGTCAATGTACTACACATCATGAGAGATTGTCACAGATGTGACGTCTGCGAATGCTCTTGATAGTCGAGTGCTTGTCAACGCTGACACAAAGAATTTACCACGATATTTCATTTATTCTGAAGCTTTCTTTGAAAAACGTGTGACGAAGAACTGGCTGAACAATGCTCTGTTGACAAGTGTCATGCAGAGAGCGAACGCAGTACAACGACTTTGAACTGACATTGCTCGAGTTGACTACATGATGAAAGTGATGGCCAACAGTGAATCTTGAAACGCAATAGATTATGTTCATCTGATTTATAAAGAAAACAACTCTCAATCACATTTGAGAAAAGAAGAATGACAAACCAAATCGGGATTTTTCAGTATTGCCAACAAACAGCAAGAAGACATGATGCTTCGACGAATTGCTGAGCAAGATGAACAGACAGCACGTGACTGAGCCCTGTGCAAGATCGCAAACATTCACTCAGAAACTCGCCTTTCTTTAACAGATCAAGAGAAAGAGGAGATGTCATGATTGACGTCTCAGCATTATGTTCCCTTTCAGACTATCACAGATGACACTGTAACGCACGAAGAATCACAAACTCGATCTCAGCTTCAACAACCAGCATTTTCGACATCACAGTCAGCGTTCACAGCTCAACAATCGATGCTTGCAGCTCAATCGTCAGAGCTCGCGACTCAGCAGCCTGCATATTTCACTCAGTCTGCACCTTCGATTTCGCAGCCTGAACATTTCACTCAGCAGCCTGCATATTTCATCCTGTCTGCACCTTCGATTTCGCAGCCTGCACATCTCACTCAGCAGTCTGCATATTTCACCCTGCCTGCACCTTCGATTTCGCAGCCTGCACATCTCACTCAGCAGCCTGCATATTTCACCCAGTCTGCATCTTCGATTTCGCAGTCTGCACCTTCGACTCAGCAGTTCGTTCTTCCGAATCAGCTTTCAATTCGGCAGTCTATGCAGTCTACGACTCAGACGCAATCGTCAGCTTCAGCAACATCGACGCCCTCAATCATACAATCAACTTATCACGCTTTGTTTCTCTATCAGGCAAGAGATACAACAGAGATCAGTCTTGATCAGAGAGAACTGATAATCTTTCTTCTTGATCAAGAAAATGATGAGTTGCAATAACACATGATGCAACATCACATGCTAATGATAGTTCATAGACTGATGAATCATCGCGAAGTCAAACAGCACGTTCGATTCGATTTCTTCAAACTATCTAAGCACTTGATGCTTAGAAAATAATCATGAGGTCGTGATATTGAGAAATTTCATGTAAAATATCTTGCTATCAATTGATTTGTATTAGTTAATAGCGTTACTTTTCGTTTGCGATTCAGTACGATGTTTTCGTCTCATTTATAGATAATTCTCTCATTACTCTAGACTACATAGTTGAATAATATGATATTCGTTAATTCATATTTTATGCTTTGAGATATTTGATGCATTGTAACAGAGGTTTGCACGTAACTATTCCGTTAAGACATGATTATTAACTGCATGCATTGAATTAAGAATTCTTGCAGACTCGAGAGAAGAGATCTCTTCGAAACACTGTAAAATCTCATCTCTGACTCTTCGACTTCAGAAGTCAATTTCTCACCCTACGTTTTGCTTTAGTCTTCTTTAGCTCTTAACAATGAATCGATTTGATGTATATAAGAGCGTTATTCTTGCATCATTACAGAGTATACATCTTTTCTTCAGCTTAACATTTCAAGTCGAAACAAGCACTAAACGTGAAAATGATCAAATTTCTAGTGAAGACATTCGTGTTCGCCATTCTGATGACTCTTGTAATGACAGTAAATTGTCACTCGTGAGTTGAGCAGATCTTTCTTGTCGAAGATGTTGCGTTTCAAAATTCAGACTATCTCAGAGGCAATGATGATTCGCAAGCTTCGTTGAGCGATGTATATTCAGCTAACTATTCTGTAGTGATTTGAATCTCATCAGAGTTTCTTCACAATGATACGATCATGACTTACTTACTTTCGCCAAACGGACGTTCAGAAGATATCGAGATCATATTCAGCGACAGAATTTGCATGCCCAGTCAACAGTTTTCATATCAGTCTCAAGGTAGCTCACGTTTGAAGATGAGAGCAGGTAAGAAAGTTGTTCTAAGATATCAAGAGAATGAGCATGTAACGCTGCCACATGCAATTCCCGGCAAGACGACGTCTGAGACAGTTTTCGTGTACGATATCAAGAAGTCACGTTCAACAGACACTCTGCTCAATATTCATAAAGTCTGAAACAAGGATGAAACGACGGGCGATGCACGCGGACGACTGCTCGCAGAATTTGACTTCGATGACGAAGAATGTTATGAATCAAATTTTTTGAGTTCTATCTATCAACTCAGACAGAAAATATTCGAGGCGAATTCAGAACAGAAGTCAAATAGATGATGTCGAAATAGAGTGCAAGTTCCGAAGAAGACAACAGAGAGACTCTATACACTATATTGGGTTTGAGATTGACCATCTTCTCTTGATATCCCGAATGGTTCGATGAGGCGAAAGAATGAGATTTATACAACGTGTCTTGATCTGCATGTTGTTACTTAGGCAAATAGTCAATAGATAGTAATAATGTCTGACGTATATAGACTACTTCCGCCACGTCATTTTGTTCGTTTCCTCTTTTCAGTCGAAATCAGAAACCTTCTCTCGATCCGTCGAGCAAGATTTGCTGACAGTCAAAGCTCTGTTCACTCAAATTCTCTGTTTTCCCAAATTCTCTGTTTCTTCAAATTCTCTGTTCCCTCAAATTCCCTGTTTCTTCAAATTCTCTGCTTCTTCAAATTCTCTGTTTCCCCAAATTCTCTGCTCCTTCAAATTCTCTGCTTCTTCAAATTCTCTGTTTCTTCAAATTCTCTGCTTCTTCAAATTCTCTGTTCCCTCAAATTCTCTGTTTTCCCAAATCCTCTGTTTCCTCAAATCTTCTGTTTTCCCAAATTTCCTGCTCCTTCAAATTCTCTGTTTCCCCAAATTTCCTGTTTCTTCAAATCTTCTGTTCACTCAAATTCTCTGTTTCCCCAAATTCCCTGCTTTCTCAAATACTCTGCTTCTTCAAATTCTCTGTTTCCTCAAATTCTCTGCTTCTCTAAATTCTCTGTTTCTCCAGTTTTTAATTAGACAATCGAGACTTCAGTATTTGTCAGAAATTAATGCCTTTTCTCTTTGATTTCTTGAGCACAGGCTCAGATGTCTGAGATGACGGAAGTTCCGACTCTGTCTGTTGTGAGCGCGAGATGGTCAATTGGCTGTCGTTCTGTTCGAAGAACTCAAAGTTTGATTGCTGAAAGAAGAACTTTACAGCGAAGTCTTCTGAATTGAGTAGCTGGTCAACGACGAAACAGATTCTTTCGTGATGAATTGAATAAAATATCTTCAGAACATTTCTCGTAAACTTGTATGAAGTTCACTTCTCTTCGCCGTCCTCACTGATGAAATCAAATTTCTTTATGGGATGACGATAAAATAGAGTATGTTTTCTCTTGATCAACGCATAATGCCCGTACATTCTTACGGCCTCATTGTCGTGCAAAATTGAGAAGGTAAGAATTTTCTGATTGAGCTCGTCTTGACGCGACACTAATCTATACAACTCGACGATCGCATTTGTCGCAACGGCGACGCTATGAGCGTTCTGTCGATCCGCGATATGAAGTGCTTCGTTATCGCATTTCACCTTCGCTGTCAGAAATGAAAAATACATCTCATCTGTTGCTATCAGACGAGATGTAGTCTGTCAATCATCAACAGAGAGCTGCAGTTTCTTGAGTTGATCAGCGATAAATGCAGACGGTTTGACCTCTACAGCAAAGTCAGGCTGCGAACGAGAACCTTTGACGAGAGAGATGAATTTGATTCAGCTTTCATTAACGATTTCAACCAAGTGCTTGAGATGTTTTGCCTCACGACGAAACAGTTCTTCTGAAGCGAGAACGATCAATCGACCAATGTCTTGAATGACTCTCGCCTCATTTCGATTTGCTATATCTTCACAAGTCGATTCAAATAAATCATCGTTAAACAGAGAGTCTTTTGAAACTGACTGTTCTTTCTTGAGCAGTTTCTGACAAAGGGCCTTGTCAGTTTGAATCGATCGCAAGTGCGATTCAGGCTGACTCATGTAGATGTTCACGGATTCAAGTATCTGCTGATAGCGTCGACATCTGACGACGGAATTCTTTCCCTCTCTTAGAGAAACGCCGCTGATATTCGTTTCATGTTTGCTAAGAGACGAAGTAGATCTTTTCCGAATGAGCGACTTACTCATGTTGCTGTCTTCCTCGAAAATTCTCTCTGATCAGCTTTCTTCTTCGATTCAGCGTTGAATCGAATTGACGTCGCTGTTCTTGTTGCAACGGCCGAAATCTGTGCGTACAGCGCTCTCAACAATGAGATTTGCAGCTGAGACTCGTCGTCGTTTTCGTATGAATCTCTCCTGATTCTGCGAACGCGAACGATCCGATGCTCTGATCTCAGCGTTTTGATTCTCTTCAAGCTCTTCACATCGCTTTCGCTTTCGACCTGAATGAGAAGATCTGATCGATGATTGCGAACGCTTCGACTGAAGTCAGCGATCGTATTTGTATTAGAACTGAAGAACGTACCTCTTTGTCAAGAGTGATACTTGTTGATGAAGAAAGTTGAAGAAGTCGCTCTTGAATCTTCAGTTGCTGATGAAGAATTATACTCTTTTGTAGACGTGCGCTTCTACGAACAGGCGTAAGCAACTCTTTTTTTTCAATTTCGCGTGAATGTGCTGCTGCGAGCTGTCAGCTGAAGAACATTTGAGCATGTTTGGTAGCAGTTTCACCTTGATTTTTCAATGAGTTCAGTAAAAGTTGTCACTCATATCTCTTAACATCTGACTTTGCTCGTGATGAGAACATGATGATTGAGAATGAGAGAACGAGAGGCACACGTCTTTATTGCCGCTGATGCGCTGTAGAATGATGTGATGGTTGAAGTTCCTTTGGGTAATTATATTATATTATTCTAGGTTCGATTTCTATTAAAGTTCCGTTGCCTCGAGACGTGCATTGATTCGAATTCCGTGCTGACTCTTCACTGTGAACGCGAAGCGAAATGTTTCTCGTCCGGAAGCGAACATCTGTTGATTGCGATCGAGTTTCTTTGAATAGTTATATTATATTAGATTCGATTTCTAACAGCGCTGACACAATGATGTTGTGATTTTCTTCTTCTTTGATTGACAGACAGCGAAGTCTTGACGACGACTTCTGAGACGACAGTAACTTAATTGATTCATGAGTCATCGGAACGAAATCATTCGTCATTCACCTGAAACACATCGTTCTACAGCAGCAATCAAAAATGAGTTCATCTGTCTCACAAAGTCGTCGCGCAACTAAGATCTCTTTTCGTACTATGTGATGAAGATATTTCGAAAGATGACTTCTGATGTTTACTCGATAGATTTTCAGCTCATTGATATATCAGATCTATTCGAGATATTTTCAAGTCAAGAGCGATGATTCTGAGTCTTAGTTTCAAAGAGTCGTTTCACATCAGTTCAATCAGAGTATGTCGTCGTCATACAAAATGTCTCGGCAACGCGTGAATTAAAAGAATGACGAAGCTGTCGAGACGCAGAAAGTGACATGAGAAAGAATAGAGGCGAAGATGAGCAGAATCGAGCTTGAGTATTGAAGACAAGCATTAGATAGTTTGTAAAATTCAATATTAAATAAACTCTTCTATATGAAGCGAGACTCGGCTCAAGCGAGAGCCTCGTCACCATCTATTGTATCTCATGATTAAACATTCATTGAATAAAAAGCATCACACATCGCTGTACGAGTCAATTCGAAGAAAAGAAACAAGAGACGAAGATTAACGTTCATTCATTATCGTTAGAGTACTGACTACGTTACATGACAATACTATGCATCCTCGTCGCGTGATTCTTGAAAAGCATTACGTCTTGAATGACTATTTCCGAGCATGCTGAATGATCACATCAACTTGATTCCCTTGTCTGAATGAAACTTGAATGATGACGTTCGAAGTGTTTTTGCAAGATGTTCTTACGATTATACATCTTCATTCTATCATTCTGAAACAGATGCGAGTCTTCACAGCACATCAGGCATATTAAAGGCAAAGACTGCAAAGTACAGATTGAATCAGATTCGTTCGAGACGCTGACGCAGTTCTCAGTTTCTACGAAGACTGACGTGTTGTTAACAGTCATATTAGTCTTTCTGCGCTTTATCTCTCGTTTGAAACACAGAGTCGTGAGATCTGAAATTGCTCGCAGACGCGTCTCAAGAATTACTGATCGTGATTTCTTTTCAGAATCAACGGCCTTGAAGAGCGAATGAATGAGACGCTTTCGTTCTTCAAAGATGTACTGCAGAATCTCCGGGGTCGACTCGTGATTCAAGTTCATATCACTCTCTTCTTTACAAGACTGTCGATTTAGCTCAATGATATCAATAGATCTAAAGTATTTGATTCGCACGATCTTGAAAAGTTTTCTTTTCTTATGAGCGATCTCTGACTTCAGAAGTGCTCTGACTGTTGCGAGCTCTTTGCAGTCTGACCCTTCATGCGCTTTCGCCTTGACGTCAGTATGACGTTTTCAGTTGCGTTTGATCTTCAAAGTCTTGCAATGCTCAGTCAGAAATTGAATTGTGAAATTCTCTCTGACGCTTTGCTTTTTCTCGGAGGAAAGCTGTACCGATGCGCGAGAATCGCGATACAGACTCATGTGATCAGCAGTCTGACGCAAGAGCGTTCTAGAGAGATGATCACAGTAGACGATCTGAACGTCGATAGCAATCCTTTCGCTCTGATAATGTTTTTGATAAGTTGACAATTCGAAGCTAGCGTGACCAAGCACTTGATTGCGCTGAGCATCAGTCGCCACAGCTAGAAAACAATAACTGTCAATGCATAGCTCGTGATGATGCAGTGAAGAACTCATCGTCGACAGCATTAGCAACAGCTCGCCTCGTGCAGTAGCTAGTGACGACATTCGAAAAACCAGCGTGCAAGCCTAGTCTGCGCACGTTCGAACTGAAAGAGTTGAAACGCAACATTCGATCAGAGCAGGCTTGAAAGCATCCGGATACTTGCGATGCAAGCAAGACAGGTTTCTTTTCTACGTCTGACTCTCACGAAATTCTAAGAGCGTTGAGATCTCGAGAAACTTTCTTCGAGAAGAGATCTGCTGACGAGTGAATACCTGTTTTTGCGTCAATGGCATCGTCGACGAAGGCCAAGCTGAGAAACATAGTGATGAGGCAGAAAGTCAACGAGTCGTCTCGTTGTCAGAACATGTACGAGATTCTAGTTATATCAGTAAAGTTTCGACGGGCGAGACGATCAGAAACATACGACTTTTCATTTTCTTCTCTACCTTTCATGTGATGAAGAACTGCGTGCATTATGAGAACGTGAACAGCGAAATTCTCGAGATCACGAAGAAGAACGAGCTCGAAATCTTGATATCGTAGCTCTTTCGATTCGGACTCGTCTTCAGACTCAGTGTTCATAAGAGTTCTCGATCTTGATTCTGTATACGCAATTAACAGCATTATGAAGGCGAACTGCACTCGTTGTCGTTCGATAGGAAATATGCTTGTGTCGTGAATTCAGTGATAATGTATAATAATTGCAAGATCCTCTATCGTCATGGTCGGTTTGAACGTCACACTAAGGTCGAAATCATGCTCTTTTGTCAAAGATTGCGTAATATACTGTTGAGAAATTAGTACGACGCAATCATTTAGATATAGATAACATCTAGAACACGTACTCTGAAAATTTCGTAATCGATCTTCTTCTGAAGCTTTTGTTCCGAAGCCTCGGCGTAAATTAATCGCAAACGTTTTCATTGTTGCATAACGGAGCTCTGCTTCTTCATACGAGAGTTTTTTACCATTCATCTGATAAAGAGTCGGAACTTAGTGCTCTTCAGAAGAGTCACTTGTGAATCGAAATCGAACTGATTGCACCATCTGAAGAAAGGGTCAATCCCGTCACGGGAAGAAGCTTTTGGAAGAGAGTAGACAGACCTGTTCCATTTTCTTTCTACCTGACGGAAGCTCTCTCTGATTCTATTGGCGTAACTCTTGACAGTCTGATTGTCATCATAATATGCGTCATCAGCGAGATACTCTTTCACTGTAAGATTGTCGACGATACCGCGACGTGAAGGCATTGCTCATGTGAACTAAGAATCGAAAGAAGAAAACACTGAACAAGACCAGCTACCAAACAACGGCCGAGGGCGCTTCTATTTATCTTCTTTGTTCTTGTGGAGTATTTTTGTCGCCGAAGAGTGTGTGACTGACCGTGAATTTCTGACTAACCCTTCAAGGATTAGTGCTGGAATAAATAGTAAGGGCGGCAATACTTTAAGTCACGTAATCGTGAATAGATACTTTCAAGCGGCAACGAGTTGGTGAATTTGACCTTTACTTTGGCAACCCCAGGGCCTCCGCAAAATACAGCTCTTTCTACATCACATAGCTTTTTAAGGTACCTACCTTACCTATGCTATTATGCCCCTCGTACTACGGAATACGGCATGCTCCATCCAAAGTGAAGTTTTCGCAGGCTCCACCCACCACTCACGTGAGCACACGGATACGAGTCCGGGATAC
>JAABUS010000956.1_pt1 | contig 68130 bp, 71 predicted proteins | sample 5560161 | NCBI WGS metagenome assembly JAABUS01 (sample SAMN10711885, study PRJNA513376) | rock metagenome | isolation source: Antarctica rocks | place: Antarctica: Victoria Land, Trio Nunatak nord | collected 2016-01-04
CCGGACACCAGGTTCATCCTCGACGCCGTTCAGGCGTTCGTCGAGGACCGGATGGACGCGTTCGATCACGAGCGGGAGCCGGTACTGGTCCATGCCGATCTTCACTTCCGCAATGTCCTGGTGGTCGAGACCAGAGTCACGGGACTGATCGATTTCGAAGGCTGCCGGCCGGCCTCACCGGATGTCGAACTCGATACGCTCATCCGCTTCCTCGGCGCCAAACGACAGTTCGGGTCCGCCTCCACCAACGACTACAGCGGTGCCATAGGCTGGTTCCGGGAGGGATATCCGGAGCTCTTCGCGCGTCCAGGGCTGGTCGAGCGGCTGGAGATCTACGAGGCGATGTGGCACCTGGTGCAGCTGCATCACTGGAAACGGGAATACACGTCGTTGGCCGATCCGGTTGCCGCCCTCTCGAACCTCCTGACCGGAGTATTCCGCCGACGAATCATCGACCTCCTCGCAATCGATCAGTCGATCGTATAGCCACGCAGGGCGACATCGATCGCGTAGACCTCGCCGGCGGAATCGAGCGAGAGGCGGATCTCGAACTCGCCCGGAGGACCAGCCACCTTCGCAGCACCATACACATCCCAGCTGGCATTCGCTTCAAGCAACGCGCTTGTGCCGAACAGGATCGTGTTCCCGCCCGGCGTCTCCTGCGGCGTCTCCAGAACCGCGTCTGCGGGTGCGAGCTTCCGAGCAATCTTGAGCGCTTCCTCGACGGTCCAGTTGGCATCGTCGGGCTCGGACATCGACGTTCCAGCCGTGTTCTCCGGACGATGAGGCTGAAGGTAGATCCACACGGCGCGATCGACGACGAAGAGCCCGCCTGATTGAGATCCGCACCCCTTCCATACATAGGACGGAGCATCGGGCGGCACAGAGGCAGATGGGGAGGCAACTGCGGAACCGTACATTTCGTCCCATGATGCGCGAGTTCCACCCAACCTTCCGTTCAAGCCGGCCAGTGACGCCACCACAGGCTGTTTGGGCGATATCGCGCAAGGTGAATTCCTGTTGCCGGCAGCTGTTGCGGGGATTGTCGAACACACCATCACCGACATCACCGCCAACACTATCCAGACGCGCTTCATGAATCCTCCACCTGGCGACCACGTCGTTGCCGGCCTGGCGCACTCGTTCCCGTTTGACGGACCAGTCTGCCAGGTTCTCGCGCGGTACGTGGTACGTGCATGCACCTGAAACTGCGATCATCGCGAGCATTGCGCACCTGCAGTCTCGCACGACCGGCAACTGGAGGGTATTGTGCACATTGCCCAAGGTCACATCCAGCTATTCCACGTTCGCACGATGTCTCATCGGCATGCATTTGCGCGGTATTGCCAATGGCCCTAAACTCCACCGTGTTGTCAATGATGGCGCGGGCTACCTACTCTCTGCAGGATGGGTGGTCGCAAAAAAGACTCAACACTCGCATGACGGGTCGCCCGGGGTGAGCGCTTGACGATCAGAAAAAGGATGAACGCATGTCGGCAAATCAGACGTCTTCTTCGGGACCCTTCGGATCTCTGTACGCCGCATTCACGTCTGGGCATATCTCCAGACGTCGCTTCGTGGAGTCCGCAATGGGACTCGGCATGACGGCAGTGAGCGCCGCATTTTTGGCGCAGGGTGCATCCGGGCAGGATGCGACTCCGGGCGCTTCACCGGCAGCGTCTCCGGGTGCAACCCCCGCCGCGTCTCCGGTCGCCGCTGTTGTGTCCAAGGCACCTTCCTCCGGGACCGAAGGTCAGACTCGCGGTGCTGGTGGTGAGCTGAAGCTTCTCCAGTGGCAAGCCCCGAGCCAGATGAGTATCCAGAACGCGACAGGTGACAAGGATATTCTCGCGGGCCAGATCGTTCTCGAGCCGCTCATCCACTTTGCGACGGACAGCACCCTGATCGCGAACCTGATCACCGAGATCCCCTCCTTCGAGAACGGTCTCCTCTCGGCCGATTCCACGAAGGTGACGCTCAGGCTCCTCCCGGGTGTGACCTGGAGCGATGGTGAACCGTTCACCTCCGATGATGTGAAGTTCACGTGGCAGTGGATCATGAACAACGACAACGCCTCGATCAACTCGGGGCTGTGGTCACCGATCACCGGCGTCGAAGCGACAGATGCAACGACCGCCGTGGTGACATTCAAAGCACCGACTCCCCTCTGGTTCGTGCCATTCTCCGGTTCGGGCAATGGGACGATCTATCCCAAGCATGTGCTGGATGGCGAGGGCGCAAGCGCATTGGACGCTTTCCGGCTCAAACCGGTCGGGACCGGGGCGTATGTCGTGGATTCGTTCTCGCCCAACGATCAGGCCGTGTACGTCGTCAACGAGAAGTATCGTGAGCCGAACAAGCCATTCTTCAGCAAGCTCACCCTCAAAGGTGGTGGCGACGCGGCTTCCGCGGCACGCGCCGTGATCCAAACGGGCGAGTACGACTTCGCATGGTACACACAAATCGAACCGGAAGTGCTGAAGAGTCTGCAGAGCGATGGCAGCCCGGGCAAGTTCGTTGTCTACAAGGGTGTCTACGCCGAGCGCCTGCATCTCAATTTCTCGGACCCGAATACCGAGGTCGACGGCCAGAAATCGCATGTCGGGACGCCAAACCCGCGGATCGGCGATCCGGCTGTCCGCAAGGCACTCGCGACCGCGATCGATCGCGAGCTGATTGCCGGTCAACTCTTCTTCGCGAGCGAGGGCGAGACCGCCAGCAACAGCGTGATCAGTGGTATTCCCGCCCTGAAATCGCAGGATACCGCTTGGGAGTTCAACCCTGACACGGCCAACAAGGCGCTCGATGACGCAGGTTGGACGAAGGACGGCGACACCCGCAAGAAGGATGGCGTCGAACTCAAGATCACCTACGCGACGACCATCAACCAGGTGCGTCAGAAGGAGCAGGCAATCATCAAGAAAAACCTTGAGGATGTCGGTTTCAACGTCGAATTGCTGCAGATCGACGGTGGCATCTACTTCGATAGCGCCGCTGGCAACGACCAGAACACCGGCCACATGTATTACGACATGAACATGCATCAGATCGGAGCCGGTTCACCGTTGCCGCTCAACCTGATGCGAAGCTGGTACGCTGGGCCAAACAACGAGAACGTTGCCCAGAAGGAGAATTCCTGGAGCAAGGAGAATCCGTTCCGCTACGTCAATGCAGACTACGACAAGGTCTTCGAGGCGGCGTCGAAGGAACTGGACCCCGAGAAGCTGCGAGCCCAGCTGATCCAGTTGAACGACATCCTGATCAACGACAACGCGGTCATCCCGCTGGTCGATGTTGGCGAGAAGTTCGCGATGGCCAACTGGTTGACGGAAGAGAACATCGGCTACGGACCGTTCGAGTTGCTGTACTGGAATATCGCCAACTGGACCGGCACTCGACCAAGTTAGCCTCTCACCCTGACGAAGCACGAATCGGAAAATCAACAGAAGGCGGCGTGGGAGATCCCACGCCGCCTTCTGTGTCTCGCCTGGTGACATAACAGGTGTCTGGGGTTGAACGCCCGCAAGCTGGCTCGCTGGCTACGGGCATGTCCAGCACCACTGCCACGCGAACCGCCCTGGTCGCGGTCGATCGGATGTTCGGGATGTGCGCGAACGTTCCCAATGTTCCCCAGCACGCGACAAACGCGTGCGAAGATCAAAGGGGCGATGTGATGTGTCTTCAGAACCGTGTGTTGACCGCCTGAAACCGGTATCTGCGCACGACGCACCACGCACCACGCACGACGTGGACGTGCATCAGGCGAACAGCGGCCAACCTCATCCGTCGTGGGTCGGCGGGCGTTCACAACTCGGCGGCTGCCAGCATCGTCATTGGGTCTGCAATGTCGCCGCCGAGTATATTGGAGGTCACAATCAAGAGCGCTATACTTCCGGCTCGTTCGGCAAACAAGAACGTTCCATGTAGCACAGGAGTGCAGAAATGGCTGAAGTCGTGCTCTTTCATCATGCGCAGGGGCTGACCCCCGGCGTGCTCGCCTTCGCTGACGATCTGCGCAGCGCGGGCCACACCGTCCATACCCCTGACCTGTACGATGGCCACGCCTTCACCACCATCGAGGAGGGAGTAGCCCATGCCTCCGGGATTGGCTTCGGGGAGGTCATCGAGCGCGGAGCCCGGGCGGTCGAACACCTGCCCACCGACCTGGTGTACGCCGGCTTCTCGCTCGGCGTGCTTCCGGCCCAGATGCTGGCGCAGACCCGGGACGGCGCGCGCGGAGCGCTGTTCTTCTACTCCTGCCTGCCGGTATCGGAGTTCGGCTCTTCCTGGCCCGATGGGGTCCCCGCCCAGGTGCACGCGATGGACGCCGACCCGTACTTCGTCGAGGACGGCGACCTCGATGCCGCCCGCATGCTCGTCGCCGAGACTTCCAACGCGGAGCTGTTCCTCTACCCCGGCAACCAGCATCTCTTCGCTGACAACTCGCTGCCATCCTACGACGCGGATGCCGCCCAGCTGATGACAGCGAGGGTGCTCAGTTTCCTCGACGGCACAAGGGAGCCGGCGGCCGGAGTGACACCACCGATAGACTCACAACCATGACCGGCCAGGACGAGTACGATCGCCTGGAACCGCTCTTCGCGGCCGGTGAGAACGCCACTCGTTCAGGCTTCCTGGTGTATCGGTACCCGAACGTTGCGCAGAAGTGCACGGGATTGAACGCGACCGGGGCTGGATACCGGCCGCCGTAGACACGCCCTCGCACTGGACGGTGGCGGTCTGGAACGGCTGGCCCAACACCCTTGACTGAAAGATGAGTCACCGAGCCTGCGACGAGGCATGGTCTACACGATCCAGGAGTACCCGCGGCACAACGGCCACGCCGACCTCCTCCAGGAGTCGGTAGATGGAGAGACTGGGGAGTAACCATGAGCGAGAGGATCTCACTGCGGCAGTTTCACGAGGCAAGCGGTGTGGAGGACTGGCGGGTACTTTTCGAGGGAGCGTGCGCGCACTTTCTCACCGGGTCGTTCGCGGCCGGCGTGGCCCTGGTGGGCGCAATCGGCAGGCTAACCGACGCCGTGAATCATCGCCATCACCCCGATATCGACCTCCGGCAGGAGGGCGTGACCGTGCGCCTGAAGACGCACGACGACGGCGGGTTCAGCGAGCACGACGTCATGCTGGCGCGGCGGATCTCTGCGGCGGCGCGGGAGCTGGAGCTGCCCGCCGACCCGACCGCCGTTCAGACAGTCCAGGTCTCGATCGACGCGCTCGTCAGCACGGACGTGCAGCCGTTTTGGTGCGCCCTGCTCGGATATCGGGAGATGGGGTCCACGGACCTGATCGACCCCCATGGCCGGGGGCCGAGTTTCTGGTTCCAGCAGATGGACGCGCCGCGCCACCAGCGGAACCGCATCCACGTCGACCTCTCGGTACCGCACGACCAGGCCGAGGGACGCATCGCGGCGGCGATCGCCGCTGGCGGCCACCTCGTGACTGATGAGTATGCACCGGCGTGGTGGGTGCTGGCTGACGCCGAGGACAACGAGGCCTGCGTAGCCACCTGGATGGGCCGCGACTGAGCGTCGTCTCTTCCGTCAACGGTCGGCCCCAAACAGGGTTGTCGAGCAGGGATCAAGCCTCGCCGCGTGATAAAATGTAGCTCTTCGGATTTACAGCCTTCCAAGTTGCGACAAACCTACATGATTGCAGGGAATCATGAGCGGGTCGTTTCTCATGAACACCCTCCATTCCGACGTCCCGACATCACTCGCTCAACGAACGAACACGTCGGTATTGATACCCGAGACCTTCAATCTGATGAATACTCGATCTTCAGCACAGGACCACCGAGGAGATGCCTTCGGTGGTCCTGACATTTCTCTGAATGAAGGGGTAAACCGAACATCGATCTAGTTGGTGTCCGGTGTCAGACCCTGATACTTCGCCTCCTTTTCGACGGTTTCACCGACCTCCTCCGTGACATGCTGGACCTTCTCCATGACCGTTTGGGCACCTGCCTGCGCGCGGTCGACCAAGCTATCGCGCGCTTCGCCGAGCAGTTCGTGCTCGCGCTGCGTCTCAGGCAAGGAGAGGGCAGCCACTCCGCCCAAGGCCAGGGCCAGGAGTCCAAGTGGCAAGGGGTTCGTCTCGATCATTGTGCGAAAGCGGTTTGGCGCTTGTTTCGCCTGGGTGGCGAGGCTGCCGGCGGTTTCCTTCACGTGACCAGCAGCTCCGGACACGGTGTCCTGCACCTGGCTTGCGACCTGAGTGGCCGTCTCCTGGACCTGGGTAGCGGCAGTGCTCACCCCATCCTGAACTTGTCCCGCAACATCCCCGGCGGTCTCCTGAACCTGGTCAGCCTTGGAAGGGACCTGATTGTCCATGCCCTCGAGCAGTTGGCCTTCTGAAGAAAGGGTCGACTGACTTGATCGACCAGCTGAAGACTGGGATCCGCTGCCCTTGCCATTCATCACGAGCCAACCCACTCCGAGAGCAGTCAAGGCTGCAGGGCCAGGGTTTTGCTTGATGGTTTGAATTGTGGTTGAACCGACGTATTTCGATGTTTGACTCGTAGTATTGGCCATTCGTTCCACTCTCCCTATCGTTGCGTCCCGCATTGCGGCTTTTGTCTGCTGACCGAGATCGCGGACGGCCGCCTTTGCTTCTTCAATCGCGTGATCGACGGCTTCCATGGCCGCGACACTCGCCAGCTCGCTCAACCCTTGAGCGGTCGTCTTGGCCTCGCCGAGTGCATGATCGACAGTCTCACGAGCGGCTTCCTGCGCCTGCTGACTCAGGCCAGGAAATGCTTCCTTGAATTTCTCCAGCGCGTGATCGACGGCCTCCATGGCCGCAACGCTGGCTAGTTCGCTCAATTCCTGGGCGGTCGACCGTACCTCCGCAACCACGTGATCGACAGTCTCTATGGCCGCGTCTTTGGCATCTTCTGTCAGCCGGTCAGGCGCAAGCTTGGCCTGGATGGCCTCGAGGGTCTCGCTCATCTCCTCGCGCGTCTGCTGAACCCCGGCATCTTGAGAGGCAAGCACTTCATCGTCATTGTCATCGTCGGGTCGCAATCGAATCACTTGATCTGGTCTTTCGCCCATTCCTGGTCCTCCCTGACCTGCTCCATCGTATGGCGGGGCAGCACATCTGCGCGCGTGATGGCTGAGCGGGCACGTCCAACCAGAACGTAGCCGACGCCAGCAAGGACCAGCCCGACAAGCAGGGCCGCCACCCACCAGGAGAGGCCGAGATCCGCGAGACCGAGGATGATCGCCGCCACGATTGCAAGGAACGCGGCGTGCAGAACAACAGCCCCGGCCGCAAGCACGCCAATATCCTTGCCTACCCCGGTCGCTCGCTGGCTGATCTCTGTCCCAGCCTGCCGCAATTCCTGACGGACCAACGTGCCGGTCTGACTCGCCAGGTCTGCAAAAAGCTCACCAAGGGAACGGTCGTCTCGTCCCTCCGCCATTACCGCTTCTCCGGTCTCGTGAGGTCATCCAGGTCCACCATGGTGGTAACGTCAAATTCATCTGCACCCGATGGAGTTCCTTCAACGTCCTCGAGGTAGCCGCCGATTTCCGGGGTTACCTCGGGCTCAAGGGCAAGGTCCGATGGAAGCGGCATATCCAGGGCCGAGTCGTTGAGCGCAGACGTGGCGTCTTCACCTCGAGACGTGGAATCATCGTTCTCGGGTGCTCGATGTTCCGTCGATGGCGATGAGGTGCCATCAGGCGTATGCTCGATCTGCTGGGCCGAGCTGCGAAAGAAGCGGGAGCCCGCGAAGCCCGCGGCCAGCGCACCGGTGAAAAAGAGGAGTGGCTGACGACGGGCAAGATCCTTCGTGCTCTCGACCAGCTGCGTGGCGTCTTGGTCTCGCAATGATTCGGACCAGCGCGTGACTTGCTCGGATGCCTTGTCGACATATCCAGCCAGCATCGCCTTGTCGTCTTTCGTGGCATGCTCGCCGGCCTGATGGAGCAGCAGGGCGACACTCTCCAGCGTTTCCACGAGACGATCCTTCTGTGACGAGATCTGATCAGTCGCCTGCTGGCGCACCTGATCGGTGAGGCCTCCAACCTGGCCCTGGATCTGCTCTTTGACGTCCGTCGCCGCTGCACCCAAATCCGGGCTCTGATCCTTTTCGTCCTGTCCGCCAGCTGACGTCTTGGATGTTTGATTCCTAGTTGATCCCGCCATTGTAGAAATACCCCTTCCTGAAAGGAAAAAAGGATGTGATGAACCGTTGTCAGCCCTGCACAACCCTCAAAACCACATCGGCAATCCGATTCATGTCGATAACATTTTCGCAATAACGATGCCAAGTTGAGGGAGTGGTTTACGTAATAAGGTGTAAGGGGCTTAAGGACGAAGCGAAACACATTGCCGCTCGCCGCCTTAGCTTTGGAGTAACGTGTTTCCACGCAGAAACGCGCTGCTTCCCTAGAGGGATAAGGAAGCAGCGCGTTTCCGCTGTATGTGCCGTTTTCTACGTTTCTTAGACCTGCGTGCGGGTGTTCACTGGGCGTTCAACCGTACGCTCGATGGTCCGCTCCGGTCGTTTCCGCAAGCCAGCCAGACCGGCGAGCCCGAGGAGGCCAAGCAGACCCCAATCGTCAAAACCACTGTCCTTTTTTTCTTGCGTCTGTGTGGTGGGCGTCGGCGTCTCGGTCGCCGTTTGAGCCATCACTGTATTGACACCAAGTGACCCGATCAGCATGGCGATACTGAGCGTTGCCACACGTCCAGTCTTCATCAGCTTGCTTGTCATCGAACTCTCCCCAACCTAAAAGAGCATTTTGGAGCCGTCACCATGATGGCACTCCCATGCCCCATGCCATCTATCAAGCACGTACGATGCCAGACCGAGCGCGCCCGTGGCAGACGAACACAGTAATCTCGGATCCGCATACCCGTTACTCGCGACAGCGCGACAACATGTGGCTTTCAACGGGCGACTTCGCCAGCATTGAAAGCAATCGACGCGTGTCCTCTATGGGCTCACTCTTGTACGGGGGCGGGTAATAGGGACCTTCCTGCTTCAGGAAGGATGTGTCATGCCTGCCGATTATGCACAATAGGGCGAGACGCATGCAACCATAGCCCGTCAACGAAACTAACGCCCGCCCTGCTTTGAAGCTGATTGCGGGGATTTGGAAATTCCTCTAGTGTCTTGTCATGAGCCATTGAATTGGAGCCTGGCCGCGGTCAGGCCAAGCAACTTACCCGTCATCGCTCGTTTCTCTCAAAATATCCTGCCGTTGCCGTGATGTCTTGGCACTTTTTGTGCGCATGAAAATGCTAACGGATACGGTATCCGGCTACAAGTTGAGCTTCGCCACAATCAGGAGGCACCCGCATGAGCAAACGATGGTTCACCCCGGCAGCGTTCTTCGTCGCAGTATTCGTCATGCTGGCAGGTTTCGGCGCCAACGCCGCTGCTCAGGGCGCCGCTACGCCGACAATGTCTGGGAGCATGGGAGACACCACGCCGCATCCGGCGCATATTCATAAAGGAACCTGTGACACCTTGGGTGACGTGGTCTTCCCCCTGAATAATCTCGTCGCGCCTGGCACGGAAGCCTCCCCGGTCGCGGGCACGGAAGCCTCTCCGGTTGCTTCTCCGGTTCCTGGCGGCAGCGAGGTCGTCTCCGAAAGCACCACCACGGTCAAAGTAGCCCTCGACGACATCATCAGCGGCGGACATGCGATCAACGTGCATGAGAGCATGGAAAACATTCAGAACTACATCGCCTGCGGTGACGTGACCGGGACTGCGACCGGTGGTCAGCTCCAGATCAACCTGAAAGAGCTTAACGGTTCTGGTTACATGGGCCAGGCCACATTGAAAGACAATGGCGACGGCACCACCACAGTGACGGTGATGCTCATGCATACCGGTGCCGCCACACCCGCTGCGTAGCCACTCAGCTGACGGAATACGATAGGAATTGGCGGCCGCGAACATTGTGCGGCCGCCTTTCTTGGTTCGATCGCGGGTATAGGAGTCACGCGTGCTATCTCGCCGTCTTCTTCTGCTGTGTCGAGCGATCAGGTATCGGACAATCCTCGCAACCAACTGAGCAAAGCGGAATGAAAGTTAGGGGTGAACGTGGTGTGCTTACGACGTCTTTCGCGTCATGTTGGTGGAATGTTCATCATGCTTGCGATGCTCTTTTCCAGTGGAGGAATCACTTCGGCGCAAGAGACCATTGCCACTCCTACCGCTGCTGCTGCTACTCCCTCGAACATGCAGTCTGGCCACGCGGCAGCCATTCGGCGGGGAGCATGCGATCCCCCCGGAGAGGTTGCGTTTCCCTTGACAGCGGTTAGCGCACCGGACATGACGGTGAAGGGGACGAGCGGTACGCCCGAGACCGCCGCCTCGCCTGACGCCGGGAACAATGCGATGCGTGCAGCGGGTCCGCGTCTGGTCGAAATGAGCGACACCCTGATCGGCGCGCCGTTGGACCAGATCGCCTCGGGCGGATACGCAATCACGATTCTTGCGTCCCCAACGTCCAAAGACAGCAGCGATCGCTTCATCGCCTGCGGCGAGATCGGAGGCATGGTCATTTCCGGTCCGAAAGCAGGGCAGAGTGACAGGCTGCTGGTCGGCCTGCGCGAACAGAACGGTTCCGGCTCCTTCGGTGTCGCAATCCTGGAAAATGCAAGTGGAAGAACCGAGGTCACGATCTATCTGACCGTAGTGAGCGCCCCAGGTACTCCCGTGGCAGGCAATCCAGCCCCAGCGGTAGTGGTCGACATCAGCAATTTCGCGTATGTCCCAAATTCGATAACGGTCCCTGTCGGTGGCACGATCACATGGACGAACCACGATACCACCGCCCATACCGTGACAGCGCAGGACCGCACAGTTCTCCAATCGGGAACCATCAAGCCGGGCGCCAGCTACACCCAAACGTTTACCACAGCAGGAACCTACACATACTTCTGTGAATTCCATGCCGGTATGAAGGGGACCGTCATCGTCCAAGGTGGGTAAGTGGGTAAGTGGGTAAAGAGAGTGACGAGTGGCCTGGAATCGCACGTACATGTGTTCATCAGGACACTGATATGACATTTCGGACGGGCAGAAGACGCTTAAGCAATGTCCTGAGACGGTAGGTACCGCCCGGCAACGCCAGAGGATCGTTATCTGTCGTGAGGTGACGCAAGGCGGGAGGTGACGAAGTACCTGGATGGCAGGAAGCAAATGCGCTGATGCAATTACTCGATCGTTGCGATCGGCGGATGATTCGCGTCGGCCAGTCAGCTCGCGAACTCATGCATGGATCACGAAGAAACTCGTTCAGGACATCGGTCCCGAGGTGTGGGATTGGGCAGCAGTGACCGAAAATGGCTGTGCGCTGAACGAGAAAGGTCTGTCATGAAGCGACATTGCATTCGATGCATTCGTCTTTGCCAATCCTGGCATAGGGCGATGAGAGCGATTCCTGTTGAGGGCGATGAGAGCGATTCCTGTTGGCGAACGCTCCGGATTTGGGATCGGCGATTGCATTCGCCTGTCAGGTTCCCATTCCCGGTCCAGATCGTCGATGCAGATACCTCCAAGCTCACAGGGACAATTCGTGTTGATCCTGAAACCGCCATACAGTCGGGAATCCAGAACGTACGCCTCCAAAAATTGATTCATTCGCATCCGAGCCTGATTTTAAGACAGCAATATCCGTAAGGGTTTTGCTTTTATTCAGTATCTCGCGTGGCATCGCTCCTGCTTTTAGGTCTGTACCGGTCCCGATCGCAACCGGATCTGTAGATGAGCCGTTGGACCGCACGACGGTGACACTGAACTCCTGAGGAGACATGACCCATGGCTTTGGAAACTGCACGCGACCTCTTCATTCACGAACTGTCCGACACGATGAGCGCCGAGCACATCATTCTCGGCATGTTGGGTGAGCTGGAGACCGAATCAGGCAACGACGACGTCAAGGAGGCTGTCAAGCAGCATCAGGTCGAGACCAGGCACCAGATCAAGAACCTGGAAAAGGTGTTCAAGCTGCTTGGCGAGAAGCCGGAAGAGACCACCTGCCACGCGGCCGAAGGCTTGAAGCAGGAGCATGATGCGCTCAAGGAAGAGGACCCATCCCCGCTCGTCCTGGAGGTCGGCAATCTCGCCGGCGCGGCCAAGACCGAGCACTACGAGATCGCCAGCTACACCTTGCTTATGCAGATGGCGAAAGACCTGGGCGAATCGGACATTGCCGAACTGCTGAAAGAGAATCTCGATCAGGAGAAGGAAATGGGACGCAAGGTCGAGGCACTTGCCAAGCAGGTGGGCAAGGATGTGAAGAAGGAAGTCAAGGAACTGGCAGCGGCCCAGGCGTAATCGCATTTCGGAACGGGGGGACATCGATGTCCCTCCGTTCCACCATCTCCAAGGAGCGGAAGGATTTCTCCCGATGAGTGACTTTGCCGAGCAGGACCCACGAAAGATCGGCGATCAACCCCCATATCCCGAGCAGGACCAACCGTATCCAGGCAGCGAAGCGAAGATGACGCCGAGTCCTGACTATGGGGAATCGTCCTATCGCGGGTCAGGCAAGCTCGAAGGCAAGGTCGCACTGATCACCGGTGCCGACAGCGGAATCGGCCGGGCCGTTGCGCTGGCATTTGCGCGCGAGGGGGCCGATGTCGTCATCTCCTACCTCGACGAGGATGAAGATGCCGAAGAGACAGCCCGAGTCGTGATCGAATCGGGACGCGGGGCGCTGACGATTGCCGGGGATATCCGTGACGAACAGCATTGCGTCGACCTAGTCGATCAGACAGTGGCGAAGTTCGGTCATCTCGACATCCTGGTGAACAACGCCGCCTTCCAGAATGTGGTGGAAGATATTCAGGAACTGACGAGCGAGGATTGGGACCGAGCGTTCAAAACCAATATCTACGCGATGTTCTACCTGAGCAAGGCAGCCCTGAAGATATTGCCGGCAGGTGGGTCGATCATCAACACCACCTCGATCCAGGCCTACCAGCCGAGTGCCGCGATGTTGCACTATGCGACCACCAAAGGAGCGATCGTCACATTCACCAAGGCGCTGGCGGAAGAGGGCCTCAAGCATGGCGTCCGCGTAAACGCCGTGGCACCGGGTCCGGTCTGGACCCCGCTGATCGTCTCGACGATGCCGGCCGAACAGCACACGAAATTCGGGGCAGAGAGCCCGATGGGAAGACCAGCACAGCCTGCCGAACTGGCGCCATCGTACGTGTTCCTCGCGTCGCAGGATGCCAGCTACATCGCGGGCGAGATCATCGGTGTCACCGGCGGCTCTCCGCTGGGATAATTCCCTCTCGTATCTGGTCGTTATTGCCTCCGCCACATCTTGCGCCAGAAGGTTCGGATCCTGTCTGGCCCCGAACTGGTTATGCCTGCTCATGGAGACATGCGCACCCTGACTTTTCGAGATGGACGGCCGATGAACGCACTCATCTACCTGTCGTTGCACATGCAGAAGGAAACCACCATGAACACGATTGTGCGGGGAGCAATCGCCGGGATTGCAGGTACCGTCTTCATGAGTGTCCCGGTCTTCGCGAGCCAGCGCCTTGGACTGTTCGCATCGGCACCACCAGTCGAGATCAGCGCCAGCGTGGCGAAGAACATCCCGATTTTGCCTTCGCCTTCGAGCGCCGCCTTCTCGGTTGCCTGGCCAGTCCTGCATCTGGCTTACGGTGCAGCCGGAGGAATCATCTTCAACCTGATCCGGGGGGTGCTGCCCAAATCGACGGTCGGAAGCGGTCTGGTACTGGGTGGTGCGGTGTGGGCCGGATCGTACCTCGGATACCTTCCGCTTTTCCATCTCTACCCGGCAGCTGAGGATGACGCCCATGAGCGGACCGCCGTCATGCTTGTCGCCCATGCGGTCTACGGGGTAACCCTCGCGTTTGTCGAGAAAGCATTGAGCAGGGGAAATCGATAGGTGTGCGGCGAGGCACGCACGTTCTTCAAGGCGGGATGAAGCGCGAGGGTTCGAGCGTTCAGGCCTCGAATGCGACGACTGACACAAGCGAGCCTCGCCAGTCGCCTTCATCTGCAATCAGGAACCCACCGTCTCCGATCGAGCCAGATACTCCGTCGTGACTCATCTTCATACGCGTGCAGGATGTCCGACCTCAGACCCGCAAGCCCGACTTCCGCTTCCGTCAGCAGTCACGGGAGAATCGCTCGATATTCCCGCTTTCCCCTGAGTTCCGTTGCGTGACGTCTCTCCTGTCCTTACAATGCGCCACAGCACATCAATGGAATCGAGTTCAGACGTTCGCATGCAAGACACCCGGTTTGTGGGTCGACGTACGCTCCTTCCACCAACCGGGAAGCGTCGTAGCGCGGGACTCATCGTCCAGCATCCGCAGGGTCAGGGGCAGAAAAGTATCGAATGACGACAAACGTGACACCCGCGATACCCGTAATCGCATCGGTCGGGATGGGGATGATGGGCCAACTCACCCACATCGGCAATTACGCTCGCCTTCAGCGATGAGGGAGTTGCGGAGACCAAACTCCCATCTGTCCATACGTGTTCAACCAACGAGCGTTGGCCCGATAGCGGTCCTGCTGGCCTCTCCACGGAGTGGACGGGTCAGATCGGTATACACCGATCCATACGTTCGATAGCGTTGATCGCATCACACGTCATCGAAGGACATAGGCGCCCGGCGGCAGCTTTTCGAGGTTCCATCAAAGGAATGACCAGATGATTCACGTTCTCGGCGAGCTGGCGAACAAGGACCTAGCGGCGTTTATCAGTGTATTCGCGACTGCGGGTGCAACAACACGCGCGCATCACGGCTGTCTTGGGACGGAACTGTATTCGGTTGCCGGCGACGAGCAGCGAGTGATGATTCTGTTCATATGGGAGAGCGAAGACGCATTTCACGCATTTACGGTCGACCCGGCAGTCAAGGAGAACATGGTATCGGGTGGAATGATCCACCCACCACGTTTCACCGTCCTCAACAAGGTGGGAGAGTTCCCCAGTTAACCTTTCGACACGCAACAAGCGAAAATAATGCCACACAAACCCTTGGGACACCAAGTCCCAAGGGTTTGTGATATCGAGAGAGCCAGCAATCGAGGACGAGCACTTTGGAGCGTGCCCGGCCATTTCCGATCTCGCCAGCCGGATCGCCTGCAAGGAACACTATGGCTACATGGCCAGGTCTTCCATCGAGATGTTCCGTGAAGCCCTCGAAGCCTCTGCCAGCTGCCAGCTGTCGCAACCACCGCGCATTGCTTCGAGAGTCTCGACCCGCACTGCACCTCGGATTGACCGGTGCTGACCTCAATCGCTGGGGGATAGCTGGAATAAATGGGCCGGATGTAGCGTCCCGCTGTGCGCATTCGGTATGCTGAAAGCACGATCTGCCGACCGTTCCCGCTCTTCAACCAACTCCGGCGATCGGGAAGGAACACACGTGGAATCTCATTTCGCCGAACCCCTGATCGAGAGCACCCCACAATCGGGTATCGAATCCGCATTCGCACAATTCATCCAGCGACACCTCCGAACCCGCCGCGGGCTTCTCATGCACGGCTTCCTGTTCGCCGTTGTCGCCGTCGATTTGTTCATTCTGTACGCACTAACCGATCGGGGCGCCAGCTGGACGATCTGGCCGATGGGCGTGTGGGCGGTCATTCTCGCCTCGCATGCCGGGTCCAGCGTGATCCGGCCGGGATTCTTCGGCATTCACCTTTTCGGTGGAGCCGCGATCTGCATCGGATTGGGAATCATCAACGTCTTTCACGGCAGAGACGGCGCGGGCAGCGGTGGCTGGTGGGTGATATGGCCAATCCTGGCGTGGCTCATCTCACTCGTCATCCATCTTCCATTTGCCTACGATCTGATCACGCTCAACGATCTTCATCGCAAGACACCGGTTCGACCTCAGGATCGATGAAGGATCTCGATGGTTTGCCGGTAAAACGGGTTGCTATCTGTCAATTCCGCCATACAATTCCCCTGAGACGCTTGGCAACTGGCATCTTGTCGACACCGGAAAAGCTTCTATCGCCATTCAGGCATCCTGTCCCAGCGGACCCGGCATCACCGGTCGAGCATCGTGTGTCGTGGCTTGCGCAGTGCACGATACAACGGACAGCCAACTTGCGCTCAACGCATGCTGGGGCCGCCGTATCGATCATGATTGCAGACGTCTAGCATCAGAGCGGTTTCCCATCATCTGACACGTTGTTTCGAGACCCAGAGGGCACAGCAGGATCATGGCATCAGGAACGCACAACGAGTCTCCGCTCGGTGAGCTCTATACATCATTCACGCAGGGAACCGTCTCTCGGCGTGCGTTCGTTCGCCGGGCCACCGCGATGGGCGTGACAGCCGCGACCGCGACATTCCTGGCCAACGCCGGGGCGCAGGCTGCCCTTGGCCGGCCATCACGCAACGGATTCGCGTTCACGGCCACCGCTCAAGATGCGTCGCCGGCCGCATCGCCGGTCGAATCGCTGATGGCCTCGCCTGCCGCCGCGGGATCCGCGAGCACGACTGGCGCTCCTGACGCCGGGACCGATCGACAGACCCGTGGCGCGGGCGACGAGCTGAGATTGATCGTGTGGCAGGCGCCAACGGTCGCGGCACCGCACAGCGCACTCAGCGACAAGGATTATCTCGCCGCCGCCCCGGTCATCGAACCCGTCCTCCAATACCTGCCCGACGGTACGCTGGTCGCGAATCTCGTCGAGCACGTGCCCACAGTCGAGAACGGGTTGCTCGCAGAGGATCTTCTGACGGCGACGTTCGTGTTTCATGAGAAGCTGATGTGGAGCGATGCCACTCCGGTCACCGCGAACGACCTCGTTTTCACCTGGAAGTGGATCACGACCGATTCGAACGGTGCCACCTCGGCGGCGCTGTGGAGTGCCATCAAGGGGATCGAGGCCAAGGACGACCGCACCGCCGTGGTGACCTTCAACAAGCCGTCGGCGACCTGGTTCGAGCCGTTCAGTGGCAATTACAACGGAAATCTCTATCCCGCCCACGTCTTCAAGAACGATCCGAGCAACAAGAACGACGCGTTTCTGCTTGCTCCGATCGGTACCGGCCCGTATGTGATCTCCGAGTTCAAGGCCAACGATTCCGCGCGCTACGACATCAACGAGAACTTCCGTGATGCCACCAAGCCGTATTTCAAGAGCATCTACCTGAAGGGCGGCGGCGATCCAACCTCCGCTGGCCGCGCCGTCTTGCAGACGGGTGATTTCGACTATGCATGGAATCTCCAGGTCGAGCCGGAGATCCTCGCCGAACTCGCTGACGGCAGCACGTCCGGTCACATCTTCGCCTCGCCCGGAACAACGATCGAGAGCCTGAACTTCAACTTCTCCGACCCCGCCAAGGAGGTCGATGGCCAGAGATCGCAGAAGGACACCCCACATCCGCTCTTCAGCAACATCGATGTCCGCCAGGCGTTGAACGCTGCGGTCGATCGGAAGCTGATTGTCGACAAGCTGTACAACAGCGAGAGCGAGCACCCGACCGCGAACGTGCTGGCCGGTCTGGCCTCGTTCACCTCTCCCAACACGACGTGGGAGTTCGATCTCGACAAGGCCAACAAGATCCTCGACGACGCTGGATGGACGAAGACCGGCGATGCGCGCAGCAAGGATGGCGTGACGTTCTCCTTCAACTATTGGACGTCGATCACCCCGGTTCGCCAGAAGACGCAGGCGATCGTCAAGGCCGATTGGCAGAAGGTGGGCGCCGCAGTCGACCTCAATCAGGTCGACGGAGCCATCTTCTTCAGCGGCGATGCCGCGAACGACCAGAACTTCTATCACATGTTCTGGGATCTCGACATGTGGACCAACGGCCCGTATTCCCCGATTCCCATCTCGTACATGAACCGCTGGTACGCCGGCAAGGATGGCGAGAATATCGCGCAGAAGGAAAACGGCTGGGCGAGGGACAATACCCAGCGCTACAACAACCCTGACTATGACGTGCTCTACGAGAAACTCGTCAACACGCTCGATGCCGGCGAGGCGGCGAAGCTGCTGATCGAGATGAACGACCTGCTGGTTGCCGATGTCGTCGAGATCCCGATCGTCGTCCGCGCCTTCAGCACCTACGCGTTGTCAAACCGGGTTCGCAACGACAACGTCGCGAACGGCCCCAGCTTCGTCCTCCCCTTCTGGAACATCGCCAACTGGAACGCCCCCGACGACCAGCTGAAGTAGCACGCTTCAGAACGCGTCATATATGCAGAAAAAGCCCCCGGCGATTCCTCGCCGGGGGTGGTGTCTTGCGCCATACTCCGACAATATGCCGACACAGTCGTCAAGGACAAGGCCACCCTACGAAATATAGACACCAGCGCAGTATAAGGATGCGATCCAACCGGCTGATGATTGCGGAGTCCTCGGTAAGCGTCGAGCTGGAGAAGCACATGACAGGCGCTAAGCTAGTTTGACTCCTACTTTTGAGAGAGATGAGATCAATCCGCCGTTCCCATTTTCAAACATCTAATGATGTGTTAAAATGGGAACGGACACCGTCAGTGTTACGTTTCAAGGAGCAAGCCACTATGATCGAGGCGATGTGTAGCGTATTCGAAGAATCAAATTCGAGGACTCGCCTCATGGAGCTGGGGCTGACTCTCGAGATGCTAGGGGAGGTTGTGCGTGAAGGATATGCTTACCGGCAGGAGGCTACAGCTAACCATCCGCCGACGCATGGTGGCACGAATGCCTACGGGAACATGGTCCGTGCCCTCCGTGACGCCCTGATGCCTCTCGGATGGAAACGGTCCAATGAGCATAACTTCTGCGTGACATTCCACCCTAAGACCAACGTTGCCGTGGTAGTTTCTGCGGGGAACGAAATCACAGGTCTTGCGCACGAATCTGCTAACACGCGAAGGGGGAAGGGGCGCAGGACGGTCCTTGCCATTGAGGAGAATTTACGGCAGTTGGATCTTTTCAGCGCTTTGGGGGTCGAGCTTCGAGGCAATCTGCAGCCTCAAAGTGATACGGCCTACCTGCCTTCATCCGCGTATCGTAAAACCTATTATCTCTTGAACTTCGTTGACCAAATCCGTGAGGAGTTGAGGTCCGAATTATCGCTGCCGATCGCTGTCGATGAGCAAGGAAAAATTACGAGATGGGCGGAGCGCATCATACTTCCGGTCGTTGACCTGAATGATGATTTTGCGATAAGCAACTTGCCAGCACCTTCGGCACCCGAGCCTGAAGTAAGAATCAAGCGACGTGGCTAGTCTCAAATTTCAATTCCAACCGACCCGATTAGAGATTGCCCGGCGGGCGACAGGAATTGGAAAGATCGAGTTGGCTGAAGACGTCGGAATAGACCGACGCACACTCACAAATTACCTTTCGGGGGAACGTGTTCCTAGCGAAGAGGTTCTTCGTCGCCTAGCAAGTAAGCTGGATATTGAACCTTCCTTTCTGTTCGGTAGCGCAATCAGCCTTACTCAAGATGCTTCTGTCAGTTTTCGATCTCTGGCTCGCATGTCTGCCTCAACGAGAGATCAGGCTCTAGCGCAAGCCGACTTGGCTTTTCTCCTCAACCGATGGTTTGAGGAGAGATTCGAGTTACCACCCTGCTCGATTCCGGACCTGCGAGGAGAGGCCACTCCCGAGGTAGCTTCAGTAGAGCTGAGACGAATATGGGGGCTTGGTGAAGGGCCGATCGGTAATGTCGTGCGGCTCTTCGAAGCTTGGGGAATCCGTGTTTATTCGTTGATGGTCGAGAACGCGGATATGGACGCTGTCTCCTTCTGGAGAGAGTCCACGCCGTTTGTTCTGCTAAATTCATTGAAGACAGCCGAACGAAGCCGTTTTGACGCTGCACATGAGTTGGGCCACTTGGTACTGCATCGACACGCCCTAACCAAATCCAAGGATCAAGAGAACGAAGCAAACCAGTTTGCATCCGCGTTCCTAATGCCAAAGCATTCTCTCACTGCTAACGTCCCTGGAATACCTCGACTCAGAGATTTGATTCACGCCAAGAAGATATGGCGAGTTTCAGTGGCTGCGTTGGCATATCGCCTAAATCAGATTCAGTATCTCAACGAATGGCACTATCGGATGATCGTCACTGAGATCTCCAAGAAAGGCTACCGAAAGTCTGAGCCTGAGCCAACTCACTACGACCAGTCTCATAGTCTACCCATGATGTTCGGCCAACTTAGAGAGGAAGGGCTATCGAGACATCACATTGCGCGCGATCTAGGACTTTCTTCCACCGCCCTTGATCGGTTGCTTCGAGGTCTGATGATGACCACCATCGCTGGCAATGCCGGTACCACCGCGTCTGTATCACCCGTAGCCCCTCCCCCCACGTTGAAGATGCTCAATGGTGGTCGCCAGGACTGATGAAAACTTGTGAGCCATCCTAACGTGGAATCTCGCGCATGAAATGCTGCTTGGAAACCCGACAATCAATCAGAGGGTTCTATGCGCCCAATCGAACGTCAGAAGAAGTGGATTGGCAGCACCCCCTAAGGGTGGTCAGTATCTCTGGATCATATCGACACTTGGCCGATGCTTGATAATCGAATCCCCAGCGATCAATGACGCCGCAAGCCAGAAGAAGACGAGCGCGCCGCGCGACTCACATACTGAGTTGGGCGTAACGCACGTTGGAGATTAAACCGGAGAGGATATGAGAGATGAGAAAGCTGATCGTGAGCACCTTCCTCACCCTCGACGGGGTCATGCAAGGTCCGGGCGGACCCGAAGAAGACGATAGCGGCGGCTTCACGCACGGCGGCTGGTCGGTGAACTATTGGGACGAGCAGATGGGTCAGGTCATGACCGAGGCGATGAGTGCGCCGTTCGACCTCGTGCTGGGACGGAAGACCTACGACATCTTCGCCGCCCACTGACCGCACGCCACTGCCAAGCCGTTGAACGACGCCACCAAGTACGTCGCGTCGCGGAGTCATCCCACGCTGAAGTGGAGCAACTCGGTCCTGATCGAGGGAGACGTGGCCGAAAGCATCGCGGTGATCAAGCAGCAGGATGGCCCGAAATTGCAGGTGCATGGCAGCGGGAATCTGATCCAGACGCTCTTGCGCCACAACCTTGTCGACCGGTATCGCCTGTGGGTATTTCCAGCGGTCCTCGGATCAGGCAAACTCCTGTTCTCGGAAGGCGCCATCCCGTCCGGGTTGAAGCTCGTCGACAGCAAGGTCTCCACCACGGGGGTCATGATCGGAGGAACGAGATCAGGAGCGGATTCGACGATGACGCCGATCGCAACGTGTGCGTGGGAAGCAGGAGCTTTGGGGAGAAAGCCTCGCGGATCTGAGCGATTTCACGCGCAGGCCCTGAGCGACGGTATGTGCGTGAAACCGAGCGTCCGAACTCATTCAGAATGCCCGATCTCATCCGGCCTTCCCGCGCCGGTCTGGAGGCCCAACGGCCTCCCGTTCTGGAACATCGCCAACTGAACCGAAGACGACAAGCTGCTGAAATAGTCCCTGGCCAACTCAGGACACACGAATGCCCCGGCGAGCTTGAACTCGCCGGGGCATTCGTGTGAAGAAAACCACCAATTATTCGCCCAACGCGCGATCGATATCCCGCTTCGTATGGACGATCCGAGCAACCCGGACGTCGGTTTCAGTCACAGTGTAAAGAACGAGGTATGAATCGATGATGTACCCCCGTCTCCCTTTTCCATATTCTGGACGAGGACTTCCCATGTATGGAAATTGGATCAGAGTATTGAAGCGCTGAAGTATCTGTTGGGCAAAAGTGTCGCGCGCATTCGTGCCCCACAATCGTTCGGTAAACGCGAGAAGATCCTCAAGATCGATCTGTGCGCGTCGTGAAAAAACCAGATCAAGGGCAGACATCAGGATCCAAGGGCTCATCACTGTTGGCTTTCCTGCTCCCTTCGAGCAAGATCTCGTCCCATAATTCCGGAGTGAGCACCTGTCCCTCGCCGCGATCGAGCGATGCGACTGCCTCGTCGACGGATGCGATCAACCGTTCACGCCGCCGGACTTCGAGCAGCAGATGCACCCCTCGTTCGATCACATCCTCGGCATCGGCATAATCGCCAGTTGCAATCAGATCGGTGATTTCAGATTCAAGTTTCGGACTTACCTGCACCGCCATGACATGTCCTTCCAGTCGATGCGTTCACTTCCGACATTCTACAGGCTACGAGCGCGGTCTGTGATGTTGACCGTGCGGCTCCCCAATCCCCAAACCTGCAGAACGCATGAAAGGATGGTCGCGATCGCGCCGCTGAGACACATGCCGTGCTTGACTCGGTGGAGCAGGACTTCCCATGGTACGTCCAGATCGCGGCGGATTTTCGCCGTGATCTGGAACGTATCGACTGCGATTTTTCCCGAAGGCCATCGACCCGCTGATTCGCTCCTCCATACCGGCATCCCCTGTGGATACGCATCTCTGACAAAAGGAGATGTCCGTGACCACGACCACGAACGCGAAATCCACCATCGCCCGCCTGCGGTACGAGAACCTCGATGTCGAACACCCCTTTGCCGGCTACTTCTGGAAAATTGCCAATTGGAACCTCACGGACGGTCAATCGTAACGGGACAGATTCTCCCGTGCGCGATCGGCCGTGTCCGCTGCGAGACACGGCCGATCGCGCGCTTCATACCGTCGTAACCCGCTCACGCAGCACGTCATCCCCTGCGGATCGACCATCACCCATTCGATCGCCACGGTCGTGAGCAGGATTGCCATCGGCGCGGCCCACGAAATTCCTCCCTCGGCCAGCGATCCCAGCGCGCCGAGCATCCCCCAGCCAGCCATCTCTTTCAGGACGACCCGCGGGAGCGGAGGAGGTGCGCCCTGGCGGGTGGCTACCCGGATGAGGACGGTACGCTCGCCAAGTGTCACCCCGCCACCGACCAGCGGCACAACGATGAAGAGCAGGATCGTCGTCGCCAGCAACAGGATGGAGAGGACCGACCGCTCGGAGGCGGATCGACCGATCATCCGCAGGATGCTGCTCGCCACCGCGCGCTCGGTCAGGAGGATCAGCCCAAGGATCAATCCGTCGCAGAAGAGCTGGACCAGCCGTCGGTTGCGGGTAACCGATAGCACCTTGCCGCGATCCGCAACCCGGTCCACGAAACGAGTGCCAACGCTGGTGCCAGGACAATCCCACGGACCGCGCATCCCCGGATCGATTGGCTCGGCCACTTGGAACGTCGGGCGGACCCCTACCGCCGTTGTGCAGCCCGTTCGCTGAGCGCCTTGTTCACCGGCGCAAAAGCGACACGGTCCAGGAGCAGTTCGATCTCGTGAATCTTGCCGCCGTCGACCGTGAGCAACTCGACGCAGCGAACCGCGCCGGCGTCGGTGTTGGTAACGAAGTCGTACACAACGCACACGCGTGCGCGGGCGCCATCAGTGAATATCTCGCGGATCTCGTTGCGGATCAGCGCCGGCAGGAGACGATCGAGGGCGGTAATCCACGTCGCCTTGTCGCAGGAAGTTCCGGAAAAAGTGGCAACGAAGCCCTCGTCGAAGAGCTCCTCCAGCGGCTCAAGATCGTGGGTGCCTACGGCCTCGATGTACTGGCGGGCGATAGCTTTGATGTCCATGACAGACATGGCAGTGCCTTTCTCGGGTATGCGTGTTCCAGGTAGAGCACAAGCGATCTTCTGTACAAACACCAACTTGTGTTCAATGCATGATAAAATACAAACCGGCGCTTGTACAAGTGCGGACTGTGGTATTCAATGGAATGACAAAACCGGCGGGAGTGGCAATGGCGTCAGATCCAGCACTCGACCAAACACTGCACGCGTTGGCCGATGGAAATCGTCGCGCGATCCTCGGCATGATCCGGTCCGGGCCGCAGCCGGTTGGCGAGATCGCCGAGCGTATCGGGTTGTCGCAGCAGGCGACATCCCATCATCTGCGCGTGCTGCGCACTGCCGGCCTGGTGAGCGAAACCCGTGCCGGAACGAGGCACCTGTTCCTGGTGAATAGCGACGGTTTCTCGGCGGTGCGCTCGTATCTGGATGACTTCTGGCCGGCCAAACTGGCAGCACTGCGCACCGCCGTCGAAGCGGGCAGGAGGAACGCCGATGGCTGAGTACGCGACATCGATCGAGATCCACGCTAGTCCGGAGGAGGTGTTCGCGTACCTCGTGACGCCAGCGGGTATGAACGCATGGATGGGCGAGCACGCCGTGCTGGATCCGCGGCAGGATGGCGTTTTCGAGGTCAATATCGCCGGCTCCCCGATCCGCGGCAGATATCTTGAAGTCGACCGCCCTCGCCGGGTCATCGTCTCCTGGGGCGTCGTTGGCAGCGATGAACTCCCGGCCGGGGCCTCAACGGTCAGCTTTACCCTCGCCCCGACCCCCTCCGGCACGCTTGTCAACCTGCTGCACAGCGGGTTGCCCGACCTCCTGGTTCCCGGTCACATCTACGGATGGGCTCACTTTCTGCCCCGCCTTCTCCTGGTTGCCGAAGGGGGCATCGCCGCTGCCGATCATTGGGTGCCGCTCAAGCGGGGAAACAACGTATGATCGGACACCCCGGCGAGCGAGAACTCGGCAACGTCGTGAAATCGTCCCTCCGCAGGTTGGTCGTATCACTGATTGTGATGAAACTGGCCGGATCGGCTGTCGATCTGAAGTAGCACTCCGGCAGAAAGTGATCTGTCAGCGAGATGAAATCGTACCCACGATGTCGATACGCAGAGATGACCTCCTCGGGCGCAATGCCACCATCCGAACGAATCGAATGCGTATGGAGATTCCCTTTGTAGAACGTTCCGGATTTCGAGAAGGGGAGATGTTTCACGGTCAAGTCGTCCTTCGCAAGGTGGCACCTCTCGATGCTGACGGCGGTTCCAGTGGTCACTCTAGAGGAGCTTGTTCGCCCAAACATCAATGCTGCGTGAACGCCGAGGTTGTGCACTCCACATTCTGAAACTTTCCCGCCCAATACACAAAGCTTTATTTTTGAAACCTGCTACCTTATGAGTTAGACTACAATCATGGGTCACGTATCTGATACCAGACCGTTCGTGAAGAAAACGTGACCGGTCTGATACGTCTCGTGCATGTCGATCTGTGAACTGCACGCATGTTCGTCCGGTCAGGAAAGGGAATCTCATTTCATGAATCAGTCTTTCGCCCCTTCATCGCTCAGAACACTCGTCGATCGCTTTCAACGTGGAGATCTGTCTCGTCGGAGCTTCATGCAGGCAGCAGGGGCACTTGGCATCGGCACCGCCGCCGCCACGATTCTCGCGGCTTCCGCATCGGCACAGGACGCCTCGCCAGCAGCGTCACCGGCAGCGTCACCCGTCGCCGGATCTGCAGTGATCGCGAGCCGACCGGAAGCCGGCACGAATGGTCAGCAACGAGGCGGTGGCGGTGAGCTTCGCATCATTCAGTCGCAAGCCCCAACAGTGCTTGCGGCGCACAGTTCGACCGGCAGTAAGGACACCTATGCTGGCAGTCTGGTGCTCGAGCCACTGCTCGCTTATATGGAAGACGGCTCTCTCGCGCCGATGCTTGCCGAGACCCTGCCAAGCGTTGCCGATGGCACGGTTGCCAAGGATCTGACAAGCGTCACGTTCACCCTCAAGAAGGGCGTGCTGTGGAGTGACGGCCAGCCGTTCACGGCGAACGACCTCGTCTTCACGTGGCAATGGGTGACCAACGTCGACAACTCCTCCGTCAACTTCGACACCTGGAGCGTCATCAAGAGCATCGAGGTGAAGGATGACCTCACCGCGGTCATCACCTTCACGCAGCCGCAGGTTGCCTGGTTCGAGCCGTTCACCGGCTACGATTGGGGTGTCATCTACCCGGCCCACGCCTTCAACAATGATCCCAAGAACAAGAACGACGGGTTCCTGACGGCCCCAATCGGGACCGGTCCGTTCAGGGTCGACAGTTTCTCCCCGAATGACCTCGGGACGTTCTCGGCGAATGAGAACTATCGTGAGGCGAACAAGCCGTTCTTTGCCAAGGTCACCTTCAAGGGGGGCGGCGACGCGGTTTCTGCCGGTCGCGCCGTTGTGCAGACGGGAGATTACGACTACGCCTGGAACGTCCAGGCTGAGCCGGAGATCATCAAGGAACTGAACGACAGCGGGACCAAGGGGGAGATCCTGCAGAAGGTCGACACGACCGTCGAGTCGATCTATCTGAATTTCTCGGATCCCAACAAGGAGGTCAATGGTGAGAAGTCGCAGAAGGATACGCCGCACCCGTTCCTCACCGACATTGCCGTTCGGCAGGCACTCAATCTCGGAATTCAGCGCGATCTGATCTCGGAGAAGTTCTACGGCGACGCGAAGCTTGCCGAGAAGAACGTGTTGTCCGGCGTCTCCTCCTTCACCTCGACCACGACGAGTTGGAGCTACGACCTCGACAAGGCAAACAAGATCCTCGATGACGCCGGATGGGTGAAGGATGGCGACGTTCGAACGAAGGACGGCGTCGAGCTTTCGGTCAGGTACGCGTCACCGATCAACCAGGTTCGACAGAAGACCCAGGCGGTAATCAAGCAAGATCTCGAGAAGATCGGATTCAAGGTCGAACTGGTGCAAGTCGATCCCGACATCTTCTTCGACAGCGCGGCGGGCAACGATCAGAACTCGCAGCACTTCTACTGGGATTTCCTGATGCAGTCATCGGGACCGCCATCTTCGATCCCGGTGAAGTGGGTCAACAAATGGTATAGCGGTACGGATGGGGACAACATCTCCCAGAAGGCGAACAACTGGAGCAAGTCGAACATTCAGCGCTGGCAGAGCGCCGATTTCGACAAACTCTATGAGGAACTGCTCGTCGCGATCACGCCAGAGGATGCTTCGCGCATCCTGATCGGGATGAACGACCTCGTCATCAAGGAGGTTGCGGTCATCCCGATCGTGCATCGTCCGTTCTTCAACGCGATTGGCAGCCGGTTGCGCGTGGAGAATGTCGGCAACGACAACGGATTCTCGACGCCGTACTGGAACATCGCGAACTGGAATCTGGCCGACGGTCAGTAACATCCGGATCTGCCACAACCGCCTTCACAAGAATATGCAACGAGACCGACGGGCGTATCCCCGTCGGTCTCGTCGTATCTTGAACATCAATCGACGTACGATCCCGGAAGCACGCCATTGATCCCAACGGCGCATGTACCATTGCACCACTGGAGCAGCACAATGAACGAACTCGACACACGATCGTCATCCACCAAGGGTCATTCGGTGGGAGATGACGGGCGCACGCTTTGGTGGGCAATCCCGGCGGCGGTCGCGAGTGTACTCGGGATTGCGGGAGCAATCATCGCCCATTCGCGACGGATGCAGCCGCTACATGGTACAGGTCAGACAAGGGCGTCGAAGAGCGTGTCCGCCGGTGCCGACGCCGCTGCCAAAGATACTGTTGATACGGCACCCGGTCCGATGTCGCATCCCGCAGAGTAGCGACTGTCGCCGCAGCAAGCAGGCGTCTTCCGGTTACCGGCTGCTGGCTTCTGGAAGCCGGCCGATCACATGCCGGACGCCCGATGCGCGCCGCGTGCCACGTGCCACGTGCCACGTGGACATTCCGCCCATGACCTTGACATCAAACCCTTGTCTGCGCATACGATTGCACGATGTCTCGTGGCAATTTTCCACGAGACATCGTGCGCGTCCATCTTCAACCTGTTCGCATCGCGACGCTTCGCCACGCCTGCGGGAGACACTTCCGTGAGATGCCTACGTCCCCTCCCCAACTCGTCTCCGAGCATACGAACAGGTCTGTCGCGTGCTTCGCATCAGGAGCTACGCGGGAAAATTCCTCCTGCTTTCGTTCGTAGCCGCTCATATTCCGCTACTGACCCTGGCCGGGTATCTCCTGTTCGTCTTGCATCTGAACTCTTCCACGACATGGACATCGATCCTGCTGGCGCTGATGGCGACGCTCACCGCAACCGGTGCCAGCAGGACCCACAACCCGGCAAATGCCACACCGGTTGCGGCCGCATCGAGCGCGCTGACGGTGTATCGAGATGAAGGCGAACGAGCCCTGCTGTCAACTGACTGCTCGACGAGGGGGGATGGTTGCTCGCGAACGTTCAGGTCACGCTCAATCATTTCGATCATCTCGATGACGTGATCGAGGATCTCCAGGAATCAGCCTCACGCGATGAGTTCACCGGCGTCTACAACCGACGAGACGGATACCGTCGGCTCGAAACCATGATGCGCGCGAGTCGCTCCGAGGGCTCTCGGCTTTCCCTGACGGTGATCGATGCGGATAGCCTGAAACAGATCAACGATACCTGGGGTCATACGGCGGACGATACGGCGCTTCGTCATCTCTCGGAGTCGATGGCACGTGAGATCTGCGACGCCGGATGGACGGCACGCTGGGGCGGCGATGAGTTCATCCTGATCATTCAGGAGCACGACGGAGTTGCCGTCGCAGAGGATTTTGTCGAACGGGTTCTGAAGGACCTGGAAGACAGGCCGGTGCAGCTGGAGGCGGGCGGCCAATTCGTCCTCAAATCGAGTGCCGGAACCTCAAGAGCGGAACTCGGAGACGATCCTGTCTCGCTGTTCAAGCGTGCCGACGAAATGCTCTACCGCGCGAAGCAGGCGAGGGCCCAACACCTGTCGTCGATCTGATGGCGGTCCTCCCGGAGATGAGCGGCGCATCGTCCGCCGGCGCGAGATCGAACAGCAATCACCCCGATCACCCTGCGTCCTGCGTCCATGGGTGCCCGTAATGCAACACCACCGGAGTGTTCGAGATCATGGACGTGGTGGTGCAAAAGTGCCCTCGGCTTGGCGGAATGGGGTGGACGAGATGAGGACGGCAATCAGATCGGCTGTGAGGACTGGCAGAGGGCAGGGTTGGGTCTTGGCCCCTAAAACGTCCTTCAATTCGTGTTCGATGGTTTTCATCATGGCGTGTACCATGCCGAAACCGTGACCGAGTAGTTGTCGTCGTTAAGAAATTGAAACGGATCAGTGGGCACGGCTGTATGAAAACCTAAATTCAGCTTTACATTGGCTGTTTTGGACGCAGAGATTTCCGATGATACTGCCGTCCAGGTGTAACCGGCATACCGTCCTGCCGTATCTCGAACGATACCGCACACAATTACATTGCGAACGCCAACTTCCGTGTCATTCGTAACGACCGTCGTACCTTGCCACATAGCTTTTTCGCGTTGCTGGTCTTTGAGAACCACTGGAAGTGGGTATTGGTATCCGTAAAAGGACGGCCAACTGCCATCAATGGAGAATGCGATCCTGTCGTATTCAATCTCCAGAGGACTGAAGTCATAAAACTCTGCGCTTATCGGAACGGATGCTCCTGCCTCGACAAATGGGCTGATACTGTCTGCGCGACCTTCACCCATGATGTTCCCTGAAGTATCCAAGAACGTAACAACGATGGTCGGCATGTCGTAGATGTCATCAAGTGAGTTGGTAACTTCCCCGAACAGCATGGGAATGTCGTTTAGCCGTCCAAAGGCAATCCCGAACCGGTAGTCGGTAAGTGATAGCCCGTCAGCCAATTCCACGGGTTCAGGGTTCATATCCTTCACATCCGGCGATGCTTCTGCTTTGCCGGCCAGAGGCATCAATGCTGAAGTCGCTCCTACAAACGCCACGAATCTTCGTCTGTTCATCTTCTTCTCGTTTGGCTTTCCGTCTTCCGTCGTAGTTGGATGGATCACGTCCTGCTGTGCACGTTGCCTGCCCATTGTAGCTATCAGTCTTAAGGCAAACACGGCATCAGTGAACGCCCGATAGAGAACCTCGCGCGGGGCCTTGATGACCGCCGATGTTCGCGTCGTTGCAGGTGCGTTCTCATCGCCCATCGAAACATCCCTTCGCAGCCTCCCGAGGAGTACGGCCCCGTATCGGGACGGTTCTCGCAGCGTTCAACGCGGCCGAGCCGATCCAACGGGGGAGAGCCCGTACTCCCTGGTTGCCGCACTTCAGCCCGCTGTCTCCTCACCCAAACCGTAGCTGATGATTCGGCGAGGCTGAATCCGGATCAGCGCTGTCGATTGCCCCGCGAAGGGAGGTGTTCCATCGGGAATCCGGATGGCAACACCTCGCATCTCAACGAACCGGGCCGTCCAGGGATCCAGCACCACATCATTCACCACGAACGCCACCTTGTCGTTTATCGCAACGTTGCGATATTTGCGACTCTTTTCCATTCCGAAGCCACCAATGTCGATCGTGCCATCATCGTTGACCCGAGATCCAACCGGATTGTTCTGCGGTACCCCGCTGGCGTCGATCGTCGCCAGACGTCCGAGCTTCTGAGTCGCGAGATACGCTCGCTAAACCGGCGTCATCCCATTGTTCCTGACTTCCAGAGTCATGTCCTCCATGTCCTCTCAGGTACGCGGCGCGTCACATTGCGCATCGATCCCGCGATCAGGAGATTCCCATATCTGAGGGCTCGGGCTGGCAGCCTGCCAATTTTCGACCCTGAAACCTAGAGTTTGGGCCGGAGAGGACCCCGTGTCACCTTGTGCTGGGCCGCCTGGGCGACCGGTCGTGCAACCACGAGATCGAGATTGATGTGCGTCGGCAACTCGAGCATGGTGACGATGATCAGCGCGATGTCCTCTGCAGTCAGCGGTGCCTCGACGCCCTCGTAGACCTTGTCCGCCGCTGCCTGATCGCCACCGAAGCGGTTCAACGAGAATTCCGCTGTCTGGACCATGCCGGGGGCGACCTCGGTGACGCGGATCGGCTCACCCGCGAGCTCAAGCCTCAAGGTCTCGATCACATCAGTGGTGCCGTGCTTCGCGGCGGTATATCCGCCGCCGTTCTCGTAGGCGACGTGGCCCGCGGTCGACGAGATCGTCAGGATGTCCGAATTCGGGGCGGTCAGGGACGCCTCCCGCAGCAGCGGCAGCAGCGCCTGCGTGACGCGCACGACGCCGAGCACATTTGTCTCGAACATCTGTCGCCAGTCATCGATCGACGATCGTTCGATCGGGTCGGCGCCGATCGCGCCGCCCGCGTTGTTGACGAGGGCGTTGACGGGACCGCGCTCGCGCAGGAACGCGACGAGCGCGGCGATGTCTGCATCGCTCGTGACATCGGCGACGAACGTCGTGGCACCGGTTTCCTCGGCAAGTCTGTCCAGCCGGTCGCGACGGCGAGCGACCCCGACGACATCCCAGCCATGCTGCCGAAGCAGGCGGACGGTTGCTTGCCCAATGCCAGAGCTGGCGCCGGTCACGACGGCGGTTTTCATGTCTGCCACGATTTGCCTCCCCGTTTTCACTCTTCTCGACGACGGTCATACCCACTGCTCGCCTCCGGATCGTTCACCCGCAGCAAACAGTTTCGAATCAACGTTCCCAGTTTATCCTCTTTGCGCCGAATACCGGAACACTCCCAGCGACGCACATCGCATTCGGCACGACCGCGTCGCGTACGGCCGACAACAGATTCCACGGTTCACCCCGAGCCAGGAGACCGGTTTTCACGACTCCTCCCGCACGCCAATGCTCGCGAACCATATTCATTTGGGGAGATGGCGTTCGCAAGTTCTGGCGTTTCCGGATCGCTACGAGGTGCAATCCTGGCCAGCGCGTGCCCGGCCGCCCAGCTCCCGGAACGATTCTCCGCGGACCGCGCGGACGGCATCGAAACCGATCGGCACATCTCGAAAGCACGGCATGGTTGCCTCAGCGGCGACATCGAGATTGACACCTGTTTGGTGTCGCGGCTGACGGGGCTGGTGAAATCAGGTCAACACTCAACGCGGTGAGCGCAGAGAGCGAAGAGCGCGCGGGCTGCAAAGGTCGAGATCGTCATCAGTCGCTGAGCTATCCGAGGATGCCCAGCGATATTCTCGGCACATACTCGTCAACGACTCTTGGCACTCGAATCTTCAACGCTGAGAACAAGACATGTACTCTCGTCCTCTCAGGTGCCTGTGTCCCTCAGTTGGTTCGACATAACACCATCCCAACCGGCAATGTTTCGACGCGTGTAGTCCTAACCGCAGGCATTTCGAATCTGTCTCCCGCAAGATCGAAGAAGCAAGGCGAGTCCGCATGGACCTACGATGACACAGGTTCCATCGCGGATGTGGTCGGCTGGTCCGATCAGGCGGAGGGAACGGACGACGGAGTGAGGAATGAGAATGAGCAATTCAGTCAAAACCATCAGCGCCATGAGCCTGTTCGTCGAAGACCTGCAGAAGGCAAAGTCGTTTTACCAGGAGGTCTTCGATGTCCCGGTCGTGTTCGAGGACGACGTGTCCGTGGTGGTTCAGTTCGACAACCTGATCATCAATCTGCTGCAGGTATCGCAGGCCCACACGCTGATCGATCCGGGTGTCGTCGCGGGGCGCGAGTCCGGCTCGCGCTTCCAGATCAGCATTTGGGTGGACGATGTGGATGCGGTGTGCAGCGATTTGGAACAGCGCGGAGTGACGCTCCTCACTCGCCCGACAGACAGGGAGTGGGGCTTGCGGACCGCGACTTTCACCGATCCTGGCGGCCACAGCTGGGAGATCGCGCAGGACCTGTCCAAATCAGCAGGTTCCTAGGGGCGTATGACGTCCGAATCCCACCGGCCGCGGTGCGTCGAGTAGCGGATTCGAATCGCGCCATGCAGCATCGTGTCAAGTATCGTCCGGCATGACGTCGACCGGCCCAACGCCGCTTGCTCTATCCAGGTACGCTACTCGTCGACCCTGCTCACGAGCCAACTGACGTCTTTTTCGACGAAGATCTCGTTTGAACGCCTGCTCCGTCGCCAGTGAGAAAAGAGCTTGTGCTTTGCAATACCCATGACCCATGGTCCAATCGCTGTGCCATTACGAAGACGATGGCGTCCCATGTACGCATCAAGAAGAACCTCTTGAGTAAGATCATCAGCCGTATCTGTAGTATGTATTCTGGAGGCAAACCAACTCCACAGGAAATGACGCTCCCGCCGAACAAGCTCCTCCCAAAGCACCAGTATCATCTGCCTCTATTCGCTGTGCAAGCTCACGTTCGCTCCAACTGGTTGCTGCGACCTCTGTGTCGTTCATCATCACACCACCTCATTGAGATAACCCGACCAAATATATTGCAACCCACCTAGCTCGCTGACTCGGCCGATGCCGGCAGCTGCTTGAGCGGGTGAATAGCCGAGGAAGCAAGCACTATGCAAGCTGCTGCCGCGAACATGCCACCGATCCATAATGCAATCTGAAACCCGACCCATGTGGCCAGTGCTCCCCCAAGAAGATTGCCGATAGGAATCGTCCCCATCCCAATAAAGCGAAACGTGGCGTTCGCCCTCCCCTGCAGTCGCTCGGGCACAATCGCTTGCTGAAGACTTCGCTGATTGACGTTGAGCACGACGACGCCAAAGGTTCGGACCAGCTGCGATGCGATCAGGATTGGCATTGGAGAAAACACGGCAACGGGAACGAGCAGCAGCCCAATCCCTTGGAGGGCCGATGAGGCGACGAGCGTTCTTCCTAACCCGACGCGTTTGACGATGGGGCTCGCGGTCGAAGCGGCGGCCAGCAAACCCACATTAGCCATGGTAAACATGATCCCGATCTCACCAGCAGAGAGGTCAAGCTCGCGCGCCATATAGACGACGAGAAGCGCTTGCATGATCGAAACGCCAAGATTCGACAAGCTCGTGCTGACAGCGAGTGGAGCAAGCAAGCGGTGCCTCGTGACGTATCGCAGTCCTTCCCCAATCTGATTCCGTAGTCGCTCAGACGCGTGATCGCCAGCTGCCTTGAGGCCGTGTTCCGGTTCAGATTTATGGATACGCCGCAGCAGGAGTGCTGATCCTATGAAACTCAAAGCATCGAGCGCGATTGCAACCGGTGCGGTCAGTAGTCCAATCAGGCCGCCAGCCAAGGATGGCCCAGCGATCCGGGCAGTCGATCGACCGATTTTCAGCGCTCCATTCCCCGCGACCAGATACTCTCGCCCGATGACCGTCGGCAGATATGACCGATGCGCGATATCGAATGCAACCCACAACGTTCCCGTTACGATTGCAACGAGATAGAGAAGCCACATCGTAAGGCTTTCGAGGAGATATGCTACCGGGATCGCGACCATCGTCACCGCGCTCGCAATGTCCGCACAAATCAAAATGGGTCGCCGCGAAAAGCGGTCGACCCATGCGCCTGCCGGCAAACTGAAGAGCGCGACTGGGAGCCATTCGAGCGCAGCCAGCAGGCTGATTTGCAAAGGACTGGCATCGAGGATGGTCGTGGCAATGAGCGGAATAGCAATGAACGAGATCTGTGTCCCGAATTGACTCACAAGATCCGCAGACCAGAGGCGCAAAAAATCGACGGAACGCCATAGTCCCGGCGGCTGGGCATTGTCTGAACGACGATTCCAAAGCTCTAGCATGGGTCTTCCATGCATCTTATTATCGTGACTGCTCGGACCATGATGACCCCAGTTCGCGAACCCGAAATGAGGGACCGCTAGCCCAGGAAGACCGGCGACCCCTCATTTCATGATCAGCGCGCGCCTGTTACGAATAAATGCGTCAAAGGATGAAGGATGGCGATCTATTCCACCGTGGACATCATCACACCAATCAGTCGACATGCTCCAGTTCGATTCGATAGACCGTACCAACCGCACGATCACAAATGAACGCACGGGTTCCATCACGCGTGAACCGAATGCAATTGGGATCTCGGAAGCCGGAAAGCAACGGTGCGGCGAACCGTGAATATCCGCCTGAATGCGGAATGCGTTTGATGACGCCCGACATGCGTTCGGTGACGTAGACGTTGCCGTCTATGGGGTCGGCAATCATTCCCAAAGGCATGGTGAGGCCCCAAGCAAAACGCCTCGCCCGGAGCTCGTTAAAGCTTCCACCGTTGGTTACACCGAATATCGCCCCCAAGCCCGAATGGCCCAGGAAAAGCTGAACGTCGTTATAGTCAGTGCCAGTCCAGTTGCCGCCACATCCCTTGAGTTGGGGATAAGGTTCACTCGCCAAGACAACTGGAAAGCCATGAACAAATGACGTTTCTTCGGACTCAAACTCCGCATCCGGAGTGATTTTCGCCATGCCGACCATGGTATCGCTTGACCATGAGACATACAAGTTCCCTTGGAATCTCGGACTTTCCCCTGGGTCTTCCAGCATCAATGAGTGTACAGCGTGGGCCGTGACACCTGTTGCCTATGGACGAGATCGAGGGATCGTTGGCAATACGCTCCCTTACCCCTCATTCAGAGTCGAGCCAGATTGGATTCGTCCATGCACGGCCCCCATCCTCGCCGACAACGGTGATCCGCAGGAAGCCATGCTTGCGAAAGCGTGCCAAGGAGATCGCCGCCTGCGTGATGCCGCCGCCCCGGACGCGATGAAAGCGGGCACCGTTCCCACTCGCGAAGACCTGCACCGCCGGCGTGCACTCCACGATCAGATGGTCGTCTTCCTCGGTGATGTCATGGATGATCGGTCCGGTCGACGAATAATAGTGTCCTGCCTTCAACGCCGTAACCAACGCGTCCGGATCGAGCGATTCCGCCTTCACCTGAACCCAGCCCCCAAACGCCTCCTGCGGCCATGTTTCCGGATAGAAGGGGAATTCGAAGTGGGCATCGTCCGCTGCGTAGGCACTCAGCCGGAAACCTTCCGCCGACAACTGATCCGACATGTACCAGCCGTCACCGCGATCGACCTCTCCCATACAACCGTGGTTGTAGATCTCGACGGCGTGGGACAGGGGAGCCACCGATCGCGCGTCCTCGATGGCCAGTGAATTCCAGGCCGGATGTGCGATTCCGATGAACGCACCCGCCGCATGAGCGCGCTGCGCAATCTCCAGACCGGTCTCGTGCTCCCCGAGCGGTGCAAACCCGAGCGGCAACCCGACCGCGACGATATGCCAGGGTTCGCCATTCTTCATGGCGGGACCATGAATCTCCGCTCCCAGGATCGTGGTGAAGGGCTCCGTTCGCAGATCGCGGGTGTCGCTCACCGTGATGAAGCTGGCAGGATCGGCGTTCTTCCGAAAATGTCGCTCCGGGAGGAAATGATCGGTCAGGGAAATGAAGTCATACCCGCGTTCTCGGTATGCCGCAACCACGGCGGATGGTTCCAGTCCTCCATCCGAACGAGTCGAATGCGTATGCAGGTTTCCCTTGTAGAAGCGTCCCGTTCGGTCGAAAGGCAGGTTGTACATCGGTCTTGTCCCTGGTTGGTGACTTCGCGCGGTGTGCCTTGCCGCGCGACGTTCGAGTTCACAGGCGCCCGCTACCGCACCGTATCGTCTCGCAGCCTACGGCAGGAGCGATTGCGCCGCAAGACACACCGCGCTCGACGACGAGGATGCGATCGCTGCGGTGTTCAGCCGAAAGGGCCCGTATCATGCGAAGGTGTCCCCGGTAACCCCCGGTAGTCCCCGGTATCTTCGATCCGACATGACAGGGAGGTCAGGCCATTGTTCAGCATCATTCTCACCGCATGCGGACTTGGTCTTGCCGGCATCGATCCCGCCGGAGCAGTCGTCGGGGTTGGCCTGCTTGGGATGAAGGTGCCGCGTGCGCATATCGTGGTGATGCTGGTGACCTTTCTTGCCGGCACCGTTGCGTTGGGCACGGTTCTCTCCGTGGTCCTCGGGCCACGTGTTGCCGGGCTGGATTGGCGAAAACTCGAACCGTCCGATCGTGACGTTGCGTTCAGCCTCGTCGTCCTGGGTTTGGGCCTGCTGGTGTGGGGAGTCTTTCGCATCCGTCATCCCCAACGACGCAAGGCTCGGCATGATCGAGACATGGGAAGCAGGATTCTGCCACTTGCGCTGTTGGGCATCGCTTTCGCGCTTGGGTCGATCATCTCGCCGCCATTCCTTGCGCTGGTAGTGATCGCAGGCAGGTATGACCATCTGTGGGAGATCATTCTCTCCTATACGATCTGGGTCCTGCTGAATCAATCTCCACTGCTGATCGTGACGGGAATCTCGATCACGCCGCATGGCAAACGCACGGTCGAGCGTTTTCGGTCGTGGTGGGTAAGGACGACTCGGGAACGAAACCGGATCGCGACGAATCTGGCATTCATCGCCGGTGGCGTGTGCCTGCTCGAAAGCGTGTGGTGGGCGTCGACCGGGTCGTTCCTGATCGCCTGGCGAATCGTAGGCGGGTGATCGTGCGCCTTCGCCTCCGGATCGACGTCAGAGACGGTTCCGTTCGCGGCAAGGGGTTCGCCGCCAATGCCAGCGGTCGCCTTTACACACGTCGCCAGTCGGGCGCACTGTGCGCTCCGTGGAACGGGACCCCACCCGAATTTCCTCCCACACGGTATGATGCTGGGGCTGATCGCTGCGCCAGCATCGCGATCCAGGTCCCTCCGACTCTGTCGGACGCAACCCCATTGGGGCAACCGGGGTCAACCAATCGTTCCACGCTCACAATGGAGATCCCTCATTGCCGATCCAGACCCCCAAGTCCTCTTCCCGGCCCGTTTCCCCACTGCTCGTTCTCGCCCGTGACCTTCGGAGCGGACGCCTCGATCGCCGGACGTTTCTCACGCGCGCGACCGCGCTCGGCATGACGCTGCCGGTGGCCCTGATGGCGATCAACAACACCGTGGTGAACGTGGCCGCTGCTGGCCAGACACCCGCCGCATCTCCGATCGCGCCAGGCGCGCCGATCGAGCTCGATCCCGGGGTCCGCGCCGGCCAGACGCGCGGTGAGGGCGGCCAGCTTCGTATCCTCCAATGGCAGGCGCCGACGACACTCAGCCTCCACGCCGCGACCGGCAAGAAGGACAAGATGGCGGCCTCGCTGGTCAGCGAACCACTGATGTCGTATGCACCGGACGGATCGCTGCTGCCACGCCTGATCACCGTGGTTCCCTCGATCGCGAATGGGCAACTCGCAGCCGATCTCAGCCGCGTGACGTACACACTGCAACCTGGCATCACCTGGAGCGATGGAGAACCCTTCACCGCACAGGACGTGATCTTCACCTGGAAATGGTTGATCGATCCGGACAATCCGACGGCCGCCGTTGGCCAATACGAGATGATCCGCGAGATCACCGCCGACGACGATCTGACCGCGACGATCACCTACGTCGCACCGCAACCGGGATGGTACGTCCCGTTCAGCGGCTCGAGTTGGGGAGCGGTCTACCCGAAGCACATTCTCGACGGCGGCGGACAGGCCGCCAACGACGCCTTCGCCTTGAAACCGGTGGGCACCGGTCCGTTCATCGTGGAGTCGTTCAGCGTCAGTGACCAGGTCGTCTATGCCGCCAACGAGCGCTACCGCGAGCCCGGCAAACCGTTCTTCGCGGGCATCCTGCTGAAGGGTGGTGGTGATGCCGCGTCCGCCGCGCGCGCCGTACTGCAGACGGGTGAGTACGCATTCGCGCCAGCCCTGCAGCTTGAACCCGATGTGCTGACGCAGATCGAATCGACCGGTGACAAGGGGACGGTCGTGATCCTTCCCGGCTCGAACATGGAACGGCTGGTGATCAACTTTGCCGATCCACACACCGAGGTTGAAGGTGAACGGGCGAAACTTGGCACGCCGCATCCGTTCTTCACGGACCTGCAGGTGCGGCAGGCGTTCTCGCTGGCGATCGACAAGCAGACGATGGCGGACAAGCTTTATCTCAAAGGCGAGCTCCCGGCCTCGAACTTCCTGGTCGGCGTTCCCGAATATGCGTCGCCGAACAACCAGTGGGTTTACGATCCGGACGCCGCCAACCGGTTGCTGGACGAAGCTGGCTGGGTGCTCGACGGCAATGTCCGCAAGAAGGACGGCGTCCAGATGGCGGTGACCTATGCGACGTCGGTGAACTCCGTGCGGCAAAAAACGCAGCAGGTCATCAAGGCGAACTGGGAGAAGATCGGGGTGAAGACGGAACTGATCGAGGTCGATCCCGCGATCTATTTCGACGGTTCGCCGGGCAACGACCAGAGCATGCGGCACTTCTACAACGATGTGCAGATGTGGGCGGACGGCCTGGACATCCCGTTCCCGCTCAATTTCATGCTCCCCTGGTATGCGGGACCGAAAGACGAGAACGTTGCCCAGAAGTCGAACAGCTGGTTCGGGGTGAATCAGCAACGATATGTGAACCCGGACTTCGACGCGCTGTATGAGGAAGCCGGGACCCAAACCGACGCGGCGCGGCTGGTGGAGATCTTCGTCCGGATGAACGACATCGTGGTCCAGGATGTGGCGGGTATTCCGCTCATCCAGCGGTCATCCGCGGTCTATGCGATCGCGAAGACGCTCAACGACGCGGCGATCATCCCAAGCTCGTTCGAGCTGCCGTACTGGAACATCGCGAACTGGACCCGCACGACGTAGCCCCACCTCATCCATCGAGATCCTGCCTCCGCTGTCCACGGAGGTGCGATGCGTTTGCAACCTTCTAAATATCGTTACCGTTCTGCGTTTTCAGGCGATTCGCTGGACCGCGCCTGAACCATCGGCACATCTCTCACGAAGAGCGCTACCAAGATCACTGCCAGACATAACAGGAAGACCGTTACGAGCCCGTGCTGGATAGCTATCGCCAGCGAGAGTCGGGACGCCTCGAACACCTGGTCGACGAGGTGTTGAGTCCGGCTGGTCGCCACGGCCACGGACTGGTCGTGATGTGGGCCAGCCGGGACGTTCGCTGCGGCGGCCTCGAGCGCACGGTCAAGTATTGACTTACGGTAGGCCGAACCGATGAGCACTTGTGGGCTGGTAGCAAGATCTATCCCTTCGGAATGCAAACTTCTCACGGCAGCATCCGGGATGCGGCGGTGAAGTTCCCTGGCCAGCGAAAGATTCACCACGTTGCCGACTATGGAGACTCCAATAACACCCCCGACCTGACCGATGTAGCGTACGGCCGCAGTGCCAACCCCCATGTGCATTGGTGACAACGTATTTTGCGATATCACCGTCACAGCGCACAGAAGCGTACCCATTCCTAAACCAGCCACACCCACGAGAATTGACGCGTGCAGCAGTTCCGTCATGGGCGTCATCTGCGACAGCCCATAAATGCCCACGGTCATGATGAGGGCACCCGCGATCACCACGGCCTGGTATCGCCTGAGCGCCGCAATCACTATCCCAGTCACAGATGTGCTCACCGCGATGCTGACGGAGAACGAGGTCATGACAGCGCCGGATTGCGCCGCTGAAATACCAAGCACCCCCTGTAGGAAGAGCGGTGTATAGGAGGCCATACCGAGCAACGCCATCATTACCAACAGCGACAGTGCTGAGTCCGCCGCATACACCCGCTTCCGGAAGAGTTCGAGTGGCAGGATGGGTTCTTCCGCCCCGCGCTCGGTCATAATGAGCGCTGCGTAGAGGAATGCAGCCGTGACCAGCGCTCCGAGCACCCGCAGAGAGCCCCAGTTGGACATGCCCTCTCCACCCCAGGTCAGCCCAATCAGGAGAGCCAGGGTGGCGGCAGCTGCAAGCGCGGCTCCCCGGACGTCGATGCGCTGCACAGCGGCCCATCCCGTGTGAGCGTTGCTGCGCACCGAGATGTCCGCAGGCAGATAGATCAGCAGACCTGCCAAAGCGATTGTTCCCAAGGGTATGTTGATGTAGAAGACCCATCGCCAGCGCGAGTCAGCAGTGACCAGCGACCCTACAAGCGGACCATGGTCGGCCAGCCACCCTCCGAAGGTGGGACCGGCCACGGCCGATATGGTATACACGGCGCTCACGATCCCCTGCCAGCGTGCGCGCTCCCCGGGCGGGAAGATGTCGCCGACCACGGTGAAGACCAAGGCGATGCCGATTCCTCCCCCCAGCCCCTGCACGGCACGATAGAGGATCAGCTGATCGATGGTTTGGGCGGCACCACAGAGTGCGGATCCAGCCAGGAAAAGTGCAGTACCGCCGACCAGGAACCATTTGCGTCCGAACTGGTCGGAGAGCTTGCCGACCACGGGAATCATCGTGGTCGAAGCCAGAAGATAGGAGGTCACGACCCACGTATAACGATCGAGACCATGAAGATCCGCGATGATACGCGGCATCGCCGTTCCCACAATGGTCTGGTCCATCGCTTCCAGGAGCAGGGTGAGCATAAGGGAAATTAGTACGACCCCCAGCGCCACACCATGTAGCCTACGATCGCTTTCGAGACGTGCCGGCTGCGTTAGCGAATTCTCTGTAGCCATCCCATCATCTCCTGAGAGAAATTCTCGAAGAGCAAGCGTCGAAGCCTGAAAAGTTCTCCAACGCCTACTCTTGCTGCCATCCGTATCGCTCTCGAAGCATCGATCGAAAACGATTTCGAAAACTATCGGAATACAAGATACCGCAACGTCCGGCGCTGTGCGACGTGAGGAATGAATGCTGGTTTGTTTTCGCTTGATCGCAAGGACTTGCGACGAAGACAGCACATGGCTATGCTTCAGGTAATCGTCAAAATCGTTATCGAAAGTGCAAGGATGCCTTCCGCCTGAAATGAGCGCACCTTCCGCCAACCGGCCACTCACGATGGCCGAGGTTGCCGCCCTGGCGGGCGTCTCCATCTCCACCGTCTCCAAAGTGATCAATCAGCGCTCCGACGTAGCCGCGGCGACTCGCGTGCGTGTTGAATGCGTGATGACAGAACACGGCTATGTCATAAACCAGGCTGGGCGGTCACTCAGGAATCGGCGAAGTGGGCAAATCGATTTCGTGGTGCAGTCATTGCTCAACAACGATTACGCTGCGGAGATCCTGCGAGGCGTGGAGGAGGCACTCATATCAACCGATGTGCGCGTTGTGCTCGCCACGACTCACAACTACCATCAACGTGACCAACAATGGGTGCAACGACTGGCTGAGAACTCGACGGACGGCGCGATATTAGTACTCGCCGATAAGCGGTCCATGCATCTCCAGGAGCTGCGTCGGCGCAGTATCCCCTTCGTTGTGGTCGATCGGATGGGCGAGCTCGGCCCCGAGGACCTATCGGTGACCGCCACTAACTGGGCTGGCGGGAGAGCTGCGACACGGTATCTGCTCTCGCTGGGGCACCAGCGGATAGCCGCCTTGCTTGGCCCAGCTGCCTCCCCGGCCACTCAGGACCGGTTCGCGGGCTATCGTCTCGCCCTGGAGGAGGCTGATGCACCCTTCGACCCGTCCCTGATTCGCCACGGTGACTGGAAGGCAGAATCGGGATACCGGGAAATGCAGCAGCTTTTGGCGCTGCCTGTCCCCCCCACGGCGGTCTTCGTAGGCAACGACGAGCAGTGCCTGGGGGTGTATAGAGCGTTATACGAGCGAGGCATGCGTGTCCCGGATGAGATGAGCGTTGTCGGCTTTGACAATATGCCTTATGCCGCTTTGGTGACTCCGGCTCTGACGACCGTGCGCCAGCCGCTCCTCGAGATGGGACGCGTTGCCACCAAGATGCTGCTGCGCCTGATAGCAGATGAACCAGTCGATACCGTTCGAGTCGAGCTCGCCACGCCGCTCATCAAGCGGAAATCATGTGGACCACCACGCCGTTTACCAGCGTTCCCCCTGTGAACTCGTCGATAAGACGAATTTGAAAGCACGCTGAGCGGAGACCTGAGATAAACCCTTAGCTCTGCGGAGCATTGGGTCGAAACGAAGTCGACGCCCACGCAGTATATTTGGTCCCCCCATCCAAAACGCCGCGCTTTCCACTCACCTTGACAGTGGCTTTCGAATGAGCCTACGTAGAACATCCAAATGCCTGATAAAAAAACGCGGACGTCGCCTTGGCGTGATCTTGGGACGGCACAGAGACCTTTCATGGCAACTACGTCCAGAATCGTCGCTATCTCATGGAATACGTCGATCTTCCGGGCTCCTTCGAACTCCCCTGCTGGAATATCGCCAATCGGACCCGCAGTCTGGAACCGTATCCTGCAATGACCCGTCATTCCCCATTCCCGTAACGGCTCAGCTTGTCCGAGCCATCGACGAGAGGTTGATTCCGCTGGCCCTCAGCTATCAACCGCGCATCGACCAGCACCGCTTGTGGGCAGTGGGCAACCCTTCACCACCTTTAAAACGCCCACGCCCACATCTACATGACGCGATTCGCTAATCCTGGCTAAAACAAATCGCCTGAGCCGACGTAGAGTCGCGGATCAACCCCATACGATTTCGACTCCAAATATGTCTCCACATAGGTGATTCTGAATCCGACCGCTAATAGCGGCCTGAGTCCCAAGTGTGGCCCGGGAGAACCGCGACGCGCACTATGCTTCCTCTGCTGGCAGCCTCATAGGCCGCACGGCCAAGACACGCAGCGGCGTCGTCAGGGGTCTTTGCTCCCAGCGGACCGATCGTGATCGCACCCTGCGACCAAACTGCAGATTCGGAGCGGGTTTGGAGGTATCCCTATCCTATACGCTTGTGATTTCGGGTGAACCAGAAAGGTACCGCGCCAGTATCGGCCCAGTATCGATGATCCACTGCCCTCGATCGTTTACTTGCCTCATCGTCCCGCGCGATCAACTCGGGATCATTTGCAGCCGCTTCTTCTGCAACAACACCCAAGCCTTCATGGCTTGGCGTTGAGTTCGTCGTCACATCCTGACGCAACCAGAGATTGGGCCAAAGCGGACGCATGCCTGCACGTATATAGAGCACCATCGCCCTGGGATCGGCCGAGCTTAGCGTACATATTCCATCGGCGCCTTTGAGCACATGTCGAAGGAGTAGTTTTCCTGCCTCTCCTGAATGACGATCCGACCGCACGAAAAGCTCGGCAAGGTACATCATCTCACCTCGGGTAATGGCGGTAGCGAACCCTATGACTTCATCATCTTCTTCGCAGACGACAATATGGCCCGACTGCAGCTCGTGCCTCAGGAACATGGGTATCTTCGAAATTGGAGGAACAGTGGCACCCTCCTCAATCTCGCCTTCCAGGAAAATACGGTAGATCGATGGCAGATCAGATGCTGAAGCTTCTCTAATCACGAACATGTAAGGGACTCCTATTGAGGTATCATAAATTCGCGTCATATATGATTCATAACCCTACTATGATTGCATACTGAAAGCATTCTGGTATGCCAATAACCCTCGCCCCATCTCATCCCTGCAGCAGCGTCGGATTTCGCGAGGAACCTAAACAGCCGCAGCCCACGCCGCAGGCCGACTGAATCCGCTATATACCACGACTCATCCTATGCAACTCCCTGCGGAAAGGCTCCGGAACGCGCACAGAATTACGTTGTCATCTCTCTAGCAGGATGAAGTTCACGAAGATTCACTCCAACCTTAGTCGGTGAGGAATACCTTGGCAGATATCCCCACGGCCACACTTGATGACTACGCGCACAAGCGCGGCGTCCTTCTTGAACGGATCACGGACGTGCTCGCAGCGGATCCTCGCGTCGCGGCAGTTTGGCTCTCCGGCTCGTTTGGGCGCAACGTGGCAGATGCATGGAGCGATCTCGACCTGTACATCGCAGTTGACGACGATGCATTCGCCGCGTTTCTGGACGAGCGCGGCCAGTTCTACCGGCGGATCGGCGATCCGATCCTTATCCAGCACGAGATGCCATCCAACGCGCAGGGCCGCAACCGTTTCCAATTGGTCATCTACCCGGGACCGCTCGAAGTCGACTGGACTATCGGACCGGCCAGTGATGCGACCCGACCGCTGGAAACGAAGCTCGTCTTCGCGCGCCGACCCATTCCCATCGTGATCCCACGATCACTTTCGACAACCGAGCGACGGGAGCAGGCGAACGACTCCCTGATCTTCTTTTGGGTGATGGCGCCGATCGCCATCAAGTATGCGGGAAGAGGTGAGAGTCGGCGCGCGAGTTCGCAGATCGACCTGCTGACGGGGGCATTCATCCACCTCTGGCGTTTGGTCGAGATGCAGGACGGCCCGAACCCGGCTGCCGAGGCCCAGAACCGCGGGACCGAACCGGAGCTCGACGCGATGCTCCCACGTTTAGGATGGAAGATCGACCCACTGCGGGCGCTGGAGGTCATCCGGGCACTATGCGCGGAAGCCGAACGGTTGCATCCAACGCTGGAAGAAATGGGTGTTTCCATTCCGAAGGAGATAGCGAGGCAGACCATCACATTGGCCGTTCTCGCAGCATCAGTGCTCCGGCAGGATAAACCAGATCACCGGCGACCATATCGGTAGTCAGCTATTCTGGACCGCTGCAAGAGGCTGTTTGGGTCGAAATCGCCATGCATACGACATTGTCCCTAGTGGTGCTCGAAATGACGGGAGTGGAGGATACGGCAGGACAGTGTTGAGCTACGGTGTCCTTCGCACTGCCGAGTTGTTGGGTACGCTGCCAAGAGGCACCGGCCATAAACGAGCCCCGGACGCATAATGTGTCCGGGGCGCTTCTCGTGTGCGATGTACCGGATTCTTGAAGTGGTTAGTCCTGGAGGTGGGCTTCGAGGAACCACAGGTCCATGTCCACCTGGCGCGAGATCTCGGTGAGGAGATCGGCGGTGTCCGCGTCGCCCCACTCGTCGGTGGTGTCGATCCCCTCGCGGGTCGAGGCAGCGTAGGTGCCCCAGCGATCGACGAGCGCCCGGACATGATCCATGCCTGCGCTGATCTCGGTCGGATATTCCGGCAGGGCCGAATTGGCAGCGGCCATCCGGGCCGTTCCCGTCGCGTAGCCACCAAGCATGACAGCGCGCTCGGCAAGTTGATCGATCCACTCCACGACATGCGCGGCGTGCGCATCGAAGAGCAGATGCAGTTGATAAAAGTCCGACCCCTTGACGTTCCAGTGGGCCTGTTTTGTCTGCGAGTAGAGATCGAGCGTATCGGCCAACTGCTGGTTCAGAAGAGCGATCGTTTTTGTGCGCACGTCCTGCGCAAGGTCGTTCTTCGTTGGGAATGTGCGGGTCTTGTCACGAGTTGCCGTGGCCATGATCGAACTCCTTGATGGGTATTCAACGTCATCCGCTGGTCGCCGCGTACAGGCGACGTACGTGGCTGATCCGATGCAAGAACGCGGCCAACAAGGAGACGTTCGTACGTGGATTTAGCCCTTCCCCCTTCCCCTGTCCCCTACTGACCGACCTCGTGAGGACCGTCGAGCGCATCCCGACGCGGCTGCCCGACCCGGCTGCCCGATGCGGCTGCAGGAATCGAGGTCTCCGGTTAACGGATGGGGGCGATATCGGTATCGGTATCGGGAGCACTTGCACATTGTGTGGAATTTGATAGTTGGCGTCGCTCGGGATGACCCATGTGCCCGAACGGGATCTCGGCAACGTGTGCGAACGAATAACCAGCGCAAGCTGGAAGAAGTCACAACCTTCGCCTTGCGATACGATCTTAACGAGACCGGAGGGGCGGTTCCATCAATGCATTCGACACGCTGCCCATGGCTCACCACCGGGAGATCGACATCGTGCAGGGCAAGGCAAGGCAAACAAAGGCTCTCGCATACGGTCCCGGTTGCGACGACCCCAGGACACACAACCGGGTTTCAGAACGACGCACTTCAGGGAAGGAAGCACATGGCCGGCAATGAAACACTGGGTGAACTGGACTCGCGTTACAGCAGCGAGGATGCAACAGCCACATCCTGGGTCGAGGCCAGCGACAGGCTGGCAAAGGCAGAGGTTTACTGGATCTCCAGCGTGCGACCAGATGGCCGTCCTCATGTGACACCGATAATCGGCATCTGGTTAAACGGCGCATTTCACTTCTGCACGGGAGGGCAAGAGCGCAAGGCCAGAAACCTGGCCACACGTGCGCATTGCGTGATCACGACCGGCTGCGATTCGCTGAACGAAGGTCTCGATCTGGTTCTCGAGGGCGAAGCGGTGGGGGTCACCGATGAGATATTGCTGGAACGGGTGGCCGCTGCGTATGTAGCGAAGTACGGCAGCGACTGGCACTTCACGGTTCGCGATGGTGCCTTGCAAGGAGAGATGGGGAACGTCGCATTGGTCTTCGAAGTTCGACCGGCAACCGCCTTTGCTTTCGGCAAGGGTACATACAGCCAGACTCGCTGGCTGTTCTAATGGCAGAAAAGGAGCCTCCCATGGTCTCGATCACAACCGATGAAGCCACCAACGGACAAACGACAAGGGAAACGCGAGGTTCATCTTCGAAAACACGGCTTTGGAGCGGTCGTGTGATCAGCATCGTTCTCGTGATTTTCTTTCTCTTCGATAGCATCGGGAAGATCCTGAAAATCGATCAGTCGGTCGAGGGGAGCGTCAAGCTCGGCTATCCCGAGGGCACCATTGTCGGGATCGGACTCACCCTGCTCGCCTGCACCATCCTCTACTCGATTCCACGTACCGCTTTCTTCGGCGCGATCCTGTTGACGGGGTATATGGGTGGGGCAATCGCGACCCAGGTCCGTGTCGAGGACGCCTCGTTCATCTTCGCAGCTGCGGTCGGCGTACTGGTCTGGGTGGGACTCTTCTTGCGCGACGATCGAATGCGCCGCCTTCTTGGAAAGTAGTCAGCGTCCGCGGGGATCAGGACGGCAGAATGTCGTTCCGGATTCACGAGCGGATGGGTCGATCATTCGGGCCCGGCTGGAATGCACCTCTGACCGCGCGATCACGAGGATCGACCCTGCGGAACACGACGCGTGACCGAATTCACCATACAAGACAAGGAAGCGATCACAGGATGACCTCCCGCAGCTTCTCGCAATCACGTCTCGATCGCATGCACAACGTCATGAATGGATACGTCGAGCGTGGCGACATTCCCGGCATCGTCACGCTCGTTGCCCGGCACGACGAGGTCCATGTCGACGCCGTCGGCACCTTCGCGCATGGTGGGAACGAGCCGATGCAGCGCGACACGATCTTTCGGATTGCCTCGATGACAAAGCCGATCGCTGCGGTCGCCGCACTGATTCTGATCGAGGAGTGCCGCCTCCGGCTCGACGATCCCGTGGACGAATTCCTCCCCGAACTCGCCAATCGCCAGGTCTTGTCTGGTCTCGACAGCGAGGTCGGCGACACCGTTCCCGCCAATCGCGCACTCACCCTTCGCGATCTCCTGACCTTTACCTCGGGGTATGGAATCGTGATGGCGATGCCCGCAACGTACCCGATCCAGCGTGCGATGACCGCTGCCGGCATCGTCGACGGTCCTCCGCATCCGCAAGAAGTCCCAGCGCCAGATGCCTGGCTCAGCCGCCTCGCGGCGTTTCCGCTTCTGACCCAACCGGGCGAGCGTTGGCACTACAACACCGCTTCCGACATCATCGGCATTCTGATCGCACGCGCTTCCGGTCGCACGCGCTTCCGGGCAAACGTTTGGAAACTTCCTGCGGGAGAGAATCTTCGGGCCGCTCGGCATGGTGGACACCGGTTTCAGCGTTTCCCCGGAGAAGATCGACCGACTTGCCACGAGTTATGAAACGAACCCGGAGTCGGGCAACCTCGATGTGTTTGATGAAGCGGTCGGTAGCCAATGGAGCGCACCTCCATCTTTTGAATCCGGTGCCGGCGGTCTGGTCTCCACCGCTGACGATGTGCTGCGCTTCTCCCGGATGCTCCTCGCCAAGGGCACCTGTACCAACGGGCAGGAACGCGTTCTCTCCCGCGCGGCCGTCGAGACGATGATGACGGATCAGCTGACCCCCGAACAGAAAGCCGCATCAGTTCCCGACACCCACATCTTGGGGCTTGAAGGCTGGGGGTTCGGAGCGGCTGTCACTACACGGCGAACCAGTCTCTTCGCCAATCCCGGTCAATTCGGTTGGGCGGGCGGGCTCGGAACCTCCTGGGCCATCGATCGCTCGGAAAACCTGATCGGGCTGCATCTGACACAGGTCGCCCTGAGTTCGCCTCGTGCATCGGCGGCAATGACCGATTTCTGGACAAGCACCTACGCCGCCATCGATGGTTGAACGTACACTCAAGTCAACACGCTGAAACAGATCAACCCGGCAGATCCAGCGTCGACAAGAATGGAGGTCTCGTCCATGTGTCGCAACATCCGACAGCTTTACAATTTCGAGCCGCCCGCCACAGAAGATGAGATCATCGCCGCATCGCTCCAGTTCGTCCGCAAGATAAGTGGCTTCAGCAAACCCTCCCAGGCCAACGAGGCTGCATTTGCATCGGCGGTCGAAGAGATCGCCTCTGTGTCAGCGCGCCTCCTTGCATTGCTGGAGACGACCGCTATGCCGAAGAATCGTCTCGAAGAAGCGGAGAAGGCTCGCGGTCGAAACCTGGTCCGCTTCGGCGTGTCCCCCGAACGTGCATGAGTCGACATCGCAATCCAGAAGAAGCCGCGAACGTTCGCGTGCCTTAAGATGGATCCACGTCCTGATTTGGAAGGCCACGGACAGGTTACGCGTGAATACGCACACCGATACCCGATTCCGATGGAGACCTTGAACGGGGGCGTTTCCCATCTGCAGGAGAAGTCTCGGAAAGGGGTGTGGAATGGACTCGCCACGCGATTCGGACGAAAGCGATTTCCCGGCCGGGCTGGGTGCGCCAGCGCGGCGGGCGTTGCTCGCTGCTGGCTATCACCTGATCGCTCAACTGGACGGAGTCCGGGAGTCCGACATCGGCCAGCTTCACGGGATCGGACGCCAGGCCCTCAATCTGCTTCGCCGTGCACTCGACGACAAGGGCATGTCGTTCGCACCCTGACAAGACGTTCGATGGCGATGTCGTCCGCACGTGGCCACACGTCCCTGCTGGCGTTGAAGGCCAGCGTTGTCGATGACGTTGTATTCGCATATGACGCTCGCCGGAATATGTTTCGGGAGCAGCTGGAGGGAAGGTTTCATGCCTGGTGTACGCGTGCTTGTCGGGACCCGCAAGGGTGCATTCATTCTGACGTCGGATGAAGAACGGCGCGACTGGGAGGTCAGCGGCCCCCATTTTCCCGGCTGGGAGATCTACCACGTCAACGGCTCGCCGGTCGATCAGAATCGCCTGTATGCCTCCCAGTCGAACAGCTGGTTCGGGCAGCTGATCCAGCGATCGGACGATGGCGGCGTCACGTGGGATACCGTGGGCAACGAATTCCCGTATGCGGGGGATGCCGGTTCTCATCAATGGTATGACGGTACCGCACACCCGTGGGAATTCGCCCGCGTCTGGCACCTCGAGCCATCGCTGACCGATCTCGACACCGTCTATGCCGGGATCGAGGACGCCGCGCTCTTTCGCTCGACCAATGGCGGGAACTCGTGGGAGGAACTTCCCGGACTTCGCAAGCACACCTCCGGCATGAGTTGGGCTCCCGGCGCTGGTGGCCTCTGCCTGCATACGATCATCCTCGACCCCGCAAACGACCAGCGAATAGTCGTGGCGATTTCCGCCGCCGGAGCGTTCCGCACCGATGACGGCGGTACCACATGGATACCGATCAACAAGGGACTCCATTCGGAGGGGTTTCCGGATCCCGATGCCGACGTCGGACATTGCGTCCACAGCATCGCGATGCATCCTTCACGACCAGACGTGCTCTTCATGCAGAAGCATTGGGACATCATGCGGAGCGACAATGCCGGCGATCACTGGCACGAGGTGAGCGACAACCTTCCGAGCGATTTCGGGTTCCCGATCGAAGTGCATCCCCATGAACCGGAAACCATCTATGTGGTGCCGATCAAGAGCGACTCCGAGCACTTCCCGCCCGAAGGCAAGCTTCGTGTCTATCGCAGCCGTACCGGTGGCAACGAGTGGGAGGCACTGACGAACGGACTGCCCCAGGAGAACTGCTACGTCAACATCCTCCGGGATGCGATGGCGGTCGATACGCTGCCATCCTGTGGTGTCTATTTCGGGACGACAGGCGGTCAGGTCTATGCCTCGGCGGATTCCGGAGATACGTGGAACCCGATCGTGCGCGATCTTCCGGCCGTGTTGTCGGTGGAAGTGCAGACGCTGTCATGATTCGCATCATACTTCCCGGTCCACTGCAATCCATCGCCAAGGTCGGACCCGAGATCGAGTTGACGCTCGATGGCACCCCGACACAGCGTGCCGTGATCGATGCCCTCGAGCGCACGTATCCGTCGTTACGAGGCACGCTGCGCGACGCGATCAAGGATCGACGGCGTCCACGAATCCGCTTCTACGCCTGCGAACAGGACCTCTCCCACACCGATCCGGACGATCCGCTGCCGGACTCCGTCGCCGATGGGCGGGAGCCATACATCATTCTCGGCGCGATCTCTGGGGGATGACTTCATTCGTTCACGCGTATTCCGCCAATCACCATTCCCATGGAAGGATGTTCGATCATGACCGACACCATCGTGGCACCCGCAGCCGCAGCACAACCCGGTTACCCCTCGATTGTCTCCGACGAGGAATGGCAGGGCGTCCGCGCCGCATTCCTCGCGAAGGAGAAGGCACACATGCGCGCCGGTGACGCGCTCGCCACCGAACGTCGACGTTTGCCGATGGTCGAGATCGACAAGAGATACACATTCGAGGGACCCGAGGGCCGCGTGAACCTGCTCGATCTGTTCGACGGGCGCAGTCAGCTTATCGTCTACCACTTCATGTTCCATCCGTCGTGGGATGAAGGATGCACTGGCTGCTCCATGCTGGCCGACAATCTTGGCCATCCCGCCCATCTTCATGCACGGGATACGTCCCGCGTGCTGATCTCGCGCGCGCCGCTCTCGAAAATCACTCCGTTCAAGCAGCGCATGGGCTGGACAGAACCGTGGTATTCCTCGTTCGGTTCTGACTTCAACATCGATTTTGGCGCGACGGTCGACGACGAGGAAACCCATCCGTTGACGGTCCTGTTGCGCGATGGCGACCGCATCTTCCGAACGTATTCGACGGATGCGCGTGGTTGCGAGGTCGTGCTCAACACCTTCAGTTTCCTTGACCTGACGCCGCTCGGGCGCCAGGAACTGTGGGAAGATTCCCCTGCCGGTCGTCCGCAAACACCGCTCTACGAGTGGTGGCGGCTCCACGACCGGTACGATGGTTCTGATTCCGGGGCCCCGGAATTGGTGCAACAGGTCGAACCTGGCACGGAAGGGTGTTCCTGCTGCCATTCGTGACATGTTCGACGGTGAGTCGAGCCGGTCATATATCCAGGTGTTTCGTTGCACTACATTCACATCCTTGCGGTGCAAACGCGCGTCTCGGCAATTCGTTTGGGTGGAAATCACATGATGTCCACCTGCCGGTCTGCGATCGCGGAGTCGCATCCCCGGGAACCTCATCAGCGTTCAAGGAGAGATCTCGATGGGCAAGGTTGTTCTGACTGAATTCATCACCCTCGACGGCGTGATCGAGAGCCCCCAGTGGTCGGGTGCGTTTTGGAGCGACGAGACAGGAAAGTTCAAGCTCGACGAATTGATGGCGAGCGATGCCATGCTGCTTGGCCGGATAACCTACGAAGGGTTTTCGACGGCCTGGCCGGCCATGACCGACGAGAACGGGTTCGCCGATCGCATGAACAGTCTGCCGAAATCGGTGGCCACCCGGACGCTGACCGACCTGACGTGGAATGCGACACCGCTCGGTGACGACATCGTCGCGGGTGTGCAGCAGCTCAAACAGGCGCATGAAGGGGACATCCTGATCGGCGGAAGTGGGAACTTTGCGCAGACGCTGATCCAGGCGAACCTGATCGACGAGTATCGCCTGATGGTCTTCCCGATCGTGCTGGGAACAGGTCAGCGTCTCTTCACGACGCCGTTCGAGAAAAAGCTCGAATTGATGCGAACGGTAGCCCTCCCGAACGGCGTCGTGGTCCTCTCTTACGCGCCCGCAACCGACGCCTTGGAGTCATAACAGGTTGCCATCGAGTCCATTCTTCATGTGTGAAGTCGTCCCGGAAACCGATTCAAGACCTCGATCCAGAAGCGGCGAAAGGATCACAAGATTGTGATCCTTTCGTCATGACCTGCGATTCTCTTATGGGGCCCAGAATTGAATCGGGCAGGGAAGAGGTGGACGAGGGTCACGGTTTCAGGTCCGAGACGGGGCGTGGGCACGCGGGAACGTGGGAGCGTCGCGTCATAACGACGCGACGCGATTCCCCGACTTACACCTCGTCCACGAGGTCGGCGATCGAATCGACGATTCGGGTTGGCAGGTAGGGAAAGCGCAGGGCGGTCTCCCGGTTCGTGCTGCCGGTCAGGACGAGAACCGTGCGAAGACCCGCTTCGATCCCGGCGACGATATCGGTATCCATCCGGTCGCCGATCATCACGGTCTCCTCGGAATGCACATTCAACGTGCGCAGGGCAGAGCGCATCATGAGCGGATTCGGCTTGCCGACGAAGTAGGGTGCCGCACTGGTCGCCTTCGAGATGAGGGCAACGACGGCGCCCGTCGCCGGCAGGGGTCCATCCTGGGACGGTCCGGTGGGATCGGGGTTCGTGGCGATAAAGCGCGCACCATCGTTGACAAGTCGGATCGCTCGCGTCAATCGCTCGAAGCTGTAGGCTCGCATCTCGCCGATCACGACATAATCCGGATTGCGATCGACCAGCGTGTACCCGGCTTCATGCAAGGCGGTGGTCAGACCCGACTCGCCGATCACAAACGCGCTTCCGTGGGGACGCTGGCTTGAAAGAAACTGTGCGGTCGCCAGGGCGGACGTCCAGATGTCGCTCTCGGTGACCGTGATGCTAGAGTGGGCGAGCCGGACGGCGAGATCACGCGCGGTATACATCGAGTTGTTCGTGAGGATCAGGAGCGGATGCCCCACCTCGCGCAACCGGGAGATGAAGCGCTCGGCACCGGGAATCGCGCGTTCCTCGTGAACGATGACGCCGTCCATATCCATGAGGTAATCACGAATCGGCGGTGCATCATCCATCGCAGGGTTGTTCTCCATCGTCGTCTCTGGCACCGGCGTCAGAGCGGCAGTGCGAGACGCTTGCAGGTGCCAGCCAGTACGCCCGGTCAGACTTTCCTCGACGCACAACATCTCTCCGGAACTTGCTGTTCGCCTGCGAGTGGCCGCAGACGAAGGATCGCTTCCCACCAACGACTCGGCATTCGGTGTGGGAATCTAGTGTGGACGAGATGTGAACGTCGCGCCGGCGTTCGCCTGGAACCAGCCGGTATGTTGCTCGTACTGATGGGCGATACGACTTATCGCGATCTCGTCGTCCGGACGACCAACGAAGGCGAGCCCAATCGGCAGACCATCCAGGTCGGCACCAGACGGCACGGAGATGACGGGCTGGCCCGTTGCATTCCACGGCATCGTCAGGCGCGTATGTCCGGGCCCGACAACCTCGGGACCATCCGGAAAATCGAGCACCAGATGATCTGCGCGAGCAGCGGTGGCGGCGATTGTCGGCACGACGATCACATCGAGCCGGTTGTCTCCATAGACTGTGGCGATTCGATCGCGGACGATTTCGCGTGCCATCCGCGCCCGCAGATACACGTTGGCCGGGAGTATCTGTCCCGCCTCGAAGCGGCTTCTGGCGTCCTCCCCCATCAGTTCCGGTCGATGGCGAAGATGATCGTGGTGAATCGTGCCCGATTCGATCCGGTTGATCAACGCGGCAACGGCTCGCGCGACCGGTGCTTCTCGCCAATCGACGTCGATGATCTCGGCACCAAGGTGACGCAGGACCTGCACGGCGTCGTCGAACGAGGAACCCACATCCGGCTGCAGATTCTCGTTGAAGAAGGACGTCAGCACGCCGATCCGGACGCCGTCGAGTCCCTTGTTTCCATATGGTGTGAGCAGTCCATCGACGTCGGAGATCTCGGCGGTCCGATTCGCCATCGAGAGGTAGAGCACCACCGCGTCGGCGACAGACCGCGCGATCGGCCCAACCGTGTCGAGGGACGGCGAGAGTGGATAGACGCCCGAAACAGGAAGCCGGCCAAATGTCGGCTTGAGTCCAACCGTGCCCGTGACCGATGCCGGGATGCGGATGCTGCCCCCGGTATCGGATCCCATCGCTCCGAGACAACTGCCGATCGCGACGGACGCGGCGGAACCGCCGGAACTGCCGCCGGGTACGCGATCGCTATCCCACGGATTCCGCGCCGGAGCGCTGACGACGCCCGCCGCATACTCCTGGGTGACCGTCTTGCCGATAAAGATCGCGCCGTCGCGCCGCCAGCGCCGGACAACCTCGGCGTCATCACGCGCCACATCGATATCTGCCCGCTGTCTCGAGCCACACCTGGTCTGCTTGCCGGCGACATCGAAGATGTCCTTGATCCCGACGGGAATACCGAGCAGCGGTCGTCGAACTCGTTCGGCATCGCCCGAGCGGTCGGCCTCGCGCGCGGCATCGCGAGCCTCACCGGCGAAGACCTCGACGTAGGCGTGGAGGTCCGGCTCGGTAGCCCGGATACGATCGAGTGTCGCGTCGATCAGCTCGACCGCGCTGAAATCGTGACGTTCGAGTCCGAGAACGGCCCCGCGCAGGGTGAAGGTCGAGAGATCGAAGGTCATTGGGATGTCTCGTCACGATCTGCGGCGGACCATGACGGATCGTACGCTGCAAACCCGGATTCGGGAGCGTCTTCGAGGATGGGATCGATCATGCGGGCGAAGGCACGTTGGCTGATGAGCTCGGCGAGTACGGCGGGCACACGTTCCTCCGAGATGGCGAGACCGGCAATCCGGAGCATGACGTGGAGATCGGCCGGGCCGATCGGCTGATCGGGCGAGGAAGCGTCTGACATCTGGAATCATCCTTTGGTGCGCGGGTCTTGGCTACTCGAACGTGATCGACCACGTTGTCCCCACGATCGCAAGGTAGCACGAGCGTTTCCAAACCGCCATCAAACAGGAACCATCGGGTGGCATACGCCACTCGATGGTTCCTGTTCTGTCGATGAATTACCAAAAGCGTGCCGCTAGGTCGTTGGGGCGGTCGTTCCCCACGATTCCCAGTAGACGAGATCCTCGAACGGCTTGCGGTTCTTCTTGCCCTTGCCGATGCGGTCAGTAGGGTAGCCGAAGGGAATAACCGTCACGACCTCCAGGTCGGCGGGTATTCCGAGCAGGTCGTTGACGGCCCCCAAGGCGCCGGCAAATCCAACCCAGTTGGAGCCAACACCAAGTGACCACGCGGTGAGCATCATGTCCTGCACGGCACGACTGGCATCGGAAAGCGCCCACTTGGTACGGTCGACAACGACAACAATCGCGAGCGGAGCATCCGCGATATAGGGTCCCGTTTTAGCAGCGGTTGCCAGTTCTGCCAGCCGGGCACGATCCTGAACGACCACGAAATGCCACGGCTGCTTGTTCATCGCACTGGCGGTAAGGCGACCGGCCTCCAGAATCTGCCGGACCACCTCGTCCGGAACGGCACGGTCCTGAAACGAGCGAACGGCCAGTATGGTGAGAATTGTGTCAGTCGTATCCATGCGGTTTATCCCCTTCGATGTGGTGTTCTTACGCCACACGCCGGGCGAAGTTGCCTGACGTGCTCCCGTCGCTTTCCCGCAGATACCTCCTACGCTGCGATCACGAACAGGCCAACGATACCAACAACATAGATGATCAGCACGAGCAGAGAATCGACCCCCATGCGGGCAACGATACGTTTTGGGCGAAAGATGATACCGAAGACGTAGATCGCGGTCAGGACCATGCCAAGCGAGGTCAGGTAGATGTCGGTGTTCTGGGCATGAGGCAGGACTGCCTTGCCGGAAATGATGGCGGCAAGCAGGAAAAGTACGGGCAGGAACGCATTGCCACCGAAAATATCGCTGACCGCAAGTTGATAATCCTTGATCCTGACCGATGAGAGACCCGTCGAAAGCTCGGGCAGGGCGGTCGATGCCGCGAGCACCGTGGAACCGAAGATGACGCCACTCATGCCGATATGCGTCGCAATCGCATCACCTGAACGCTCCAGCAAGACACCACCGATCAGCGTGACGATCGATGCCGCGACAAACATCATCATGGAGCGTCCGATGCCGGTCTCCGGGGAATCCTGCGATTTCTTTCCAGATGCATGCTGATCTCCCGGCGATCCCTGCTCCGCCCCCTGGTGATCCGCCGAATCCTTGTCCATGAGCTGCCAAGGAAGATCCTTGCGCGCCCTGCCGATCAGCCAGACTCCGGCGATCCACGCCACGGCGATCCCAAGCGCTCCCGGTTCGATGCGGATAAAGGTCCCGGACGCCGGAAGCTCGGTTGCCATCACAACGAGCGCGAGAACAAGGATAACGAGCAATCCCTCGACCGCCAGCATGAGCGATATACCCATGCCGCTCAACGTTCTGTGGCGTTCCGGCATAGACACATCGAGCACCACGAGGACGACGGTTTGCAGCGCAATGCCACCGAGGATATTGCCGATCGCCACACCGATGTTATTGGAAAAGACTGCACTGACGGTGATCGCGACTTCGGGAAGATTGGTGGCGACCGCCAGCAGGATGACCCCACCTAGCGCCTCACCCAACCCAAAGTGTTTGGACAGCACATCGGTCTGGTCCGAAAGAGACGTCCCCGCCTTCCATACGGCGATGGCCCCGGCAAGGAAGATCGCCAGCAAATACGGCAGCGCCAACCCGGTAAACACGTGCATACTCCTGAGAAGATGGGGAGGGCGATCAAGATGCACTCAGCGACCTGCTGATGTTGGTGGTCGCGTTCCTGCATGCAGACCTCAGTTCACACTGCTCTATGCAGAGTCCGGGCCATGGCGGAACGAGGCGTTCTCGGAATGTCGATGGCGTGCGGTTCGGCGCAACCAGATGAGCTTTGGTCGAAGCACTTGCGGGATCACCGGTGAATGCGTGGATGTATGGATGTGTGAACAGTCAGGCTATTTCGAGCAGAGTCGGAGTCCAGTAGGGACGTGACAGACTGGCGAATGGGACCAATCACAAACGGGACTCGGCTCATTCTGGTTCCCGCCCCGAACACGCAGTGGGATCAACACCGGGTGAATCGAACGATTACCTCGTTCATTACTTGACGCTCTTGTGGCGGAAGCACACCCGGCGATCGTAGGCGCCATCGCTGCATTTGGTGGTGGCATTCTTTGGGTCGTTGCGATTGCCAGCCGATCCTGAATTGCCCGTTGGCGTCTTGGTGGTTTTGATGGTTGGGGTCGGTGTTTTGACGGCAGCAACCGTCAGCAGATTTCCTGTTCCCGAGCCACCCTGAACACCCGAACGTCCTGGTTCAGCAGATGCGACCGACCCTGTCACAGACAGCCTGTCGCCGACGATACGATCGCCATTCAACAGATCAAGGCAACGGCCAGCCCCCTGCGCATTCCGACATTCCTTCTGACAACGATAGACCAATAGGGCACCACCCGATCGACGCGATGATGCGTTACGAGACGTCGTTCGAACACCTCACCAAGGCGCAAGTATTCGGTGTCTGCTCGCCAGATGCTGCATGTAACGAGCGCCAGGGCACTCGCAACGGAACGGGCCTTCACAACCTGCCCCGTCAATGACTCGAAGTATCGTGGCAGGGAATGTCCAGTGAATGATCCGAGCGAGATTCGGCGAGAAACCGACCAAGACTTGCCCCAAAGCGCCAATGTGCTGGAGTTGTTCTATGACCTCGTCTTCGTGTTTACGATCACGCAGGTCTCCCATCTGCTGGCGACACATCTGACGTGGATGGGGGCCGTGCAATCGATTATCGTCCTGCTCGCGGTATGGTGGTCGTGGAACTACACCACCTGGTTCACGGATGAGGTCAACCCGGAATCCACGCTGATCCGTGTGTTCATGATCGGACTGATGCTGTTGAGTCTGCTGATGGCGGTGTCAGTGCCGCAAGCGTTCGGCAGCCATGCGCTCCTCTTTGCGTTCGCGTACGTCACGATTCAGGTTGGCCGCCACAGCTTCCTGACTTTCGTCGCTGCTGCTCGCGGGACGATCGAGCGCGAGCGCTCGGGGGGCGTCCTGATCTGGTTCGCGGTGGCCGGAGTCTTCTGGATCGGTGGCGCCTTCGCCGATGGCGGCTGGCGGATCGCGCTCTGGATTCTCGCGGTCATCGTTGACTATGGCGCTCCACTCCTCCTGTTCTGGCTACCTGGACGTCCGCGCCTGACCGGAAACACCTGGAGCGTGATGCCGGAACATTTCAACGAACGTTTTCAACTCTTCATTATCATCGCACTGGGCGAGACAATCGTCGTGACCGGATCGACGTTGTCCGCGCTCAATATCAATAGCGACCGGATCGTCGCGTTGGCGCTGGCATTCATCGGGACAACCGCACTCTGGTGGCTCTACTTCTCTTCCGGCGCCGAATATGCGCATCAATACCTGGACGCCGCCGACGACCAGGGGCTTCTCGCCCGCGACGCCTATACCTATGCACATGTGGTACTTGTCGCCGGAATCATCGTTTCCGCGGTGGGAGACGAGTTCGTGATCGCCCATCCGAACGACCACCTGACTCATGCACAACTGGCGGTCGTCATCCTTGGCCCGATCCTGTATCTGCTAGCGCAGATCTACATCACGTGGAGAATGGCACGATACATCAGCTGGCCTCGGGTAGGTGGCGCGATCGGTCTGATCTTCGCGGGCGTGATGGGCGTCTTCGTCTCCGCGATGTTCGTCTCTGCGCTTTTGCTCGCGGTACTGGTGTCGATCATCGTCTTCGAATATCTGTTTCCGTCGCAGCGCTTCGGACCACATCCAGACGTCCAAGAAGAAGGAAGCCCAGCATGACACCGCCAGCCATCGATACCGGCACTGAAGCGCTGCTACCGGAAATTTCTCGTCAACAGACGTGGTCTCCGTCACGATGTCCATGATGCTGCTGGATGCAAGCGGTCAGGATGCTACGTCCAGGTATTTGTGGAGGAAGACAATCGTTGCCTTGGCAACACCCGCGTCGTGGAAGAGATCGCTCCCATGGGCGGAGATCGGCGGGATCAGGACCTCATTGGCTACTCCAACCTGATCGAGCGCTTTTCCCATCAACACCGACTGCGCAGGACGGACGACTGGATCGTCGGCACCGTTCACCAGCAGATAGGGTGGATCGGAGGGATCGACATACGTGATCGGCGAGGCATCCTTCCGGCTCGGACAGGGTATTGCCGCGGCACAGCCGAGAAACATCAGCACACTGTTTGCGCCGCCAGCCTCGGCGAGATCGGTCGTGAACGACATGGGGCCAGCCAGCGAGACAACCGCGGACACTCGTGACCCCCGATCGAGCGGACCGCTGCCGATGCTTCCAAGCAAGCCGGCAAGCTGGGCTCCGGAGGAGTCGCCCAGAACGCCGATCCGTGCCGGGTCGATACCCAGCGACGCGACCTGCGCAGGTTGTCGCAGCCATGCGATTGCGGCTTTCACATCGTCGATCGCGGCGGGAAACACATGATCCGGCGCGAGCCGGTAGTTGACGGAGATCACCACGAAGCCGTCCTGCGCAAGCGCCCGGGAGATGTATTCGCGATGCTCGTCGGCCTTGTCGCCGCCAACCCACCCACCGCCATGAATGACCACCACGACAGAGCGAGCCGTAGTGGGAACGGGAGTACCAGCAGGTAACGCCGCCATCGGCAGATAGGCATCCAGAGCGAGGTTCTGACCGCCGACCTGACGATAGACCAGGTTCGAACGAATTTCGATCTGGTTCGTATCAGCCGCGACCGGATTCCAGGCGATGAGCAGAAGCAAGACGACGATGAGCACGGCTGGGGCAAAGCGTGCAAAGACCGGTTGAAGATTTCTTGCGGGCACGCGCGGAGACAAAGCCATCTTCTGCCACGTTTCTTGCTGGTCGAGGAATCGTCACCAATGAGGAGACGACCGCATCAGGCACGTCCCGGTGCAATCGGTATACGCCGATTTTCGACACGAAGACTGCAATGGTCTGCCACGCTGGTCCAACAGGGAAGATCGGCGGCGCCAGTCGACAGCTGCCATCCGCGTTGATAGAGACGATCAGGTGCGGTCGTAGTCGATCTCGATGTCGTGCTTCTTGGCCGCCTTGATAATCCGGCCCTTGATTGTCTCGACTTCATCCTTGTCGTATTTGGCCGCGTTGTCCTTGTGATTGATGTAGCTCCAGGCAGCACGCACGTGCCCGGCGTTGTCGATCGGATATTTCTTGTTGACGGGGTCGGCGAATTCGACATTTCCGTACTCATGCTCGCCACGTTCCGGATTCACGTCATCGCGACGATCGATCCTGGTACTCATCAGCAACTCTCCTTCACGTCGTGCACCAATCACCTGTGCGGTTAGCCGCGCATAGTGCAATCGACATGCCGGGGCCAATCATGGATGGGATGTCGGCGGCTCAGGCGACGGGAGTAGCCGGCGACGCATCGAGATGCTTGTGGAAAAAGGCGATCGTCGCCGTCGAGATCTCCGAACGCGCAAACAAACTCATCGCGTGCTCGCTTCCCGGCACGATGATCACCTCATTCTCAACTCCCGCAGCATCCAGTGCGAACCCCATAGAATCAGCCTGCTCTTGAACCACGCGTTGCTCGTGATCGGAATTGACCAGCAGATATGGCGGATCGGTCGGATCGACATGCGTAATCGGCGAGGCATCGACGGCGACCGTGCAGCTTGCGAGATCCCGGCAGCCAAGATACGTGAGGACCACGCTGGCATCGCTCATCTCGGCACCATCGAAGGCGAGCGCGTCCGGGGTGAGCACCATCGGCCCGGAGAGCGAAACCACCGCGGCCAGACGCGATCCGCCAGAAAGCGATCCTTCGCCACGGCTGCCCAGTAGTCCGACGAGATTGCCACCGGCCGATCCCCCAAACGCGCCGATCCGCGCCGGATCGATCGCCAGCGATGTAACCTGGGCGGGCTCCCGTAGCCAGCGAAGGGCCGCGTCGAGGTCGTCGATCGCAGCGGGATACACGTGCTCCGGTGCCAGACGATAGTTCGCGGACAGCGCCACAAACCCCTCCCGCGCGAACTGCTCGCATGCCGCCCGCCATTGCGGACCTGCCTTGTCACCGCCATGCCATCCACCACCGTGGACCATCAAGAGCGCCGCGCGGGATGCCTTCGGTGCTGATGCATCGATCACGGGCAAGCAGGCATCAATGCCAAGGCGCTGGCCATCGATCTCCCGATAGGCCAAATTTTCACGCACCTCTATGGCTGGGGCTGGAGCTGGCGCCCCATGGGCGATCGTGTCGAACCCGAGGACAGCACCCATCTGCACGCTCAGCAAGAATCCCAACACAATGGACAACCATGTTTTCGACTGCATGCGACCGTGGCATACGTGAACTCCCAACCCCATCTGACTTTCTCCCTCGTTGTCCGCGCACATCCGGAACGTCGCCACTATGGCGACGTTCCGGATGTGCGATTTCAACCAGCCCGCCAGATAGCTGGCTAGAAGGAAGGATCGGGGACGGCGACCGGTGTGCCGCCATCGGTTTCGTTGGAGCCATCCGTTCGATTGGTGCCATCTGGGGATCCCCAGTCGTGGCGTCGCCCTCTCTCTCCTCGCTTCAGGAGCGACGAGGCATCCTTCTCCAGCATACCGAGTCTGCCCTTCCCAGACTTCCCCTTCCCGGTGAGCACCTTCGCAACCTCGACCATACGCCGTGCCGCGACATCATGCCTGCCGGCCTGGGCGTAGAGCTTCGTGCCGTACGCATCATGAGCCGCAGTATAGAGATCCTGCGCCGTGGTCAGCGCCGAGGTTGCGTTTGCATTGTTCGCGGTCTTGATCTCGGCACCCTCGGTCGTGATCATTTCAAACGTTGCTGCCAGCATCTTGCTGACAGGCGCCTGTTGCGAGGGAAGGCCGAAGCCGGAGAGTTGCGCAAGGATCTCTTCGCGAGCGGCGGATGCCGTGATCCCGGCAGCCGCCAGATCACGCATGGGAGATGACTGGGTTGCACTCGCTGTGCCTGAAGATGGGGTTCCTGCAGCAGGCGTTGCCGCAGAACCGGACATCCCTTGCAGGTCGGTCGCGAGCGCCAACAGGCGATCGACCATCGTGGCGTCGATCTTCCCGGCAACCGCATCGCGGTCTGCCTTCACCGCTGAAATCAGGGTCGTGACGCGTGTCGCGGCGGTCGTTTCACGCGTGGTGGTCTCCGCCGCGCTCGGTGTCGACTGGGCATTGACGATGCCGGCACCTGCCACGGCAAGTGCCGTAGCGCCGGTGATGCCCCCGATGAGCGCGCGTCGATTGATGGTAGACGGTGAGCCAGGTCGTTCATCGTGCATGGGCTTGTCCTTCAGATTGGTCGGAATTCGTATGCGATGCATCCATCGCATGGAAACGTCGGTCAGGTGCAGAGAGGGATTCGGATCCCGGATTGGACCTGATACGTCCTCACCATAGCGAGATGCGCGTAAACTCCCCGTAAAGATCTGGATGAGCATCGACGTCATCCGTTGGACTGCAGGCAGCGGGGCACCTCATGAGAATCCTGGTGGTCGAGGACGAACCGGAACTTGCGAATTTCATCGGCAAGGGATTGCGGCAGGCAGGCTTTGCGGTCGACCTCGCGGCGGATGGCGAGACCGCGCTTGAGAAGGCCGAAGCGACGCTCTACGATGTGGTGGTTCTCGACCGTCGGCTGCCTGGCATGCATGGTGACGATGTCTGCCGCCACCTGCTGGCGACATCTCCGGCGCCGAGAATCCTGATGCTGACGGCGGCCAGCGAACTCGCAGCCCGCATCGATGGACTGGCGTTGGGAGCGGACGATTACCTGACCAAACCGTTTGCGATGGAGGAACTGATCGCGCGTCTGCGAGCACTCGGGCGACGCCCGGCAACCGTTCTGCCGGCCATTCTGGTAGCGAGTGATCTCAGCATCGATACAGCCCGCTGGGAAGTGATCCGGGGTGATGCAATCGTGCCCCTGACGCGCAAGGAGTTCAGCGTTCTCCAGGAAATCGTCGTTGCCAACGGACGCGTTGTCAGCGCCGAAGATCTGCTTGAACGGGTGTGGAACGAGGAAACCGACCCGTTCACGAACGTGATCCGGATGACGATCATGAACCTCCGCCGCAAGCTCGGGAACCCACCCCTGATCGAGACGGTTGTCGGGGTTGGGTATCGTCTCCAGACGTCCCCGAAGCCATCCTGAGGTGCCGAATGTTCCGAATGTTTCGACCGACAATCCGCCTTCGTCTGACCCTGATCTACGGCGGACTCCTGTTCATCGGCGGATTGCTCGTACTGGGCGGCACGTATCGTCTGATTGTCCAGGCCTTGCCTTTGGGGGGACTCCAGGGCCGGATCGACACGCTTCAGGCATCCAATCCCGACGGGCCGCAGTACCGGCTGATCGAGACCCAGCTGCGCGAACGACGACAGGCGCTGCGTGCCGTTCGCGAGAAGTCGCGAATCGTCCTGATCGCGGTCACCATCGGCGCGCTGGCATTGGGCTGGTTCGTGGCCGGTCGTATTCTGCGCCCCATCCAGCAGATCACCATGCATGCCCAACAGGCATCGTCGGAAAACCTCGGCGAGCGGATCGCCCTACGCGGTCCACCGGACGAGTTGCACGAGCTTGCGGATACGTTCGACTCGATGCTCGAGCGGCTCCAGATCGCATTCACGACGCAGCGGCAGTTCGCCGGTCAGGTCTCGCACGAACTGCGAACCCCGCTCGCGATCATGCAGGCGGCAGCCGATGTTTCCTTGGCGAACCCCGAGGCAACCAAGGCGGAACGCGAGCTGGCGACCGTCATCCAGGCATCGGTCGATCGTAGCGAGCGGCTCATCGATGGGCTCCTCGTGCTCTCGCGGAGCGAAAGCACCCTGCTCGACATGGAACCGCTGGATCTCGCCGATGTCGCCGGCAACAGCCTCGCCAACGCGGCACGTGCGGCGGGGACTGCCGACGTTTCGATCGAGGAGGGAAGGCTTGAGCCGGCCCCGATTCGCGGAGATCGTCTCCTGCTCGAACGACTCTGTGACAACCTGATCGACAACGCGATCACCTACAACGTGGCGGAAGGGTGGCTGCGGGTGACGACCTCCATCGTCGGCACCGATGCGGAACTCACGATCGTGAACAGCGGTCCCGAGATCGATGCAAGCCGGATCGAGACGCTGTTTCTGCCGTTTCGACGGGGCACACGGGCGGATCGGAATACGGCTGCGGAGGTTACCGGTTTCGGGCTTGGACTCGCGATCGTGCGTTCGGTGACGCACGCGCATGGTGGCACAATTCAGGCATTCTCACCGCTTGGCGGCGGCCTCAGCATTACGGTCCGCTTCCCGCTGTCGACGCCTGCCACCTCAGTGAGATGACAATGGGGAAGACAATCGCCTCCCCATTGTCATCTCATCATTCTTGCCGGTCCGATCGGATCAGAACAACGGTGCCGGAACGTCTACCGGTGCAGTTGGGTCTGGCAAATCGGAGCCCTTCTGGCCCTGATTCTCACCGTCGCCTCCACCGTCACTTCTATCCGAACCGCTGTCACTCTGCCGATCACCATTCTGGCCGTTTTGTTCCGAGTCGCTCGAACCATCTTCCGGGTTCTCGGTCGGTGTTCCGGTGCTAGTGTCATTACCGCCAGTGGTTCCACTGTCCGACGTTCCAAGCAATTCATCGATCGCATCCGCGAGACCGGATGCCGCGTCGCCTGTCTTCTCGGATTGGGCATACATACTGGCACCGTACTGATCGTAGGCTGATGTATAGAGTTGCTGGGAAATGGTCAGAAGCGAGGTTGCCTCGGGGTTTTTAACAGTTGCAACAGATTTGCCGGCGGCAACGATGGATGCGTGGAGATCGGCAAGATTTTGGCTGGCGGCGATCTGTTGGGACGGCAATCCATACACCGACAGTTCTGCTTCGATCATGTCGCGGGCGGACCAGGCCGTCGTCTCTGCGGCAGAGGCAAGCTGCTCTCGTGACGTCGCCGATGACGACTGGGATTGCAGGGTCGTTGCTACGGCAAGAATCCGGTCGACGGTGGTGACGTCGATTTTCGACGCCACTGCATCACGATCCTTCCGGACCAATGTGATGGCATCGGCAGCGCCCTGACCAGCGTTTTCAGTGGATCCGGATCCATTCTCCTTCGAACTGTCTGACGCCCGTGTTCCGGCCGGCTTCGCACTCGTACCCTGAGCTGCAACGAGGCCACCAACTGCTATCGAGGTGAAGGCACCTCCAGCAAGGCCACCGATAAGTCGTCGCCGATTCAATCGGCTGTGAACGATATTGTGGTTGCCTGAAAGGTCGCTCATGTGACAAATCCTTGCATTGTTGCGAGAGGCGGGAAGCAATCGGCTTCCCGTAACGAAGTCGCGTCCATCCGCGAACGTCATTGCGAAAACAACCTCACCGTACGAAGTTCGTGAATACGGAGCCATGTACCTCTGTATCCACCATCGTTTTCGCAGGCGAGCATGAAATCTTAGTGAACGCAGGTCGCCAAAACTCTTCATGTATGGATGACGTTGGCACCAGGGGAAGTCTCCGCAACCGCCATCATCCGGCGTTCCGTCCTGGCGGCATGGCGAACACGGATTCGCCCATACACGAGAGCAAGTGTTTCGTACGGGTCGACACGGAGTCGACCCTGGTTTGGCATGGCGGAGCCAAGGCGCGGCGCATCTGCCCGGTGCGCTGATACGCCACTTTGCGGCAGATGGCCAGTGCACCTGTGGATGCCTTAGGGGTGAACCATGCCGGCAATTCTCTCAGGGCGGACATGGAGTCCGCCCCTACGAGCCTGATCCTTGCCTCGACGGAAGCCAGGCATCCGATCCTTTTCCCGTTGCGTTCAGTGCCCAAATGGCACGGATTCCTTATCGCTACTTGCAGATTCGGCATTCCCGCTGATAGAATCCGATGAATCAAGTCGGAATTGCAATCCCGACCCGGCTTCGGCCTTGCAGTGAATACCTGTCGGTGGGAGAACTGAACGATGGTGACGGGATGGGCGGCCAGAACCGAGCAGAACCAGATGTGGCGAATGACGGGGCGTCTCCTGCTCGCAGTTGGGGGTATCGCGGTACTCATCGCGCTGGTGTGGCAGGGGATCACGGCATCCGGCAATCCCGACCCCACGGTTCCGCACCTTTCCCATAACGCGATCGTCATGAACACCGCGCTGCTGGTCTTCCGCGAGGGCTTGGAAGCGATTCTCGTGCTGGCCGCCATCACTGCGACCTTTGTCGGCGGCAGCGTCGGTTATCGAAAGCCGGTCGCGGCCGGTGCCGGCGTGGGCATCCTCGCGAGCGTCGTCAGCTGGTTCATCGTGATCGCCATCATCGATGCCGTCAACGCCCCGGCGCTCTACATCCAGGCTGTGACCGGCGTGCTGGCAATCGTCGTGCTCCTGATCATCATGAACTGGTTCTTTCACCGGATCTACTGGACCGGCTGGATCTCGCACCACAACCGGCGCAAGCGGGACCTGCTGGCAGAGGCGAAATCGAATCCCTCGCGCCTCATGATCGGTCTGATCCTGCTGGGCTTCACGGCAATCTATCGCGAAGGGTTCGAGATCGTTCTGTTCCTGCAGTCGATGCGCTTGCAGGCGGGTTCCGGAGTGGTGATGCAAGGCGTCTCGATCGGACTCTTCTTCACCGCGATCGTGGCGGTGCTTACCTTCCTCGCTCATCACCGGCTGCCTTACAAGAAGATGCTGGTGCTGACGGGCATCATGCTTGGTGCTGTCCTGATCGTGATGGTCGGGGAGAGCGTGCAGGAACTCCAGCTCGCCGGCTGGATGAGCACGACATCGCTCAACCTGCCGGTTCCGGACTGGATGGGCCTGTGGTTTGCGTTCTTCCCGAACATCGAAGGCATCCTCGCCCAGGTGCTCGCGGCGGGATTGGTCATCGGATCGTATTACCTGGCGAGCAACCTCGGCCGCCCGGCGTTCCTTTCCCCGAACCGAAAGCGACCCGCCGCCTGATTTTTCAGACGATCGATCCGGAGCGATGAGCAGGGAGGGTAGCCGATACAAACGGGTACCCTCCCTGTCTGCATGGTCTGTCGCGCGTCCCAGTCCCACCTCGAACGGCGACTAGTGTCGGTTCCCGCCCGGTCGCACCGCTGGTCGCACCGCTGGTCGCACCGCTGGTCGCACCCGGAAAACGAACGATCTCGTAACGTGCGGTCCGGCGGTTTTCCTTCGAACGTCTCACGACGCGGGGATCAGCAGCACCTTGCCGCGGATCTTGCCAGCTACGCTCTGCTCGTGCACTACAGCGATGTCCGACAACGGGTACGTATCGCTGACGTCGACGTGTAACGTACCATCGTTCACTCTGGCCACGATGGCGGCAAGTTCACCGGCGTCGCTGCGGACGAACATGCTGATCGCCCGCACCTCACGATCCGGGTCGTCCTGCGCCG
>JAABUS010000957.1_pt1 | contig 68114 bp, 26 predicted proteins | sample 5560161 | NCBI WGS metagenome assembly JAABUS01 (sample SAMN10711885, study PRJNA513376) | rock metagenome | isolation source: Antarctica rocks | place: Antarctica: Victoria Land, Trio Nunatak nord | collected 2016-01-04
GTTTTGAGGGGTGAGTGGGGGGGTGGGGATCGGGTGGAGGTGGAAGGGTGAAAGGGGGGGTGGGGGATGGGAGGGTGGAGCAGGAGGGCGAGGAAGAAGAGGTTGAGGGTGTATGATATAGGTAGGATTTGCGCGAGGGCGGTGTACGTCCAGAGGTGGGAGATGGGGCGGGTGTGGCCTAGGGGGGTTTTTAGTCGGTGGAGCAGAAAGGAAAGGGGGGGGGGGCGGGGGATTTGCACGGAAGGAGAGAGTGTGTGAAAGGTAAGGAAAGAAAATTGCAAGATCGTTTATTGTGGTGTAGCTTTGAAGGATGTCGGGGATGTGAGAAAGATGCTGCAGGTCGGAGACTCGAAGCACATGCAGCTTGGAGATCGGGGAGGAAGGTAAACGAAGTCAAGTAACCTTGGATTAAACCAGCAGGTTCGAAGAAAGAGACAGGGCATCACGTACCATGATATCCCATAAAGATGTTAACTCCCATTGTCGCCCACAGCGCCTGGCTCGTCCACCAATACCTCGGCCACGTCCCACAGATCTCCTGTGCAAAGTCTAAGAAAAGAGTAGAGCCTGTCAACCATTGCCAGATATGCAACTCCACTCCCTCTCGACCAAGAAGGCCGTTGTGTCCAAAGACCGACAGAGGTAGCTGTACACCCCATAGCTTTGCCCAAGAAATGTATGATTCGATGAGAAAGTTCAGCATATGATACGAAAGGACCGAGAAACTGAGCACCGTCAGAGCGAGGAAGACTTGAATGTGGTCTTGATAGGCGAGCGGCCATTTCTACGGGAGAGGTATGACGGTGGTAAGGCGCGGTAGGCTGTAATTAGATTGTATGCGATGAGGGCTGTGAGGAAGAGAGCTGATAGGACGTAGGCGGTGAAGATGATGGCGCCGCTGAGGTTGTATTTTGGAATTCTCGGATCGTGACTTGGCATTGTGAGATCTTTTGATACTGTTTAGAACGCGTAAGGCGGTGGGGAAAATGCTGCAAAAGGTCGAAGTCTACAGCGCAGAAGGTCAATGATCATGACGTCAGCAAGTTGGTCAGAAGAAAGCTTTGGCTGTGATTTGCTCAGCTGCTCCATTTTCCAAAGGAAGTTGCCCACAGTCCTGCAGGTCGACGACATGGCATTCATCGGCATCTACTCGCATCTTTTGGCGGAAGACCGGACAAGATCGCATTGTTTTCGTACGGGATTTTGCCCTTGCCAGCGTCCTGTTGCGTACGAATTCCTTGTGCCCATGGATCCAGTCACAAGAGAGTCAGTATGAAGTCATCAGGGGAGGAATGGAGGAGGTGCTGCGTCGATAAAACATGTGTATTGTCGGCCCAGGGGCCCTAAGGGCGCTGTTTCGATCTCAAACCTTCTGGTGTTGTCTGTGTCCTAGCTATCTCATGATATGACAGACAACAGGAGTACGCTTAGGTCGTCGTCAAGTCGTAGAATGATCTATACACATCAATTCGAATACCCTCTATTGCCAAGCGCGCGGTAGGATCCGGTTTGAGAAACGCCCTTGTTTTCCAGACATCGCCGGTGGTTCATGAAGGGACCGGCATTCGAATTTTGCTCTTGAAGAAACAGAAGATGCCATTTCGTATGACAGTGAGACCAGCTCATAGGTAACAGTATCGCTACATCGTCAAAACGAAACAATCCTTCAAACGAAGTTTCGACCCAAATATAATATGACAACGCCAGTGTCTCGCATAGCGGACAGGTAGCCTTTCTTTTCTCTTCTTCAATCAGTTTGCGTCGTTTGCGCAATAAGATTGGGAAAGCTTACCACCACCCCTCGTGGTTGAGACATCGGTATCTGTCTGTCCCTTCCTTTATATTATCAACCATCGAGTCCATGTAGTGAATTAGGGGATAGAGTACTTTCCAAGCCTCTTATGAGGACGCGCCACTTCAGTCTAAGCTCGTTACGACTTAGACTGAAGTTCTCCTGCGCCCTAAATTGAGGTCATCAGACAGTAGGGTGGGGACTGTATAACACTCGTACCTAGGCAGTGAGTGATGCAGAGACGGAACTCTAGCTCGAGTCTCTGTTCCTGACATCTTGTTCGACTCTTGTACTCTCATGCTAGGAGCATCGGCTGCTGATGCAGGTACTTCCACCGCTCGATTCCCTTTTGCCATAGTATCCGCCATCTGGACGCGTCGACAGGAAGGGTGATGAAAGGTAGGTTCGATGTACTATCTTCTGGGGGATGGACAGATTTGGGCTCTGTCGTGACAAGGATGGATTATCAAATAGACCAGAGGTGGCTCATTCAAGGAGGGAAAATCGGAAGAGTGTCAACAAGGAGACCAAAGACAGAGCGTGAAAGAAGATGTGTGAATCCAGAAGAAGTATGAATCTGGGCGGATCCTTGTACGTTCGAATTTGATACATAGGCAAAACCAACATGATTAGGCGTCAGACCGTTGCAACGAGCTCTAGATGCTGCCTTTCTTCGAAAGGGCTTGTCAATCGGTGACGCAAGAGCTGCTCTGAGCGAGTGAAGAAGCGTAGCGGACGACCTTTAGAAACAATGGAGACAGCGTTGGAGTAGAGGGGTGCTTAACCAGTGGCAGGCTGCTGTTGTTTACAGAGTCCTGAGGGTGGGTAGCACAAAGCTTCTGGCCAATGAGCACACGTTTATCTCGCGGTGCGCTTCGCGTTTCTCTGGCGTCTTCGCACCTCTACTGCGGTCTAGCAAAGCTGCATATGGAGTCTCATGTGCCTGACAACAGGATGCGTTCGTTGGACAGGCTTCCTATTATTCCATGCGCGTCTTGATTGCAATCTGCAATACAACATGGCCGAGCATGTGAAAAAGGGATACTGTGGCGATGGTACACCCAGTCTTTCACTCCAGCCCCGACACGTCAGACTTTGTAAGGCGTGCTAGGCGGAGAAGAAGCTGGGAGCGACGCGAGTTTGCCGACCTTCTTGGTCATGCTGATCGCCAAGCGCTGAAAACATTATAAAGGGGATAGACGTGAAACACGTAAACACGGAGTATTGTGTGCTAAGGAGCGGGTCACCTTGCGATTTTCGAGGCTCAATGGCACGAATGCAGATATCTAAAGGTTTGCCTGTAGGATGGCTAGGAGTCATGCCAGCCATAGAGGTTCCTGTTGAGGGAGAGGCATGAACTATGATAATCCCTTTGATCTTGCAATCGAACAGCCTGAGTTCCAGGGGGGGAATACCAGCCACTCATCTACGACAACGCATAACGCGAGCTCGCAGAGAGCACCCTTGCGGAGACCTTGTAAGAACCTTCTTGAAGGTAGAAGGGGCTGGACTTTCCAATTGCGCGTCGGACGAGATTCTTCACCAGCTCGGATACTAAGAAGCATGGAGCCCAGGAGATTCTCGGTGGCAAAAGCTGTATCCTCAGTATTGAAGCGGCAAGGAACAGAAGTCCAAGTACCTGACCTGTGTGTGAGGTAAGGGACCAGAAAGTATATCATACCTGAAGGCTACTGACGCACTTGTGATGAGGTCGTTTCAGATAGAGGGTGGTCATTGAAGCCCTGGAGACGGTATCGAAGCAGTCTCCGATGCCAGACGCCACCTTGATCATAAAGAGAAAGTCAGACTTCGAGTGCCCAGATGGGTGACAGCAGAGATCCTTTGGACAGGAACAGAAGGATACACCTGCACTCAATCATTTGTGATTTGTTCACAATGTCAATCAAGAGCACTCAATCATTCTGGCCACGAATGAGCCCATCCAAATCGTTGAAGATGAACGATGCGACATAATTCATTCACGGAGTCTTCCGGCAGTCCAGTAATCCGTAGAGGCCGTAGCCAGCATGCAGATATCAATGTGTGCTCTATCACCATCTTGGGGGAGACAAGGGTTAGCCATGCAGGATCAGGTCGGAAGATCTTAGAATCCAATGATTATCACCTAAGGGAAGAAAGATACGGCCACCTGCACGATATAGTTTGCCTCAGTAGTCAGACCCTATGAGAAAGATTATATTTGAATTCGTCGCTTCGCGACCCTAACCTTCAATTAGAGTTGATAAATTCTTAACTCTAAAACAAGCCCTAAAATCTTTTTTTAAAAGCGAACATTTAGTAGAATAGCTCAACGCTAAATGCGAAGTCTTGTTTAATATTCGTCTACTAATTTTAATAGATAAAGCGCGCGTTTAAACATAATCTTTCCATAAAGTCTAAAAGCGAAACCTTATTTTTTTGTCAAAATGAGACAAATTCTAATATGTTAAAAATTTAATAAAGACAATTTTTTACTATTGATGCATAAAACTCGATCGCAATTTTCGATGTATTATTGTTAAATTACTAGCAACGCAAGCATCTTACAAGCGAAATAAAAAAATGCTACGAAAATAAGTAGTCGATTGCAATTACAAACAAATGCATAAACATAAATTATCGTTTGTTTATTAATTAATTGTTTTGAATTGTATCTTTGTTAAACAACTTACGCAAAGTTGACGTCTTTAACATTAAGAACAAATTTTTACGAAGTTCAAAAAGCGTTGCGCGTCTTAATTAATTATTTTGATTAACGACGTTTGTTCTTCGAAAATTTAAAAAATTTAACGAGTCTTTTTTTTTTTTTTTTTACGTTTACACTTTGAGCTTCTCTTAATCGTTAAGCTTCAAATCGACGTTTTTTGACGCTTAGTTTTTTCTTTAGTTTAGAAATTTCGTTCGTTAACGTTGTTAACTTTGTTATATTTTCATTTTATTGCTTCGTATTCTTAATAAGTTCAACTTATTGCTTTGTGTTTTTTGTGTTTTTTGTAAATTTAAATTTAATTGTTTCATAAAAAGATTTTCTTAAAACGCGCAAACGAAGCAAAGATTTCTTAAAATTTGTAACATTTATTTTACGAAAAAACTTAACGAAGAATTGCTTTAAAAAATAAATTTTGTTAATACTAAATTTTAAATCGTAATATAATAAACGTACAAAAAAAATGTTTAAATTAAACTTTTTTGCGTCGTAAAATAAAAAGATATTTCGATGTTAAAAATAATAGTAGCTTTGTTGTTCAAACTTTAAAATGCGATCGTTAATATTTTTGACATTAATGTTAAATCATTGTTTAATTATAATTTCAAATAAAACGCAACGAAAGCGTAAATCGCCTTTTTTATTAAATTTAATTAATTATGCTTCGTGCAATTACGCTATAGTGCGACTAAAATGAGTCGCTAAATAGATTAATTTATCTTCGAAACGCACTTTAAACTCGAATACATTTTTCGCATTAAAGATAATTATAATGAAGATTTTCTTATTAATTACGAACGAATAATTGTCGTATTAATCAAAAATCGACAAATTAATAATTAAGATTTTTTTAACTTAATTATTATTTTGCTAATTGTAGCGAACATAGTTCGCAATATTATGTTTTAACTTAAAGACATAAAAGAAACGAAAAAATATTATAGTTTTATTTTTACAAATTGTAGCAAAAATCAAGAAGTTATTATCGTTAAAATTTTAATCATTAAAAGTAATTCGTTTCTTTAGATAATTTTATTTGCAAAAGTATTAAAACGAAATTAATTCGACGCAAATTACGAAAAAAAAAACTTATTAACTTCTAAATAAGGGCAATTTTGTTTAAAGTTTTTAATAAATTTTTTTTTTCATTATTAGATGTCTTTTTGTTCTTTTTCTCGTTTTTGATAATATCTAAGATGTGCTTTTGAATTTTTTTGTACGTTCAACGAACAAAAGACTCTTCTTTAGATTTTTGATCAATTTATTGAAGCTTTTTTTTGTTAAAGTAGTTGATGCTTAATTAATAGACGAAATTAACAAATCAAAGAAAAGATTTGTCGAAATAATAGTTATTTTAACAAGAATTTATCAATTAAGAGTCGTAAAAGAATTTAAAAACATTAAAGTTTTTGTAGCATTAGAAGACGCAAAGCTTTTGTCAACGATTAAAGATATTAAATTTTTAACAATGTGCGAAGATGTTAATTTTTTAACAACTTTAATTGACTCGATTTCTAAAGAAAAGTCGTTTTCGTTCATAATAAGAGAATGTGCTAAAAAAAGACAAATGTGAAATGAAATTTCGATTTTTGTAATTAAAAAGATATAGTTAAACACAAGAAAGCATAAAGAAGCACAAAAAAGCTATTTTTTGTTTAAAGAAAAATTAATAGACGAAAGAGTTTATTTTTTAAAAAAATCTCTTAGTGAAAAATATAAATAATCGAGTATTAGATTAAGCGATAGCGACAAATATATAAAATTCGCAAAGTTAATAACATTGCTTAGTAAATAAATAAAGGCAATATTTCTTAAGTAAATAGATATTATGAGTGTTAAAAACATTATTACTTAATAACGAATATCGTTCTTCGAAAACGCAATACAAATGTTTCTCTACTTGTTAATTAATTAGCAATCTCGAAATAGATCGCAAACAATAATAAGTAAATAATAAAAAAACGTCGCACATTTTTGTCTTAATAGTTGTTCTTAAATAAAAGATTGTTATATTGAACTTTCGATTATTAATATATTTCGTCAATTGTTTTTTTTATTTTTAAATCTTTATTTCTATTTTTTTTTCTCGTAAACAAAGCTTCTTTTTAATTATAAACAACAAAATGAGTGTAGAACTTGTCATTGCGTTTGTCAACTTGCGTACTAATTTTTAACATTTAACGAAATTTATAATTGATTGTAGTTGACATAACATCGTAAAAAAAACAAATAATTAAATTTTATCGTTTAAAACTAAAGAAGAACAATACGAAATAATTGTTAAATGTTTTAATTACGTCGATAAGCATATAAAAGTTGTCGAAGAAATAATAGAAAAAACTTAAGCATTGCTAAAGCGTTAAAAGTTGTGAAATATAATTTATTAAAACGAACGCAAAACATTTGCGAACTTAGAAACATTTATTTTAAAAAAATTTCGACGTAGTTAAAAGCGACGACACAAAAAATGCGAATTTTTTTTTTATCTATTTGAAGATTTTGAAGTAAGACGATAATCGATTAAAATTTTGATAAATTTTTAAAAAACAACGTCGTACAAATGATTCAAACTACTAAAAGAATTTTAAATATAAATTAGACATATAAACTCTTAAATCGAGTCGTTCTTTAACGTTTGCGTCGCAACATTAAAGATTAAAAATTAAAAAAACTAGTTATCTTAAATGATTAAAAAGAAATTGTTAACATGTCGAATTGCGAAATAACATTATTTTTTAAAAATTTTGCATTAACTTTTTTCGATTTGTAGACTTATAAATTCAATTAAATTAAATTAAACATCTTTGATATGTTTAAAAATCGAAGAATTAAAATTATTAAAAACGATATTTTAATATCAACGATAACAACAACTTCATTGAAGAATCAAGCAAGAATTCGTAAAAAAAACTATTAAAAATCGACATTATTATGTTAAGAAATAAATTTAACATCGAAGCAAACAACGAACGATGCGTCAAATAACAAACAAAAATTTTTATAAATTAAAAAATTTACAAATCAAATGCGAACTTTAAATCTTGTTAAAAAGCAATGTTAATGTCGTAACGTCAATTAAGCATTAACGAATTATATAAGAAGATCAACGATAAAAGAAACAAATATGCGTATAAAAAAGTAATGCTTTAGAGTTGTTCGTTCGTTGTTAAAATCGTCGTTAATTAGATGTCTTAAATACGTATATTTTAATTATTTTCGCAACGTCGTCGAATTTGTGAATCTTATAAACAATAATACGAATATAATAATTACAATTATTAAAACTTGTCTTATTAAAATATATAACAAACATCATGCGCTAAACTTGCTAAAACGTCAAAATTCGAATTAATAAAAAATAACAAATTAACAAAGAAATAAAACGAATAACTTAAAAATCTTTAAATATATTATTGAGAAATTCACTCTTTTAATGAAATATAATAAAAATGTGATTAAAATAATCGTCTTTAAAATTGCAAATGCTAAGACATAAAAAAATAAAAATTAAAATAAAAACATAATTGCATCGCAAATGTTTAAATAACTTTAAAATAACGTTGTTGACAAAAACAATTAGAAATCTAAAATTAAAGATTTAATTAATATTAAATACAATATGTATTTTTATTATCTTAGTGTTCGCAATAAGAAGTCGAATTTAAAATAATTTCGCAATATGCTTTACTTTTTTACGTAGCAAATCATTTATATTGATCTTTTATATTAACTTTTTTATGTAGCATTACGTTTGAATCGCAATTGTTGTCTTATATTTTATTTCTATTATGTCAAATACGTTCGCAAAGATAATAATACTTATTTTCTTTATATTAATATTAATGTTTTAAAATACGTCAAGTTTAAAAAGAGAAAAAACATTATTTAAGATTTCGTATCTCTTGATCAAGAATTCAAAAAAAAATGTACTTTAATTATTAAGAACTTTTATTAAAAAATTCTATTTTAATAATTTAACGTAATAGAAAGAGACAATGTGTTAATTAATGTTAAAAAAGCGTACATTTATAGTTTCAAAAATATAGCAATATAAAGATTAATTAATTTTGTAAAATACGAAAATTCGAAATTTATCATTTGCGATCGCGAAGATGTTTGTATAACGAAATTAAAAATTGTGCATAATTTTATTGCGAAAGAGAAAAAAATCGTTCGAAAAATAGTTTTATTCTAGTATGTAGCAATTTAATTTAACGACAAATCGTTCAATAATATAAAGTTAAAAAACGTAAATCAACTTACGATTTATTACGTTTAATAAATTGTTTTTATTTTATTAGTGTTTGAAAAGCTTAACTAATACGATCAAATTAAAAATAGATTTCTCGCGTTTATTTAATTTATTTTAAGAAATTTTATTAGCAATATCTTAATTTGTAAAGCAAATTAGAACAACTCGCGAGTCAAGATCAAAACAAACATTTTATTAAATAGTAATCGTATTGCGACTCGAAAAATTATCGATCGCTAACATATTAATTTTCTTTAAGCATTCAAAGACGCTTAGATGTTTATTGTGCAAACAAAGAAACGAACTTATTTTTTTAACAATTTCTTTAAAAAGTAGAATAAGAGTTCGCAAACGAAAGTTAATTAAGCGTCGCAAACGTCGTTTTTGCGTTAAGATCGAAATAATTATGCAATAAAAACAAAATTGCTTTTGCAAAAAGATGAAAAAATAAAAAAATAAACATCGATTAATGAGTTAAGAATTCAATAAAGTTTAATGATTAATTAGATAATCAAAAATGCGCAACGCATTTTTGTCACTTTAAGAGTTTAACTTCTTTAATAATAAGTTTATTTGTGTTTGCGCAATTAATTAATCTACACATAATCTCTTTTCTAAATGTAAATAATAATTTTACTTTATTATTTATCGCAATCAAAGTAGTTATTCGTCATAAATAGTCGTCTTATGCGTTCGTCTTCTCTTTTTTCACTTAATTCAAGTTCGTCTTCGTCGTCGTTTTTTTTTCAATTGTTTATCGTCGCAATCTAAGTTCGTTTTGTCGAGTTTTATTAATTCGCTTTTTGATATTTATAATTTAAAAACGATTCTCTTTCTTCATTTGTTATCAAGAATTAAGAGAAAATAATTTAAACAAAATAATGCAAATAAATAGTTTGTTAAACGAGTAACAATAAACTCTATTTAATTATTTTCGAAGTTTTATTCGTTTTTAAAAAAACAAAACTTTTAAAAACAAACATCGAAGCTTTTTCAATTACGTCTATAATAAAATAATTAATTACAAAAACTTTTTATTAATGCTAAAAAATTATAAAGAGCAATTTATGCATTAATGCGATTAAAATTAAGCTATTAATAATTTTTGCAAAGAGCTTCGAACGTTAATTAAAAATTTATCGTTTAATTTATTTCGAAAGTTTATTGTTAATTTTAATTAAAATTTACTTGTTAAACTTAAAAATGCGAAGAAAATAATAAAAATCGCAATTTTTCGTTAATAAAACATTATCGTTGCAATTACTTGTTAAAATTTGAACGCAACAAAATCTAAAAATACGATCGATCAATAGCTTGTTATATTCTTTGTTCTATTTTATTTATTGCGTTCGAAATTATCTTCTAATTTTCAAATTATTTTCGCGTTTTATTTGTGATAAAATAAAGCGAAACGAAAAGTGATAAATTCGCTATGTTCGTTTAATTTAATGACATTTTATAAAATTATGCAAAATCGATTAAATAAACTAATTAGTTTCTTAAAGACGCGTCTTCTCGCGATAAAAAAACTCTTTATAACGATTTTAACTTATAATAATTTCGAGTTTCTAGAAAATCGAAGAGATAAAAGAATTAAAAAAATTTAGAAATTTCGATCAATTACATTCGTCATAATAATTGAATTTTAAAATCTTAACATCGTATCTTTTTTTTAACACATATAAAATTCGAAAGAGCATTTACTATTAACGATAATTATCGTTTTAACTTTAATTAATAAAAGTTTTAACATTAAAATACAACGCATTTTTTTTTATTTTGTATATATTATATTTAATTTAATAAAATTTAAATCTTTTATATTAAGAGCGTTATTTAAAAACTTTTTTGATCGTTAAAGTACGTTAATGTAAACTTTTTTTAAATTGCATTTATGTCTAAGCTTAATGTACTAAAGTCGCATAAAACAAAATTATATTTTATGATGTTAATTTGAAGAGATAAAAGTACAATAATTAACAACATTTTTATAATTGAAGATTTTTATCTTAAGCAATTAAGAATTGATTTAAACGATTTCGTTTACAATTAATATATACGTTTTATTACGAGTAATCTTAAGACATATAAACGTATAAAAGAGACAATTTGATTTCGAAACTATATTTTTCGAATTTCGTTTAACAAATTTTATTAAATTATGTTATCTATTAAGTTTTGACATTTAAAATTTGATATACTTTAGCTTATATATGCAATATATATAACGAAAATCGCATATATAAATTAGATTTTCTTGCAATATGTAACAAATAAATAGCAACAATAACGCGTCGTTCGTCTTAATAACTTTTAGACTATTGAAAGATTAATTCTTTGAAGTTATATTATTTGCGTTGTTAGCATTTAAATAAAACATATGTTAGATTCGTCGCAAAGCAAGTTTTTCGATAAAATTAAAAAGACAACTTTTTAATTTAAGAAATAATCTTATAATTAAAATGATTTTTGAATAGCTATGTTGCATCAAATTAATCGAAATCTTTATGCGAAATTTTTTGCAAATTTTGCATTTAATCGATTTCTAGTTTTGAATTAGAAATTTCGTAATTATTAAAACTTTTGCTCTTATGTAAAGACATATTTTACTCTTAAGTACGTCGTAAAAATAATAGACATCGAATTGCTTCGTTATGTATTTCGCAAAGTTATTATTATATTTTAGATAAAAATAATCGAAACGCCCAATTATGCGAAGACTTTGTTGCGCATAATATATATAATAAATTTTTTTATCGCTATTAAAGAATTGTAAAATATCATTCTCTTTAATAATTTAATAAATTTATTAAAAGAAAATAATAGCAACTTTAAGATCGATCAATTATTAAAATTATTAAATTTTAATTTAAAAACTTTTTAACAAAAGCAATCTTATTTCTTTTTTAATAGCGATCAATTACTTAAGAATTAAACATTTAATGCTTTATATTTAATGCGTCTTTAATTAACATTTAAGTCTATTTTTGATTCAATTAACATTAATTATTATTCGAAGAAAGAAAACGCAAAAAATATATAAAGTTTAATCAAAACATTATCGATCAAATTATTAATACTAAGCTCAAAAAAAAATACGTAAAGAATGTTATCGTTAATTTTTAAAAAAACAAATTAAAGATGTTTGACAAAAACGAGATAAAATACAATTTGTATTACACATCTTCGATTAACTTCGACAATATTATTAAACTTAATATCGTTAAAATTGATATTAATACTAAGATTAATACATTAAATATTACAAAAAGTTTTTAACTTTCGCTTATTTCTATAAATTCGATTAAAACACTTTTGATACTATAGATTACGATGTTTTTTTAACTTAAAATTTCGATTTCTTTGCAAAGTTTATTAACAAAGATTCGAATTTAAAATATCGAAAATTTTAGAATGAAAACTTAATATAAAACTTTAACGCTATGTTGTTTTTCTTAATTTTAAAGTGTGAATAATAATGTAGTTTTTTTTTCTTTTTATCTTTTTTGCTTTCGCTTTCGTTTTCATTTTCGTTCGCACGTTTAAGTGTCTTTTTGTGCGTTAAAATTATAATTAAAGATGCGTCGCACAACTTTAATTATACTTAAATTATAATTATTTAAATAAATCGATTTTTTTCGCTTTTTGTTATTCGATAAAAATGCAATGTCTTAAGAAAATATTTTTCGCAACGCGTTTAACGTTATCTCTCTTAATGATTAACGAAATTAACAAGATGTTCGCGATGTTTAAGAAGACTTTATATTAAAAACGTTTTTGCTTTAAGATTCTTTATTTAATACGTTAATTTTATTTTTATTATTATTTGTAGCAAATCTTTGTTCGATGCTTTTTTGTTTTCTTTTTGTGAACGATGCTTTAAACACATTGTTTAACAATTATCTCGCTTTTTGCGTCTTATACTTTGTTAAAGTCGAGTTAATAAATGAAAACGTTTTAGTGTTCTTCGCATTAATCGCATTCTTATCTCTCTTTATTTTTAATATTATCTTTTTATTGTTTTTATTTAACGTTTGATCTCGTTTTAGAATATCTAGAATTTTGGCACTATATTTTGATAACCCACTTGTTACGCTAGTACTTTCTACGAAGATATTAGGATAAATTATGTTGTTAAAGAGATTTATAGACGTCTTCAAGCAATGTAAGCAATCACTTGATAACAAGAATTTGCAACTATAGACAATTTTTATGATCAATAAATTTTGAAAAAGATTCGATGAATCAAAGTAACAATAAGTAAAAATCTATAATAAGTTAAACATAATTTATAAGAGAGTCGCGTTTAAAAGTTATATATCTTTTTTATCATTAAAAGTTTAAGATGTTTAAGATAATTAAAGCTTTAATTATCTTAATTACTTTGATCAAAATTTAAGATGTTTAAAAATTAAGTTATCTTAATCATCTTAATTCTATTAATAGATTTTCTCTTTTTAATTATTTTGTGAAGAGCGATGTGCGATGACTAATACATATTAGTATGCGACTCGTAACACTATCTCTTCTTTTTAAGAATATTCGTTTCGAAATCATTTATTCTTTTTTTATTATGTTAACGAAGCTAATTACTAAACAACGTCGCAATTCGATTGCTAATTGTCGTTATAAATACGTTTTTATCTTAATGCGTTCTTGTTAAATTTATGTATCGTTTAACGTATTTTATTAAATAAATCGAAAATATCTTAAGTGTAAGAAATGTTATTGAAAGAATCGAAAATGTAATTTGGCTTCTAACTATTAAAAAATGAATAAAATTATAAAGAAAATCAAAAAGCTAGATAATAAAATAACGAAATTGCGTTTAAGAATTGCGCGTAAGACGAAACAAAGAAAACACTAACTTTGTCGTTTAAAAAATATAAAAAATGTTAAGTCGAAGAATATCTTAAAAATCGAAAAAGACGAAGAAGAGATTAAAAATGCTAAGAAGATGTTCGAAGCTTTATTCGATACAAACATTAATTTATCTTTATTTGCTTTTTTGTTTTTTAATGTTTTATTTTCTCTTATAAGTAAGTTTGTTATTGACGAAATTGTCGCAATTTATTAAAACAATTCTTTAAATTTTTGAGTAACTTTTATGTGTTCTTAGAGATAAAATATTCTTTTTATTTAATAAGATACTTTTAATTTTTTTGTTATAGAATTTTCTTAATCTTAAATTGTTTCTCTTTTTATAAATAAAAATAAAAGATGTTTTATAAAAACGTAGTTAGATTTGCTAATTTCAACAATAAAATATAAAATACTAGAAATATTTTAACGTTCTTAGATAAATCGAATTTGTAATTAATTAATCTCTTATTTTTTTGACGAAAAACAATTCAATTTTGATATGATTTAATTTTTTGTTTAACTTTCTTGTTTTAAGATTTTTTGTAAAAAGATATATTTTATTTTTCTCTTTTAGTTAAGATGTCGTTTTTCGTTTTTTATTTTAATATTTGATTGATCTTTCTTGCATCTTTAAGATGTTGTCGTATATCTTTTTTAATATCGCTATTCTTTCGATAACTAATTGCGCAAACAAATGCGTACGTTCTTTCTTAAAAAGATTTAATTTCTTGTTATAATTAACGAAGAATAAAGTTAGTTTAATGATATTTGAAATCTTTGCATTAAGTGTTAATTATGTTATAAATAAAAGTAATATCTAGTTATTATAAGCATTGTTAATATAGTGTCTCAAATATTGCTTAAGACTTTAATTTGTTCTCTCTATTTAATTATTCGTAATCAAATGATAAACAATAGACATTCGAAGTTTTGTATCTAACATTAGGAGAAACGTCTTCTAATAGTTAGACGTAAAGAGCTTGTCTCTATTACTAATTAGTCCCTTAAATATATTGTAATATTATATAAGTCGATTTAATATAATGTATCTTAATTGTTTTGCGATAAACTTCTTTTTATATACAATAATATATAAGTACTTAATAAGTTTATTAATTATTATTAGTATCGAATCATATTTGTTTTTAATTGCTAAATTCGTCGATTTAAGCAACTTAATAATAAAGTTTATCGTAACTTTATCTTATAAGAATTTAAGTAATTTCTAATATTAGATTTCGTCATAATTCGCATGTGTATTATGTTTGTTTTATTAATAATTAAGACATCGCTTAATGTATATCTTAATAGTTTGTCTTATTTGTAAAAACTAACAATGTTAACGTAAAAGCTAAAGAATTTTTGCTACTTTCAAATGCTTTTGCAATGATTTGTCATAATACTCTTTTATATATTTGTCGATCTTTTTGATAAATATCTAGAGTTTTTCTTTTTTTATTGAAAACTCTTTCGTATTATTTCGAAATATTCGTAGTGTAACGTTTAGCTCGTATTTATTTGTTAATAATGATTCGTTTTTGTTAATCTTAAGTATGTTGTGATTAAACGATTTTTTCGTTTTTATATAATTATTTCTTTTGCTAAGTGCGTTTGTTTTATTATTATTTTTGTCTAAGATATATTATATTTTAAACTTGTATTGTTTAAGTCTTTCTAATTATCGCATTTGTTTTCTATTAAGTTGCTTAATAATAGTGAAGTGCACAAGATTTTTATAATTTATAAAAATTATAAGTTTTAACGATTTTTCTATGTATATTTTTCATAACTTTAAGAAAACTATTATAGCGAATAGTTTTTTATTGTGAACATTATAGTTTTGTTCGATTAACGAATTTTTTTTCGAAAGATATGTTATTAGATGTTACATGTCTTCATGTTTTTAATTAAAGCATACATTAATAACTAAATTTAATGCGTCGATTTTAATTCTATTTAACAATTGCGAATTGTACATTTTTAGTATTAATTTTTTCAAGCATTCTAATTTAAGATTTTAAAATGATTTCTCTTTTGCGAGTTCTTATAATTATAACGTATTTTTTTTCGTAAAATTCGTTAATAATATCGCGTTTATTAAGTAGTTTTTAATGAACTTCTTGTTATAGTTTATGAAATTTAAAAAGAATTATATTTTTTTAATATTTATTAATAATTTTTATTCTTTAATTGTTCGTAGCTTTTTAAGATTTATGCGTACTTTATATCGTTTAACGACAAATCTAAGAAAGTCAACTTTCTTTTGATAAAATTCGCATTTCTTTAGTTTAAAATATAAGTTTTTTATGTTTAAACATTTTAATACTTTAAAAACATAACTAATATGCTCTTTTAAGATTTTTGAATAAATTATGATGTCGTTCAAATATATTATGACAAATTGATTCAAATATTGTCGTAATATATTATTAATTATTTCTTAATACGTTGTCGAGACGTTTATAAGTTCGAACGACATTACTATGTATTTGTATAATTTATATCGTATGCGAAAAGTTGTTTTTTACTCTTTCTTTGTTTTTATTTTAATTTAATTGTACGCTTCTTGTAAGTTTAATTTAATAAAATATTTCGCTTCAAATAGTTAATTTTAAAGCTCGCTAATATTAGATAATAATTCTTAATTCTTAATCGTAATATTGTTTAGCTTTTAATAATTAATACATAGACGAAAAGTTTCATTCTTCTTTAATACAAAGAGGATCAAATATTCTATCTATAATTAGGATTTTTTAATAAATTTTTTCTTTTCGTTTTTTGCTAGATATTTGCGAAGTACTTCGAGCTTTTTCTTAAATAAAACATATATAAGTTCAAACGTAAATTGTTTGCCTAATTTAAGTTTAATTTCGTAATTTCACGATTAATGTTTAGAAAGAATCTTTATTGTTTTTTTTTTCTTAAAATAGATGCTTTCAATTGTTGTATATTCGTAATACGTACTTTAACGATTTCTTCGTTGTATTAAATAGTTCAAAATTTTTAAAAAATTCGTAATTTTCTTCATTTACTTTAACTTTGTAACTTAATTAATTTTTATTAATGTTTATTAAGTTGAACTTTATTAGATCGTTTTTTTGCGAAAATGCAAACTCGCTACTTGCGATCGATTTTCGATTTAATTTTTTATCTATTATTAAACGTTATTGATGCGTAGATTAGATGTGAATTACGTGATCACATTGCGCAAATCTAAATACTCGTATATTTTAATTAACTTCTAGATTGTGTTGCTTTAATCAAAACATTTCTAAAACGATATTATGAGTAATTATTTTCACTATATTAAAGATTAGTTTCTCGTGATGTTGCTAAATAGCTATCAATAATAATTTCGTTTCTTTATTTACTTTTTCATTCTTATCGAATAATGAGTTTTCATTTATAATTATTAGATTGTATGCGTTAAGCTTCTTTTAAGTAGAGTACTCTTCTCTATTAACAAAAGCTTTAGTTATAAAATTATTTATTGCATCAAAATTAATCATTGCGATGAATCAATAATCATTAATCTTAATTAATGTAATAAAACATCGTACGTATGCTATTAAGTTTAGTTGCTATTGTTGGGCTAACATATTGCATTTCTTTAGTATGCTTTTTATTAAAAAATTTGAACTTTTTCTTGTTTTTGTGTTGCGATTTCTACTTCGAACGTCTATTTGCGCTAAGCTTTCTTTCTATGCTAAATTAATGACTTTAATTTTCTAGAAAATTAATTAATTTCTTCTTTGTCTTCTAGATGAGTTTAGCATAAGTTGTTATAACATTTTGTTTAACTAAATGTTTTATATTTCTTTACTTTTTTTATCTTCTTTTAAGATAAACTTACATTGCTTAATTGTCGTTTAATTTTATCAAAAATTTCTTTTTTAATAATGACGTCGCTTTTTAGCGCTTTCTCGCATTTATTTACGATTTAATTAATTTGTTATTTCTTCGATGAATTAGTTAAAATCTTAAGATGTTTCGTAATGTCGTCTAGACATTCGTGAAAATTCTTTCAATTATATTTGTCATCTAAATTTATTGCTAAATAAAAATATAACGTTCTTAATTGTTTCGCTCTTATAGTCTCATTAAGTATTTGATTAATTTCTTGCGTAAATGCGAATGTCTTGTTTAATAATGTTTTATCTAGAACTTTCTATAACTAATTTGGATTTTTTATTAAATAGTAGTTGTCGTTCGATTTAATCTTAAGAGTGTTCGTCTCTATGTTAATTTGCTTTCTAATGTTGTTCTAACTATTAAATATTTCTCTTAACATAACATTGATTTGTTAATAATTTATTAAGTTTCGTAATTAATAATCTCTTGCGAAGTGATTTAATTTGCCACATAAATAGCACGTTTTTTAGAATTTGTTACTTTGTTTTTCTTTAAAGTTTTTCTCTTTACGTTGTTAAATAAAATTTAATTTTATAAATGCAAATTTACGATAATCGAGATTATTGTACTTCTAATTAAAACGAGATTCTTTCTATTAATATTCGATCGCTAATTTAAAGAAGATTTCTATCTTTTTTCAAAATTAATCGTATTTTTTTTATAGCTCTTTTATATAGTTTGTCGTTAAAATCAATAACTACTTCGATGAGATTAAACATGTCGTTAAAAAAAATTTCATTATACATAATTTCGTTTTTTAGATTGTTTTTAAAATCTTATCGAAACATTGTTATAAGTGCGACATCGTCTCATTTAATTAAATTAATATACTTTTAGAATCTAGTTACGTAGTCTATTGCAAAAATTCGTTAAATTAGATGCTAAATCACTCTTTTTACGATTTGTTTTTCGTTAAATGTTTTAAAGATTCTTCGAAGCTCTCTTTTAAAGTTATTGAAATTTATAAACATTGTACGAGAGTTTTCGCTATTGTTCTTTAAGTACTTTCGTAAGTTTAACTTAAGCTAATGTTAAACTCTTTCTTTAAGAAATGTTAATGCAAAAATCGTCTTTTAGTTCGCTAAAACAAAATAAAAGATAAAATAAATATTTATTTGCATAAGTTAATTCTTCAAGCTAGTACGATCTTTATAATAAATATTAAGTTTATTAATCTTGATTTTGTCGTCTTTTATAATCGATAATTGACGTGATACTAATGAGCTAATGTTCGAGATAGAGACGCGTTAATCTAATATAAACATTCTTAAAATGTTCAAAGTGTTACGCTAGTACTTTTTACGAAAATATTAAGATAAATTATGTTATTAAAAAGATTTGTAAACGTCTTTAAGCAATGTAAGCAATCACTTAATAACAAGAGTTTGCAACTATAGACAATTTTTATAATTAATAAATTTTAAAAAAGATTCAATGAATCAAAGTAACAATAAGTAAAAATCTATAATAAGTTAAATACGATTCATAAGAGAGTTGCGTTCAAAAGCTATATATCTTTTTTATCATTAGAAGTTCAAGATGTTTAAAATGATTAAAGCTTTAATTATCTTAATTATTTTGATCAAAATTTAAGATGTTTAAGAATTAAGTTATCTTAATTATTTTGATTTTATTAGTAGATTTTTTCTTTTTGATTATTTTGTGAAAAGCGATGCGCAACAACTAGTACATATTAGTATGCGACTCGTAACAACACTTTAAATGTTGTCAAGTTCGCGTTTTAAATTTTTGTTATTAATAATTAAATGTTTTTAAGTGTTAAAAGTCTTTAATATTGCATTTGACATTATTAAAGTTAAGATAAATCGCAAAAAAGAATTTTTAAAAACATTCGTTGTTTTGCGTTCTCTTTACTTCTTTAATTAACGTCTTAATTAAAAACGCTTAAATTTGTTTTTCTCTCGCTTTAAATTCAACTTCTTATGTTAATTAATCAATTTTTTTTTTTAAGATAATAGATCAAGTAGTACGAATTTAATCGATTTTTTTCGAACGTCAATAATATTGTATCGTTTAAATTTCGATTAATAAAAAATTTTAACTTGATCTTATAATAATAGTTACTTTTTTTTTCAATGTAGAATTAATTAACTTTTATGTATCTTAAGATATATTACGTCTTTTATTTATTACTTTCGTTATTTGCTTTTTAAATTTAAAATTCTTTGTCTTTATTAAATTTTTTTGTTCGTTATTATTTTTGCGATTCATAAAATTTTGCTCCTTTGCGATAGAATTCTTCATCAACGTTCGACTTAACGCATTTTTTTCGCTTTGAACATTTTTACATCATTTCGAAAACAAAAAGATAAAATGTGTTAATTCTTCGTCGCATCGATTTGTTTTATTAAGTCGTTAATATATTTTTGCAATAAACGAGAGAAGTATTCAAATGTAAATTCTTTAAATATTTGAATTATTAACACTTAGTTTATATGCGTTTATGCAAATTAAAATTCTTGAATATAGACAATTTTTAAATTTTTTTTTAAAAGTTTTCTAAATATGTTTTTTGTCGTTCTTAATCATAGAAGTCGTCATTAATTAAATTTATTTTGTTGTTTTTAACAAATAGCTTAAGATCTTCATTTATTATTAAATGCGTTTGTACATTTTATTTACATTAATTATTTTGTTAATATAGACAATTGTCTTTGAAATATTTTAAAAATTTTTAACTTACGTTAGCAACATATGTTGCAAATTCTTCATATATTTTTAAATATACTTTATAAGACTAAATTGCATATATATTTTTAGTTTGTTTAAAAATGTTTTAAAAATTCGCACATTAAAAATAAATTCGCATTGCTTTTTAACGTTTTCTAGAGCTTTATTATTAAATATGATTAATACATTTATTATTAATATCTTAGAACGCAATTGTATACAAAGAACTTTAAAACAAACGTAATTTATTTGAAACTTTTTTTATTCGTTTATAAGATGCAATTCGTTTATAGCGAACATGCAAAGTTTTGATTAATAGAACTTATAACGCAAAACATTGTTAAAAAAATTCTTAAATATAACAATTTTTAAACTTGTAAATATTGTTTTAATTAAATTCGATTATTGAACACTATATAAAAAATATAGCAATAGCACTAATTATACGTATAGTCTTCATTGCGTATGTTCTTTAATATAATTAAATTATTGTTTTTGTCTTTTAAAACTAGTAATCGACAATTAATAATTTTTTTTAACTTTTTACATTGATCGTTCTTTAAGACGAGAAAAAACATAATTATTAACGTAATCTTCATTGGCGACGACATAAATAACGACGCCTAATATAGTAAACTTTTTTCGAATTTCGTCTTCGCAATTACGATTACGTTTTTTTGTAAAATCACGTCGAACGTCTTTAATTGTTTTTGTTTAATTTTAAATTTAAACGCATTTTTTACGACATTAGTAATCTTTTTTTCGATCGTTTTTTCGTTTCACGTTTTGTTATCATTTATGTCGTTCTTCATTTTAGAATATCGTAGAAATTAAAGAAGAAAATTTAATAATAAACGTTACTTGCAATCTATACGATAAGTCGAGAAAGCTATAAACTTAAATTAACAAAATAATACAACTAGAAGAAGCGTCAAACAAAATAATAAAAATGCGCAAAAAATACTTGTGTTTATGTATAAATTGCGATTTTTAAAAAAAAATTGATTTTCATTTCTAAAACAATATTATAGTCGATAGTTAAATTAATTAATTTTTAAAATGACACTATTGAATAAAGTATAAATAGTAGCATTGCAATCAATTTGTTAATGAGTATATAATTCAAGTAGCGATGTTGAGTGTGCGATTTTTAAACATATGAAGAGAATTTTTTTGATGTGCTATTATCAAAATAATTTTAAAATATTAAGAAATGGGAGTTTCGCTCTTAGATTTAATGCAAAAAAAAAGAAAACAACGCTATAACGAACATCATGTTCGATGTGGATGTGTCTAGACATGCTAAATGCTAGTGTATTCATTGCGTCGAAACTAACCTCTAGTGACAGCCCTAGCGCGGCCCTAACATAAGCGAACTCGCTAGGGTTCGGTTGAGGGTTTTTTTTTTTTTTTTGCATTAGGTCTGACTACTGAGGCAAGATATAGTGACAGAATAGGCAAAGCGCCTGTCTTGGCGGTTCGCGGCCGGAAACTCGAAAAACCCCCGGCCACTTTCTACAGCACGGTCAGCGCCATACTTTACCTTCACATTGTTTTTCCAGCTTTCACATCAAGTCATACGGAGTACTCCGTAATTGTGGCTGAGGAGGTCATCTGTTTGTATCGATCAACAACTGAAGGTTCTGCCATATCCTGACGGCGCATCCTTCCTTCGCTCTCCTACCTACTCCCCTCTACCTCCTACAGCCAAATCTTTACGATGGTCAAGGCAAAGCGAAAGCATCCCGACCTCGACGAGATTCTAGCCCGTCCATGGTGTTACTACTGTGAACGCGATTTTGATGACCTAAAAATCCTGATTAATCACCAAAAAGCCAAGCACTTCAAGTGTGAGCGGTGCGGAAGGAGGCTCAACACGGCTGGCGGTAAGTCCAAATCCATGTTCGTAGCCGCGGAGCACCACTGATCAGTCGCTAGGGCTGTCTGTTCATATGACTCAGGTCCACAAAGAGAGTCTGGGGGCCATTGAGAATGCTTTGCCCAATCGCTCCGGCCTCGATGTGGAGATATTCGGCATGGAAGGCATACCTGATGATGTTACCACTGCCCACAACCAGCGCGTCATTGGTCAATTCGCCCAGGCGGAGGCTGAACGTAGAGCTGCAAATGGCAACACTGGAACGGGAGGTACCGGAGGTGGAGCATCGAAGAAGCCTAAGTTCGAGTCACCCTCTGATCTCAAGGCACGCTTAGCGGAACACAAGGCGAAGAAAGTTGCAGAACAAGCAACGGGTATCAGCAGCGGTGACGCTACACCTAGCGGGGCGGGATTTGGAGGGCAGAGCCCAGGTCCAGGACAGAGTCCTGCCGCTTTCGTGAGTAATTAATGGAAATCAGATCTCATTATCTTACTGACCACTTCAATAGCAGGGCTCTCCGGGGTATCCTCAGCCGCCAATGCAGTACGGTGCTCCTCCCGGTAATGGTGCTTACCCTTCATATCCACAGCCGTACGGTCAACAGCCAGGCCCTTACGGGCAGCAACCACCGAATTTTCCTCAGCAACAACCCCCTCCCCTTTCACAACCGTCATCCTTCGGTTCACCAGGTATGCCTCCTCAATACCCCAACAATCAGCATTTTGCTCCACAGCAGCAGTTCCCGCCTTCCGGAGGGCCAGGCTTTCCTTCGCCCTTCCATAATGGACCACCCCAGCCATTCCAGTCTGGCTCTCCTCCACCTTTTCAGCAGAATCAGTTCCAGCCTCCAGCTGGGCACAATCCTATACAAAACGGGTTTTCCCCGCGTGGACAAAACTTACCACCAGCTCCTGGGTTGCCGCAAAGACCCTCCTTTGGTGCTCCACCTGTCAACGCCTTTCAAATGCAACAGATGCATCAAGGTCAGCTGCTTGGGCCCGCTAACAGCGGGCAAGGGTCTCCACCCATACCATCTGCTAATGCAAGCTCGCTTGATGATCTTGTTACAGGCGCTGCTAGGGATGTTGGCAAAGCCAACGCCGCATCGACAGTGGAAGCACTTCATGGGGAGAAGAAGGCCAAAAAGGAAAAGGAAAAGAACGTCAAGCTCGTATACTCCGATAACGATGTCAGTCCGGAGGAGAAGATGGCACGGTTGCCCAGGTACGCATTCGTCCCTGAAGAAGGAAAGGATCCCATGGCAGGGGATGCAACTGCTACGGCAAGTTAGGGCAAGCTTCACGAGCAGCACCACAATCGTTCATCGAACCTCTCTTGCAGTGGGATGAGGCAGGCTAGGCGTTGTCGAATGGTCAGATAACCTACCACACCACATATTGTCTCGCCCATTGATCAGTGGTCTGTGGCACAACGGACTTCGCCGTAGTACGGTGTGGGATCATTGGAGTAAATCGGGAGAACCGAAGTGAGTGGGTTTTGCTGCTCTCTTGGAGAATGGGATCATGCAGGGCACTGGCTGATGGCTATTACGGTGGGGGTTGCTAGGCTTCGTTTCTTTTATCACTTGCTGAGCGAAGCAATCAAGGTGAGTGGCAGCTAGTAGGGAATTCCCTGAGCTGCTTACATGTAAGTGAATCAATGGTTGGTCGTCTCATATTCCATTGTGTGTGCTTCGTTAGTATCAGGATCGTTATGCAAGTCGAAGGCACCACTGATGATAGCATGTAGAGTCCGCTCAATCCATATTAGCCGTCATGTGTGGACCTCTCTGGTACGTCCCTCCCACCCTTCCAAACCCCCAGATTTAGTGTATCGAGTAGTATTGTAGGACAGCAGGTTGGATACAGCAGAGAGCAGATCCTAGTGGTGGGCTTCATTCTTATGACTGACAAATGGCAAGGAGTATGCGACATGGTCTTTATGCTTGCACACATTAGGCATACCCTTGCCAATGCTCGCTCATCTCAACACTCTAAGGACGCTCTAGAACAGTCATTGTAGTCGTCAGCATGGAGATCGTGTAGGCCTTGGACTTGCTGTATGCTATCTATATAGCATTGTAATTGTGCATTAAGTAGCTAGCACTTTACAATATGACCTTCATGCTTCCTGCGCCGATTTGAAAAAGTAGTGTTATTTTCACGAGCCCTGATTGGTCCATTACCTCGCTAAGAAAGTAATCCGTAAAGCGAATATTGCGAAGCACCAACATCCATACACCAACGCAGCAGGTTTACAGCCCGTAAAACACGTGAGCTCGGTCATAATCCCGACGATGGCTTCCACCGAGATGGACATTGATCCTGTTCAATCGCCCAAATCTCCTACCAACGGCACTGGCCCCCCAGCAACGAGCGAAGCACGAACGTCAACAGGCGCAGTCGCCGTCCGCTCTATCGAAGGCTGGATCATTCTCGTCACCAATGTCCATGAAGAGGCCAGCGAGGAGGATTTGCAAGAGCTCTTTGGCGAATACGGCGAGATCAAGAATCTGCATATGAACTTGGATCGGAGGACAGGGTACGTCAAGGTATGCCTGCGCATTCTCTTGCAAATTCTGCTTGTCCTCCTTCACATGATGTGATCAGGCGAGGAGAGCTGGCTACAGAGGTATACAACAACTGTGCAGAATGGGGCTTACAGGGACGACTGTGTGAGTAGGGTTACGTCCTGGTCGAATACCCCACGCAGCGCGAGGCCAAAGCCGCCGTCGAAGGGGCCAACAATACGAAGCTACTCGAGCAGAAGATTGGGGTGGACTTTGCATTTGTGCGGCCACCGCCGAAGAAGGGAGAAGGCCAGACAAGAGGGGGAAAGGGCAGAGGCGGCAGAACGAGGAGTCGTAGTCCTAAGGTAGACGATGAATAGTAGGCTATGAGGACGGTCCCAGCGTGCCCGTAATACCAGGATCGGAGAGCCATAAGAGGAAAAGTCAGCGGTGGTTGCCACGGCAGAAACGGCTTTCCTAACAAGGGATATGCCGACAAGCATTTAAGATGTTGGGTCGGCATAGGCAGTTACAGCATGTTAAGGTATGGGGTCCTTATATCTATCGCATAGACAGGAATCGGCTTATTGACTAGCAGCAGTCATCTTGATAAATCGACCCGACTGCTTGTCGCTATCAGAGCGAAGACTCTGTGCGCGGGAAATCTACCAGCAACGGCGTGAACCTACGCTACTGTGACGTTCGCTGGCCTGGGCTTCCGTATACTCTACCTTAGTCTTACTAGGACGTTGCCCTTCAATTCTTCAAAGGTGAGCTTGGATCACATCGATGATTACTTTATCATTATGCAGCAAGACTCACAAGAGTCAGTCGATTCGACGCAAACTGTGTTGGATAAAAATCGCTACCCGCCTTCGTGAAAATGAGCTGTCATGTTGAGTTACACATCCGGATTCACTTCTGAAGAAATTTTCCGCACTCGCGCTTGCTTGTGATTCGTTTGGTGGAGCCGAGTCTCGGATTTGGCTTGTTCGCCAATACCCATCATATTCGCGCAAAGTGATAGACGCAGACGGGAGTGGCTGCCGCTTACGTTGTCGACCGACACATGACGATTCCCGCGTGGCCACAAGCGTAGGGTCGCAGTATCGATCCTAAAGGCAAGCTCAAAATCTCATCTTTACTAGACTAGATCACATTCGACAAGCTACAAAGGCTTCGTCTTCCCTTTCGTTGCTGCGTTGCATACCTGTCCGTTGCATGGAACGACCTCTAGTTGGCAATTTTATTATATCCAAAGATGTTCTTCCTATTTCTCGTCCTCCTCCCGCTATGCCGCTCTTTGGTCATCGACCCCTCCCCTGCAGCATCGCTCATCTTTCCTCCTCACAACATCTCGTCCTCCTTAGAACTCCCCGATTCTCCTGACTCCCATTGTGTCTCGCCCGGCCCATACGCCTCATGGAACGGACGAATCATCTACGCCGACTGTCAACGCGCCATCTCCGCAATTCGAAGCCAAACCGCGCGTATCGCCGACGACCTCTTCGCTTTCTACACTCACGCTGGGGGCTACGAACCCCCGTCCGGGTCAAAGGAGCACGAGTGGCTGCTCCCCACCACCGTGACCATCGGCACTTGTCAGATCCAAGTCCGCATGTTCCGGGATTTCAAGATTGCCGAGGTGCCCACCGACCAAGGAGGGTTCATCGTTCCCTCGCAATTCGCGCCGCAGCAGATCACTACCTGGGGGGCGATCATCAGAGAGGCGGAACGTGTGTTGCGGTGCGTGAAGTATGGGAGGCCGGGATGGGGCAGCGAGGGAACGAAGCCGATGAGTCAGAAGCCGAGAGAACATGGCGATATTGGCGTCTTCTTCTGGGGGGCCACAAGCCCTATCGCGCGCGAGTATGCGCGGGATCTGAAAGTGGGAGCAAGCGGGAATGGGAACACGAGCTTGGTGGTGACTGCGTGAACGCGTGAATGGATCTTGAATCGAGCGACTCCCTAAAGCATGCGAAAGCGACATCGATCACAAGATCTGGAGAGAAGTAGCATTAGATAAGAGTGAATATGCACCGCGTTCAGAACAGCTTGCTTGAGTTAGCAACATCATCAACGATGTCACTACGGTATCGATTGTCACTTCTGTCTGTTCACTGCATCTACGTTGATTCAAAGTACACTGAATAGCAGTGGACGCCCTGCATTACCGAATATCAACACCCTTCTGATAAGGTTCTTCCGCACTCATCTTTAGTGCAAGGCCTCCTCTGCTGTTGAGTCTAAACCAACATCTTATCTGTCTTGAATTATCGTTCGGAGACTTTAGGCTCGATGATCTGGATACCTTTAAGCTATTATTGTAATAGAGTGTCGTGGTCCGAAAGTGGCTGATAACGAGATAGGTACGGAGGAATTGCCGATGCAGTTCGATCTTGGCCGATGGCAGCCATCAAGTCGCTGTCCAAATCCGTCAGCGGCGGAGAAGGCCAAGACTTGAAACATGCACGGTATAGTGGTGGAGGCTCAGACGAAGATTGTGCTGTGAACAAGCTTCAAATTTAGCTCAGCCTACATCACACCCCCTTACCCTTACACGATTCGTTGCAGCGACTAGCCGTCGTCAGCAATCAGCGCTTTCACAACGCTTGCCCGTGCTTGGCCTTATTGTTAGATCTTCGATCCCATCTTCTGTCAGAAATCCCTCCAGGTCGGTTCTATGATTCTATCAACTTTCGCACTTCGTGATTTTTTGATTAACATCAAAATCTACATGTTGGTAGAACACGTCTTGCGCTTTGATTCTATGCTGTTTTGATAGATTTTTTGAACGTTTGGATTGAGTTATTGTAATGTTAAGATTTCACGGAAGTGTTCGCTCCCGTCGAATCTCTCAAACATAAAAAACTTGCAACAATAATAACCTTTACAATTCTTGATGAAATTTATCAACAAACTGGTCTTACAATACATAATGTGTCTAGACTAACATCTGAAATTCTTAACAATATTGACCTCAAATTACAAAAGTTGACGGAAGCGACTTGAAGGGAATTGTGGGATCGGAGATCCAAGAACAAGGCCAAGCACAGGCAAGCGTTGTGAAAGCGCTAAAAACCGAGAATCGCATGCTAAACATGCGCTACTGCATCCTCGCATCTTTAGTGTCGCCAGCTGAACCTCCCTCCTGGAAATTCAATCTCCGAGACTCCGACTCTGCAGTTTGCGCTTTACCTCTTTGCTCACGAATCAATCGCTTATCTCTTCGAAGACGTCGAGATCAGTGGCTCTATCTTATAGTCAACACCGCTTTGCCAGTATCGAAACGAAAATACAGTCCATATTGAAGGGTATGCTGTCGGCCAGGAGCATGAGCTTCCAAAGCTTCGGTAAGGCTGAGCATCCTTCCCGGAGCAAGTCTGGAAGCTTGTTCTTGGGTGGGAGGCTTGACAGCCTCTCTGAAACGAATAAGTCTGTGCCTCTCGATCTCGGTCGTTCAGCCCAATCATTTGGTTTTGCGTCTTTATATTCCCTATTCCTATCTCCCTGCATGCGTGCTTGGACTTGCGTCGAGGCTGAGCTGCCCCTCCCATATGCAAGCCTGGGATTAGTGGTCGACACCTCCAGTCGTGATTCTTATATTTCCTCCCCCCCTTCCGCACGAATCCTCCCAGAATTCTGCCATTCTGGTATCTCCGAACATTCGTTTGCAGGTTTTTTGAGGTTGAGCTCCCAGCTTTTTGAATACATCACGCTTTGACTTCTGTTCTTTCCGATCAATGAGTCCCGTATCCTCCATGTCCTCCCGGTCTACCGATATGGACACCGCATATCATCCCGTGTATAATGAGAAATCCGAAGTACAGGCCTACATGCAGAAACGCAAGCGGAAGTGGCCTACCTCACTCCACATCCTGTCACACCTCATCGGCTTGTTTTGGATGGCTCCCATTCTTCTACTACTGGTATTCAACTTCAAGAAACATGTGATCGGGGCCAGTGTCTGGTGTCCGAAGGGGAGATGCAACGCCGAAGTCTTCGACTCTAACGCTATCGACCAGGCCAGCAAGCTAGACAGGGCTGATCACGACATCCTTGGGGCACTTCAATTTGTCGCCAAAGGCTTGGAAGTCTGGTTCATGGTGATAGCGACTGCTTTGGTATACGATGTGGCCCTGTTCATTGCAAAGAGGGGTGGAGGACTCCCGATCGGCTACCTCTTCACCTATCTTGAGTTTACTGATATAAGGAATCTCATTAACCCCCTGATGTGGACATCTGCTATCCCTCATGGTAACCTGATGCCACGTAAACCCTCGGGTATTTGGAAGCTCTATATGTTCGCGGTTCTCGCCGCATTCCTGACTATACTAACGAACTTAATGGGTCCGGCAGTTGCGGTCTTGGCTCTTCCTACGTTACAATGGGTCGACACAAACCACAGTCCCGATATGAGGTTCGAATCGTACTCCGCGGCTAAGCCTCCAACGGTTGCGGCATTTCCAACGTGTAATGACGCGCAGCAGCTTGCTCTACGTAATTACACTTGCACAGCCGATGAGTATGCCGCAAGTCTGGACAATCTCGCCACCCAACTGAACGCCACTATAGCCCAGTGGGAAACCATCAATGGCACCACCATCCTTGCTACCACGCAAGAGGCCGCCGTGGCCTTCACCGCTAATATGTCCAGAACCGGGGATCTCGTCTGGGTTCCCACCCGACAGGTTCTTCGCGAGCTTTCTGCTGATTTTGTCGACGTCACTGGACTGCAGGCGGATATATCTCAAGCTTCCCAGCAACGCTTGGGCTACAACAATTCACTGGAGACTGTACTTCAACGCGAAGGGCCCAGTCTGGGCTTCACGGGATCAATCAACGTCGGGAATCTCACTGTCAAGAATCTTGAAGTCAACAAGCAGGTCCGCTGTCTAACCAATTGGTCGTCAGATGACATCACTCACTACACAAAATGCTATCGCGCGGGACTTGGCTGGGGCGAATTGAACAACATGGGTAATTTCAGTTTGGGGGACTCGAATACAACGGGCGAGAACGACTCCACTGTCTTGTCATACTTTTCCGACAGAGCCATGTTCTTCAACGAGTCCACCGACTTCGGCTCTGGTATTCAGGCTTGCCTTGGATCGAATACCAACAATTGCGATTGGGAAGCCATTTTCAAGACCGAAGTGGATCCAGCGCTCAAAAATTCATCCCTCGACTTGCTAGTCACCGAATACACAAGTCCGTCCGCCCCGACCTCGGAGATGAACATCTTCTGTGATGCGGTCATATATAGTGGCTTTCCTATTTATTCAGTCGACACCTCACCGTCGGTCAATCCACAAGTCTTGACCAGCATGAACGGATTGCCGTTAGAGACCGACAAGAGCTTCAACACCACCAGCCTCCCGGTGAGCCCCGATTGGCTATTAGCAGCCTGGTCCGTCAGCAACAACGGCGCGGTATCGCGCGAGCGCCTCGTCGGCAAATCGATGGCTCAAAGCCTGCCCTCCATGTTCGACAACTACCCGGGTAGCGACAGCGGCGCCGCCCAATTCTATTTTTACTTTCTCCACATCTACACTATAACCCAAAGCCTGTCCATGATCAACTACGAGTTCACCAGCAACACGGCCTCGACGCCCAGCGACTCCCAGGGTCTCAGATCGGCTCAGCCACTGTTGAGCAAATGGTCGACCGTTCGCGTCTGGGCGTATGGCCTCACGGGTCGAACGGCGAAAATGGGCGTCGTGGTCACCGGCCTGGGATGCATCTGCGTATTGCTGCGTTTGATCTTGGCTCTTGCGCTTCGCATCCGGCATGAGCATTCGACTGTCGAGCTGTTCGTGGCGGCGCTGGAGCATCACCCAACGAACGAGTTCGAGAACCTGGACGATGAGAGCAAGATGGCGAGAGTGAGATATATCATGGAGGATGGGGATGGGAAGCCTAAGTTTGTGAGCGAGGGGGTTTATGGTGGCGGATTGGGCATCCCGTGAGTGACTGGGTGGAAACAAGTGAACAGTATTTTTGCATCTTATAATTCTTGGTACTGTTCTTAAGCAAGGCGCTTTGTGGAGGACCTTTTGCTGGATGCCTTTGTGGTGGTTTGTATTATAAACAAAGTAGGAATCTGTCCACGAATATTGGACGACTTCCACGCCTCTGGCTGCTCGGAGGAACAATTCTCCGGTCCGAAGCTCCAAGCCCTGATTATCTTAACTACTCGTATCAAGAAAGGACGCTTTTTGCATGAGGAGATCAAGAAGGAGTTCAATCAAGAGACATTCAATGAGTCAAGGATCGGCTCCACAGATGATCTCAATTTTTTCGACAAAGCGAAAGCAGGGGCATCAGGCCAAGGATACAAATTTATTATACGCCGTGTCTACAAGAAATGTTGCACACTCGAGGAATCGGACGAAGTTTGGCTCTTTGGGTTCAGCCGAGGAGCGTTCATCGTGCGAGCAGTAGCGGGATTATTGCATCACATTGGGGCTTTACAGTCTGATGAGCAAGACTTCAATAATGTGTATCCTTAGGCAACCAAACAGTATGTGAGCACTGACAATCGACCGGAGCATGGGCTTGGTCAGGTGAGTCAGAAGACCTCGCCGTTGGTGTGATAGGCTTTCCGCCCTTCCCTTCCTTTCGCACATTGAAGTCGCTGACTTTGATTAAAGCTCCATTTGTTTGGGTCCACTAAGAGGAGATCACCTCCTCGGATACAGTTCGTCGGAGTCTTTGATACAGTCGAGGCCGTCGATGATATGCACGCACATGATATCTCTTTCAATAGATTAACACAAAATTCTCGGCATGCGCTTGCCTTGAATGAAGATCGGAGACACATGAGACCAAAGTACGAGTTCCCCAGATTCGGAGAAACTAAGGTAGTGCTTTCGAGCAGGAGTTTCGTTCAAGCTTGGTTCGTTGGCGCCCATATGGACATGGGCGGATCTTCCGAAAAAGATGGGCTTGCACTTTATCCCTTGCAATGGATCTTAGGCGGAAGTCAGTCGAAAGGGTTGGTCCTTGAATTCGAGCAGCTCAGATCTCCTTGGTCTGGGATAGATAATCCGCTGCGAGTTGTATTTCCGGACGATGAAAACGATGGCAAAGATCAAGATGTGTGAACTTGTACGACAAAGAACGGGGTGTGTGTGCATATGCAGGATTTGCGTAATTTCCATCAGCTTCAGAAATACCGCGGCCGCTACGGTATAAAGATAAATGGTCGTGAACAGTTCTACTGGCCAAGAAAAGGTCGTGAGATTTTCAGTGCTAATGGAGAGCTTCGAGGCTATTGTGGATGGGGTACGTCTCGACTTGAAATCCCCTTTCAACGTTCCTACTGACCACGACGAAGCCCCCCAAAGAAACAATCATACATCCATCAGTATACCATTGTTTGGATGAATTTGTTGACTAGGCCTCGACTCTAAGCAAGATGCCCGATCGAGGAAATATCGAGAATTGGAGAGGAAAGATGTTGGGTACCCAGCATCATATTCTCAATCAGGGGTTCTGGAGCGACGGAGACCCTCTTGACAATGACGGACTTAAGGCTATTCGAATCCTCATCTGCGGTAACATTGGTGTCGGAAAGTCAACGTTGATCAACCACGTCTTTGGCGTCAACGTTAACAATCAAGTTGTAAGTTCTCTTCGAACCCAGGTTCACCTTATCCTCCATTTACGCGTTGTATAGACGAGGGCTACTGATCGAAAACGGGGGCAGCATGACGTACAAGAAGGGTTTCTTCATGAAACCGTCCAGATCTCATCATACATGACTCTGGAGGATTTGAAGCCGGTGATGAATCCCAGATGCGGGCTGTTGGTCAATTTGTTAGGGAAAGATCAATGATGCCCCGGATTGAAGATCGATCGCATGTGATCTGATGAGTGTCGCTAGGGCGGTAATCGATCCAGTCTAACGCACCACGTAGGTTTTGCCTCGAGAAGAGTAGTGCTCGAACACAACAGACGGCCAGTGAAGACCTCTTTAAGGCCGTATCAGAACACACCAACGAGGTTCCAGTAATGGTCGTTGCCACGAAAATGGACCACTTCCGTGGGATCATGCGTGAGCAGGCAAGGGATATACATGAACCAACTACGTATGAAGCAAGTCCACAAGAGCGAGTGGAACTGGACAAGAAATACGCAAAGTACGCGTCAGAAAGAATCGAAGAGCGCACGAACTTGATGGAGAACGAATTGAAAAGCCTTGACGGAGGACATTTGGATGGATACGTTGCTGTTGCAAGAGGTTTGTCTTGTCCGTTATCCTTTAAGCTTCGCAATTGACCGCAGTAGATATTTATAACTCGATCGAGCGCCTCAATCAGGTAACGCTAGAATATGTAAAAGACGAATATCTTCACCTCCTCTACATTGCTGCTCAGACGGCTAGTATTAATTTCAAGATTTATACTGCGGTTGGTGAAGTTATGAAAATCTACAGAAGAGTATTGGGTACTACGACAAATCAGGCCGGTGCTGCGCTGGCAATCTGCAAAGCCATAGTCCAGTGCTTTGGGCTACCCACAGTCAACTACCATCCAATTTTGGAGATCGTGACAAATACTGTCTGGGATGATGCCGGCCACAATATACTGCTTGTGTTTAGCGAAGCAGTCGCAATCGCTGGCCTGATTGCCACAATGGGGTTATACGGAGCGCCGGTTTTCTAGGCCGCTGGTGCCTTCAATTTTCCACTGATTGTACCAGCTACTACAAGACTGATGTTGATGTTAGCAAGCGACCTCATCCTCATCTTAGTAAGAGCCTTCAGATCCACGGCCACTACCTGCATTGAGCACCCAGAGCAGAAATACATTGCACGGGCTGCAGGTATGAGGAGCTTCGATCGTACTATGATCGACAAAGAAGTCGAAGAATCGAAAAATCTTATGCCAGGATCGAGGGATGAATTACGGGACAAAACCGCTAAGATCCAGGAAACGATTGCCGCCAGGTTGAAGCCTAGAGAGTACCGATGAAAGCAACGACGAGAGCATCCATTGACCTTGATTGGAACCGCGAAAGAGTCATTACGGCCTACTAATCACTGTACACGGACGAGTCCTACCGGTCAGCTCTGTATTATGCGCCAGTGCGCTGTGGCTCACTTTCACTCGGTAAAGATACTGTGCAACATAATTTACCAGCGACTAGTCGAGTTCAAGTCGATATTATCGACTCAAAACGAGATAATAGTATGTCGTTGGGCCTCCTAACCAGCTAAAGCTCATGATCAAGACGTTGAATTGTTGGAACAACGGAGATTTTGCACCGCTCACTCTCGCTACTTCAAGGAGTGAGGCACGCCAGGGCACAGGATAACAACTCATATTATCTGCAGGTGACTGAAACATGGCAGACACTATCCTGGCCCTCGTTGGCGAACATCTCCCTCTCGCCGAGATTATATAAGCTTTCCCGTTTTCTGTATAATTCCTTCTTCGGCTGGACACCACTCCAGGCTGACTGTCCTTTTGATCTCCCTACCAGAACCCCAATCAGCAGCTGTGAAGTAAAAATCCCTGAGATTCATCAGAGCGTAAGTGCACAGATGTCCTCTTATCAACAACCCACAGCTTACACCGAGCCCGAAGGTACGCATGTCTCTCCGCTCTTACTTTGACCCCGGCGACTTGCTGATCTCACTACCCTGGCGAGTTCATTCGATCTATTTTTTCCAACTCTTCCTACCCAGCCTAGTCTCTTCAGCATATCGAGATGATAACGGCACCGGTGGTGCCGTTGGACTTCAGCCTGTAGAAAGAGCTCACATATCTTGCATACTTCGGCCAAAGTCTCTAACATCAGTCGATCCCCTATGCAATGTCATTCTATCTATCCTCCTGTCAGTTGTCAGGGAAACTTTGATCATCACATTTTCCCAGACATATTTCCATCCAATTGATTAGCCCTTAGTGACACTTCATCATATCTTGACTGTACCCGAATATTCCCAATCTCATCACCCCGAAGAATCTCTGGCGTCAGAATCTATTATACATCAAATCCGACTCCAATGATTTTCCAGCGTCGGTATTTCCTGTCTTTCGAGATATTGACTGTGTCTAGCTACAAGCAGACATGCTCAAGATTCGTCGGCTGGGTTTTGAGGGACCCAAAAATGTACGTCAAAAGGGTTTGGGGGTTGACCAATCGAAGCTAATCTGGACTTTCCCTCATTCACGGCCACTTGCATTCTGGAGAATCATTTAATTCAAGCTTGCTTGACAAAGGCGATCCGCGCAGATAGAAAACCTATGTTGTTGTAGAAACAGGGATCGGAAAGCTAGAATGTTGTATTCGTGGATTGTAAGGACGCCGATCATGCTTCACAGTCCATCTGTTCTTCCATCTAACATATTCAATTCAAAGACTTATTTTCTTCTTCCATAACTAGTAAGAAGATTTTTTGGCGTGAGGCTCACGACAGTGGGACCAATTTACACAGGACTGGTCTCTGTAAGCGTTAATTTCTTTGATACGAACAAATCTGGCAGGGCATCGAATCACTGTTAACGAAAGCTAGAGCGAGTCTGCAGAAGATAAAAGTAGCAAGAAATAATATCCAGAGAAGTATAACGCAATCAATGCTGGATTTGATAGCATACAACAGTCAACAATAGTAGCAAATCCGACTTCCTATTCATGTGTGTCACCTCTCGATTCTATCTCTATCGAACTTGATAGTGATCCCGACTTTCAGCTGATAGAGATCAAATTACCTCGTAGTAGCCTAGCATTATTTCGCAGGGATATACTCACGGGATATTATCAGATATTCTGTAGAGATTAATTCAGTCTCCCAAGCTTGAACAACATCCTCTTTGCCATCTCTGCAACGCCTCTGGCGGCCACCACTTCCGAGCCAATACTCAAAGTCTCTGGCAACTCTTCCATCTGTTCACCTAAGACTGTCAGGAGAGTCTGCTGAAACATCTCACTCCCAACACAATCACCTATCAGCACTACCTTCGCCGGCCTGTCGTAGAACGGATTTAAAACCATGATTTGCTCAAGCCTCATCTTCACCTTCTCCCAATATCCTCGGCCATCCTCAACAGCATCTGCTGCATCTTCCCCTCCATATCCAAGTTCAAAGTCTATCAGGTATCGATAGTCGGGCTCCCACAACCCATATGCCGACTTCAGAACCGAAAGTGAGACTGTTAGCACATTGGGGGTAAAGAATACCGCCATCACCGCCGTACGAGGCATAGCATTCAGCTCCTCTTCGCACGCCTTGGGACGCGTGTAGTCTGCGCAAAGACCGAAACCATAGCCCGCATAAGCTGCACTCGTTTCGTACAAGATGTTATGGCCAGCCCACCCGATGGGGAAAGTCAGGTACTCCAATCCTATGTACTCGAAAGCGTCATGGAGATCTTCATCATAGAGAGCAACGAGATGCAAAGTCGTCACGCTTGCAGACGTTGTAGGTCCGACTCGCTCTCCGACGCTAACCCCGAGATCAGACAGCATCTTTGCCAGGAACCCGACGTCGGAGAAGGCTGGTAGGCCGATGGCTTTTCAGGCGCTGCGCAGGTACTGCCGAGCCATGTCATCCCAGGAGTCGCCGAGGTTGTCATATGGTGGTGCAGGATGCCTTGAAGGGTAGATAGAGAGGCGCTGAAGAACCTCTTTGTATCCGTCTTCTGCTTCGATTTTGGCAATCGTGGATACTGTGCCGTTGGAGAAGCTCACGGCGGCGGACCCGTATGATGCTGTCAAGTCAAAGCCGACGACAAAGTCCGTCTGCCCTGCCTCCGCAGGATTTGCGAAGGTCGGAGTCGCTTGCGGGCTTCTCGGCGCCGACAGTGCTCCGGGAGTTGTGCATGCTACAGCCAGTAACACCAAAAGGAAAGGATTCATAGCGAAGAAAATAATGGGTGGGATAATCTTATCTCTCCTCAAGGCTGCCCTGACAATTCGGGGACGTATACATGTTGAAGGAGTAGACAACTGTCTCACTGTTGGAGCATTGACGTACCGTTCTTTTTTTAAGTACTCTCAGCGCTTTCGCAACCTAATGCTTGTGAATCCTTCGTTATATTTTTAGATTCCATCTCTTTTATCCCAGGTCGATTATATCAGCTTTCGCAGTTCTGGAATTATCTGATTAAAAGTCTCAAATCTGGATCTAGATACTTTGCGTATTGTGAATTCACTTGGTTGATAATTTCTAATCAAGACCTGCAGTAAGAAAGCGCTAACAAGCGCTTGCCTCGGAACCCAAACCCCCTGGCGCTAAAATTTAGCTGCCAGAGGAAACCGAAATCCGCTAAAAATTAGCGAGAGGTTTTGATTGGCAGCAGGTCTGAGTACTGAGGCAAATAAGCGCTTCAGCCCCAAAATCCTACTCTAGGAGTGGGCTGCGCTGTTTCATCGACCGATTACCTGATGTTGTCTGACCACTTAAACCACTCTGGACTAGTTTCAGCATGCAAGAAGGATCCTTCCAACCCGAAGGAATTTTAGCGGCTGACACGTCTGAATGCTGAGACAAAGATACGAATGCGAGGGCGGCAAAGCCTCAGAGGGGAAATTTGCTTCCAACAGAGTGCTTAGAAGGCGCAGTCCGAGGGGAAGGAGTATTAGAGTAAGGACATCTTGCAGGATTGAGCCCGTACCTAATGTGAGCCCGTACATAATATGAGCACATTTTCCAGCTCTCTGGTCTTAATATTTCCTCGCTTGAACCCCCTTTGTCTTCACTTTTAAGTCCTCTTTCTCGGTATCTTCTCTCTCCTATACCCCCGATGCTATCTTCAGCCTGTCAGGGAGGATCTCAGCGATTGCTCGGGAAGAGGCTGCAAGCTATCATACTTGCTGCCTTTATCGTCCTCATCTGCGTAATGACAATCTATTCAAACAGACCCGGTCAAACCTTCGATAACTTGAGTGTCACCTCACCCAAGTCACGACACTCACCTCAGGCATCAGCACCAAGTCCGCAACAGTCTCCCTACGCATTTGTGACCTTTCTCGGTTCAAATGTGGAAAACGACAATGCCACTGCGACTGACGATGATGACCTATACTTCGTCGCTACTCGAGTGCTCGCATATCAACTACTCCACGCCCCAGAGACAGCTACCAATTCCTCTATACCATTCTTTGTCCTCTGTCCACAAGATGTTTCCGAGTCGAAAGTGCACAGGCTAAGGGAAGACGGGGCAATCGTCAAAATCGTCGCCAACATACATGAGGATTGGGCCAAGCCATCGAACAGGAGATGGAGGGATGTCATGACGAAGCTACATCTTTTCGAGATGACAGAATTCGAGAAAGTTCTTTTGTTAGATGCCGACATGTACATCTCGAAGCGATTGGATGACGTCTTCACCGACAACACCACACAGCCTCTACTCGTAAATCAAGAATTAGTCGTCGACGACGAAGGACCGCTGCCGAAATCTTACGTGTTCTCTGCACAAACAATGGCATTGGATCGCACACTTCCCTACCCAAACACGCCCGGCGACACTATGTCAGCGGGCTTCATGGTGTTACAACCTAGCGTCGAACTATTCAACCACTACATGAGTATTCTTAAGATTGAAAATCGCTTTGAACCTAGTGCCCCCGAGCAGAACCTCCTGAATTACGCTCATCGTCGCGATGGACCGATGCCGTGGACCGAAATAACCTATACGTGGACTACGACTTCGCCTTCGATGGCACACTACAAGGCGGGCGCGGCAAGTCTACATGAGAAGTTCTGGCTCTTGAGTACTCCGATGGAAAACGAGATGCGGAATTTGTGGTTTACGGCTAGAGACGACATGTATGCGTACCATAAGCCTTCGGACCACCATCAGCTTTCGGACTCGATGGCCTGATGTACGGCTATTATGCCTGCGTTCCTTTTTGACGTAGAAGACCCAGAGTGTCCTAGCTTGGTGGAACCCAGCCATATAATCAGGGGACACTTTCTTGTGTTCGGATACCCCTTAGCCACTCGGAGGAAAACAGAGACTGACTCCTTGACTTTCCGTTCGAGAATTTAGGAAGTCAGCTACCCACGTGTGCAGAAGTCATTCATCCTGGCCTTGTACGGACGGACTACTCGACTGGAAACATGTATGCAGAAGACCAAGTCCAGTGGATACAGAACGTCCTAAAACAATTGCACGAGCGGCTGCAACGCTATCTTCAAAGGTCGCCAAGTACAAGGCAGCTGAAAGGCCCTCATTTGTTTGAGCCAATTGGGCTTGCTTCTTATGAAGGCAGGACGTCACGAGGCACGAGCGTAATCAAACAGCCCACTGGCTTTTCCTACCTTTCAACAAGAGGGGGTAATTGGAGGTGTGCGACGGAGTTCCACAATGAGACAAGAATGCTGGTGTGAGGGCGAGAAGCAGCGTTCTGAAAAGAACTGGTCTCGAGCTTCAAGGTCGATCCAGACACGATCTAAGGTAACGAAATTGCCAATCTCTCTATCTCTGCATATGTCGGACGGTCAGGTGCACGGGAGCTGTGCGCCTTCGCCTTTTACGTTACAGCCACTGTTTAGCACTCGGTCCATTTTCCTCTCATGTGCGGGCATGTAAGCTGCCTCCTTTCACCCACCTTCTTGCGGCATAATCCTATAGACTTCTTCGACCAGAAGTTCGTCGATCAGTTGGAGAAGCCTCGGTGCTGTTTGTTGTGTTTGGGAGCATAATCACTTTGGATTCGCCGCGGTATCTGAGTAGTTGGGAGAGTTGCAAAGACAAACAATAAGAACGTTCAGGGTTGCTAAGAGTCTGTCAGCTTTAGGAGGTCGGCTTTTCGGAAAAGCCAAATACAGCATATGTATATTGAGAAAAGGGTCAAATGTATTACTGTTAGAGCTCGAATAGATTTTGCTTTCTACTAAAGTTCAGAAGTAAGATCGGAACACTAAATTCTTTTGCGCTGAGCTTTTTCATGAAGCATTTCTATCAGTCACGTGATCTCGTTCGATCACTTCCATTGAGCCACTCAAACATATCTCGGCCTTCTGAAGCTTCGCCGCATCGCCTTTTGGCCATACCGTTTGATCAGTGAGAGCGAGATGCCAGTTTCGTGCTCCAGGAGCTTAGTCGGGGTATAGCCTTGGCAAAGGTCTTCGGTCTGCCGGTGTCACGTGTCACTAGCCTGGGGCTTGGTATCGGAGGGCCGGCGGACTGAGCTGACCGCGGCTGACTCGGGGAAATCACTGGTATCCGAGGGACGACTGACCAGGATAACCACGGCTGACTCGAGAATATTATCGATATTTGTTATCTCTCTTACCAAAATTTTCAAATATTTTATAGATATCTCGAGACGACTAATTTGCATCTAATTTACATAGATATTTTACATAAAGCTTGTTTTATACTTAGTAAACAACATTTGATAATAGAGATCTAAAGTTAATTTTAAAGTTATTACAATTTGTATATAAATTTTGTCTTTTCTTTTATATCTTTAATTTTTATCTTCTTTTATTTATATTATTTTATTTATATTTAAAATTTTAATTAGCTTACAAATTAAGTCGATTCTTTGCTACAATAATTATTGATTATATATAGATTAACTTAAACAATAATATTGCGAATTTTTAAGCTTAACAAGTTGCTTTTGCTTTTCTACAAATTTATTGCTCTTAAAATATTACAAAAATCTACTTATACGTCGAAAAGAAATAACAAACTTAATATTTAATTTATAGCTTTAACAACAATAATTTTGTATATAAAACAAAACTAATTCGATTTCTAGCAAAGAAAACTGTTAATTAATTGCTTAAAAACAATTTTAAGAAATACAAACAAAAAAAGAATTTGCTCTTAATAAAGATACAAAAAGAAGATCTCTTTTTGTTAAATAATATTAATAAGAATATATTATTATTAATATTAAAGTATTAAAGTATTCGAAATTATAAAATAAAACTAATAAATCTTTATTATTATTAAGTTGTTAAAGTTTTTAATTATTATTTTAATTTTAACAACGCAATACTTTAGAGTCTAATAAAAGCTTAATAAATTATTTAGTATTAAAAGACTAAAAATTATTATAAGAATTTCAACAAAAAGACTATTGTTAATAACTATAATTTAAAGAAATTAAGACAAATATTCGATTTCTTTTAATAATATTTTACAAATATTAAGTATATTATTTTCGATTACTTTTTGCGAAACAATTTGAACTTTCTTTTAAATATATTTTTTTTTTACAAAAAAAGTTATATCGACGTGCGAAACTTTCTAATTGGAATTATTATATTTCGACAATAAGAGTTTAACGTTAATTTTATATTTTTTCTATATTATAAGTAATAGCAAGATTAATTAAAACAATCGAATTAAATATTAAAAATTATTAAAATATTAAAATATATAGCTTTGTTATTTTAGTACAATAATTAATTACTTTGTATAGCAATAGAATTTTTTTAATAAGAATTTTTTTTTGTTTAAGATTAACAAGAATTGATACAATATTTAAATATTAATTAATAAGTAAATACTATTTATCGATTAATTTAAAGTTTCGAAATAAATATATTTAAAACTTTTAAATATTGTTTTCTATTTTCTAAAGGAAAATTTTCTTATTCTTTTTTATATTATCGCAATTATATACTTATATTGTTTTATTTTTTTATTTTTTATAGTTTCGATATATATTTACTATTTTACAAAAACGTATATTGCTATTTTAAAATTTTGTTGTTGTAAATTTGATTATTAAAATAATTGTTTTATAAGTAATAATTGTTTAAATTGTAAAAATATTTCAAAAATAATCTTTTTCAAAAACTATATATTCGAAAGCGCAATTTCAAAACAATTATATTATATTTATAATATTGTTTTAATTGTAATTATTATTTTAGACAACAATTGTAATAGAGTTATTGTAATATTATAGCGCCACTAACGCGCTAGCGCATTAGGGTATAACAAGGCACGTAATCTCGAATATCTATAAAAGTCTTAAATAATATAACACTTCTTTCTAGTTAAATAGCGAGAAATAGACTCGCACGTTATAACAAGTATTAGATAGAAAGAAAGCTCGTCTCTCGTTGTTCTTTAACGATTAGTTTTACTACTATCTATTTTATATAATCGAGACATAGTAATACAAACTTATTATATCTCACGTCTTTTATATCTTAATGTGTCAATAAAAAGCAAACGTATTCGCACTTTATAATTCTAATTGTTCTATCTTTCGAAAAAAAAGATTTGAAGCGTAATAGTATTATATTAAATTATAGTAGCTTAAGTTACAATAACTATTTAATTATTAAATTAGAGTTTAAAAACTTTAATGTCTCTATAGTCTCTTAAAGCAACAATTGTTTACAAAATGTCAACAAAAATAATTGTTAGAGACTAGACTCGAAACCTCTATCAAAGAGGTATCTAGATTAGTAACTAGATAAAACTCAAATCTATACTAGATTTAATATATAAGACAAAAGACAAAAAAGAAAAGAGAGAAATAAAACAACACTAACTATATAAGATTGCAAGCTTTATATCTAGCAAAAATTAATTCAAATTTAATTTAGTTTGACTCAAATTTAATCAAGATTAAGCTTAAAAAATTAAGCGAAATTAAGACGAAGAATTGTTTAATCAACAAACATAGTTAACGAACTACTAATCTAATATTATAATAATAGCTTTTCTCTACAAGGCAAAGCTCTTGCAAAACAATCAAAACAATATAACAAACTATCGAAGAATTAAAGAATTAAGAGTCAAAAAAGTTTTAAGAAGCAAAATAAAACAAGACAAGATAACTAGATTTATTAAATTAAATAAAGACGAAACAAAACAAAAGTAAAACAAGATATTCAAATTTATTAAATTAAGTTAAAACAAGAAACAATAAAAACAAAACAAAATATCTAGATTTAATAAATTAGATAAGATAAAAAAAAAGATCTCTATTATTTAGACAAGATCTAAGCAAGATTAAGCGAAATTAAATTAATTAAGTCAAGATTGAACGCGTTTGAAGTAACGAGACACTATTAAAATAAGACAAGAAGATCTTTGTTATCTAAACAAGATTTAAGCGAGACTTAATATCTAAATTTATTAAATTAAATAAAATAAAACAAGAAGATCTTTGTTATCTAGATAAGATTTGAGCAAAATTAAATTATCTTAGTTAAGATTAAGCGCGTTTAAAGTAACAAAACATTATTAAAACAAAAGAAGAAAATCTTTGTTATTTAGACAAGATTTGAGCAAAATTTAAATAAAATTTGAACAAGATTTAATTATTTTAGTCAAGATTAAGCGCGTTTAAAGTAACGAAACACTATCGAAACAAAATAAGAAAATCTTTGTTATTTAAACAAAATCTAAGAGACATTTGAGCAAGATTAAAGATATTATTTATTTTTTTAACATTAATAATTAAAAATAATACAAAATATTATATATAATTTCTTAACAATAAGATTGACTAAATAATACTTATTAAGAGTTTGTTAACAATTGTTCAAAAGATTGAAAAATCTCTAAATAAAAAAATAATCTTTTTAGTTAATATAGTACTTAAGCAAAATAAAGTTAAAACGTCTATTACATTTAAAGTTTAAAATACTATTAATATATTAAGATTTTTTGTTATTTTTAACGACAATAGATTTACGAGATTTCTAACGTTATTTAGAAAAAGAATCGATAACAATGTAACTAACAAAAATAGTATAAAAAACGAAATAAACTTTTATAGACGTAAGAAGCTCGAACTTAACAACTAAAGAATTTCTTTTAAAGATGTGCTTTATTTTAAAGAAATTAATATAATAATTATTTAATTTAATTGCAAAACAAACGATATTAAGATTTTTAACATTAAGTTAAACTTTATTATTTGCGAAATATCTAAAACAAAAACAACGAAAACAATTAACATTAAATTTATAAATAACTTAAATAACAAATATTTTATTGCGTAAATACTAAATAAGTTTTTTTATTTTTTAAGTAAAACTTTCGATATTAATTAATTAAATTCGAGTCTAAATTGTAAAATCGAAAGACAAAAATTTTAAAAACTTAGAATTTAAATATAAGTTTTAACTCGAATTAATCAAAAAAAGCGAAACAAGAATTGTAAATAAAGAGACGTTATTAACAATAAATTTGATGTTTAAAAATTATTTAACTTAATTATCTTATATATAGTTGACGTAAATGCGAAGATAATGTTTTATAATAATATTAATTTGTTTAATTTAGTTGTTAATCTTAAGATAATACGCAATAAATAACTTAACGTTAATTTTTAGCATTTAATAAAGATATTTCTAAATATTAAAAATAAATTGTGTATCTCAATTAGATACAAAGAACTTAAATAACTCGTAGTTTTTTCAAATATAAATGTAGAAATAATTGACAACTTCTTTTACTTTTATAGAAGTAATAAAGATTAAATATCTTATCTTAATAAAACAATTAACAAGAACAAGAACATATTTATACGTAATATCTATAAAAATATTAAACAATAAAGAATCTACGTAGTTTATAAAAACATTACGTTAATAACATTTAAAAACAAGAAAAGAACGCAACTATTTTTGCGTCTTTTGTTTAAAAGATTTGAAACAAGTACATGTATAATAGTTTTGTACAAAGCGTTAAATATACTTATAGATATTAGATTACTAATAAGTTCGACTAATTAATTTGTAGCATTTTGTTCTTTTTAAATAATTATTAGCGATACTATTGTAAATAAGTTAGATTACGCGAAAACAAAAACAATTTAAATTAGAAATATACTTTTTTTCTTAAAAGTACAAGAAGTTAAAGCGTTTTTTATATTTAGCTAGAGAGATTTTATTATAATAATGTAATTTATTGCAAAGCGTTTTAAATACTTAAAATATAAATTAATTATTAATTTCGACTTAATTTTATAAAGTTTAAATAGAAGTATCTTTTAAATTTTTGTTAAAATTTAGAGTTTCTTGATTTAACTAAAGTTCGACGTTATTAACGTTAAGTTCTTTTACGTCTAACTTTATTAAAATTAACGTAACAAAAAAAGTTAAAAAGATTAAAAAGAAATATAATTAAATAAAATCTAAAATAATAGTTTAACATTAAAGATCTTTAACAATTTTAAAATTTAAAATATAAATTTTTAGAATTGTTTAATGTTGATGCAAATATTAAGAGTCAAAAGTATTTTTCTTCTTGAAAAGATCTTTTAAGCAACATATAAAAACGTTTAGTTTTTCGTTAATTTTATTAAAATAATACGTAATTCAATAATTAAATTAAGACAAAAACTTGTTTTATCGAACTTAACAACAACTTAATTGCTTAATTAATATAAAATACTTTAAATTCTTATAATTTGTAATTATTTTAATTAGATAAATTAAATTTTTAAGTTCGAAACGTTATTCTTCAAATGCGCGAACAATAGTTATAAGTTTCTTATTATAGATCTTATAATTACATTTAATTAAATTATATTTCTTAAAAAAGTAAGCAACTAAATAAAGAATTCTCTTTTTATTATACTAAAAAAGAATGTCTTTAAATATATAATTCGAAGCATTAATTTTTATTACAATTTTGTAATTTAGATTGTAGTAACAAAACACTACATTAAAGATAAAGATTTTTTTCAAAATAATAAATACTAATTGACATTCTTTAAACTAAACAAAGAATTAATTCTTTTTAGTTAGATAAATTAACAAAACAATTATTTTACTATAATTGTAGATAAATCTTTTATAGAAATTCGCAAATTCTAAAAAGCTTTAAATATTTTTAACGTTAATTAAAGTAAATTAATTAATTATAATATCTATTTTGATTAAGTTTATCTTAATTTTTTCAATAATAATTATTAATTCTAAATACAAGATTTAAATAACGTAAAACTTGCATTTAATTATGTTTATTTATAAGTTTGTTTTGCGCAATTTTTAAAAAATAAGTTTGATATAAATTTTATACTTTAATTTATTATTATTATAGATAAAAATGTTATTTAGATAAGCGATACAAAACTTATTTAAAAACTTTTGAAAAATATCGTTAATATATTTCCAAAACAAGATAGATTTATTATATAAATTAAAAAATATAACAAAATATTTAAAGAGTTTAAAACAAATACAAAAGACAATAAAAGCTTTTTTTTTTTTTAAAATACGTAGTTGATTAAACGCTAAAATAATATTTAGTTTAATAAAAATCTTAACTTAATTAAAACAATTTAACGTCTTAAAAATTAAAAGCAAAAAATATTTGTTTTTAATTATAATAACGTTTAAATCTTTGTAATTTACGCAAAATCTAAGTTTATCTTTAGATTTTTTAACAAAAAAAATAGAAATTATTGTTTAGAAGCAACTTGTTTAATAATTTTTTTTGCTAAAATTTTTATTTAAATAACAATAAAGTTTTAGAGTTTTATTACAACTTATATTGTATAAAACGAAAACTAAAGACTAAATATTTTTTTTAAAATAAATAGCGTAATTGTAAAAACAATAAGAGAACAAAATATTTGTCTCTTTCTTAAAGAAAATATTAAAAAATTCGAAATATTTAAAAGACAAAATTGTAATTAAATTAATATTTTTGTTTTATTAATAATGTTTTAGATTTTTCTAAGTAGTAAAAATTACTAAATAAAGTTCTTTTTTTATTTAATAAAGTGCTAAACGATAATTTTAATTATAAGTGTTAATCTTAATGTTTTTATAAAATAGCAAGAGTTTTAAAAGATTTAATAAACTAAAGATTTAAACAAAATCTAATTTAAATTTGAGCAAAATCTTAATTAAATTTAGAAAAATATCTATTTTTTGTAAAGTAATACTAAATATTTTAACATTTTTTGCGCAAATAACGCAATTAAATTTACGAGCTCTTAACTTAATTACATTAAGTTATATAAAAGATTGTTCAATTTGTTTCGCATATTGTTCAATAAAAATTTTAAAAAACAAAAGACTTCGATACTAAATTTTCGAAAAATATCTTTTTTAAATAATTTAAAAAATACAACTAGAAACTTCTTACTTTAAATTAGACAAAACAAAACAAAACTTAAAATCAAAATATTTAAATTTTTTTTTATAAACAAGATTAAATTGCTTTTAAAAAGCAAAACTAGATTGCTTTTTACAAACAAATTGCTTCTTATAAACGAAATTAAGTTACTTTTAAAAAGCAAAACTAGATTGCTTTTTGCAAGCGAATTGCTTCTTATAAATAACTAAATTATTAAATATCTTTTAACAAAATAAACTTAAACTAGATAAAAAGATTTAATTATTAAAAGAAATTATAAAAAAATTTTGATTTTAAAGCTTCTATACGTGTTAAGACTTCTTAGAAAATAAAAATTTCTTTTCTTCTTAAATAATATTATAGATTTTAACGAACAATTAACAATAATGTTTAAAACAAAAAAAAAACATAATAAAAGTATTATAATTAAAGTTTGCGTCGATAAAGTAACAACAAAATTACAATAAACTTATAACAATAAAATACTAATTAAGTTTAATAACATAAAAAAATAGTTTCTCGATATAATTGTTAAAAGTTATAATAATTTTGACGATATAAATAATGTTGTTCGTTAAAATTGTTTAATTATTAAAATCTTAAAGTCTACAAAAGTAAATTAATTAATAAAGAGAAAAATTATATTATTGTGCGAAAAATTTATTAATAAAGATATAAATTAAGATTTTATTATTAATTAAAATTATACCAAGAATTTAAGATTAATTTAATGTAAAACAAAAAAAACTATTATATAATTATCTTTAAATATAGAATTAGACTTAAAAAGTTTCAAAGTTGTTTTAATTAAAAAAAATTTATAAAATTAAAAAGAAAATAAAAACAAAGAAGCTAAAAGACCAAAAAATATATATATTGATTTTCGAATATAATTTTGCTTAGAAACTAGACTTTTTTTACTAATAACAAAATATCTTTGTTAATATTAAAAATATTATTTAGATCGACAAAGTAAAGAAAGAAAGATTTTTTATTAAAATAATTTTTTGCGATTTTGCTTAAATATTGCAACTTATAATAGTAATATAACTTTTACTTATTGCAAATTTCTTTAATTTTTAAAATAACTAAGAATTTGTCTTAAACAATAGCAATAACAAAATTTAAATTTATTAATTTGTTAAATATTACAAAGATTGTCGATACAAATAAAATAACAAAAACGAAAATAATAATGCAAGATTTTAACAAGTTGTTAATAAAAATGAAGTTAAATTTTTGTTTAATTAAAGCAACAACAATTGTTGTAATATAAAATTAATAATATTTAAATTGTTAAAACTTCTTATTAATTTTAATAAAAACTTGAACTTATTGTTAAAAGATAAATAGTTATTTGTTATTAAAAGTTCGTTAAGATATAACAACAACTTAAATAAAAAAATTGACGTTGCGCTTTATATAATTAATCAATAAAGTGTTCTTTATTTAAAAACGTTCTTTTTTTTAATAGAAAAAATTGTAATACTTAACAAAGCTAATAAAATTTTGCTTTAAAATTTCGCAAAAATACAAACATATATTTTTCGATTCAAAGAGATTGTTACAATAATAACGCAAATTTCGACATTATTTGTCGAAAAAAACAATAATACAAAGATTATTAATTTAATATTAATTTATAAAATTATAAATTTTTTTATTTATAATAAATCGTAATTTCGCATAGACGATTTTAACTTAATTAATAAAATATTAATTATAATTTATATTTATATATTGTATAAAATTTTGCTCTTATATATTTAATTAATTTTTGTCTTTTTTATATTATAATATATTAAAAAGTTTCTTAAATTTAAAGACGACAAAAGCAATAATATTTGTAAAGAGCAATAAAAGTTGTATATTAAAAATAAATTAATTATTTATAGTTTAAGCGACAATTTGTGCAATTATAATTATAGATATTAAATTTAATTTTGCAAAAAAAAAGCTTAAAGCAAACAAAATAAAAGTAATATTAATATTAAATTGTACTTAATTTTAAAGCTCTCAAAATTAGCGTAAAGTTTTGACTAAATTTTAAGTAACTTGTCGAACAAACTTCTCGATAATAAGTTCGATCTTTAGTAAAAGTTTTAAATGCTTTATTAAGTTAATAATTAAACAAATATTAATATATTTAAAAAGATTAAATTTTAACGTATAAAAGCGTTGCAAAAAGTATTAATCTTTCGTAATATTAAGAACTAAATTCGAAATCTTTATCAAAAAAATATTTGAATTAATAACTAAATAAAACTTAAATTTATACTAGATTTAATGTATAAAACAAAAGAGAAAAAAGAGAAGAGAAAAACGAAACAACGTTAACTATATAAGATTGCAAGCTTTATATCTAGCAAGAATTAATTTAAATTTAATCTAGTTTAATTCAAATTTAATCAAGATCAAGCTCAAAAAATTAAGCGAAATTGGAACAAAGAGTTGTTTAATCGACGAACGTAGCTAGCGAACTACTAATCTAACACTATAACAATAATTCTCGCTAGCGTAACAATAATAAAGAAGATAGCTTAGCTACAATTAGAGCTTTTACTTTACATCAACAAATAAAAATCTTAATAATAGAAATTCGAAACTTGCAAAATGCTTAATAGACTCAAATTATAATAATTGAACAAACAAATTCTTAAGTTTTATAACTTGTTATTGTATTATTATTAATAATATTTAAGTCTTTAAAGTTTAAAAAGTTAAAATTGTACAAAAGTTAAAATATAGATAAGTATATTATTTAATTTCAACAGATTAATATTAATATAATGCAATTTTTAACATACTTTATTACAAATAAGAACAAAATTCTTTATTATATATTATTTTTGAAAAATAATGTTGCTACGCAATAATATTTAAGAATAAGCAATAACGCTAAATTAAAAAGCGAAATCTTTGAAGAATTTAAAGAGTTTTTATTGAATTTAATAATTAATTTTGCTAATTGTTGTTTTCTCGTTTACGAAAAATAGAAAGTCGTTAGACAAAAATTAGATTAAAAGATAACTATCTTTAAAAAATATTTAAATAAATTAAAGACTTATCTAGTATTGCTTTTAAAGAAGTATAAAATCTATATATTTTTAGCTAAGTTTAAGCTAAACTTAAAAGTAAAAATTTTAAATATTAATAATATGTTAGATATTTGCGATAAGCTTTTAGCTATAATTATTATATAAAAACAAATATTAAATTGTATTCGCAAAGCAAACGCAAACAACTTTAAAAATTAACAAATAATTAAAAGTTTTAATGTCTCTTTAGACAAATTTTATTAAAATTGACGCTTAAACAATGTTGATAAGTTTATTAAAAGCAAGAAATTTTATATTTTTAAAAATTTGTTGACGTTGTATAAACGAATTTACGAAATTAGTAACGCAAATTATTTAAAAAATATTAAATATTTTAAATACTATAAAAAGAAATATTACAAAACAAAATATCCTAATAAGTACAAATAAAACAAGTTTATTGTTGCTACTATTATTACGATAAATGCAAAAAAAGATTAAGCTTTGTCGACGTCTTGCAAACAAAACAAAAAAGACAAATAAAAACAATAGATTTAATTTTAGTAAAAGATTAAACTTAACTTTTTAATAATAAACGTTAAGTTATAAATCTAGTTAACTTAAAAACTAAGATAAATCTTATTAATTATATCTATATAGTGCAATAAGAATTGCAATTTACATTTGCTATCTTATTAATATTAGATTTTTTTGATAACGATAATTGTTTTTGTTATAACGTTTATAAGTTGACTTATTACTTAATTAACTTATAAAATTAATATTAAAAATGCATTATTTTGTTCTACTTAATAGAATATATAACCTTTAATCTTATATTAAATATATTAATATTATTTAAACAAAATATATTGATTAATTCAAAGACGCAAAGCTAGCAATTTAAGATCTTAAATAAAAAATTAAAGATAATCGACTTTAAATAATTTGTTTTAGATCTTGTTAAATATAGTATAGTTTATGCAATTGTTTGCGTTAATATTACGAAGACGTTAAATAAAAAACTAGCAAAATTTAAGATTCTTAAGAAATTAAAAAATCTAAAAGATATTTATAATAATAAATTAGCTAAAATTCTATTAAAATTAAGAAAAAAAAATTACGCTATTAAGTTTTAGAACAATAAAGAGTTATTGTTTATGTCTTTTTATAATTTTTCACAAAACAAGTTAATAATACTTTAACGATATTTTGATAATGCGTTAGCTAAAGATTAAATTAAGTATTTAGTTTTATTTGCAAGTGTTTCTATGTTATTTATATTAAAGTTTAACGATAAATTACGTTTATACGTTAATTATAAAAATTTAAATATAATTATTATTAAAAATCGTTATTTATTGCTTTTAATTACAAAAACGCTAGATTATTTATGCGAAGCAAAGCGCTTTATTGTCTTAAATTTAAAGAATATCTATTATTGCATTTGCATTAAATGCAACAATAAATAAAAGATAACATTTTGTACGTACTATAAGTATTTCAAGTACTAGATTATGTTATTTAAACTAGCAAACGCATTCGCAATCTTTTAAATTTATATTAATAAAACGTTGCGAAAGCTAATCGATATAACTTGCGTAATTTATATAAATAATATATTTATATATAGCAATAATTTAATAAAGCATTAATGTTATGTTAAATAGATGCTAGAACGTCTTCGCAAGTATTTGCTATATATTAATTTAAAAAAATATAAATTTAATACTATAAAAATTGAATTTTTGAACTTTATTATATTTCTAAAAGATATACAAATAAATTTGAAAAAAATTAAAACAATTAAGAAGTAATTTAAATTAAAAACTTATTGCAAACTTTAAATATTTTTAAGCTTTATAAACTTTTATAGATACTTTATATATTATTATTCGAAAAAAGTTATCTCTCTTATTAACTTGTTAAAAGAAAGTAAGAATAACAAAAAATATAATTTTTTTGTTTAATTAAATAAAGCAAAGCAAACGTTTTGTTAATTTAGCAATATCTTTATGTTAACTTTACTATTTTATTATTACAATTTAAGCAAGAAAATTAAAGTAAAGATTAATGCGTCTAATTTTACAATTGCGAATATCTTAAGTTAACAAAATAACGATAAAAATTAATGTTTAATAATATTTTAATTGCAAAAAATAATTTTAACGAAACAAAATTATAAAATATATAATTGAAAATTGCTAATTATTGTAATTGCTTTTAAGCAATAAAGATACTACTTAAAAAGCAATGCTTATTTTATTAAAATATAATTAAATTATAATAATCTTAGAGAATTTATAAATTAAAAGAAGCTAAACTTAAAACAAACTTATTAAGCGCTTAAATTAATTATTTATAACTTTAAAAAATTTTATTGTTTAAATAAGAAAAATTTAATAAAAAAATTGTCGAAATATCTTAATTATAAAGAGATTTTATTGTTAAATACAAAATTGTTATTAATGTTGCAAAATAAATTAATATTATTGTTTAACAAAGATTTGTTAACGCAAAGCAAACAAAAGATATTAAATAATTTAGTTTTTATAATTTAAAATAAGCTAATGTTGTTATTTAATAAAAAGTTGTTAACGCAAAGCAAACGAAAGATATTAAATAATTTAATTTTTATATTATAATTAACAAGAGTATTTATTAGTAACGCGAAGATTTTGCGATTATAAAGTAGAAAGAAAGTTTTTAAAGAATTAGCATTTTTATTTTAATTAATTAATGTACAAGTTATTATTTTAAGAAAAGTAATTAAAGGTATATTAAAGAAATTATATAAAAAATCTTAAAAATTAATAAGATTCTTAATAAAGAATCTTTAAGCTAAAGATATTGTAACGAGATAGAGATAAAATTCTAGTTAGTAGACAACTATAACAACAAAGACTTATCGCAATATATACATAAATCGCACTATATAGTCTAATAATATATTAAGTAGCTAAGATTCTAAAATCTAAATAGAAGAAATCGCATATATATTGCAAATAGATTGCTAATATTAATAACAAACATTCTTAAGTTTATAGCTTAATATTACTTGATTACTTAACTATATACAATTTTCTTTCTTTTAGTAATCGTTTCTTAATTATTAAATTAAGAAATTTGTGTTTTTGTTTATACAAAAGTTGTAATAAAAAAATAAAAAAATTGCTTTTATTTTTTCAAAATTGTTAGATTAGATCTTTTGTTTTTCTTGTTACTTAAATCGATTGCATAAAGAACATAATAAATTAATTCGCATAAAATTTCTTCTAGAATCGAAAAAATTATTTAATCGAAATTAAGTATTTAATAAAGTTAATTATTGTAAGTCTTGTTTACTTTCTAAAAACAATAACAATAGTAATAAGTTTTTTTAATATAAATTTAGAAAATTAGTTCAAGAAAAAAGTAATAATAATAAAATAAATTGTTGTTGTTATACTTAAGTTAAACTTTTTAAAACAAAAAATAAACATATAATTCTAGAAGTTATTTCTAGTCTTAAAATATTTAATTTAGATTGCTAACTTAGTTTTAATTTATAACATTTTTTCTTAATTTTAAATCGAAATAATAAAATTTTCTCTTTTTTATTAGAACAAATAATCGAAGACTTAAATTTTGTTTTTTTTATAGTTAGTCGAATAAGAATTTAAATTGTTTTAAATGTTAAATTAATAAACATTAAGTATTTTAAAGTCTCTAGACATTATAAATTGTATTTACGAATAAAATTTAAATATTTTATTCTTTATTTTTTGAATCTCTTTTTATATTAATTTTACGTAACGTATTGTACGTTCTTAAGTTTGCTTTATTAGACAATTAAATTTCTTTGTATCTTTAAATAATATTCTTAACTTTTTTATTACTTTTGTCGAATTCTAGAGCGCACATTTTATAATAATATTTTTAATATTAAATATAAAAAAAAAGTTAATAGTAACTTTAAAACAATAAGATATATTAGTTAAAAATAAATTTAACAAAGTTAAGTTTTAATAAGTTGTAACAATATTGTTTCTTATATTTATTTAAAAATTCTTTAAAGTTTCTTTATTTTCTAATAGAGTTACGTAAACAAGAAATATTTTAATTTTTGTATTAATTTCGATTTCTAGTTTGCAATAAAAAATTTAAAATTGCGCAATTTATATATCTTTGAATTAACAAAATATATTTGTTTAATACAATTTTTATTTTAGTAAATTCTTCTTTGTTAATTTAGTTTTTAGTATTTTTTTATTTTGTTATTTTTTTTTTATTGTTTTTTACAATTATATGTCGATCTAGTTATAAAAACTATTTAGCAAATATTTCTCGCAAAATAGATTATTTTATACAACAAAAAAAACAATCAATTGCAATTGTTAAAACTCTTAATAAACATTTTAGTTTATATTAAGATTAAAATAACGTTTCGATATTTAATTCTTATATTTTTTAAAGATTAAGAAATAAGATATTGTTAACAATTTATGTTTGTAATTGTTTTGTAGAAGCATATATATTATATAAGAATCTAAATTTATTTGCATTATTATTTGCAATATAGAGAACAAACAATTAAAAAGTTATTCTTTTTATTAATTGTTGTTTTTTTGTTAATAATATAATATTATTTGCAATTTGTTTTGAAGTTACAATTATATTTAGTACTTCGAATTAACAATCAAATAAGCAAATCAATTTTAATAAACAATTATTTTATATTAATTTTATTTCGCTAGATTAATACTATCTATTACTTAAAGTTAAATATCAATTTATTAAAAATTATTCAATAAAAAAATTAATTGTTTCTTCTTATAAATATATTATCTTAAGAAATCTTTAGAAACAAGCAAACAAACGTTAAGTTTAAAGTTTAACTTATTTTGTCTTACAAATACTAAGAAATTGTTTTGTTTCTTATAATATTAAATTACTTGTCTCTTAATTTAATTATTAGAAAGTCGATTTATTTTTAATAGAAATTCTAGCTTTTTTTAATAAGCTATATAGATAATCGATTTTAATATAATTGTAATTAGATCTTTTTTTTGTTTTTTTGTCAATATAACTAGTTTAATTAGTTGAAAGACTTTAATTAATATTGTTAAATAATAGTTAATTCGATATTACAAGTCTATACTTACTTTTATATATAAATAGTTTTTTGTATTGTTTTTTTTGTTTGTTAAAATAAAGATAATTATTGTTTTTGAAAAGATTTTTGCAATTTTAATAATTAAAGTATGTAATTTTGTTATATTAACAATTTTAAGTAGTTTAAGATCTAACAAAGACAATCTTAATATTAAATCTTGCAATTGTAATAACAAAAAAGAAGTTTCTTTAAAAGAATTTAAATTTTGATTTTTTTTTTTGCTTTATCTTTTATAAATTTTGTTATCTTTAAGTTTCGACTTTAATTTTAATTAAAAAATTAACAATTTAAATTCTTTCTATTTGTCGCTTTAAATTTGCGCTTTCTTTGTATTTTTTACAAAAGAAGACGAAATTGTTTAAACTTTTGTTTAACAAGTTTTCTTTAGTTTTGCGTTTAAGATTCTTATTAAATTATACTTTTAAAATAATTTTTAATTTTAATTTTCAAAAGCTTTTGTTTAATAAACACTATTGTATTTTTGAACTTTTTAGCATTTATTTAGTTGTAGTTGTCGATTGTATAGCTAGCAATGCGTTTCGATTTTATAATATAATATTTAAGTTGATTGCACACAATTCGATTTGATTTCTTTAAAATTCTTTGTAGATTTTAATGCTTCTTTGCTATTCGCAATATTGTTTTAATAATTAATTAATTTATATTTCTAAACAATATATTTGCAATCTTTGATAACTATAGTTTGCGAAATTGAATTTAATTATTTTAAATTTGTAGTCTCTTGTTTTATTTAATTTTTTGTGCTATATTTTTCAATTTTTGTTATAATAAGTTATTTATTAGTACTTGGGCGTTCTTATTAATTGTTTGCTATAAATCTTGCGTCTAATTCTTAGCTATTTTCAAGATATTTAAAATTGTGTTTCGAAGATTTTTTAAACGTTTTTTTCTTTTATTGTTAGTAGTTTTATTATATTAAAGTAAAATATTAGTTATTTAAATATAGACGCAATTCTTAATAGTTAAATTGTCTTTTATAGATTAAATAATTATTTTTTGCAATTTAATTTAAGTTTAAGTTTAAAAAGTTTGACGCTACAATATTTGTAATTATTGCAATAATATTTGTTAACTTTGTGTTTAAAATAATTTAATTAAAAAAGTCGATTCTTAATTACAAAGAAAATATGTTAATATTATTAAATTTTAATTTGTATCTTATTTAGCAAATACAAGTTGTTGCTCTTTACAAAATCTTTCTATTAATATAAATAATAATTCTTGTTTTTAATCTTAATTTTTTGATAAAAATTAAGAAGTTTTTTTCGCAAAAGATTGTTTACGTCTAGTATCTTGTAATTGTTGTCTTAAATTTGTTATAATATAAACTTAATAAAGAAAAATTTATGCAAAAATAATAAATCGAAAAAAAAAAATTTATAAATAAAGAATTAAATTATTAAGTTGTTGTATCTTTATAAATAAAGCAATAACTTATTTTGAATATTTAACAAACATAAAGTTCTAAGTGCAAAGAACTTTTATTTATAGACTTAATTGTTGTTTACAATATTTATATTATTAATTACGCAAAAAAATTATGTTAACATTTATTTGTATATTAACTTGCAAACAAGTATAAAGTTAATATAATTAACGTATAATCTCGCTATCTTTATTGTTAAGAAATGCTATATAAAAGATAATTAAAACTTGTTTTCTATAATTTGAAAAAATTCTTAAAATTTTAAAACTTTGAGTCAAAGCTTGCTATTAATACTTTTAGATCGCTTTCTAGTTATTAATTTTAATTAATTAAAATAAACAAATAAACATTAATATTGTTTGTTTACTTTTAATTAATTAGAATTGTTAATATTTCGACTTTTTAATTTTTTTGTCTTTCTATTTGTTTTTTTCGAATATTCGAAATTATAATGTCTTGTAAATTACTTTGCGTAATTAAATTACTTCTTAATACTTATAAATTAATAAACTTTATATTGAAGCTTTTGCAAGTAAAATAAATATAAAGATTGCAATTTTTCTCTTTTTTAAAAAAAAATCTTATACTTTTATGTAATTTAAATAATTGTAATAAGATAACAATAATATAATAATTGCAAACAATCTTTTGTTGCTTTAATTAAACTAATTCTTTGTCTTTTGTACAAAATTATTTTTCATTTTTTTATTTTTGTCTTTTAACTTCGCAAAAATCTAAAAAATTTAATTTTTTGCTATATATCTTTTTAATCGATTTCTTAAATAGATATTTTTAAGTCTTGTATTATTAACTTTTTCTAAAATATAAAAGTCTTTAATTTTGTTTTTTTTCCTTATTTTAAAAAGATTTAATTATTGAAAGAATAATTTTACGTTGTATCTTTTATTAAGCTTAGTATTATATAATAAAATTAAATCTTTAGTTTGAAATTTTTTCTAATTTATATTTGATCTTTGTAGCAAGATTAAATATCAAACAATTTGTTTAAATTTATTGAAATATTTGTTTTCGAAAATATTTTTGTTCTCTTTTAGTGTTGTTATTTGTGCAAGACAAACGCAAACACAATTTAATTAATTGTTAATAAAATTATCAATATTTTTCTTATTAATTTGGTCGATATTGTCGAACAACTTTTTTAATTTTTTTGAAAGTTTATTAGTTGTTGTATGCTTTTAATTAGATATATATTGTATATTAAAGTCGAAAAAACAAATTTAAATTAATTAGCAAATTATTAAAGTATTAAGCAAATTTGTCGCAAAGCAATTAAGTTAAGTTATTAAAATGTTTGTATTAATCTTAATTATAAATCGAATTTTATACAATTAGAATTGCACTTTCTTTAAAATCTTTATAAGTTTTCGATATTCTTGCTTTTTAATGTTGTATTAAAATTCTTGTTTGCTTTAAAATTTACTTTTATATTGTAAAAAATATCTTTTTTTTGTTATTATATTAATTTGTATTAATACGATTTCTTAATTTTTTAAACTAGAATTTACAATTAAAATAATTTGATTAATTAAAATAAAGTAGTTTAAAACATATATTATTAATATATCTATTAAAGCAATCTTTAGTTTATTTATAACGTCTTGCTATTTAAAGTTCTAAACAAAGATATATTTTGTTTTAAACAAATAATAGATTAACTTTGCGACAATTATAAATTTTAGTATTTAAATTCGATAATAAACGCATACTTCTATAAAGACTTTAACTTCAAAAATGTTTTTGCACAAAAGCTATTTAACAATCTTAATAATCTTAGTGCTATTAGAGAATTATTTATTAAAATTATATACAAAATCGACAATTTTAATTTCTAACTTCCAAAATTAAGATTTTTTGTTAGATATAATGTATTTAAACAATTTTACGTTTACTAATATTGTATTTAATTATTAAATATATTCTAAAACAAATAGTTTAATTTTTGAAATTGTCTTTTTGTTATTGTAATTTAATTTAAATTCTTTTACATTTATGTTGTTTACAAATAAGTAGCATTTGTTAAGAAAATTCTTTAAAATGCGTATTACAATCTTTACAAATTAGGCAATTAAATTAGTAGCATCTTGTAATAGACGAGTAATTCTAAGTAGTTTAAACGAAGTTATAAAGATAATAAGATTGCGACTTTTTAATATAAGATTTATTTAATTATATTCTAAAAAGAAATTAATTAATAACGCAATTATTATTTTAACAAACTCTTTTGCAAACTCTTTGACATTAAAAGATATATTAGCATTTTAAATAATTATTTTGTTTATCTTTATAGTTGCATCAATTATACAATACTTGTTTTTCTTCTTTTTATTTATTAGAAATTAAGAATTTCGATAGAAATTATAATAGTATTTTAGCAAACTTGTTTGAAGACATTTTTCTAGCATATTAATTACGATAAAATTTAATACTTAAAAAATCGAAAATTTGAAAGCTTGCTATATTTTGTGCTTTATAATATAAATTTCTTAATTAAGTGCAATCTTTGATCTAATTTTGTCTATCTTAATAAAGCTTTATATTAAGACAATTTTACAATTAAAGAGTATTGTAATTAAGAGTTCTTATTTTTGCAAAAAAAATTCGAATTTTATAATTAGCTTCTAAATCCGTTTTTTAGTAAAACAAAAATCGTATTTAATACTTAAGAACTTAAACATTAAAAAAAAATTATATTTTTTATTAAATTTTTTTTAAAAATTCTTTGTAATTAATAACTTTAGTATTTTTTTCTAATTTAAATACTTGTCTAAAATAGAATTATCTAAATTGCTTGTATTTATTAAATTTGTTTTTTAAGCTTTTTGTTTATATATTGTATTTATTCGAACAAATAAACGCAACGCAATAAAAGATTAATAAAGAATATTAAACTTTCTAAACAATTAAATAGCAAAAATCTCTTTTATAATATATAATTAAAAAGTTCGAATTATTAATAATTCTTAAAATATTTAGAACATAATATTAATTCGAATATTTGCTTAATTTTAATTAACTATATTGACAAGCAAATAAACGCTAGTATTGCTTGTTTGCTTTAATTAATTAAAATTTTGTTAATTTTTTCTTTTAATTTTATTTCGCAATGTTGTTATTCTAATAATTTTAATATTTATTTTTAAAGATTTTTTGCAATTAAATTTGCAAAGTCGAGCAATTATATTAACTAAACAATTATCTAAAAATTTAAAGATTTCTTTAAGAATACAATGTTTTTATTTTTGTTGCTAAAATAATTAGCAAGTATTTCTAAAATATTAATACGCTTTGCTTTGTTTCTAAAATAAATTATTAATTTTAAAGAATTATTATTTATATTTACAAAGCTTAGTTAAGCACTTTGTTAAAAAGATCGATTGAATAGAATTTCGTAATTAAGTTAAAAAACAACAAAAATAAAAATAAAAATTATTACTTTCTTAATTAATATCTTTGTATCTTTTATTACTTTTTTGAAACAAATACGTGCTCTTGTAATTTCTATTAGTAAGATAAAAATATTTTGTTAAATAACTAAATTAGTTTTATTTATAAGACTTTTGCTAATACAATTGATTTTTGTATTACTATTAAATATTGTTTTAATTTTTATATTTTTTAATTGTATTTACGCAATTAAACAAGCAACAAAATATAGAATTCTAAGAGATTTTATTCTCGCAATAATATTTTCAAAATAAACAGTTTTAATAAATTTAGCGTTAATTAATTTTCTAATAATAATTGTTTTTTTCTCTTTTTTAATAAGTTTTTAAGATTTTTTCTTTGTTACTATAATATTAAATTTCTTATTAAAAAGAGAACAAAAAAAAAAGCAACTTAAATTAAAACAAAAATCTAAAAAATCTATCAATTTTATCTTTATTTTCGAAATAAAAATATTTTGAATTAAAGTCTTAAAATTAATTTAATTCTTTATAGTTTATAATATTCTCTTCGAACGTTTTGTTTGCTATATATAGTTTGTAGAAGTTTTTTGCTTTTTTCTAGATTTAATTTTCTAATACTTAATAACTCTTAAATTAGAGTTAGTTATTGCAAAAACATTTTTTATTATAACATTTTTTTTTTTTTTTATTTTTTTTTTCTTTATGTATGTCTTTTCTTTTGTAATTTTTATTATCTTTAGATAATTTTTAAACTTAACGTTTTTAATTTTTAGAAATCTCTCTTTTTTTCTAATTCTTTTTTTAATTCTTTTGATCAATTGTTCTATTAGAGACTTCTAGAGCATTTGTTGCTTAAAAAAATCTTATTTTAATTAAACTTTTTAAATCTTTATTATTGCTTGATTTAATTTATTATTTTTTTTATTTTTTAACGAAAAATTAATATTTAATCTTATTGTTACTATTGTAATTACAAGATTTCGAACACAATTTTGCGCTTTCTATTAAAGACAAATTTTTATAGTCCCTTTTTGATTTTTGCATTATTAAGAGATAACTTTATTTCTTTATTTTTAAAATTGTTAAACTTACAATAGGTTTTGTTACTTTTGTTTATATAAATTTTTTTATTTGTTATTAAGATTGTTAACTTTAAACAAATTTATTGTTTATACAAATTGTAATAAAACAAGTATTTATTTAATTTTGATTTTAATTAATTGTATTTAGAAACAAATATAGATTCTTAATAAATATAAATTGTTTCTTAAAATAAACTCTAAATTGTTATTTAAATTTAAGAAAATACAATATACAAAATTTCTTGTAATTGCGTTATTATTATTTGTTAAATTATTTAATAAATTTTGCTCTTTATTATTTTGCAAACGTTGTTAATTTTAAGATTTTCAAAACTTTGTATTAAAGTATTTAGAGTTTTGTTAATTTTTGTATTTTCGATTGCAACTACTAGTAATATTAAAGAAACAAAAATTATTTTTAATATAATTTTCTTTTTTACAAGATCTTGCTTCTTGCTTATTATATTTATTAATTTACTTATATTAATATTCGCAATTTGTTAAGCAACTTAATTGCTATTAATATTTATTTCTCGCATAATTGTTTTATTTTTAATTAATTTTATAATTGTCTTGTATAATAATTTAAATATTATAATAATTGCGTTGTTTAAATTAACTTTATGCTTTTGCATTATTTTAGTACAAATATTGCGAAAAAGATTCTTTAAATATTACAAAAATTTAGTATATTTATTAACTTAATTAAGTTTAATAAGCTTTGAAGAAATAACTTTAAATTGTCGACTATATTTATAAATATTATTTGACTTTGCTTTTAATATATCTTTTAAAAATTTTAAAAAAGTACAAGAGTTAATTTTCTAATTTTAATTTTAATTTTTATATTTCTTTTTTAATTTATTTATTATTTTAAATTACTTTTTATTTGTCTAAATAACAATAAACTTAATAAAGTTCTTTATAAGCTTGTTGTAGTATCGAGACAACTTAATAATTTTGTACTAAGAAATAACTTTATGCTTGTTACAAAAATTTAAGAATTAATTTAGAAAATTAATAATATTAAGTTTATTAAAGTGCAATACTTTTAATATTTTTAAGAAAAATATAGAGATTACGTAGTAATGAAGTTCTACAATTTTTATAAAATTATAAAGTAAACTTGTTGTTAACATAAATACGTCAAAAAAAAATTTGCGATTTTTTTATTGTTTTAAAATATTGTTTTTAAAAGAATAGTTTAACAACAAGTAATAAAAGTAATAACTACTAAATTAAAAAAATTAATAATAATAATTAATTCAAAAAATAATACTTTCGATTTACAAGTTTTTTTCTTTTTTTTGCAAAAATATTAAGAAGAGATTTTCTTTTTCTTTTTTAACTTTGCGTTATTTTTTTGTTTATTGCTTTTTTATTTTTTTAATTGTTTATAAGTAGATATTTTTAATCTATTGCTTCTTCTAATTAGTTGTCGATTTATTATTAACAAATATTTTTGCATTAAAGACTTGCTCTAATCTCTATTAAAAAAAGAGTTTAAATAGCGTTTTTGCTTTTAAGCAAATAGATTAATTATATTATTAAGAAACTTCTTTTAATAACGTTACTTTAATTAACAAACAATTTATTATTTTAACAATAAATACTAGTTGCAATTTTAATAAAACGTCTTAATCTTTAAATTTATAACTTTTATTGCTATTTTTAATACTTTAATTTTGTCTTTTCTTTTTTTGCTTTTTAACTTAATAATATTTTGATTTCTAAGTTGTTAATTTTATATTTTTAATTTTTGAAATTTTTAATTCTAGTAATTTGTTAAAGTTAATTTGTTTTTTATATTCTTTTTTTTGTATTTTTAAGTTTTGAATTTCTAAATTTTTAAAATTGTTTCTAAAGATACGTTAATAGCTTGTTGTTTTAATATTTGTTGTTGTAATTAATTTCTTGCGTTAAGCTTTAATGTAATAAGATAAAGATAAAATTCTAGTTAGTAGACAACTATAACAATAGAGACTTATCGCAATATATATATAAATTGCACTATATAATTTAATAATATATTAAGTAGCTAAGATTCTAAGATTTAAGTAAAAAAAATCGCATATATATTGCAAATAGATTGCTAGTATTAATAACAAGTATTCTCAAGTTTATAGTCTAATATTATCTAATTATCTAGCTACAATACTTAAGTCGAAAAAATTTAAATTAAAATCAAAAAATTGTTTTATTGTAAACAAAAAATATAAACTTTAAATCAAAAGAGTTTTATTAAATATAATAAATTGCTTTATATTTTAAGAAATACAATTATTAAAAAAAAGTTAATTCGCAAAAATTATAAGAATCTCTTAACAAAACATTTTAAGATTAAGAAAATCTTAAATTTACTTTAACAAAAGTATTTTTAATTCGCTTGCGTTAAGCAAGTAAAAGTATATATTAAAATATATAATGTTTGCTAACGTATCAAAGTTTTTTGTTATAAATTGTATAATAAGTTTTAATTCTTATTTGTTGCAAAGAAGTTATAAAAAGAAATTATTATAAACTTTGTAATAAATTTGTCGTTAAACAAACGTTATAAAGTTGTATATAATTCGATTTTCGTAATAATTAATTGTTGTACAAAAATAATCAAATATATACTTGTAATTATTAGAATCGATGTCGCAAAACTAGCGAAAATATTTTTTAATAAAATTGTTTTACGCTTCGAAACGCTAGTTAACATAATAAATAACAAAAAATTTATCTTTATTAGTATCTTCTAATTTGTTGTATATTTTTATATATAAATTAAAAGACCATTAAGTATTGCTTTTTATTCTTAGACTAATAACTTAATTAAGCGACAAAATTAAATTCTTAAATATTATCTTTGCACTTACGTTAACATTAAATAGACAAAATAAGCAAATTTAGTATTAATAATAAAATTTGTTTATAACAATAGTTATTACGTCTTAGTTAAAGCTTCGTCGTTTTATTTGATATATAATTATTACTTAAAAATTTACTATAAAGTTAAGAACAATTTTATTAAAAAAAAGATATTATTAACATAGAAACGCGTAAAACAACTTTATAATTTAAAAAAGATTTTAGCAAGACGTTTTAAAAACACTATTGCGCAACAAGCGAAATACTACAATAAAAAATATAAGTTAAAGAGCTTTGCTATAAAAAAATTAATTATACTTTCGATTAAAAATTTGAAGCAAAAAAGATCTAGCAAAAAGATGTCGCACAAATATATTAAATTGTTTAGAATTAAAAATAAAATTAAAACGCAAGTTTATTGTCTTACTTTATCTAATATCTATCGAATTTATAATACTTTTTATATTTTATTTTTAAAGTTATATTTGCATTGCGTTAACAATAAATAAACGAAATAAATATTATAAACTTTAAAACTTGTTAACAACAAAATTTAATAAAAAATTGAAAAAATTCTAAATAAAACTAAATTAAAGAAACAAATATAATATAAAATTAAATAAATAAATTAAGACAAAGAGTATAATTGATAATTAAGAGAAAAGTTCTTAAATAATGTTAATAAGTTGCGAAAATTTTTTAAGAAACAAATATATAGCAAGCAAAAGCGAAAAAGATAACGCAACGTATATTGCGACAACGACAATTATATTAACAATAACTTGTTTGATAAAATATTGCGCAATTGTTATTTTATTGTTGTTGTATAATTAAATTATATAAAAAGGTTTCTTTATTTCGTAACACAAGATATTAAAAATAATAAAATTGTCTCTTTTAACATAAATAATTAAAATATAGTTTAAAAACAAAGCTATTTTATTATTGTTAATTAGTCGACAACGTATTGTAAGAACTTAACAAGTTCTTAATATTTTATTAAATTTATCTTAAAACAATTAAAGAAAACTTTTGAACTTATTTAAAAATAAATTGTTAAATTTTTTAAAATTAATTATAGATAAATTTTTAAAATTGTTCGAAGTATTTACATTCTTTTAAGAAAAATAAATTGCAAAAGATTTGTTTTATATAATGTTTTTTGTTTTTGTTATAAATTTGTTTTTGTTATCTATATATATTTTTGTTTTCTTTATTTTTTAAAAATATATAAGCGAACAAAGCGCAAACGAAATAAAATTAAAAATATATTATATCTTTATTTAAAAATCTTGTTAACAACTTAAAATTGCAAATAAACTCAATCTTAAAATTGTAAAACTTTGCGAAAAAAATTCTTAAATTTGTCTAATCTAAATTAACGATAAATTTAAAAACAATTTGTTTTAACTTTATCTTTTTCGTTTTTATTAATAACTTGTTTTTGTTTTTGTTTTTGTTTTGCTTCAAATTTTAAAAGTATATTAATAAAGTATTAAGCAACAAACGAAAATGCTTATCTTTAATAATTTCTTAAAAAGTAGATCAATTAGTTGTTGTATTTTAGCGAAAGTTTTATTTTAAATTATCTTTGTCTTTACGAACTTTTGTTCGAGTTCGACTTAATGTTTTTAAGCAAGAATTAAATCTTGTTTAAGTTGTTAAATACGAAGTTGAGCTTAATTTGTTATTAATAAAATAATTTTTTTATTGCGTTGTTAATTTTTTATGTCGCAAACTATATTCTTTTATATGCGTTTTATTATTTTAAAAATTATATTTATTATTTTAAACGTTTTGCGATAATTAATAACAAGTTTTTTTATAAAATTTTAAAAGCGTTTAATCAACTAATAAATATTAGCAATTGTCGTATTATAAATGTACGTAAAACTTATTACAATACAACAATTTAATTTGCAATAAAAAATCTTGCAACAAATACAAATACTTTTCTTTTCGCAAATATATATATATTTGCTTACGCAAGTTATATATAAAAAATTATTACAAGTTATAATATATTAATATTGCAAACAACAAAATATTAAAATTGTTTACTCTTTTATTTTCTCGATTTCTTAAAAAATATAATTGAAAAAACTAAAAAAAAAAAGTAAAAAATATATTAATTAAGATTTGCACTATATATATAAGCTTTATATATTGTTGTCTTTGCGACAATTTATTTACAACAATAAAGCAACTACAATTAAGAAAAAAATAAAAAGAAAGAAAGAAAAAAAAAGAGAAACAATAATATGTATATTTATAATTTATTTAACGTTTTGTTACGAGTTTACTAAAGTTGTACTAATGATTTAAGTTCTACGTCGTTTGGGCGAATCTATTATTATATTTGTTATACTTAAGAAGCAAACAATTTAAGCATAATGCTCGCATTGTTCGACAAATAAACAAAATAAACAACTAGTATTTTCTTAATATATAAAAAATAAAATACAATTTTCTTATAAATTGTGTTTAACTTATTATAGATTTTTACTTATTATTACTTTAATTTATTAAATCTCTTTTAAAATTTATTAAATATAAAAATTGTCTATAGTTGCAATTCTTGTTATCAAGTAATTGCTTACATTGTCTAAAAACGTCTACAAATCTCTTTAATAACACAATTTACTTTAATATTTTTGTAAAAAATACTAGCGTAACACTTTGAACACTTTAAGAATGTTTATATTAAATTAACGCGTCTTTACTTTAAATACTAGCTTATTAATATTATGTTAATTATTAATTATAAAAGACAACAAAATTAAAATTAACAAACTTAATATTTATTATAAAAATTATATTAACTTGAAGAATTAATTTATACAAGTAAATATTTATTTTATCTTTTATTTTGTTTTAGTAAATTAAAAGACAATTTTTGCATTAATATTTTTTAGAGAAAAAGTTTAACATTAATTTAAATTAAATTTACAAAAACATTTAAAAAATAATAGCGAAAACTCTTGTATAATATTTACAAATTTTAATAATTTTAAAAGAAAGCTTCGAAGAATCTTTAAAACATTTAACGAAAAACAAATTGCAAAAAAAAAAATTTAATATTTAATTTAACAAATTTTTGCAATAAATTACGTTGTTAGATTTTAAAAGTATATTAATTTAATTAAATAAAATAATATCGCGTTTATAATAATGTTTTAACAAGATTTTAAAAATAATCTAAAGAACGAAATTATGCGTAATAAGAGAACTTTTAACAATATATTTAATTTTATTGAAGTAATTATTGATTTCGACAACAAGTTATATAAAAAAGTTATAAAAAAAATACAATTAATTTCGAGAAAAAACAAGAATTTTTTTTGAACTAGCAATCGAATATTAGTAGAGAGAATCTTGTTCTAACTAGAAGTATAATAATCTTAATTATCGTAAATTTGCATTTATAAAACTAGATTTTACTTAACAACGTAAAAAGAAAAACTTTAGAGAAAAGCAAAATAATAAATTCTAAAAAACATACTATTTATGTGACAAATTAAATTACTTTATAAAAGATTATTAATTATAAAATTTAATAAATCGCTAATAAATTAATGCTATGTTAAGAGAGATATTTAATAACTAAAACAATATTAGAAAACAAATTAACACAAAGATAAACATTCTTAAAATTAAATCGAACAACAACTACTATTTAATAAAGAATCTAAATTAATTATAGAAAGTTCTAAATAAAATATTATTAAGCAAGATATTCGCATCTACGTAGAAAATTAATCAAATACTTAATAAAACTATAAAAGCGAAACAATTAAAAATATTATATTTTTATTTAGTAACAAACTTAGACAACAAATACGATTAAAAAGACTTTTACAAATATCTAAACAATATTACGAATTATCTTAACACTTTAGCTAGTTTATTAAGAAAGAAAAAAATAAATTAAATTGTAAATAAATATAAGAAAGCGCTAGAAAGCGACGTTACTATAAAAAGAATTTTTTTTAATAAAATCGAACAACAACTAAGCAATGTAAGTTTATCTTAAAAAAAGATAAAAAAAGCAAAGAAATATGCGACATTTAATTGAACAAAATATTATAACAACTTATACTAAATTTATTTAAAAGACAAAAAAAAAATTAATTAATTTTTTAAAAAATTAATGTTATTAACTTAATATAGAAAGAAAGCTTAGCGCAAAAAGATGTTCGAAGCAAAAGTTATAACATTAAAGCAAAGAAAAGTTTAAATTTTTTAATAAAGAGTATATTAAAAAAATGTAATATGTTAGCTCAATAATAGCAATTAAACTTAATAGCATATATATAATATTTTATTATATTAATTAAAATCAATAAACGCTAGTGTTATTTGCTTGCTTTTAATTGATCAAAATTGTTAATATTTTAACTTTTCGATTTTTTTGTTTTTCTACTTGTTTTTTTCGAATGTTCGAAATTATAATGTCTTGTAAATTACT
>JAABUS010000959.1_pt1 | contig 68093 bp, 68 predicted proteins | sample 5560161 | NCBI WGS metagenome assembly JAABUS01 (sample SAMN10711885, study PRJNA513376) | rock metagenome | isolation source: Antarctica rocks | place: Antarctica: Victoria Land, Trio Nunatak nord | collected 2016-01-04
CACCGCAATCCGTCCTGTGCTCTAAGCCTGGTGCCCGATCCGCGTCGCGGGGTGGAGCAGCGGCAGCTCGTTGGGCTCATAACCCAAAGGTCGTGGGTTCGAATCCCACCCCCGCTACCAGTCTTCCTATCTGAAAAGGCATCCCATAGGGGTGTCTTTTTCCGTTGTCAATGTTTTCGCACGCTTCCGCCCACATCGAACATCGCCAAAACTGCTTGACGCAGGTGGGAACCTATGACAGACTCCGCAGGCGGTAGCGCATGGCGCCCTGCCCGAGTAGAAGGGCCTCGCCCGCAAGGCGGGGTAGCAATTGGTGGTGCAACTCCACCGGGCGCCTCCAATCCCATTCCCTGTGAAGAGAATCAGATCAGATATGCTGCGATCATGCGACGCTCGTTCAGCGTTTCGCGGAGCGCCGGTGCGGTGGCGATCCACGGTTCCAATGCCTCGATCCGTTCGGTCACGCGCGACTGAATTCGCGCGCGTGCGTTGCGGATGGCTGGCATGTCGGCGAGCGCGTCGCGACGACCGGCAAGGCTCGCCAGATCGCCTGTGGCGATGGCGTACGCGACTGCGGCGGCATCGTATCGCGCAATAGGAACCGCATCACGACGCAATAACGGTCCCGGTACATTCTTCACTAAACACCACCAGCGGTTCCGTGCGAGATAATACGCCTTGCGGGGCGAGCCGTACCTTGCGGTTGCGGAGACGGCATGATGAACGATTGCGCCGGGCACGGTCAACGTTTGCCATTGCCGCAAGCGCAGTCGCCACGCAAGATCGGCGTCTTCCAGATACATGAACAATGCCGGATCGAAGAGGCCAACATCGTCCAGCGCCACCCGCCGATAGAGCGCCGCACCTGCGCTTGGGCCGAAGATCTGTACGAGCGCACCGCTCCGATTAATCACCTCCCCGATCCCGCTGTCCCGCACGACGCCGTTCGCGAACACTTCCAAACCAGCGCAGGCGACGATCTCCGGTCGCTGTGCAAACACCATCGTGCTCATCGCGGCGCCAACATGCGGCTCCGCATCATCGAGCGTGCGACAGAGCATCGCGAGGGCGTCCGGTTCGATCTCCGTGTCATTATTCAGCGCAAAGATGTAGTCTGACCCGGCGCGCTCGATGCCGCGATTATTCGCAGCTGCGAACCCGAGGTTCGCCGTGCATGGCACAACGACAATAAGGGGATATGTTACTCGCAGCCACTGCACTGTGCCATCCGTGGAAGCATTATCGACAACGATCACTTCTTCCGGCAGGCGCGTGCCGGAGAAGAGCGCGCGCAGGCATGATTCGAGCAGCAGCCTGCCATTGAATGTGACGATGATGACACTGACGCTTCCGTGCATAGCGGCAGTATAGCGGATGTCTCCCGGAAGCCGGAAGACAGAACAGTTTGACCGAATGCGCCGCCGATGCTACCCTCGCCCATACGATCAACGACGATTCGAAAGGAAGGGAGCGGCATGGAAATCGTTCAGACCGACAACGCACCAAAGGCGATTGGCCCCTATTCGCAGGCCATCAAGAGCGATCAACTCGTCTTCACCGCAGGGCAGATCCCGCTCGACCCGTCGACGGGCAAACTCGTTGAGGGGGACATCCGCGTTCAGACGAAGCGCGTCCTCGATAACCTGGTGGCGGTGTTGGAGGCGGCGGGTTCATCGATGACGCAGGTCATCAAGACAACTTGTTTCCTGTCTGATATGGCGGATTTCCCGGCCTTTAACGAGGTCTACGCGGAGTACTTCAGCGCGAACAAACCGGCGCGCAGCACGGTTCAGGTCGCGCAGTTGCCGCTTAATGCCCGCGTGGAAGTGGAGTGCGTCGCGCAACTCGCGTAGCGATTGTTTGCGGCCGCACGGTATGCTAGAATCCGTGCGAGCGGGTGCGTAGCTCAGCTGGTTAGAGCGTTCGGTTCACATCCGAAAGGTCACAGGTTCGAGTCCTGTCGCGCCCACCACCCCATTCCGGCAGCAGCACACGGTACACCATTCCGCTCAGGTTTCGCTCGCTGAGCGGTGAATTTTGCATCGTCTCTATGACCGCAATGCCCGAGAGCCTCATGAGGCTCTGTCGGTGTTTCCAACGATGGGTCCTGCGAGAGCGAAAAGGTCTTGGAAGGGAATCGGGAGTAACCACATGAGTAGTGAGACGGTGTTTCTGACCGCAGAAGGCAAGTGCGCGCTCGAAGCGGAACTCCATGAACTCTTGTCCGTCCGTCGACCCGCCGTCATCGAACGGGTGCACGACGCCCAGGCGGATGGCGATATTGACGACAGCGGCTCGCTCGAAGAAGCCAAGGACGAACTCGCGCAGATCGACGGCAGGGTGCGCGAGATCGAGAACATGATCCGGCACGCATCGATCATCGCGGATCATGTGGACGGCACCATCCATCTCGGCTCGCACATCGTCGTGCGGGAGGATGCGGGCGATGAGTTGAACTGGCTGATCGTCGGCTCCGCCGAAGCAAATTCGCGTTCGGGCAAGATCAGCAGTGAGTCACTCGTCGGCGCTGCGCTACTCGGGAGGAAGCAGGGTGATATCGTCGTGGTGCGCGCCCCGGACGGTGAGACGACGTACACGATCGTGCAGGTGTCCTGACTGTGGAGTTCGACGAACTACAGCAAACACGGATCGCCAAGCTCCAGGTGCTGCGCGACGCCGGGCTTGACCCTTACCCCTTACGCAGCACGCGGACGATCACGAACGCGGACGCGGTGGCGACGTTCGCGGACGAAGAGGGCAAGCGGCATACCGTTGTTGGCCGGATTGTGATCAAGCGCGACCTCGGCAAGATCGCCTTCCTTCGTGTCCGCGATGGGAGCGGCGAGTTGCAGTTGTTCGTCCAGCAGCGCAACCTCGGGCCGGAGATGTTCGACGCCGTCATGACGCTCTTCGATCTCAGCGACTTTGTCGAGGCGAGCGGCGCCCTGATTCGGACGCGCACGGGGGAAGTCTCGATCGATGTGGACGCGATCCGCCTGCTCTCGAAGGCGCTCTCCCCGCCGCCGGATAAGTGGCACGGATTGGAGAATATCGAGAAGCGCTATCGCCAGCGCTACATCGATCTGATAGCGAACGAAGAGGCACGGACGGTCGCAGTGCTCCGCTCTCGGATCGTCGCGGCGGTGCGGGCATTCATGAACGCGCGCGATTTCCTCGAAGTTGAGACGCCAACGCTGCAACCGCAGTACGGCGGCGCGGCGGCGCGGCCCTTCATCACCCATCACAACACGCTCGATCAGGACTTCTACCTCCGCATCGCGGACGAGTTGTACCTGAAGCGGCTGATCGTTGGCGGCCTTGAGCGGGTCTACGAGATCTGCAAGGACTTCCGTAACGAGGGGATCGACCGCGAGCACAACCCCGAGTTCACGATGATGGAATGCTACCAGGCATTCGCCGATTACCACGCGATGATGGCGATCGTTGAGGGCGTCTGCGTCCACATTGCGGACACGGTGATCGGCACGCGGACGATCACCTATCGCGAGCACACGATTGACCTCTCGCCGCCTTGGCCGCGCATCCGCTTGCGCGACGCGGTCCGTGACGCCTGCGGTATCGACTACCCCGCCATCGCTGAGACCGAAGGACTCCGCCGCCGCGCGCGGGAAGCGGGCGCGGATGTCGCGTCCGACGCCGTGCGCCCACGGATCATTGATGAATTGCTGAAGACCTTCGTGCGCCCGTCGCTCATCCAGCCGACGTTCCTGATCGATTATCCAGTGGAACTCTCGCCGCTGGCGAAGCGCAGCCCGGACGATCCCAGCGTTGTGGAGCGGTTCCAGCCGTTCATCGCGGGCATGGAACTTGGCAATGCGTACACCGAGTTGAATGATCCGCTCGATCAACTCGCGCGCTTCGAGGAGCAGGGGCGGCAGCGCGCGCAGGGCGACGCGGAGGCGATGCCGGTGGACGAGGACTTCGTGAACGCGCTCATGCAGGGGATGCCGCCAACCGGTGGGTTGGGCGTCGGCATCGACCGCCTAGTGATGCTCTTCACGAACCAGCCGTCCATCCGCGATGTGATCCTCTTCCCCGCCTTGCGCGCGACCGAGGGGCAATAGCCTCGCCGTTACTGCCATTTTGATCGATGGCATCGGTGTACGTTCACATTTGGCACTACTTGACGTTGTTGTGAGGCAGTGGGAAACTACCGCTAGCGCTCCTGGAATGGGGCAACGCGATTGACGATTTCATCCGTATCGGCCCAGAGCCACCGCAGGTGGAGGAGGCGAGCAAACCCGGAACCCTCACATTTTCGTGCCGCCGCGGCCAATGTCGGCAGCGCGCACCAGAGAAAAGTCACACTCGCGACGGCGAAGGTTCCGTCACTCGCTCACCATCGATGTTGCTGGGAAGTCGAGCCGGGGCCGGTTATCTGGAGGAGCACAACGTGAGACAAGAACAGTCCATTGGCAGCCGCATCACGAATTCCCAGGTTTGGAAGTCGTTTTTCCGGCATGGCTACCCCGACACCGAACGCAACGCGGCGCTGATCGTCGTCAGCAACGTCTTCCTGCATCTCCATCCGGTGCGATTGAAGCGGCACGCGCTCCGCGTGACGTACACCTTCTGTCTCGGTGGCCTTTCGTTCTTCTTTTTCCTCGTTCTGACCGTCACCGGGGCATTGCTGATGTTCTACTACGTGCCTGCCGTCGATCAGGCATACCAGAATGTGCGAGACCTCGATACGACCGTCTCGTTCGGCATTCTGCTCCGCAACATGCATCGCTACGCGGCGCATGCAATGGTGATCGCCGTCTTCCTCCACATGATGCGCGTCTTCTACACCGGCTCGTACAAGCCGCCGCGCGAATTCAATTGGGTGATCGGCGTCGGCCTACTGACCGTGACATTCCTGCTCTCGTTCACCGGCTATCTCCTGCCGTGGGATCAGCTCGCGTTGTGGGCCGTCACCGTGGGCACGAACATTGCCGCCGCGACGCCGCTGCTCGGTCAAAAGGTCCAGTATCTGCTGATCGGTGGTCCGACCATCGGGCAGGGCGCGCTGATCCGCTTCTACACCTTGCATGTCGTCGGCCTGCCACTCGTTGCCTCGCTCCTGATGGTGGTGCACTTCTGGCGCATCCGCAAGGATGGCAACATTTCGGCCCCCCTGTAGGGCAAGAGAGGTATTCGCCATGACGGCTGGAACTCCATCAGCGCGGACCGCTCTCGCACCGGACGCGCAGAAAACACAGAAACTCCTCGATCTCGTGAAGGGCGACCGCTATGCGCGGTCGGAAGCCCCGGAGCGGGATGAAGTCCTCGTCTGGCCGCATCTCGTCGTGATTGAGGCGGTTGCGGCGGCGGTCTTTCTGGTCATTCTGACGCTCGTCTCGGTCTTCGTGCGGTCGCCGCTGGAAAGCCTCGCGAACCCGGCGCAGACGCCGAACCCGTCGAAGGCGCCGTGGTACTTCCTGAACCTGCAGGAGTTGCTGTTGCACATGAACACCGCGCTCGCGGGGGTCGTGCTGCCCGGTGTCGCGCTCACGCTCGTCGCGGCGATCCCCTACTTTGACCGCGACCCCACGGGCGTCGGGCGCTACTTTCCGACGAACAAGGGCAAGCAGATTTGCATCTACTCGGCCATCTACACATGCATCATCGAGATCGGCCTCGTCTTCTGGGATAACACCTATTGGGGCCCGACGCAGTTGCTGGCGCGGACGAACTTCGAGACGCTCCCGCTGATCGACAACAACAAGGCGACGATCATCCGGTCTTGGATTGTGCCGTCGATCCTCATCCTGCTGTTTATCGGCGTGCTCGTGATTACCACGCTGCTCGCATGGAAGCCGACAACGCGGGAACTGATCATCGGGCTATTCACCGCGTTCGCGGTGTCGTATTGGCTCCTCGCGATCATCGGGACGGGGTTCCGCGGCGAGAGTCAGCATCTTGTCTGGCCATGGGATTTGCCGGACATCCTGCTGCCGAACCCGCCGCCAGTCGGCTAGGCGCAACGGCGCGCCTGGAGGAAGGACACATTCATATGCAGGTATCGTCACAAGTTCCGCAAACACGGGAACGCCTCCCGGTGCTGGAACATCGCACAAGTCGGCGACGATTCACGCGGTATAGCCTGTTCGGTCTCCTGGGGGCGTTCACCGCCACGAGCGCGGTCGCGACCTATCGGATGATGTACCCGACGAAGGTAACGGGCTTCGGCGCGAAGGTGAACGCGGGCACGGTGCAGGACGTGAAGACGCTCCTGCAGGGGCAGAAGTACATCCGCAACACCGAGGGTCGGTTCTACCTGCTCCCCGCGACGGAGGACTCAACCATCGCGGTCTACTGGAAGTGCGTCCATCTCGGCTGCACGGTGCCCGCGCCGAGTCCCGCGCTGGAAGGGAATATCCAGTGCCCGTGCCACGGTTCGCTGTACAATGGGAAGACGGGTGACCTGATTCATGGCCCGGCGACGCACCCGCTCGATTACTTCCCGGTTACGGTTGACAACGGCTCGGTGATCGTCGATACCGGCAAAGTCACGGCACGTCAGGCGTTCGCGCCAGATCAGGCGACGAAACTTGGATAAGCGTGGTCGACAACGAAGTCGAGGAGTAGCACATGCTCAGTCGCGCTGAACGGCAAGCGGCCTCAGTGATTATCATGTTGATCGTCGGTGTGCTGCTCGTGATGGTCTATCTCGTAACGAATGATTCGGATCGTGCGAAGGCGGACGACCGCATCCGCGATGAGCAGATCGAACGCGGGCAGCAGATTTTCGCGGCGAACTGCGCGGTCTGCCACGGCAACCGGGGGCAGGGCGGCGTCGGATTGAAGTTGGATATCCCCACGAATCACCCGACTTCGGAGGCAATGGAGACGCAGCGGACGGAATACCTCACGCGCACGCTTGTCAACGGCCGCCCTGGCACCTACATGCCGGCATGGGCGATCGCGAATGGTGGCCCGCTCAACTCCGAGCAGATCGGTGCGCTCGTGGCGATGATCGAGTACGGCAACTGGGACAAGACCGAAGCGGTCGTGAAGGAGTATCAGGCGCACAACGGGACGCCTCCCGCGCCCAGCCTCGCGGTCAACACCGGCGGTATCGGCGGCAACCCGGCGCTCGCGACAGTCGGACCGGTCGCCAGCAATGTTCAGAACCCCAATGCCGCCGCGCCGCCTGCGGCTGGCGGCGCACCGGCCGCAGGCGCGCCCGCGACGATCATCGGTGACGGCTTGACGATCAACGCGACCGAGAAGGATTTCGCGATCTCGATGGACACATCGCTCGTGAAGCCGGGAATGATCACGTTCAAGATCAAGAATGATGGCCCCTCGCCGCACAATATCGCGATCAAGGAACTGAACAAGGTCAGCGATACCTACGATCCGGGCAAGACGGGTGAGTTCAAGGTCGATCTCCCGGCGGGCACGTACACGGTGATCTGCAACATCCCCGGTCATGAGCAGCTCGGGATGCATGTGATGCTGAAGGTCGGGGACAGCGCGGCGTCCGTCCCGGCCACCGCCACCACCTCCAACATTCAACAGCCGGTGGTCGCACGGGAACGGCTCGTCGCGGTCCGTCAGGAATCGCGCGACGCCGCATACGTCGCCTAGTCTACTGCGCGCTGCACGCAGCGCGGCGAGGAGCACACGATGATCGACGCACTCATTAGTTTCGCGGCGTGGGAAGCGAACATCACGGTCGAGTTGCCGCTCATGTTCGGCATGGTCGTGGTTGGCATCTTTTTCATCTGGCTCATCCAGCGGATGACGGGCGGCTCCGACAAGCGCAACGACTGACGCGCGCACGCTTCGAACGGCCCCTGGTTCGCAGGGGCCGCTTTCTTTTGCCATTGGGAACGATTCCAGCGCTTTGAACCAAAGAGCGATCGCAGCATCTCGTCATTCGACGACAAGGGCTGCACCATGGGCGCTCATCGTACGGGCCGTATTTGTCCGGCCGCGCCAGAGATTGCAGCGTCCACGCTCTGCAAGAGAAACACCGGATGGCCGATCGTCGTCCGCTCAAACTCCTCGCGTGAGGATTCCATGGTGACGCCGAAGTAGCGACCCATGGGGTTCCCACTTTCGATGAATGCCTTGAGGACAAGCCCCGCTTCGTCGTTGGGCAGTTCGATCGCACGGATTGCCTCAGCACGACGCCCACGGGTGAGGGTGGCCGCTCCCGCTGCCCGCAGGTTGCGCACCCAATTCACCACGCCATAGGGGGCGAACAGGTAGCGCTTCCCATCCCGCTCAACGACTGATACCGGGGTGGTTCGCAACTCGCCGCTTTTCCGTCCCCGCACCGTGAGCAGGTATGTGGGATGGCGCCCGAATCCGACGAGATTGACGCCAGCACGCAGGAGGGTCTTTGTCAGCACATTTGCTACACGGACAAACCGCGGGACCGGAGATGTTGCTGCCATATACTTCCTCTCATTCTTGATGCTTGTATCGCTATGCGATTCCATCCGCGCTCGGCAGCAGTTGCTCGATCATCTCGAACGGGAGATGATCGCCCGGATACGTGCCGTATCACGCTTTCCGCACGATCATTTCCGGCGCGACTCGAAGACCCCGCTCAGGACGAGGGCAGTCCCACCACCAGCGCGGCCACGGCCAGCATGAGGAACACGACCGCCGGGGCCAACGTGTACTCGTGTGCGCGCAGGTGGGCGATGATCGCACCGACAAAGAGCAGGATAAGACCGACTGCGGCGCCCCGACCGATCAGTGGCACGCGGATGCCTACCAGCAGTCCGAGCGCGCCCGCCGCATGGAGGATGCCCAGCGTAATTATCCACGATTCCGGCACGCCCGCCTTGGTCATGTTGATGAGGACCTGCTTAGCTCGACTTTCCCCATTTGATTAGCAGCGTAGCAACCCAGCGTCAGCAGTCGCCGGGAAAGTACTGCCTGTCTATAAAGCTTCTCGGGCCTCCTCACCCCACCGCATTTCCCGGGTCCCACTTTTCCCATATTGGTGTCCAGGGGTGAAATGCGAAAAGTCTCGGCACGATCGTGAACTGCCGATCTGGCAAGGGGAAACCCGATTGACCCCTCCATGCAAATGGGGAAAGTCGAGCTTAGAGCGGACGAAGTCGGCCATAGCAACGCCAGCGAGCAGGACGGCGAGCAGGACGCTGACAACGACGTAGGGAGTAAACATGGGGATCTCCAATAACTTTGAATTCATTCGCTGGCGATGCCGATGGCTTGCTCGATCATCTCAAATGGGAGGTGATCGCCCGGATACGTGCCGTATCAGGCCGCTCGGACGGTCATATCCGGCGCGATGAGGAAGTCCGCCGGCATAAGGCGCGCGCATGCTCACCGTCCGTGATGCGTGCCACCGCACCGGTGGCGGAACGGGGCGCGGGATCGGTGCGAAGAGCGGGGGCGTTGCCATGGCGGTGCTCCTTTTGATGGCATAGGTCGAGTCGGGCGGCGGGAACGCCCCCGTCGCGGATGACCAAATCGGTCGCGGGCGCCGATCGGGTTCGGTCTGCTAGGGCGAACGAGGACGCCCGGACACGGGGGCCAGCGTACGTAACTTGTCGGGGTTCGCGACGACCCGGACCGCCTGGATACGCGCATCCACGATGTCGAGCGTCAGAACGGCGGTGTCCCCCCGATCGGTCGCGATCATGAAACCCGGCTGCCCGTTCACCATCGTGCGTTGCCGTTGGAACGTGCTCGGTATCTTCCGCATGATGCCCAGGATGAACGCGGCGACCTGCTCCGCGCCGACGATCGGCCGAAGCGCGGCGGTCACCTTCCCACCGCCGTCCGTCCAGAGCGTCGCGTCGTTGGCGAGCGTCGCGAGTAGGCCGGAGAGGTCGCCGTCGTAGCATGCGGCGATGAATTGCCGAGTGAGCTGCTCCCGATGTACCGGGTCGGGGTCGAAGCGGGGGCGCCGCGCCTGGATCTGCTGGCGTGCTCGCCGCGCGATCTGGCGGCAGTTCGCCTCGCCCTTGCCGACGATGCCCGCGATCTCATGGAAGTCGTAGGCGAAGACATCGTGCAGCAGGAAGATCGCCCGCTCCACGGGCGTGAGGTGCTCGAGCAGGACGAGGAAGGCCATCGAGAGGGACTCGTGCAGCACCGTCGTCTCGGCCATGTCTGGCTCCCCCTCCGAGACAATCGGCTCGGGCAGCCACGGCCCGGGGTACGTCTCCCGCCGCACGCGCGCCGCATGGAGATGGTTGATGCTCTGGCGCGTCACGATGGTGGAGAGGAAGGCCCTGGGCGATGCCACAATGATGTCGCCACGCCGCTGCCAGTGCAGGTAGGCCTCCTGGACGATGTCCTCGGCGTCCATCACGCTGCCGAGCATCCGGTAGGCGATCGCGAAGAGGTGCGGCCGGTGCGCATCGAAGGTTTCGGCATCCTGTATGGTCGCATTCATCATGGGGGACACCTCTCGGTAGGGGTATGTGTGTACGGGGTGCGGGCCGTTCAATCCTCGTCGACCGGCTCTGTCAGTATAGTCAAATGAGCGCCACCGAACGTGACACGACCACACAGAGCGAACGACTTCGGCGCTCGGCAGCGATACGTACATGTCCATCGCGTCCCACGCGATCTTTGCTCGGTCTCGTGGCGACGAAAGAGGTCGCTCGGCATCATCAGGATTGCGGGAGAGTCTATGTCCTGATGAGACGTGTTCTCTTGCCGTTCAGCGGTGTACATCAGTCGGCGGAGTGGTTTTCCGGCGGCGTCACATCGCGCATCTTCGCCTGTGGTCGGTGGCGCGTCGTCGCGGTCGAGCGCAGCACGATATTCTGTCGCTGCCGCTCGCGCTCGTTGAATGGCGTCGCCCACATCGCGCCGAGCGCACCGGCGACGAAGTAGAAGAAATCCTTGCCGAAGTTGCTCCACGAGTCCACTTTACCGAGCGCGCTGAGGCCGCTCAGGTTGGCGATGTGAATCTCGTCGAGCACCTGTTTACCGAGCCAGATGACGAGGATATAGCAGACGGCGACCAGGCCGCCCTGAATCCCCTCATCCCGCCTGGCCGCTTTCCCGGCGACGAAGCCGCCGATGAGGATGGAGAGCATAGTGAGCATATCCACCGGCCCGGCGTTGACCTGCCAGCCGATGTGCTCGAAGAGTGGCACGGCAAGGAAGGTGCAGAGGCAGGTCGCGAGGAACCCGAAGAAGACCGCCGACCAGCGAATCCGATCCAATAACACGAGGCTGCCTCTCAACGCTGTTCGACACACGCCGCGCACGGGAGGGAGGGTACGCCCACGTTCCGCGCGCCTCCATGCGATAATGGTAGCACAGGCGCGGCGCTCTTCGACGCGCACACCGCGAAAACACGCAGGATCGAGTTCTATGGCTGCATATTACTGGTGCGAGGAATGTCGCAAGGTCTATCCCGCCGAACGGGTGCCCGGCGCGCACTGCCCGGTCGGTCATGCGGATCTCGTGCCGGTGGGCCGGTTCGGCGGCATGGTGAAGTCCTTCATCGCAACGGCCGGGATCGAGGAGCGCTCGGAGGCCCAAACGCGCCACCGGCAGATGATCCATGCGCTCTGGTCACAGAACGAGCGCGACCAGCAATTTTATCAACTGCTGACCCCGCCCGTGTCGCTCGGCAAGTTCATCAAGCGGATGGACGAGTTGCACCTGCGGGGCGTCGATGAGGGGTGGATTCGCGTCCATCTCCCCGCATCGCCGTTCGCACCCGCCAGCGCGTACACTATCGAGTACATCGAACCGGAGCGGTTCGTGCGGGAGATGTACGGGCTGTTCCATCTCCCCATCCCGGAAACCGGGGGGGTCGCTGCGAACGCGGACGAAGCGGACGAGGCGACGGAGACGCCGCCGAAACTGCGGGACGAGGTAACTCAGTCCATCTGATCGTTTGCGGTTCGCCCGGCGGCACGGAGCACATCCGTGACGCGACCCATACCCGACGCGAGGTACTCGCGCGACAGGCGCACATAACTCTCGGCCCCCTGACGGACCCGCGCGATATCCACGTCGGTGATCTCGCGGCGAGGCTTCGCGGGGACGCCGAGCATCATCGTTCTCGGCGGCACGATGGTGCCCTCGGAGACGAGCGCGCCCGCGCCGATGATGCTCCCACTGCCAACGTGCGCATGGCTCAGAACCGTCGCGTGCATCCCGATCAGGCAGGTCGCTTCGACCGTGCTGCCGTGCACAATCGCGTTGTGCCCGACGACGACGTGCGGGCCGATGTGCGTCGGAGCGTCCGGATCGACGTGTACGGTCGCATTCTCCTGCACATTGCTGCCCCGCTCAATGACGATGGACGCGGTGTCACCGCGCAGAACCGCGCCGGAGAGAATCGCGCACTCCGCCCCGATCGTGACATCGCCGATGATCACCGCACCGGGCGCGATGTACGCGCTCGCGGCGATCGTCGGCCACACCCCGCGAAACGGATAGATCGCGCCCGCCATTGCCCGCTCGCTCATTGCCGCACCTCGATGATGACAGCGTCGCCCTGCGCCCCGCCCGAACAGATCGCCGCCAACCCGAGGCCGCCGCCCGACCGCCGCAGTTGCATCGCCAGCGATCCGACGAGCCGCGCGCCGGATGCGCCGATCGGATGACCGAGCGCAATTGCGCCGCCGTTGACATTCAGCCGCTCGGCATCGACACCGAGACGCCGCCCGCTGATGATCGGCACGCTCGCGAACGCCTCGTTGATCTCGACGAGATCGATGTCGTCAATCGACAAATCGGCACGCACGAGCGCCTTCGACGCCGCCATCGCGGGCGAGTACGCGAGGTACGGCACGTCCCACGCGGCGGTCGCGCTCGTGAGGATGCGCGCGAGGGGCTTGATACCGCGCGCTGCCGCCCACGCCTCCGATGCGACGACGACCGCCGCCGCGCCGTCGTTCACTCCCGGTGCGTTCCCGGCGGTCACGGTACCTGATGGGTGGAACACGGGGGTGAGTTTCGCCAGCGCCTCCGCCGATGTGTCGGGCCGTGGCGCTTCGTCGCGCCCGATGCGGGTCTTCATCCCCCGGCGGTCGGTGATCTCGACCGGCACGATCTCCTCCGAAAAGACGCCGCGATCCGTCGCCGCCACCGCTCGCTTGTGCGACCGGAGGGCGAAGGCATCCTGCTCCTTGCGGCCCACCTGCTCCTCCTCCGCGACCTCATCACCATACTGGCCCATCACCACATCGCCGACGCCGCACCGCAAACCGTCGTGCTGCATCGCGTCGATCAACGCGCCATTGCCCATGCGATAGCCGAAGCGGGCGTTCGGCAGCAGGTACGGCGCGTTGGACATGCTCTCCATCCCTCCGGCGACGATGACATCGTAGTCACCGGCCCGGATGAGCGCGTCCGCCATCGTGATCGCGCGCATCCCGCTCGCGCAGACGCGGTTGATCGTGTCGCTTGTCACCTCACGGCTCAGCCCCGCCTTGAAGGTCGCCTGCCGGGATGGAATCTGTCCCGCGCCCGCCTGCACCACCATGCCCATGATGACATGCTGAATATCCGCCCCGCTGATCGCGGCGCGGGTGATCGCCTCGCGGATGACGAGCGCGCCGAGATCGATCGCGCTGAAACTGACAAGCCCGCCGCCGAGTTTGCCGAACGGCGTGCGACAATAACTTAAAAGAACACTGGACCGACCGCGTTGATCCATAGCGCCTCAGAATAATGGGAAAGACCTGCCGTGTCCGCCGGACGGGACACCGCAGTATAGTCAGCGGGGAGACGGAGGGTCAAGACGCGACATGCCGGAGCGAGCGCACATCGGGCGCGCGCACGCGGACGCGTGTGCCGTCTGCGGCATCGACGATGAGATCACCGTCAGGCGTCGCGTCAGTCGCCTTCCCCCAGAGCACGCGACCATCGAGGCAGGTTATCGCGACCTCCCGGCCAATCGTCGCAAGTGCGTTACGCCACTCCGCGACGATGTAGGCATGACCGGAATGAAGATACCGATCGTCGATTCGGTCGAACTGTTCGAGCAACGCGGCGAGCACCGTATCGACGCTGATTGCCCGACCGGATTCAGCGATCAGGCTGGTCGCGTCCGGCAATCCGCGCGCGATATACAGGCTACGGGTGCCACCGACGTTCACGCCGATGCCGACGCGCATCGCGAGGAGACGGCTCCCCACCCACGTCGCATCACCGAGAATCCCCGCGACCTTGCGGCCATTGACGAGCGCATCATTCGGCCATTTCAGGTTCGCCGCGAGATGCGCCGTCGCCCCAATCGCCCGCACGACGGCCAATGCGGCGATCATCGCGTACGGATATGACAAAGGGGGGTCGTCGGGCGACAGAATCAACGTAGTCAGCAGCGAATCACCGGCCCCGTCGTGCCATGGATCCCCTTTGCGTCCGTAGCCCGCGTGCTGCTTCACAGCGACAACCGCTGTGCGATGATGGCCCACGCCGCGCGCGATCAGATCGGATGCGACGCGCTGTGTCGAGTCAACGGTGTCGTATCGCCGGGTTGTCCACGGTGGCCGCTCATTCACCGCAACGGCACCTGGGGCTGTGCCGACAGTTCGCTGCCGCTCTCCGCGCCATCATCCACCATCTGCGGAGCAGCATCGTCGGGGAGACGCTGCACCCCGATCCGGCCGAGGCGCTGATTCTCCACGTCCAGCACCGTCAGGTTCAGGCCGTCGATCCAGATATTCTCATTGACGGTGGGGATATGGCCGAGGTGATCGTAGATGAACCCCGCGAGCGGCTCACGCTCCTGCTCCGGCGTGCCCCAGTGGACGTCCATCAGTTGGTTGAAGTCGCCGAGTTCGAGCCGCGCGTTCACGATGTACGCGCCGTCCGCCGTGCTCTCAACGAGGGGCGTCTCGGTGTCATACTCGTCCTGAATCTCGCCGACAATTTCCTCGATGATGTCCTCGATGGTGACGAGGCCCGCCGTGCCGCCGTACTCATCGACGACAATCGCGATGTGGACGCGCCGCGCTTGGAGTTCGCGGAGCAATTCCGGCAGGCCCTTCCCCTCCGGCACGAAAATGGGAGCCCGCATCACCGCGATGATCGACGTGTTCGCGTTGGATCGCCCGACGAACCGCAGCAGGTCCTTCGCGTAGATCACGCCGACGATCCGATCCAGGCTGCCGTCGAACACCGGCAGCCGCGAGTGCCCCGCGTCGAGCGCGATCGTCACCGCCTCCCGCACCGTGGCCTGCCGTGGCACGCCGACCATATCGACGCGCGGGGCCATCACCGCGCGGACGGTCGTGTCCGTGAAGCGGAAAATGCTGTTGACGAGATCGACCTCCTCCTCCTCGATCCGGTTGTCCCCGGCCTCGTCGCGCACCAACTGGATCAACTCCTCCTCGGTGGCAAGGGCGGAGTTCGGCGAGGGAGACGGGACGCGCAACAGCGTGATAAGGCTCGCCGCGATGCCGTTGATGAGTGCGGTGAGGGGCGAGAGGAGAAGCATGAGCAGCCGCGCGACGCGCGCACAGCCGAGCGCCACATCCTCCGGCAGCCGCAAGGCGAGGGCGCGCGGCACCGCCCGTCCGCAGATGAGCATGGTCGCCACCGCACCGACGACCACGAGCGCGACGCCCCACGCGGGCAGTCGACCGACTACAACGCTCGTCACGAGCGCGCCGACGAGCGCCACCGCCGTCGTATCGAGCAGGATCATCGTCGCCTGGAGGTGGTGCGAGCGGTCGAGCAAATCCTCGACGGTGCGCGCGCGGCCATTTCCCTGCGTCGCCAGTTCGCTGATGCGCGTGTTCGAGGTCGCCGCATAGCCGACCAACACGGCGGTTGAGAAGGCGATGACGCCGACCATCAGGAGCGCCACCGCCAGTCGTATCCAATCACCCGTGCTCATAAATGCCCACACCTGCCATTTTGCACCTTGCGCCTTGCACTTTAGTCGAAGAGGCTGCTGACCGAGAGGTCCTTGTGGATGCGCTGGATCGCCTGCGCGAGCAGCGGTGCGACGCTGAGAACGTTCACCCGCGAATCCGTCGCCACTGTTGGGTCAATCGCGAGCGTATCCGTGATCCACAGGCGCTCCAACGGCGATTCAGCGATTTGCGCCAGCGCGCCGTCCGCGAAAACGCCATGGATCGCCGCCGCGTACACGGCGGTCGCACCGCGCTCCTGCAATTGGTGTGCGGCCTCGATCAGCGTTCCACCGGTGGAGATCATGTCATCAACGATGATCGCCACCTTTCCACTTACCTCCCCGACCATGTCGAGCATCGCGACGGTGTCCGGCGCGTGGCGCATCTTGGAGAAGATCGCGAGGCCGCCGCCGATCCGGCTACGAAAGTCGTCCGCCCGCGCCACGCCGCCCGCATCCGGGCTGACCACGACGATGTCGGTGAATCCCTCGCGCCGGATGTAGTTCGCGAGGATCGGCGCTGCGCGGAGGTGATCGACCGGAATATCGAAGAATCCCTCGATCGCGGCCGCATGGAGATCAACGGTGAGGATGCGGTCCACCCCCGCCGTCACGAGGAGATTGGCCACGAGTTTCGCCGAGATCGGCTCGCGGCCAACCGTCTTCTTCTCCTGCTTGGCGTAGGCGTAGTACGGCACGACCGCCGTGATCCTGCCGGCGGAGGCGCGCCGCATCGCGTCGATCATGATGAGCAAATCCATGATGTGCTGGTTCACCGGCGCGCACATTGGCTGTACGATGAAGACATCCGCCCCGCGCACATTCTCGTCGATCTTGACGCGCGTCTCACCGTTCCGAAACGCGCCGACCAGCGCACGCCCGAGTGGGATGCCGAGGTCCTGGACAATCGCATCCGCGAGTGGACGGTTCGCGTTCGCGGAAAAGACCTGGAGCCGTCCGTCCATCGCTACCCCCCCGTACCGTCCGTGCGCCGCGCCTTCCGGCGTTGCATGGGTCGTGCCGGGACGCCGACGACCAGCGCGCCATCCGGCACGTCGTGGGTGACGACTGAACCCGCGCCCGTCTCCGCGCCGACGCCGACCCGCACGGGCGCACGCAGCACCGTGCCGCACCCGATGGATGCGCCATCGCCGATCTCCGTCCGCTTCTTCTCCGATGTACCGTCGTAGTTGGCGGTGATCGTGCCGGCGGCGATGTTCACATGCGCGCCGATCGTCGCGTCTCCCAGGTACGAGAAATGGCCGACCGCGCTGTGCGCGCCGAGCGTCGTCTGCTTGATCTCCGCGAAGTTGCCGACATGCGCGCCCTCCCGGATCACCGCGCCGGGCCGCAGGTGGCTGAACGGCCCGCAATATGTCCCCGCCTCCATCGTCGCGTGTTCGAGGGAGGACGCGACGACGCGGCATCCGTCGCCAATCGTGCCGGACGTGACCATCGTGTACGGCCCGATCGTGCACCCGCCACCGATGGTCGTCTCACCGCGCAGGACGCAGCCCGGCTCGATCACGCTCTCCGCGCCAATCGCAACGGTGTCATCGATGTAGGTGTGATGCGGGTCGCGGATCGTTACGCCGGAGAGCATCAGGCGGCGCATCGTGCGTGCCCGCAATGCACACTCCGCCTCGGCGAGTTGCGCGCGGTCATTGACGCCCATCGCCTCAATTTCGGAGGTCGTGACCGTGGCGATGGGCCATGCGTCGGCAGGCACGTGCGCGCGGAGCGCGATCTCCACGAGATCGGTCAGATACCGCTCCCCGCTCGCATTCGCTTCCACCGTCGGGAGCGCCCGCCGCAGCCATCGGGCATCGAAGCAGCACATGCCGCTGTTGATCTCATCGATCCTCAACTGCTCCGGCGTCGCCATCCGCGCCTCGACAATTGCCGCGACGCGCCCCATATCGTCACGCACGATCCGCCCGTACTGCGCCGGGTCTGCGACGCACGCGGTGAGCACCGTCACGCACGCCTCTTTGGTGACGTGCTCGCGCAGGAGTTCACCGAGCGTCTCGTGCGTCAGCAGCGGCGTGTCGCTGTAGAGCACGAGCACCGTTCGCACATCGTCCGGGAGGTGCGGCAATGCGACCTCGACGGCGTGCGCGGTGCCATGCTGCGGCGACTGCAACGCGAACGAATAGTCGTCGCCGAGTTTCGCCATCACCGCGTCCGCGCCATGCCCCACGACAACGACGGTCACGCGCGCGCGCAATGCCTCGGCGGCGCGCAAAGCATAGCCGATGAGTGGGCGTCCATTGAGTTCATGCAAGGGCTTCGGCAGGGTAGAGCGCATCCGGGTGCCAGCGCCCGCCGCGAGAATTACAACGCCGAGGGGCGCGTATCCGGCTTCCTGCGAGTGGGGTTCATCGAGCGGCACCAGGTGCATTCCATTCGCGGGGGAGCGGCGCTCGCTCCGTGGCGCATTCCGGCGTGGCTGGCGGACTAGGATTCGAACCTAGATTAAAGGATTCAAAGTCCTCTGTGCTACCATTGCACCATCCGCCAACAGTCGCGCGACCAACGCGAGTGTAGCCGACCGACCAATTCCCTGTCAACGAAGGAGAATGCGAACGATTTGTGACGCGAAGATGCCGCGTGCCGTCGAGCGGTCCCCTCAGTCGTTGACGCGCTCGATGTATTCGGCGGTTTCCGGGTTGACGGCGATGCGGTCGCCCTCCTTGACGAAAGCGGGCACCTGCACCGTCGCGCCCGTATCGACGGTGACGGCCTTGTTGACGCCTTGCACGGTGTTGCCGCGCGCCGCGATCTCCGCCTCGGTGACGGTGACGACGGCGCGTTTCGGCGGGCGGATGCCAACGCCCTCGGCCTCGTGCACGAGCAGTTCGTACGTCTCGCCCTCGCGCAGGAAGTTCGCGACCATCCCGAGCACATCGCGCGGGACGGAGACCTGCTCGAAGGTGCTCTGATTCATGAAGAAGTAGGCATCACTCTCCTGATAGAGGTACTGCATATCCTCGTTGCGGATCGCGTAGTCCTCGATGGTCTCACCGGACTTGAAGGTGAAGTCAACGACACGGCCCGTTCGCAAACTCTTGAGTTTCACGCGGAAGAACGCGGAACCCTTGCCCGGATTAACGAAATCGACTTCCACCATCTGGTGCGGCTGGCCCTGAAAGATGACCGTCGTGCCGCGCTTGAACTCCGATGTTGAGATAAGTGCCATGATTCCTCCTTCGCGTCCGCCCGCGCGCAGCGGAGGCGGGCATCCTCGCGTATGCCCCGAAGTATACACAATCCCGCAGTGGGCGCGTTCACGAGGGAAACAGTTCCCCCGCCGGGAACCAGAGCGTCTCCTGAATTGCCGCCGCACCGGCGAAGAGCATCACCAGACGGTCAACCCCAACCGCGATGCCGCCCGATGGTGGCATCCCGACGCGCAACGCCGCGATGAAATCGGTGTCCACATCGTACATCGTCCTGCCGAGCACGCGCCGCTCCGCTTGCTCCGCGATGAGGCGCGCGTGCTGCTCGTCCGCATCGGTCAGTTCGGAGAACGCATTCCCCAATTCCACCCCCGCGATGTAGAACTCGAACCGCTCGGCGTAGCGCGGGTCGTCCGTCTTGCGTCGCGCCAGCGCCGCCAGGGACGTGGGGTAGTCGTACAGGATCGTCGGGCGCGGCGTCCCCAGGTGCGGCTCGATCTCGTTGAGGAATAGCTGATGATACCCCTGCTCCCATGTCGTCCCATCCATCGCCTGGTAGCCGCGCGCGCGTAACGCCGCGCGCATCGCGGTCTCTGTCTCCGTCGTGTCGAGATCAAGCCCGGCGTAGTGCGCGAACGCATCGCGGACGGTGATGCGCTCCCACGGCGAAGCGAGCGACACCGCAGTGGCACCAACCGTGACCGTTGGCGTCTGATCGCGGGGCGCATCGGGGTTCAGCGCGCGCCAGATTGTTTGCAGGAGGTGCTCGCAATCGTTCATGATCGCGACGTAATCCGCGTGCGCGCGGTACCATTCGAGGATGGTGAACTCGGGGTTATGTCCCCGACCGATTTCCTCGCCGTTGCGGAACGACTTGCAGACCTGATAAATGCGCGGCAGGCCCGCGACGAGCAACTTCTTCATCGCGTATTCGGGCGAGGTCGCCAGGAAGGCGCGATGCGCCTCTCCGCGCGCAGTCGTCAGGCGCGTCTCGAAAACATCGAGGTACGGTTCCATTCCCGGCGCGGCGACGAGGAGCGGCGTCTCGACCTCCTCGAAGCCGCGCGCATCGAAGAATGCGCGGATTGCCTTAATGACGCGCGCGCGGGCGAGGTACGTTGGCAGCAGATCGGGGTCTTCCCGCAGGCGGAGCCATGTCGGCGTCATCGGCGGCAGTGACGACTAGGAGGCGGCATGCGCCGCGAGGGGTCGTTCGAGGGCAAACTTACTCGCGTCCTCATGCAGCGGCACCGGGTATTCACCGGTCAGGCACGCCGTGCAGAAGCCGTCGCGGGATTGCCCGATGGCGCGGAACAACCCATCGAGCGACAGATACGCCAGCGAATCGACGCCGATCTGCCGCCCGATCTCGGCCACGTCCGCATCATACCGCGCGGCGATCAACTCGCTCCGGGAGGCGAAATCGACGCCCATGAAGCAGGGCCACATGATCGGCGGCGCGTGGACGCGCATGTGCACCTCGCGCGCGCCCGCGTCCCGCAGGAGTTGCACGATGGGGCGGCTAGTTGTGCCGCGGACAATCGTGTCGTCCACGAGCACGACGCGCTTCCCTTCGAGCACCTCGGGGAGCGGATTGAACTTGAGCGCGATGCCGACATCGCGCAGGTGCTGGTCAGGCTGGATAAACGTCCGCCCGATGTAGCGATTCTTAATCAGCGCCTCGGTGTACGGGAGGCCGCTCGCGTTCGCGTAGCCGATGCCGGCGGGGATCGCGCTGTCCGGCAGCGGCACGACGATATCCGCGTCCGCCGGCTGCTCGAATGCCAGTTCCGCGCCCATGCGTTGCCGCAGCAGGTGGATGCGCTCGCCGCCCATCATGCTGTCCGGGCGGGCAAAGTAGATCAGCTCGAAGACGCAGAGCGCGTCCCGCTCGCCACGCCGCAATGCGATGCTCTGCGGGCCGTTCACCGCCGTGATCTCGACGACCTCGCCGGGCGCGACATCGCGCACGAACGCCGTGCCCGTTGTGGCGAAGGCGCACGTCTCCGACGCGACGACCCACCCCTCACCGAGCCTGCCGATGGAGAGCGGGCGCAGGCCGAGCGGATCGCGCACCGCGAAGAGCGTCGTTGGCGTGAGCACGGCGAGGCTGTATGCGCCCTCGAACTGACCCATCGCGGCGATGATCCGTTCCGCCACCGTCGCACCCGGCGCGCGTGCAATCACCCGCGCGAGCACCTCGGAATCCGTCGAGGTCTCGAAGGTCTCACCGCGCACCTCAAGGGCGGCGCGGAGCAGCGCCGCATTCGTCAGATTGCCATTATGGGCGATGGCGATGGGACCGAGATCACTCTCCACGAGCACCGGGCCGGCGTTGCAGGCGACGCTCGACCCGGTGGTGGAGTACCGCGTGTGCCCGATGGCGAGGGTGCCGGTGAGCGACCGCAGAATCTGCTCGTCGAACGCGGTGGCGACGAGGCCCATGCGGGTGTGGACACGAAGGTCGGACCCAACCGCACCGGAGGCGGCGGCGATCCCGGCGCTCTCCTGCCCGCGATGCTGCAGGGCGTAGAGGCCGAAATAGGTGACACGTGCGACATCCAACCCCGGCGCGACAATGCCGAAGACGCCGCACGCCTCACGCGGGTGATCGAATGGTACGTGCGCCGCCAACGTATCAATCATCGCCGTCCCCTCTCGCGTCCCACGGTTATTCACTCATGCGCGTGCCGCCCTATGTACGGACACTCTACCACAGGAACGCCCGGATCGCATCGTGATATTCCACAAAACGCTCAAATCTCAACATATAGCCAGCAAATCGCGCGAGGACGACCCCACGCATCAGCGTGCGTTGACACACGAGGGGAAGCAATCTGCGCTTTTCAGGCTCGTTTTGGCGTGCACCGCCGCGATGATGCACAATGGACAGCGGCAAAGAAATGTGGCGGAAGGGGCGGGATTCGAACCCGCGAGGGCTTTGACACCCTACGCGCTTTCCAGGCGCGCGCACTAGGCCAAACTATGCGACCCTTCCCTCTTGCGATTGTGCTGTCCCGGCGATCCTGCGACAGTCGGCGGTCGAGTGGCGGAGAGGGTGGGATTCGAACCCACGAAGGCTGTTACACCTTACTCGTTTTCGAGACGAGCTCATTCGGCCGCTCTGACACCTCTCCCTCCGGCGTCGCCCTGTCAGGATGATAGCAAACGCGGCATCATCGCGCAATTCGCCGTGCGCACACGGCACGCGGTATGCTACCGTTGCGCGACAGCATGGAGAGAGAAAGCACGCATTATCACGGCAGGGAGATCATCGTCATGACCGACCACACCGCGTACCCACCGATCCGCGATTACGCGCTGATCGGCGACTGCCACTCCGCCGCGCTCGTCTCCCGAAGCGGCTCCATCGACTGGTGCTGCATGCCGCGCTTCGACTCCGGCAGTTGCTTCGGTCGCCTGCTCGACTGGGAGCGTGGCGGCTCGTGCACGATCTCGCCCTTGGACGGCGGCCACACCTCGTTCCGTCACTATCTCGAGAACACCCTCGTCCTCGCGACGACGATCCGCGCGCAGGGCGGCGAGGCGATCCTCTATGACTGCTTCACGATGCATGCGGGCGGCAAACTCGACCCCCGGCGGCAACTCCTGCGCGTCGTCGAGGGCGTGCGCGGGCGGGTCGATCTCCACATGCACATCGGCCCGCGTTTCGATTACGGCACGCTCAAGCCGTGGATTCGTCACGACGGGATCGAACTGTATAGCGCGATCGGCGGCAACGACGCGCTCGTGATCGCGTCGGACGCGGACATGGAACTGGACGGTCGCCACGATCTGCGGGCCTCCTTCTCCGTGCGCGCGGGCGAGCGCGTCCGCACGTCCATGGTGTACGAGGACCCCGCGAGCCTCGACCGCGACCCGCCGCGCCGCATCCCGAGCGGCGAACTCGATGACCGGCTGCGCGAGACGATCGCGTGGTGGCAGGAGTGGTCGTCGCAGGCGCAGTGCGACGGCATTGACGAATCCAGCGTGCTGCGCTCCGCGATCACCCTCAAGGCGCTGACGAACGCCCCCACCGGCGCGATCATCGCCGCGCCGACGACCTCGCTCCCCGAGACACCGGGCGGCAGCCGCAACTGGGACTACCGATTCAGTTGGATCCGCGACTCCAGTTTCAGTGTCCGCTCGCTGGCGGACATCGGCCTGGACAGCGAGGCGGACGGGTTCCGGCGCTTCATCCAGCGCTCCGCAGCGGGGAGCGCCGAGAGCCTGCAGATCATGTACGGCGTCGGTGGCGAGCGGCGACTGACCGAACTGACGCTCGGCCATCTCGACGGCTATCAGGGGGCGAAACCGGTGCGGATCGGCAACGCCGCCTCGGATCAGGTGCAACTCGACGCCTACGGCGAACTGCTCGACCTCACCTGGCACTGGTACCTGCGCGGCAGCTCGCCGGACGACGACTTCTGGCGCTTCCTGGTCGATCTCGTTGACACCGCCGCCGAGCGCTGGCAGGAGCCGGATCGCGGCCTGTGGGAGGAGCGCGGCGACCCGCAGCACTTCGTCCACTCCAAGGTGATGTGCTGGGCGGCGGTGGATCGTGGCATCCGCCTGGCGGAGGCGTGCCTCCGCCAGGCGCCGCTCCGGCGGTGGAAGAAGGTGCGCGCCGATATGCGCGCCGCCATCGAGCGCGACGGCTACGACGCCGATCGCGGCATTTTCGTGCAGGCATTCGGCTCGAAGGCGCTGGACAGCGCGCTGCTCCTGCTCCCGACCGTCGATTTCGTCGAATGGGACGACCCGCGCATGATCCGCACGACCGACGCGATCATCGAGAACCTGGACGACAATGGGATGCTGCTGCGCTATCGCCTGAACGAGTCGGACGACGGCCTCACCGGGCAAGAGGGGACGTTCCTCGCCTGCTCGTTCTGGCTCGCGGAATGCCTCGCGCGGCAGGGGCGGATCGACGAGGCGCGCGAGGTCTTCGATCGTGTCGCCTCAACGAGCAACGATCTCGGGTTGTTCGCGGAAGAGTTCGACACGCGCGCGGACGAGATGCTCGGCAACTTCCCGCAGGGGTTGACCCACCTCTCGCACATCGCGGCGGCGGTCGCCATCGCCCGACACGTCAGCGACGAGGATTTGATGCGGCACCAGCGGCAACAACAAGTCTGGGCGAAACACCCGCACCATCATGATGCCGGGCTGCATGGTCGCGCGGATGGGAGCGATTAATGGATGAGCGCGGGACGGTGCGCCTGACGATGGCGCAAGCGACGATTCTCTTTCTCCAGAATCAGTGGTCCGAGCGGGACGGGGGGGAGCGGCCCTTCTTCGCGGGCTGCTTCGGCATCTTCGGGCACGGCAACATCGCGGGGATCGGTCAGGCGCTCCAGCAATACCCGGGGTTCCGCTACTACCAGAGCCGCAACGAGCAGTCGATGGTCCACATCGCGGCGGCGTACGCCAAGATGACCGACCGCCTGCAAACATTCGTCTGCACCTCCTCGATTGGCCCCGGCGCGACGAATATGCTGACGGGCGCGGCCGGGGCGACGATCAACCGCCTGCCCGTGCTGCTCCTGCCCGGCGACATCTTCGCGCGCCGCAACGTCGCGCCAGTTTTGCAGCAACTGGAATCGGGGCAGAGCGAGGATGTCTCGGTCAACGATGCGTTCCGCCCGGTCAGCCGCTACTGGGATCGCATCAACCGCCCGGATCAACTGCTCACCGCGCTCCCTGCCGCCCTCCGCGTGCTCACCAGCCCCGCCGAGACGGGCGCCGTCACGCTCGCGCTGCCGCAGGATGTGCAGACCGAAGCGTTCGACTATCCGACTGCCTTCTTTCGCAAGCGCGTCTGGCACATCCCGCGCAATCGCCCGGATGGCGCGTCGTTGGCGGCGGCGGCGGCGTGGATTCGCCGGAGCGTACGCCCCCTCACCGTCGCGGGCGGCGGGGCGATCTACAGCGGTGCGACCGATACCCTCCGCCGCTTCGCGGAGCAGACCGGGATTCCGGTTGGCGAGACGATGGCCGGGAAAGGGAGCATGCGCTACGACCATCCCCTCGCCCTCGGCGCGATTGGTGCGACGGGTACACGCGCCGCGAACCGGATCGCGCGCGACGCGGACCTCGTCATCGGCATCGGGACGCGCTACAGCGACTTTACAACCGCCAGCAAGACGGCGTTCCAGTCGCCCGATGTGCGCTTCATCAACATCAACGTCGCGGAGTTCGACGCCTCCAAGCACGCCGCGCTCCCCCTCGTCGGTGACGCGCGAGCGACGCTGGACGAACTCGCGCCGCTCATGGACGGTTTTCGGACCGACGCCGCGTACCACTCGGAGATCACCGAACTGCACGGCGCGTGGGAGGACGAGGTGGGGCGCATCTATGCCATTCGCCACGCGCCGCTGCCGAGCCAGGGCGAGTTAATCGGGGCAGTCAACGAACGGGGAGACCCGGAGGGCGTCGTAGTCTGCGCGGCGGGGAGCCTCCCCGGCGACCTCCACAAACTCTGGCGGGCGCGGCACCCAAAGCAGTACCACCTCGAGTACGGCTACAGCTGCATGGGCTACGAGATCGCCGGTGGACTGGGCGTGAAGATGGCCGCGCCCGAACGCACCGTCTACGTGATGGTCGGTGACGGCAGTTACCTGATGCTCTCGGCGGACATCGTCACGTCGATTCAGGAGGGGTTCAAACTGATTATCGTGCTGCTAGACAACAGCGGCCACAAGAGCATCGGTGCGCTCAGCCGCTCGCTCGGGCAGGAGGGATTCGGGACGCGCACCGTCTTTCCCAGTGAGGGCGTGCTCCCCGGCGACGAGGCGGGCGCGGCGGCGACACCCGTGCCGGTGAACCTCGCGATGAACGCGCGCAGCCTTGGCGCGCACGTCATCGAATGCGCGACGTACGCGGACTTCACCGCCGCGCTCGACGCGGCGCAAACGACGGATCGCACGACCGTCATCTGCATCGAGAACGACCGCTATGAGAGCGTGCCGGGGTACGAGGGGTGGTGGGACGTGCCGGTCGCCGAGGTTAGCACGTCGCCCGGCGTGCAGGCGGCGCGGGCGGCGTGGGCGGCGATGCGCGCGAAGGAGCGGTCGTGGTGACAGAAGCGGCGGCGCCACCGGCGGGCCAGTTGCGGATCGGCAACGCGCCCTGCTCGTGGGGCGTGCTGGAGTTCGACGCATTCGCGCCGACACCGGTCGGCTACGCGCAGATGCTGGATGAACTCGTCGCGACGGGCTACACCGGCACCGAACTGGGCGATTGGGGCTTCATGCCGACCAACCCCGCCCTGCTGCGGCATGAACTGACGCAGCGCGATGTGGTGATGATCGGCGCGTTCGTGCCCGTCGCCCTCCGTGACCCCGCCACGCACGCACCGGGCGCGACCACGGCGGTGCGGGTGGCGCGGCTGCTCGCGGCAGTGACGGATGCGACGGAGGCCGTGCAACCCGTCATCGTCCTCGCGGATGACAACGGCACGGACCCGACGCGCACCCGGTTCGCGGGGCGGATCATCCCGGCGATGGGCCTGTCGGCGGATGCATGGCGCACCTTCGCGGACGGCGCGATGCATGTCGCGCGGGCGGTGCGGGAGGCGACCGGCATACGGACTGTCTTTCACCCCCACTGCGCGGGATGGGTCGAAACGCCCGACGAGATCGCCCGCCTGCTCGATTTGACCGACCCCGACCTGCTCGCGCTCTGCTTCGACACCGGGCACATCACCTTCGCGGGCGGCGACCCCGTGACCTGCTTGCGGCAATTCAGCGGTCGGCTCGGCCATGTCCACTTCAAGGATTGCGACCCGAACGTGGCGGCCCGCGTGCGCGCGAACGAACAAGATTACCTCACGGCGGTGCGGGAAGGCGTCTTCTGCGAACTTGGCAAGGGCGCGGTCGATTTCCCCGGCACGCTCCGACACCTGCGGGAGATGAATTATCGCGGCTGGGGCGTCGTCGAGCAGGATGTGCTGCCGGGGATGGGCACGCCCGCCGAGAGCGCGCGGCGCAATCGCCACTATCTGACGGAGGTGGGGGCATGACGCACCTGGTTACGCTCGGGGTTATCGGCGCGGGACGGATTGGCCGGATGCACGCGGAGCATCTGGCGTACCGCGTCCCCGGCGCGCGTCTCGTCGCCGTCGCGGATGTGATCGTCGAAGCGGCCCAACAGTGCGCGGCGGCGTGCGGGGCGGCGCGCGCCGTGCAGGATTACCACGAGATACTGGACGACCCGGCGATCGAAGGCATTCTTATCTGCTCCGCAACACCGACGCATGCGCGGATCATCGGCGAGGCGGCGGCGGCGGGCAAGCACATCTTCTGCGAGAAGCCCATCGCCCTCAACGTGCCGGACATCGACCATGCGCTCGACGCGGTCGCGCGGGCGGGGGTGACGCTGCAAATCGGCTTCAACCGCCGGTTCGACGCGAATTTTCAGCGCATGCGACAGGCCATCGCACGCGAGGAGATCGGGCAGCCGCACCTCCTGCACATCACGAGCCGCGACCCCGCGCCCCCTCCGCTCGACTACATCCACAACTCCGGCGGCATCTTCCTCGACATGACGATCCACGACTTCGATATGGCCCGCTTCCTCATCGGCAGCGAAGTCACGGAGGTCTACGCCACCGGCGACGTGCGGATTGACCCGGCGATTGGCGCGGCGGGCGACCTGGACACCGCTGTCGTGCTGCTCAAATTCGCCAGCGGCACGATCGGGACGATCAACAACAGCCGCCGCGCCGTCTACGGCTACGACCAGCGGGCCGAGGTCTTCGGCAGCGACGGCATGATCGCCATCGGCAACGACTACCCGAACACCGCACAGATCAGCACGGGCGCGCACGTCGGGCGTGACCTGCCACGCAATTTCTTCCTCGACCGCTACACCGAGAGCTACATCGCGGAGGTCCGCGCCTTCTGTCACGCCATCCGCGCCGACGAGCCGCCCCCCGTCACCGGCAACGATGGCCGGGTCGCCGTCGTCCTCGGCATGGCCGCATATCAGTCATACGCCGAGCATCGCCCTGTGCGCGTCGAGGCAGTCTAAAGATCACCGAGGTTCCCATTCCCACGGGGGAAGAAAACACAAAAACCGCCCTACGGCGGCTCTTGTTGATCGTGTTGCAATGCGAGGGAACTGGTACGCCCGACAGGACTCGAACCTGTGGCCTCTTGGTCCGCAACCAAACGCTCTATCCACTGAGCTACGGGCGCGCGTACCGGAGTGCGAGTATCACACACGCGGGCGGGGCTGTCAAACGCGAACAGTGGCGGGTAGGCAGGGATTCGAACCCTGGGAACGCTTTCGCGCTCACTCGCTTAGCAGGCGAGCCCGATCGACCACTCCGGCACCTACCCATTCGTCGCGCTAGCAGACTGGCGGAGAGGGTGGGATTCGAACCCACGAGGCTCATCACCCGGCTGTTTTCAAGACAGCTGCCATCAACCGCTCGGCCACCTCTCCCCCTGCGTGGCACCATGCAGTATGACGCACCGCGCGCGAAATCGCAAGCCGATAATTTACACGTTACATCTCCGGCTCGATCCGCTCCAACCCGCGCAGGTAGGGCCGGATCACCTCCGGGATCGTGATCGTGCCGTCCGCGTTCTGGTAATTCTCCATGATCGCGATCATCAGGCGCGGCAGGGCCAGCCCGGAGCCGTTCAGCGTGTGCACGTACTCGGGCCGCGCCCCCGGCTCGCGGCGGAAGCGGATGTTCGCCCGTCGCGCCTGGAAGTCGGTGAAGTTGCCGCACGACGAGACTTCCAGCCACTCCGCGCAACCGGGCGACCACGCCTCCAGATCGAACTTCTCCGCCGCGACGAATGAGAGGTCGCCCGTGCACATCTGAAGCAGGCGATAAGGAATCTCCAGGTCGCGCAGGGTCACTTCGGCGTGCGCGATCAGCGTCCGCAGCGCGGCCTTCGAGTCTTCCGGCTTCTCCAACCGCACCATCTCCACCTTGTCGAACTGGTGGACGCGCTTGATGCCGCGCACGTCCCGCCCGGCGGAGAACTGCTCGCGCCGGAAGTTCGTCGAGGCGGCGGTGAGCAGGATCGGCAGGCGGTTGCCGTCGAGGATTTCCTCGCGGTGGAAGTTCGTCAGCGGTACCTCGGAGGTCGGGATCAAATACTTCTCCGGCTCCTCCGCGATGCTGTAGAGATTGTCCGTGAACTTCGGCAGGTTGCCGGTGCCGACGAGCATCTCCCGGCGCACGAGGTACGGCGGGAAGAGTTCGGTGTACCCCTGCTCGCCGTGCACATCGAGCATCCACTGGATGAGCGCGCGTTGCAGCCGCGCCCCCGCGCCGATCAGCACGTACCCGCGCGCCCCGGCGATCTTAATACCCCGCTCCAGATCGAGGATGCCCAAGGCAGGGGCAAGTTCCCAATGCGGCTTCAGCGCGAAGTCGAATTCCCGCGTCGTCCCCTTGTACCAGACGACGACGTTCTCGCTGTCGTCCTTGCCGACCGGGACATCGGGGTCGGGCAGATTCGGGATTTCGAGCATGATCGCGTCGAGTTGCGCCTTCACGTCGTCCACCTGCGTCCGAAGCAACCCAATCCGGTCGCCGGTCGCGCGGCTGCGGTCGATCAGTGCCTGCCGCTCGCTCGGGTCTTTCTGGCGCGAAACGTCCCTGGACAGGGTGTTGCGCTCCTGCTCCAGCGTGTTGAGTTCCGTCTGCAACCCGCGCCACTGCGCGTCGAGCCGCCCGACGGTATCGACCATCGACGGGTCCGCGCCCAACGTCGCGAGTGCTGCCTTCACACCATCCGGCTGGTCGCGGATCAGCCGCAGATCGAGCATTGCGCGTCCCTCTCCCCTTGTGGCGGCGCGCACCGCGCCACCCCGCGCATTTCGTGGCGGCAAGTATATCGCAGGTGATACGGCGAATGTCAGGAGGCGGCGGCGAACGCCTCCGCGCCGGGGATGAAGGGCGCCCAATCGGCGCGCGGTCGCTCGGCGAGGCGGCGCTGAATCGCGTAGTACGCGCCCGCGTGCGGCTCGAAGGGCGCACGACGCAGGCGCATCCGCGCCTCCTCCGGCGTGTGGCCGCCCTTGCGGTGGTTGCACTCCTTGCACGCGGAGACGAGGTTTTCCCATGTGTGGTTCCCGCCGCGCGACTTCGGCATGACGTGATCGATTGTCAGGTCGTGCGACGACCGGCCGCAGTACTGGCAGGTGTGATGATCGCGGAGGAAGATTTCGCGGCGGGTGAGTTTGACGCGGGGGCGGGGGCGTCGGACGAGGTAGACCATGCGGACAACCGAGGGGATCGTGTACGACTGCGACGGGCTGCGTAAGTGCACGTCCAGATCGTCCTGCAACACCTCCGCCTTGCCCCCGAGCACGAGAACGAGCGCGCGGCGCGCGTTGCAGATATGTAATGGCTCGTAGTTCTGGTTGAGCACGAGGACGGCTGTGTCCATGGGCGGAGACGCTCCTCCGGGATCGTGTCGATGTGCCGACTGCACCTGGGTCGCACTTCCCGCCGCAGTTTTGGGTTCGCTCGCAGTGTACAGGCACCCGTCGCGATTTGACAAGACTTTTTCGCCTCGTCAACAGTGCGAATGCGTTCTCTTGTTAGGCTGGGGATGCCCACCCCCTGCCCCCTCCCAGAGCGGGAGGCGGTTCTGAATCTTCCCGCTCCCCTCTCCGCCCCGAGGAGGGGCCTCCGACGAGCACGCCGCGCATCCGCTCCGGCCCGGATCGCGTATGTACCTATGGAGCGGTTCACCCACCGCCGCGCATCGCGTCCGTGGGGAACAACGATCCGACGATGGGTGTTTGAATATGTGAGGGGTCTGTGATCGTCGTAGACGGTTCACGGGGCGACAAGTACACTGTCCGTCAGTGGCGGTACAGCCGTGCAGCCGGTGCGGATACGCAAAATGTGAGGATAGACTGCGTGGGCAATGTTGCATGGCTCCTGATTGTCCCGATCCTGGCGGTGCTGGTCACGGTCCATGAGTTCGGGCATTTTTTTGCGGCGCGGCACTTCGGCGTCGCGGTGGAAGAGTTCGGCATCGGTCTGCCGCCGCGCATCGTCGGGCGCAAGTGGAAGGGCACACTCTGGTCCCTGAACGCGATCCCGCTCGGCGGCTTCGCCCGGATGAAGGACGAGAACACGAGCGGCGACGCGACGGATTCGTTCCAGACGAAGCCCGCCTACGCGCGCGCGATCATCCTGATCGCGGGGATCGTCTTCAACTTCATCTTCGCCGCACTCATCTTCGCCTTCATCTTCGCCGTCCACGGCGTGCCGAGCGGCACGGAGCGCGTCTTCGTCGGCGGAGTCGTCGCGGGGACGCCCGCACAGCAGGCGGGCTGGCAACCCGGCGACCGGATCGTTCGCGTGGACGGGCGCGAGATCACCTCCAGCCAGACGCTCTCCGACACGATCAACAACGCGCTCGGCAAGCCGGTGCAGGTGGAATTGCTGCGCAACGGGCAGACTGTCTCGACAACGGTCACACCGCGTCCGCCGGAGGCGCGACCGGAAGGCCAGGGCGCGACGGGCATCACGGTCAATGCGGAGGCGCTCGTCCAGCGCGAGGCGGTCTGGCTGGCGATCCCGCACGGTTTTCGCGAGGTGGTGAACGGTATCGGCGCGATTTACAGCGGTCTCGCGGGGCTGATCCGCGGCACGCAGCCCGGCGGCGTCAACAATCTCACCGGCCCAATCGGCATCGGTCAGGTCGTCAATGAGGCGGTACAGCAGGCGAACCAATCGACGGTGCCTGTCTGGGTCGTGGTCTTCCAACTGACCGCGTTCATCTCGATCAACCTCGGCATCCTCAACCTGCTGCCGATCCCCGCGCTCGATGGCGGGCGGCTCGTCTTCGTCCTCATCGAGTGGGTGCGGCGCGGCAAGCGCGTCCCGCCGGAGCGCGAGGGCGTCGTCCATCTGATCGGCATGGCGTTCCTGCTGACGATCTTCGTGCTCGTGGCCTTCGTTGACATCCAGCGGCTGGTCGATGGCCGTTCGATCTTGCAGCGGTAATTATTTAGGAGCGTTAAGCGTGCTCGAAACACTCGTTCCTCTCTCGAACCGGCGGTTCAGCCGCCCGATCTTCCTCAACGACCGCAAGGGCAACACCGTCCAGATGGGCGGCGGTGCGCCCGTCGTCGTCCAGTCGATGTGCTCCACGGACACGAGCGACAAGGAGACGACGATCAAGCAGATCTACGACCTCGCGCAGAATGGCTGCGAGGTCGTGCGCGTCGCGGTGCCGGACAAGGAAGCGGCGGCGGTGATGCCGGAGATCGTCGCGCGCTCGCCGGTGCCGATTGTCGCGGACATTCACTTCCACTACCAGATGGCGATTGCCGCGCTCAACGCGGGCGTCGCGAAATTGCGCCTCAACCCCGGCAACATCCGCAAGCGGTCGCAGGTTGAGGAAGTCGTCAGACTCGCGCAGTCGAAGGGCGTGCCGATCCGCATCGGCGTCAACCACGGCTCGCTGCCTCCTGTCCAGCCCGGACAGGAGGCGATGACTGATCCCGAGCGGATGGTCGATGTCGCGTTCGGGCACATCCGCATCCTGGAGGAACTCGACTTCCGTGACATCTGCATCTCGCTCAAGGCGTTCGATGTGCCGACGATGGTCGCCGCGTATCGCCTGATGGCCGAGCGGTGCGACTACCCGCTCCACCTCGGCGTCACCGAGGCGGGGACGGCGCGTGCGGGGTCGATTCGCTCCGCCGTCGGTATGGGCATCCTCCTGAATGAGGGCATCGGCGACACGATCCGCGTCTCCCTCGCCGACAACCCGGTCGAGGAGGTCTACACCGCCTACGAGATTTTGAAGAGCCTCGACCTGCGGCAGAAGGGCACGACGCTCGTCGCCTGCCCGTCTTGCGGGCGCGTCGAAATCAACGTCCTGAAACTTGCGGCGGAGGTGGACGAGTACATCAAGAACATCCAGACGCCGATCAAGGTCGCGGTGATGGGCTGCGTTGTCAACGGCCCCGGCGAGGCGCGCGACGCGGATGTCGGCGTCGCCGGTGGCCGTGACAAGGGCGTCATCTTCCGGCACGGCGAGATCGTGCGGACGGTGGCGGAGCCGGACTTGTTCCGGTCCATCTGCGAGGAGATCGACACCGTCGTCCGCGAGCGCGAGGCCGAGAGCGCGGCGGAACTCGTCCCTGCCGATTAAAGAGCGAGAGAAAACACGTGGACCGCAGAAACGCAGAGCAAGCGCAGCGATCGCGGCGAAAAAATAGACGGGAACCCTCTCATCATCTCCGCGTCTCTGCGCACTCCGCATTGCTTTGACTTGGTTTCTTGGCGTCTTGTATGTTCGTTCCCGCTTCCCCTTCCCCCGTGGGCAAGGGGGTTGGGGGGTTAGGACAAACAGAGCTTCCTGGCGGTTCACTTCCTTCAAATTCTCAACCCGGCACCGTGCGCGAGATGATTCGTTATACTTAACTGGAGGCGGCAATGCTTCCGGTTTCTTTTCGGCACGGAGAGATCACATGGGGATTGAACGCCCGCTCTTGCTTGAATTCCCTGAGGCGTGGACCAGCCCCCGCGTCATCGTCCGCCCATGGCGCGACACGGACGCGCAGCCATTCTTCGATGCGATTCAGGAATCCTCGGCGCACATTTCCCAATGGCTGCCGTGGCCAACGTACCACCGCACGGTGGACGACACGCGCGAGTTCATCCGCAGGCAGCAGGCGCGTCTGATCGTCCGTGAGGGCATCGACGGTCTCGGCATCTTCCACGCGGAGAGCGGGGCAATTCTCGGCGGCACCGGGTTGCATGTGCACGATTGGCGCCTGCCGTCATTCGAGATCGGCTACTGGATTCGCTCAACAGCGGAGGGCAAGGGATACGTGAGCGAGGCCGCACGGCTCCTGACGACCTTCGCCTTCGAGCACCTCCACGCGGAGCGCGTGATGATCCGCTGCGACGCCCGCAACGACCGCAGCAAGCGTGTCCCCGAACGTCTCGGCTTCACCTTCGAGGGATGCCAGCGGCACGATTCGCTCGGCACCGATGGCGCGGTGCGCGATACGCTGATCTACGCGATGATCCCTGCGGAGTACGCGCGCGCGAAACAGGCGTGGGCGGCATAAGATGGCGACCCTCTCGGTCTCGACGATGTGGGGCGCGCAGGGCCGATACCCCGACCTCGGCGATATGGTCGATGGCGTCCGCGACGCGGGCGGTGCACGCATCGAGATCAACTACATGCCGACACGCGAGCAACTGGAGCAACTGCTCGCGCGCCCGGACCTCGTCGTCTCCAGTGTGCACAACTTCTGCCCGCGCCCGACCGACGCGCGCGGCAACCGCATCCCCGACCCCTCCCTCGTCGCGGAGGATGCCGACGAACGCCGCCACGCCATTGCGCTCACCAGAGCGACGATGGACCTCGCCGCCCGCCTCGATGCGGACGCGATTGTCGTGCACGCGGGCGAACTGGTCGTTCTGCCGGACGATGAGCGCCGACTGGACGCGATGTACCGCCACGGGTTGGCGTCGACCGATGAATTCGCCACGCTGCGCGAAACAATTGTCGCCGCGCGCCGCCGCATCGTCGGCCCCGCGCTCGACCATCTGCTGCTGAGCCTCGCCGACCTTGTGCCCTACGCCGAGCAGATCGGCGTGCGCCTCGGCATTGAGTCGCGGCAGGATTATCGGGACATCCCGGCGCTCGAGGATTGCGCGGCGATCTTCGACCGATTCACCTCTCCCCTGCTCGGCTACTGGCATGACACCGGGCACGCGCAGCGGCAGGCGAACCTCGGCTACACGCCGCACGAGGAGTGGCTGAAACAGCTCGGGCGCCGCCTCGTCGCGATGCACCTGCACGACTGCGAGGGGCTGCGCGATCATCTGATACCGGGGCGTGGTCGCGTAGATTTCAGGATGGTTGTATCCTACCTGCGACCGGACACCGTGCCCGCATGTGAGTTCGATTACTACTATGACGTTGCGGACATACGGGAAGGGCTTGCGTACCTGCGGGCCGCCGGATTCGAGCGAGGAGACGCGGGCGCGTGAAGCTGATCATCCAGATCCCCTGCTACAACGAGGAGGCGACGCTCGCCGCCGTGCTCGCGGACATCCCCGCGCACATCGACGGCATCGACGCGATTGAAACCCTCGTCATCGACGACGGGAGCGACGACCGCACCGTCCTCGTCGCGCAGATGTGCAACGCAACGCACGTCGTCCGCCACACGCACAACAAGGGACTGGCCGCCGCCTTCCAGACGGGCCTCGATGCCTGCCTGACCCTCGGCGCGGAAATCGTCGTCAACACGGACGGCGACCATCAGTACAGCGGCGCGGACATTGAGACGCTCGTGCGGCCCATCCTCAATGGGGACGCTGACATGGTGATCGGCGACCGCCGGACGCGGGACGTGGCGCACTTCAGCCCGATGAAGAAACGCTTGCAGGCGTTCGGGTCGTGGACGATGCGACGGATGAGCGGCACGACTATTCCGGACGCGCCGAGCGGATTCCGCGCCCTCTCGCGCGACGCGGCGATGCGGCTAAATGTTGTCACGCGCTACACCTACACATTAGAAACGCTGATTCAGGCGGGCAAGAAGAATATCAGCGTCACAAGTGTGCCGATCGCGTCGCGGGTCACGCGCCCATCGCGGCTCTTCCCGAGCGTCTGGAGTTACGTCAAGCGCTCCGCCGCGACGATGCTCCGCATCTGGGCGATGTACGAGCCGCTCAAGACCTTCGCCATCTTCGCGACGATGTTCCTGCTGATCGGCGCGGCGCTCGTCGGCCGATTCCTCTACTTCTACCTGATTCTCGGCGAGAAAGGCCCGCGGCACATCCAGTCCCTTATCATCGCGCTCATCTTCTCGATGATCGGCGCGGTGCTCTTCGCCGTCGCCCTGCTCGCGGACCTCATCTCGAACAACCGGCGATTGCTGGAGGACAACCTTTACCGCACGAAAAAAATGCAATACATGCTGTCGGCGCAGGCACAGAGAAACGGCGAGCCGACGCAGAATCTTCTTTCCAACCTCGTCGATCCCGAAACCGTCCCGGACCTCGCACAGCGCCACGACTGATGCAATGACCGACCCACCACACTCTTTCGCGAACGGAGCGCCCGGTGCCGCTGCATGACACACTCTTCGTCAATGGGACCGTCGTGACGATGAACCCCGTCCACCCGCAGGCGGAGGCGGTGTTGGTGCGCGGCGACCGTGTCGTCGCGGTCGGGCAGGTCGCGGACATGCAGGCGCTCGCCGCCCCCGGCGCGCGCGTGATCGACCTCGCGGGCCGGGCACTCCTGCCCGGTTTTAACGAGGCGCACAACCACATGATGATGTTCGGCCTCAGCCTCGCGCAGATCGACTGCCGCGCGCCGGGGTGCGGCAGCATCGCGGAGTTGCAGCGGCGCGTCGCCGATCGCGCCCGCGAGACGACAGGCGGCGCGTGGGTGCTCGGTCGCGGCTACGACGACCAATCGCTCGAAGAACGCCGCCATCCGACGCGTTACGACCTCGATGTCGTCGCGCCCGATCACCCCGTCGTCATCACGAACGCCTCCGGGCACCTGTGCGTCGCCAACACACGCGCCCTCGGCCTCGCGGGCATCAACGGCGGGACGGAGCCGCCCGAGGGCGGCGGCATCGTCCACGACACGAACGGCGACCCGACCGGCCTGCTCCTTGAGACGGCGCAGCACCTCGTGACGGGGCTGATCCCCGAACCGACCGAGGACGATCTCGTGGCCGCGCTCGGTCGCTGCGCCGAGCGGTACATCGCCGCCGGGATCACGAGCAGCGCGGACGCCAGTGTCTCGACGCCGATGCAGTTCCGCGCCTTCCAGCGGGCGTCCAGGGGCATCAACCCTTTGCGGACGAGCATGATGCTGCGCGAGAACCTGCTGCCGCACCTCAACGCCATCGGCGCGTGCACCGGTTTCGGCGGCGATCACCTGCGCTGTGGGCCAATCAAGTTGTTCATCGACGGCAGCCTGATTGGGCGCACCGCCGCCGTCTCGCAGCCCTTCCGGCACGACCCCGACCCGGAGAATCTCGGCCTGACGATGATGGGCGAGTCGGTCTTTCAGGGATATGTGACGGAAGCCTTCCGCACCGGCTGGCAAATCGCGGTGCACGCCATCGGCGACCGAGGCATCGAGATGGTCCTCGACGCCTACCAGTGCGCTATCGACGTTGCACCGCGCCTCAATCACCGGCTGCGGATCGAGCATTGCGGCATCCTCCGGCCTGACCTGATCGCGCGGATCGCCGCGATGCAGGTGCTCGTCGTCACGCAGCCCGTCTTCATCACGGAGTACGGTGACTCGTTCATCCGGCATCTCGGCGAGGAGCGCGCCGCGCTCACTTACCCCTTCCGCTCGCTGCTGGACGCGAATATCACGACGGTCTTCAGTTCCGACAGCCCTGTCTCCGCGTACGAACCACTCAAGAGCATCGCGGCGGCGGTGACGGAGGTCACCGGCACGGGCGCGCCGTATGCGCCGCAGGAGGCGCTGACTGTCGCTGAGGCGTTGCACGCCTACACCGTTGCCGGCGCGTACGCGACGTTCGAGGAGCACGAGAAGGGCGCAATCGCCCCCGGCATGCTCGCGGACTTCGTTGTCCTCGCCCGCGACCCGCGCGCCTGCCCGCCCGAGGAACTCGCTACAATTCCCGTGAGCATGACGTGGATCGGCGGCGAACTACTCTACGAGCGGGCGTAACCGTCGCGGCTGAAACGGGCGATACGTTCGGTGGCGGGCTTCAGCCTGACCGTTCTCACTGCGGTAGGCTGAAGCCCGCCGCCACTACATTTCTTCACATGTTGCTGATTACCATGACTGGCTACTGCGCGGTTGGGACCGGCGCAAGGCGCGGGGCGATGCTCGGCCGGATTTCCTGCATCCGGCCCGTCTCGGTGAAGACGACGCGCTCGCAAATGTTGGTCACACGGTCGCCGATCCGTTCGAGGTTGTGCGCCGCCCAGAGGAGCAGCGTCGCCTGATGGATCGTGCGCTGATCTTGCAACATGAAGGTGAGCAACTCGCGGTAGACCTGATTGTAGAGCGCATCGACCTCGTCATCCTCGGCGGCGATGCGGCGCGCCGAGGCGACATCGCTGTCCGCAAACGAGAGCAGCGCGCGGCGGAGCATGTCCGTCGCTTTATCCGCCATACGCGGGATGTCAAGCAGCGGCTTGAGCAGCGGTTCGTCGCCGATCATCAGCGAGATCGTCGCCGTGCCCTCCGCGTGGTCGCCCATGCGCTCCAGATCGACGATGATGCTGAGCACCGCCGCGATTGTGCGCAGGTCGTGCACGAGCGGCTGCTGCGTCGCGATCAGGAGGAGCGCGCGATCCTCGATCTGAAAGCGGAGCGCGTTGATCTGCGCGTCCTCCTCAATGACGCGCCGCGCGATCGAGGCGTCGCGCGTGCGGAGCGCCTCGACGGACCGCTGGATCGACTTTTCGACCATGCTCCCGAGCGTCAGGACATCCGCGTGCAGTTCCTTCAACCCTTGATCGAGCGCGAGCCGTGGCATCAGTCTGTCCCTTCTGGCCGATCACGGACGTATTTGGGTCATGTGGATCTCCTCCACTAGCCGAACCGTCCCGTGATATATTCCTCGGTGCGGTGATCCTTTGGTGAGGTGAAAAATGTGCTCGACGGGCCGTATTCGATGAGATGACCGATCCGATCCTCCCCGCCGAGCATGAACGCGGTGAAATTACTGATACGCGCCGCCTGCTGCAAGTTATGCGTCACGATGATAATCGTATATTCCTGCCGCAGTTCATGCATCAGATCTTCGATCTTCAGGGTCGAAATCGGATCGAGCGCACTGGCGGGTTCGTCCATCAGGATAACATCTGGCTGCACAGCAATCGCGCGCGCGATGCACAATCGCTGCTGCTGGCCGCCCGACAGATCGAACGCCGATTGCTTGAGTTTGTCCTTCACTTCTCCCCAGAGCGCCGCGCGGGTTAGGCTCTTCTCGACCACCTCGTCGAGATGCGCCTTTGGCACACGGCCCGCGAGCCGAAGACCTGCGGCGACATTGTCATAGATCGACATGGATGGGAATGGATTCGGCTTCTGGAAGACCATGCCGACCTTCCGCCGCAGTAGAACGGGATCGATGCCCGGTGCGTAAATATCCTGTTCATCGATGAGAACGCTGCCTTCAGCACGCGCCCCAGGAATGACCTCATGCATCCGGTTTAAGCAGCGAAGCAATGTTGACTTACCACAGCCAGATGGCCCAATGATCGCCGTGACGCGCCGGGCCTCAAAATCGAGGCTGACATCGTTAATGGCATTAAATTTGCCGTAGAACGCACTCAACTTCTGGACACTCACCGCGACTTCCGGTGCGGCCTGTCCCTCCACCTCTGGCGTCTCGACGGTCGTGAGCTTTGGCCGCACGGTCACCGGTCGATCATTGTCCTTCGGCATCGACACCTCTACAGACATGGGGCTAAAACCTCCCGCGGGCAATGCGACGAATCACGATCATCAGGACGAGAAGCGTCATCACCAGCACAAACGCGGATGCCCACGCGAGACGATGCCACTCATCATAGGGGCCAATCGCATAGTTGAACAGCCGCAGCGGTAACGCATCAATCGGCCTGCGGACATCCTTCTGAAAGAAGTTGTTACCGAGTGCGGTGAAGAGCAGCGGCGCGGTTTCACCACCAACACGCGCGAATGCGAGCACGATCGCCGTACCGATCCCTGCTCGTGCCGCAGGGATCACGACGCGGAGCGAAGTCTTCCAGAACGGAATCCCGAGCGCGAGGCTCGCCTCTCTGACCGACATTGGCACGAGGCGAACGACTTCCTCCGTTGTGCGGGACACCGTTGGGATCATCATTACACCAAGCGCGACGCCGCCAGCAATCGCCGAGAATGAGTGAAATGGTCGCACAAGAAGCGTCCAGATAAAGACACCGATCACAATCGACGGCACGCCGAGCATGATGTCGGCGGTGAACCGAACAACTGTGGCGAAGACGTTCCGGCGCGTGCCGAACTCCGCCATGTACACACCCGCCGCGATGCCGGTCGGAATCCCGATGAACGATGCAATGATGAGTACGATCACGCTACCGATGAGCGCGGTCGCGACACCACCGCCAGCCACGCCCGGTGGTGCTGGCGCCTTCGTGAAGAAATTGATGTTCAAGGCTGTCGCGCCTTTGATGAGTGAATACACGAGAATGTGGAGCAGGGGTATGACGATGACGAGCGCGCACGCCCCGAAGATCGTCAGCATTGCCCCGTTAAGAATGCGTCGTTTTCGCAGTCCACCCGGCGTAAATTGTCCGTACGATTTTGCAGGAGTTGTCGCCATGTTTCACTCCCTTACCGGTTCCGCGTCACGGACCACACGAAGACACGTCCGATCACATTCATCACAAGAGCCACACCAAGGAGAAGGAGGGCCACCGCAATCAGCGATGAGGTATAGATCTCCTCTGCCGCCTCGGCAAACTCATTGGCAATGACACTCGCCATCGTCGCACCTTGTGCAAAAAGTGACCACTTGATCTGCGCCCGGTTCCCGATCAACATCGTCACCGCCATTGTCTCACCGAGAGCGCGCCCGAGCGCGAGGATCGAGCCGCCGACGATGCCGCTCCGCGCGAACGGTAGCACGACATGCCGGATCACTTCCCACCGCGTCGCGCCGAGGGAGAGCATCCCCTCGCGCTGCGACACCGGCGTTAGCAGCATTACCTCGCGGGAGACGGCAGTGATGTACGGGACAATCATGATCGCCAGGATTGTTCCCGCCGCAAAGATGCCCACGCCAAATGCCGGCCCTTTGAAAAGCGGGATGAAACCGAAGTGATCGATCAGAAATTTCTCCGGCCCGCTTCGGAGCCACGGAGCGAAGACGAAAATGCCCCAGAGACCAAAAATCACCGAAGGCACCGCTGCAAGCAACTCGATCATGAATGCGAGCGGGTTGCGGAGTCGTGGCGGCGCGATTTCCGACACGAATATCGCGCAGCCGACGCCAACGGGGGCAGCAAGGAGCAGCGCCATTGTCGCCGTCACGACCGTTCCATAAATGTACGGTAGTGCGCCGAATTGCTTGAACGGTGGCGCCCAATTGGTGCTCGTAATGAAACCGACGCCGAATTGATGCCATGTTGGTATCGACTCCGCAATCAGCAAGAGCAGCATCAAGCCCATGATGGCCATGATCACGAGGGCAAAGACGGAGAGAATCCGTCGAAAAGTCGCGTCACCACCGATGCGATTGCGTGCGACACGCGGAAACGGCGGCGCGGCGGCGATGCCCAATTGATGACGCGCCCCCCAACGACGGGGCGAATGTGTTGGTGTGCCCATGCATGCTCCTCGATGAATATGCAGGGATACGGGCGTCATGACGCCCGTATCCCTGCCGCACGGCTGCCCTTATTTGTAGACTGGCTCGCCGTTGACCGTGATTTTCTTCAACTGGCCGGTGACTTTCTCTTTCAAGGATGCGGGGATCGGCGGGTAGTTCTTCTGCTTCGCTATTTCGTCACCGGCAGGGCTGATAGCCCATCGGATGAAGGTTACGAGCGAATCCGTTTTTGCCTTATTGGTCTGCTGCGAGTAGGCGATGATCCACGTCGTCCCCGTGATTGGATACGCACCCTTCACCTCAGCGGGCGGGTTGGTGATCGAGAATCGAAGATCATCGGGATAGGATGGCAGCGCAGCAGCCTTCGATGCGGCATCAGGGTTCGCCGTGATGAATTCGCCTGCGGCATTCTTCACCGCGCTGACTGGCAGTTTATTTTCCAGCGCGTACGCGAGTTCCACGTAGCCGATGCCCCCGTCAACCTGTTTCACCTGCCCCGCGATGCCTTCGTTCCCTTTCGCGCCGATCCCGACTGGGAACTTGACGGAGGTGCCGCGACCAACCTTCGTTTCCCAATCCTTCGAAATCTTGGAGAAAAAATCAACCCAGATCGAGGTTGTACCCGAACCGTCCGACCGATAGACCACCGCGATGTCGGTGTTCGGCAGTTTCACATCCGGGTTGTCGGCGGCGATGGCCTTGTCGTTCCACTTGGTGATGATGCCGGAATAGATGTCAACGAGTGTCTGCCCGGAGAACTGCAATGGCTTCGTGCCATCGAGTTTCAAGTTATAGGTCGCAACGACCGGGCCATGCACCATCGGAATATGCAGGATACCCGGCGCGGCCTTCAATTGATCGTCCGTCAGCGGCGCGTCAGTCGCGCCAAAATCCACCGTTTTCTGCGTGATCTGTTGGATGCCGCCCCCGGAACCAATCGACTGGTAGTTGATTGTCACGTTCTTTGCGACGGACTGGTTGAACGCCTGCGCCCAAGTCGTCAGGAGCGGATTGATAAAGGTCGATCCCGCACCCGTCAACTGGACGGTCGCGCCACCGGCGATTGGCCCAAATGTCGGCTGCACCGCAGCCACGCCGGAACTGGTGGTCGTCGTCCCTGTAACGGCGGACCCGGAGGCGGCGACGGTGCCCGCTGGCGCAGCCGTCGCGGCTGTGCCACTTGCGGCGGCTGTCGTCGGCGCCTTCGTTGCAACCGTCGTCGCGCCCGTTGCACCGGTTGCGGTCGTCGCGGCGGGCTTCGGCGCCTCCGTCGCACTACCGCCACACGCCGCCAGAATCGCGGTACCGGTCGTCGCCGCGACGCCCATCAACATCGTGCGCCGGTTGAACCGTTTCGTCGTTAATCGCATCCGTTCGTTTCCTTTACGATGCGCTCGTGCGCGGCGGCAGAATACAATGTCGCGCGCTTCACGAGCTCCAAGTGTAAAGCGTCGTCCGAGATAGCGTAGCAATCCACCATGAGAGCGGCATCATCGAATTGTTATAATGTGATGATCTCATGGCGCTCAGACGTGACGCTCGGCATACGCGCGGCATCGTCATTGCGTGCATTGATCGGGAGGTCAATCGTGAAGCGGGAGCCGCGCCCAACGCCGCTTGTGACCGTCACACTCCCGTGATGCGCGAGCGCGACATGTTTCACAATCGCGAGGCCAAGACCAGTGCCGCTGCCCGTGCGCGCGGGGTCTTCTTTGTAGAACCGCTCGAACAGGCGCGGCAGGTGCTCCGATGGGATGCCGATGCCCGTGTCCTCGACCCAGACCGCGACGTGCCCGTTCGTTGCGTCCGCACCGACCGTCACGCGCCCGCCGGAGGGGGTGAATTTCACCGCGTTGTGGATGAGGTTGACGAGCGCGCCCTCAATCATGCGCCGGTCGCCGAGTAGCGGCGGGAGATCGGGCGGGAATTCCCGCTGAATCGTCACGCCCGCCCGTTCCGCCTGTGCTTCCAGCCGCTCAGCGGCATTGCGCCCCAACTGCACGATATCGACGGGGAGGAACGCGGGCTGATCCCGCCCCGACTCCAGGCGCGCCAACTCAAGCAACTCCCGCACGAGTTGGGTCAGTTCATCGACCTCGCCGTTGATCTTGTTCAGCCGGTCCTCCGCCATGCCGGGCACGTCCAGGCCGCCATCGAGGAGCGTCTCGACGTAAAGTTTGATGCTGGCGAGCGGCGTGCGCAGTTCGTGCGACACATTGGCGACGAGTTCGCGGCGAACGGTCTGGAGGTGCTGCACCTGCGTCACGTCGCGCGCGAGCAGGAGGATATCGCCTTCGGCGTCATCCGCCGGGACGGTGATGACGCGGACGATGCGGCCCGTGCCGGAAATCTCAATCGTCCCTTCCTGGCGCGTCCGATGCAGGTGCGCGCGGCGAACGAGGCCGGCGATCTCGTGATCGCCCGTCATCTCGATCACGGTGCGGCCCCGCAGCGTGCTGAAACTCGTCGGGAAGAGTGCGAGCGCGGCATCGTTGACCGAGCGAATCTGCTGCTCCGCACCGACGACCACCACTGCGTCGTCCAGCGCCGCGAGGATCGTTGTGAGGCGCAGGTTCTCCGTCTCGATGGCGCGGTGCCGCTCGTGGGCGCGATCCAGCGCGGTGCGGACGGCGCGTGCGGGGTCACGTGGGGGCGTCTCCGGCGCGAATCGTCGCAATTCATCGGAAACCGCGCGCAATTCACCGCGCAGCGTGACGACTTGACGCCACGCGACGACCGTCGCCCCGGCGGCAACAATCGCAATGAGCACGGCGACCGCGAGCATGTGACTCAGCCCTCGAAGCGGTAGCCGTAGCCGCGCACGGTGACGAGGCGCGTCGGCAAGCCGGGGTCGGCCTCGATCTTCTCGCGCAATTGCCGCATGTGCACATCGACGGTGCGCGGGTCGCCGTAGTAATCGACGCCCCAGACGCTGTCGAGTAACTGCTGGCGCGAGAGCGCGATGCCCCGGTTCCGCACGAGGTAGGTGAGCAGATCGAACTCGCGCGGGCGGAGCGGCACTTCCGCGCTATTGAGGAGCACGCGGCGCTCCTGCGGCGAGACGACGAGGTTGCCGTGCGTGATTCCCTCCGTGCGCGGGATAACGCCGTCGGCGGGCGCGGCGGTGAGTTCCGGTAAGCCGTCCCGCCGCCGCAGCACGGCGCGGATGCGGGCGTGCAGTTCGCGCAGCCCGAACGGCTTGGTGACGTAGTCGTCCGCGCCTAGTTCGAGGCCAACGACCTTGTCCGTCTCGTCGTCGCGCGCCGTCAGCATGATGACGGGAACGTCACTCTCCTTCCGCAACGCCTGGCAGACCTTGAAGCCGTCCATCCCCGGCAGCATCACATCGAGGATGATGAGATCGGGCTTCTCCGCACGCGCCATGCGCAGCCCCGCGAGGCCGTCCATCGCCGTGAGCACGCGATACCCCTGGCGTTCGAGCGAGAAGCGCAGCGATTCCAGAAACGGCATTTCGTCGTCAACAACGAGAATCGACGCGGAGAGTTCTGCGACCTCCGTCTGCATTTGCCTAACCTCCCCACATACACTGACCGCCAATTCCTTGAGGGCAGTGTACCATCGGCGATGTTATCGCATTGTGAGAAGATTGCGAGGGTTGTGATATGTCCGTTATGCTGCGCCGCTGATGCGCGACGGAGAATGGGCGACCCGGTATGGTATGTTGATCGCCGCTGACCTCAAAACTCTCTTGTGCGCCTGAATGAAGGTATGCAGGCACACCACACAACCCGGAGTCGCTGATGACTGACGTGCGGAACCCGGACATTTGCATCGTCGGTTGCGCGTCGTGGGATACGCTCCTGCCCGTCGACCGCTATCCCGCCGAGGGCGAGTACTGCACGGCGTCCGCCGAGTACGAGACGCCGGGCGGCACCTCCACAAACGCCGCGATGGCGCTCGCCGCTCTTGGCGCGCCACCCCGCTTCGTCGGCATGGTCGGGGACGACTGGCGCGGCGAGCGGCTGCGCGCCGGGTTGGAGGGCGCGGGCGTCGTCTGTGACACATTGCGCGTGCGGCAGGGGCAGGAGTCCGACCGCTCCGTCATCCCGATCAGCCCCACGGGCGGGCGCACGATCTTCTGGATCAAGGGCGCGATGCTCCGTCACGGCGACGCCCTCGACCACGACCTGCTCTTCCGTCACCGCCTGCTGTACATCGATGTCGTGGACCTCGCGCTGTGGGGCGACCTGCTCCGCGCGCATGAATCAGCGAAGGCAGCGAACGCCGACGTACCGCGCCTGATCGGACAGGCCGTCTACGTCGCCGGGATACTCCCGCCCGTGGAGGCGATGGCACTCGTCGGGCGGCACGCGGTCTTCATCGGCGGCGAGTGGGAGTGGAAACTGATCGTGGGCGAAACGACGCGCGACGCGCTTGTCGCGCAGGTGCAAAAGTTGGTGCAAACAACCAATCTCTCGTGCGCGGTGATCACGCACGGCGCGGAAGGGTGCACGACGATCACGCGCGACGGCACATTCCTTCTCTCCGCCGCGCCCGTGGCCGTTGTCGATACGACGGGCGCGGGCGACGCATTCGCCGCCGGTTTTCTTTTCGGCCTTGCGCGCTATTGGGACGCGGCACGATGCACGCGCTTCGCTACGGCGGTCGGCGGCCTCGCGACGCGCGCCTTCGGTTCCCAGGCGTCCCTGCCCACGCTCGATGAAGCCTGGTCACTCGCGTTCGGTGATGCGCCGCCGACATAAGGTAATGAAGAGTTCATTTCAGAGCTTCATGGCGCGATCTTCTCGTTCAACACATCGACCGCTTTGTCGAGTTGCGTGTCGCCCCCGCTGGACTTCGCGTCCGGCTGCTCCACGACCACATCGGGCATCAGGCCCTGCTTCTGGATGACGCGCTGCTTCGGCGTGTACCAGTTCGCGATCGTGATTCGCGCGGTCGAACCGTCGTTGAAATCCACGAGTTCCTGCTCGGAGCCTTTGCCGAAGGTTTTGGTGCCGACGAGCGTCGCGCGTCCGTAGTCGGCCAGTGACCCCGCGACGATCTCTGACGCGCTCGCCGTGCCGCCGTTGATGAGCATCACGAGCGGGATGTCGAGCAACTGCGGGCCGTTCGTGTCCACAGAGAGCGGTTTCAACTGCCCGCCCGTCGGTCGCCGGTCTTCGAGCATCGCGAGCGAGTCCTTCGGCAGGAATCGCCCGAGCAATTGCCGCGCGCCATCGACGTACCCGCCGCCGTTGTTTCGCAGATCGAGCACGATCCCCTTCAGGTTCCGGTCCTTCGCCTGCTTGAGCGCGGTGTCCATCTCATCCTTCGTGTGATCGTTGAACGCGGTGACGGTCAGGTGCCCGATATCGCCCGGCATCACGTCGAGCGTCACGGCGGGTGTCACGATTTTCTGGCGCACGACGGTGATCTCGATGGGGTCCGGCGTGCCCGCGCGGCGGATTATCAGGCGCACCGGGCTGCCCTCGGGGCCGCGAATGACGGTGCCGAGTTCGCTGGTTGGCAGCCCGACGACGCTCTTGCCATCAACCGCCGTGATCACGTCGCCCGCCTTCACCCCCGCGCCTGCGGCGGGGCCGCCCGGTATCGGCGCGGTGACGAGCAAGTCGCCCTTCGAGGTGTCGATGTAGACGCCGATGCCGACGAACCGGCCATTGTCGGCATCCTTGCGCTGCTTCGCGTCCTCCGGTGGGAGGAAGACGGTGTAATCGTCGCCGGTGGCGTTGAACATCCCCTTCATCGCGCCGTAGATCAGTTTCTGCTCGTCGAGTGGGCGGTAGTAGAACCCGTCTTCGAGCAATTTCAGCGCCTTCCAGAAATTCTCGAACTGCGCGCGCAACTGATCGGGCGTCGTGTTCTTCGCGGGTTGGACGTTGATCGCCGGGTCCGAGGGGCGGGGCGTGACCGTCGGCACCGGCGTCGCGACGGGGCGAGGCGTCGAGGTCGCGCTGCCCGGTGGGACGGTGTCCGTCGGCGCGGCGGGCACCGTCGGGATCGCCACGGCGACCGACTGCGACGTGGCAACCGGGGTGTCGCCGCCACTACTACTCCGGAACATCTCGCGATCCGCGACGATGCCGAGCACGAACCCACTGAGCGCGAGAAGGACGCCCACGAGTAAACCGATCAGCGCCGTGCCCGAACGAGTCGGCGAGGGCGTCTTCATCCTGTGGCTCCCTTTGATTCATGGCGGAAACGCAATGAGCGACGCCCCAAAAAGAGCGTCGCACCCGAAAGTATCATCCCGCGCGTGCCCGCGTCTGTCAATCCGTCGGGGAACGGGGAACCTCACCCCCTCTCCTCTCCATTGCGATGGAGAGGAGAGGGGCGGGGGGTGAGGTTGGCCGAAAACGCATAAGACTTGGCTGACCGCGCGCCCTCACGGTGACAGCAAGCATGGATACGTTATACTTGGCCTGTGCGTATCCAAACAGCAGCGGAAAGCCGAAGGTGAACGATGCAGCCCAACATGAAGATGCTCGAAGAGATGCAGCGCCAGATGCAGAAAATCCAGCACGAGCTGGGCGAAACGATGATCGAGGGGCAGGCCGGTGGTGGCCTGGTCACGGTACAGGTGACGGCGCTCAAGCAGATGCGCGGCATCACGATCAAGCCGGACGCCATCGACCCCGATGACCCCGAATTGCTCGAAGACATGATCGTCGCCGCCGTCAATGACGCGATGACGCGCGCCGACGCGGAGGCGCAGGGCAAGCTCGGCGGGTTGGCGGGTGGCCTCGGCATCCCCGGATTGATGGGCTAGTGGGGTGATCCGTCGCCCGCGCGCCGTCACCTTCGACTTTCACGACACCATCGCCATCGCGCCCGCGTGGTTCGCGCTCGAGGTGCGGCAACTGCCCGCGATGGTCCTCCAAACACTCGTCGAACAGCGCCTCATCGACTACGACGGCGCGCGGGCGGAGCGCGCGACGGAGGCGTACCGCGCGCTCCGCCGCGCGATCCAGGGCCACGGCAGGGAGATGGACGCGCTCGCGGGCGTGCAGCATGCACTTCAGGCCGTTGGCGTCACATTGCCGGATGGCCCCGTCGCGGGCGTGATCGACGCGCTAATGGCCGATGCGCGCGCCGATGCGTCGCCCCGCCCCGGCATCGTCGAGGCGGTGACGGCGCTCGCGGCGGCGGGCGTGCCGATGGCAGTGATTTCCAACGCCGTCTATCACCCCTACCTCGAATGGTGCCTCGACGACTGGGGGCTGACGCCGCACTTCACGGCGGTGATCTCGTCGGCGTCGTGCGGCTACTACAAGTCGCATTCCGGCATCTACCACGCCGCCGTGCGCGCATTGGCCAGCGAACCGGCGGATATTGTGCACATCGGTGACTCGTACCGCTTCGATGTTGAGGCAGCGCACGCACTCGGCATGGGCACGGTCTGGCTCAACCTCACGGCGGATGCGCGCGCCGAGAATGTGGCAGGCGTCACCATCACCGACCTTGCTGGGCTTGCATCGACCCTGCTGCACACGGCGGAGATAGACGGCTCGTTTCGCGCGCACAAAGATACTGCTCACGGCCAAACGACTTGACGTAACGGGTGTACGTGCTACCATGGGCGTGGTGTTTCTGTGTATCGAGGGATGTGGGGTCACGGGAGGGTTGGCATTGGCACGGTCGCGCATGGGTTCATGTTCTCGCTGGTGCCGTCGGCCCGTTCTTCTCGCACTGCTCGTCATGTTCTCGCTGCTTATTCCGAATGCGCATTTCCTTTTCCCGGCGACGGAGCGCGTCGAGGCTGCGCCGGTCACACCGGTCATCCGGTGGGCGTGGTACGTCACCTACGCGAAGGACTCGTTCACCGCGCTCCAGGCGAACGTCGGCGCGCTTACGATGGTCTCCCCCGCGTACTTCACGCTCCAGAAAGATGGCACGGTGAAGAACGATGAGGAGGCGGAGACGAACGCCCTCATGCGGGCGGCGCGCGTCAAGATCATCCCGATGGTGAAGAACGAGCCGCACAACGCGGATTTCACGCCGCTCATCGCCACGCCCGAGGCGCGCGAGAAACTGGCCGTGACCATCGCGGACCTTGTCGTGCCGCGCAATTACGATGGCATCAACGTCGATTTCGAGGACATCCGCCCGGAGGATCGCCCTTTCCTGACCGACCTGATGTCGCGGATCAGTGCGAAGATTCGCCCGTCCGGCAAACTCGTCACGCAGGACATCGTCGGCAAGACGCGCGATTCGACGACGGGCTACGGCGGCGCGTTCGATTACGCCGCGCTCGCCCCGTCGGTCGATTACGCGCTCTTCATGGCGTACGACTACCACTACGCCGGTGGCGACGCGGGGCCGGTCGCGCCGATCAATTGGGTGCGCGATGTGGCGACCTTCGCCACCCAGACCTTCGGCGCGAGCAAGGTGCTTCTTGGGATGCCGCTGTACGGGTACGACTGGAACATCAGCAGCGGCGGCACCGCGAAAGCGGTCACGTACAACCAGGCGCTCGAACGCTCGAAGCGGCCCGGGGCGACGCGCACCATCGACCTCGCATCACAGAGCGAAGTTGTACGCTATCAGGACCCGAACGGCGACCAGCACGAGACGTGGTTCGAGAGCGCGCAGACCTTTGACGCGAAGTTCAGCGTCGTCCAGCAACTCCGCATTTCGGGCTTCGGCCTCTGGCGCATCGGCCAGGAGGACAGCGGCATCTGGGACGTGATGAAGCGGAGCGATCAACCCGCCGCCCGCTCGTCCCAGGGCGGCAACAACAACGGCGACAAGCGCTTCTTCATCGAGACGGGTCATAGCATCAGCAACGCCTTCAAGCAGTATTGGGACGCGAATGGCAGCGTCGCACAGTTCGGCTTCCCCCTGACGGACGAATTCACCGAGCGCAACCCCGCCGACGACCGCACCTACACCGTCCAATACTTCGAGCGCGCCCGTTTCGAGTGGCACCCGGAGACTGCCAGCGTCACCCTCGGCAGACTCGGTCTGGAAACGTTCAATGCGAACAGCCAGCCGGGCGGCGCGCCGCTCGACCCGCCGCCGAACCTGACGCCGGACAAGCGGTACTTCCCGGAGACGCATCATGTGCTGGCGGGCAGTTTCAAGCAGTTCTGGGACACGAAGAACGGCGCGACATTGACCGGCCTGCCGCTCGGCGAGGAAGTCACGGAGAACGGGAAAACCGTCCAGTATTTCCAGAATGTCCGGCTCGAATATAACCCGACGGGCGCGACGCTGACCGACCGCGTGCAGATCGCCCTCCTCGGCACGGAACTGCTCCGCACGCGCGGGTGGGTCCGGTAAGATTCTCTCAGCGTATCTAACCCTCCTCCCGGTGCGTGTGGCGTGTTATGATGCCGCACGCACCGGGAGGAGGGTTGACATGGCGCGGGCGGTCGTGGTGCTCAATGGGCCAAATCTCAACATGCTCGGCACGCGCCAGCCGCAGATTTACGGCACGACGACGCTCGCGGACATCGAGGCGCGCGTCCGTGACCGCGCGGGGGCGCGCGCGATCGACGTCACCTTCTTCCAGTCGAACCACGAGGGCGCGCTGATCGACCGGATTCAGGAGGTTGGCCCGACCGCCGATGGCGTCATCATCAACCCCGGCGCGTTCACGCACTACAGTTACGCGATTCGCGACGCCCTCGCGATGGTCCCCTGCCCGATCATCGAACTCCATCTCTCGAATATCCACGCGCGCGAGTCGTTCCGGCACACCTCCGTCATCGCGCCGGTTGCGAGCGGGCAGATTGTCGGCATGGGGTGGCGCGGCTATCTCATCGCCATCGATTACCTCGCGATGCTCTTCGACGCCGAGGCTGAGGGCGAGCCGCGATGACGCTCCTGATAGCGGCTCCCCATGCGGCGCGGCTGGCCCGCGTGCGCGCCGCGATGGTGGAGGCGGGCCTTCCGGCGATCTACACGACCCACCCCGCGAACCGTCGCTATCTCAGCGGCTACACCGGCGAGGATCACCCGCCGACCGAGTCCGCCGGCGCGCTGCTGATCACACCGGACGCCGCGTACCTGCATACCAGCGCGCTCAACGCGACGCAGGCGCGCGAGCAAGCGCCTGACTTCACCATTGTCCCCTCCACGCTTCGCACCGAAGCCACCGACCAATTAAGAGAAATCGCCGCGTGTCACGCGATCACGCGCCTCGGCGTCGAGGAAGATGTCGTGCGCTACGCGGTGTATCGATGGCTGCGAGAAACGCTGATCAATGTCGAATTAATTGATATCGGAGCGCTCATTGGGAATCTCCGTGCAATCAAAGACGCGGACGAGATCGCACTGCTCCGGCGCGCGCAGGCGATTACTGTGGCGGCATTCGTTGATGTGTCACGACGCATCACCGTGGGGATGACGGAGAAGCAGGTCGCGTGGGAACTGGAAATGGCGGTACGCGCGCACGGTGGCGATGGCCTCGGCTTCCCCATCATTGTCGGCGCGGGCGAGCATGGGGCGCGACCGCATCACACCGTCACTGACCGTCCAATCCACGCGGGGGAGCCGATCGTGATCGACATGGGCGCGCGGCACGAGGGATACAGCGGCGACCTGACCCGCACCATCGTCGTCGGCGAGCCGGACGCGCAGTTCCGGCGCGTTTACGATGTCGTCCTGCGCGCGCTGCGCCACGCGGAGGAAATCGCGTGCCCCGGCATGACGGGCGGCGACCTCGACGCGGCGACACGGGCGGTGATCGCGGAAGCGGGATACGGCGACGCATTCATACACGGCCTCGGGCACGGTATCGGCCTGCAAGTCCATGAAGCGCCGAGCGCGCGACGAAACGGGGGAGACGTCTTCGCGACCGGCATGTCGCTGACGATTGAGCCGGGTGTCTATTTCCCCGATTGGGGCGGCGTGCGCATCGAAGACCTCGTCGTCTTCACCGAGCGTGGCATCATGAACCTGACGGACGCGCCGGTGCTCGACGTCTGAGCGCGCGCGTTGTACGATGCAGACGAGAGCGGGGGACGATATGGTCATCGACACGGGTGGACTGAAAAAAGGGATCGCCATCGAGTACGAGGGCGCGCTCCTGCGCGTCATGGAGTATCAGCACATCAAGACGGCACGCGGCAGCGCGACGATCAAGATCACCGTGCGCAACCTGCGGACGGGCGCGACCACGGAGAAGAGTTTCCAGAACGGGACGCGCTTCACACTCGCGGAACTGGAACGCCGCACCGTGCAGTTCCTCTACCGCGACGACGACGGCAACTACGTCTTCATGGACACCGATTCGTACGAGCAGCCCGTGCTGACCGCTGCGGTGCTCGGCAACGCGGCCCATTACATCCGCGAGAACGATACCGTCGATATGCAGACATACGGCGGCGAGCCAATCGAGGTCATCATCCCGCCCGCCGTCTTCCTCAAGGTGACACAGACCGAGCCGGGCATCAAGGGGGACACCGCGACGGGCGCGGTCAAGGCCGCGACGCTGGAAACGGGTCTGGTCGTCAACGTCCCTCTGTTCGTCAATGAGGGCGACACGCTGAAGGTCGATACCCGATCCAACACCTATATCGAGCGAGCAACCGCATGATGCATGAGCGTGAGCGTGAGCACGAACGAGAAGATAACGAAGCGGCTCAGGGTCTGCCGAACGGCCTCACCAGCGATATCGCCTCCCTCGCGGCGGTGATGGCGGAGCACGGTCTGGAGAAGATTCAGGTCACCGCCAATGGCGTGCGGATCGTCCTCACCGCGCCGCGCGCGCCGAAAGAGACGGAGGTCGTGACGACGCGCACACTCACGTCGGAAGCGAGCGAGACGGTCGAATTGTCCGCGAACGGCGTCATTGCAGGGTATGTGATTCCGTCGCCGATGATCGGCACATACTATTCCTCCCCGTCGCCGACGGAGGAGCCGTTCGTCCGCGTCGGTGACCTCGTCTCGGCGGGGCAGACGGTCGCAATCATCGAGGCGATGAAGATCATGAACGAAATACAGGCCGAGCGCGGCGGCATCCTCGAAGAGTTGCTCGTCTCGAACGGGCAGCCGGTCGAATACAACCAGCCCTTGATGCGTCTCGCATAGTCAGGTAGTTGTGGGTGCGTTCATGTGCGGGCGACCGATGCGCGACCGGCACGGAGGTATGGTGTGACGCTCGTTACTGTCGCCGAGATCACCGCGTATCTCAAGGAGTTGTTCCAGATCGACCCGGTGCTCACCGACATCTGGGTGCGCGGCGAGGCATCAAACATCTCGCGCCCATCGTCGGGCCATCTCTACTTCTCGCTCAAGGACAGTGACGCGACGCTCCGCTGCGTCTGCTTCAAACAGCAGGCGCGCTACCTCTCATACCTCCCCGACGATGGAGACTCGATTTTGGCGCATGGGCGGATCGGCGTCTACGAGGCGGCGGGGCAGTATCAGCTCTACATCGACCTCGTGCAGCCGGACGGCGTCGGCCTGCTCGCCGCGCAGTTCGAGCGGCTACGGCTGCAACTCGAACTGGAAGGGTTGTTCGACGAGGCGCGCAAGCGTCTTTTGCCGATCGCGCCCCGGCACATCGGCGTCGTGACAAGCGCGTCCGGCGCGGTCTGGCACGACATCCAGACCGTCGTCGCGCGGCGCTACCCGCTTACCGCGCTCATCCTCGCGCCTGCGGCCGTGCAGGGCATGGGCGCGGCGGCGGAGATCATCCACGCGCTTAGCGACCTGCAGGCGGACGGGCGCGCGGAGGTGATCGTCGTCGCGCGGGGCGGCGGCTCGGCAGAGGACCTGGCCGTCTTCAACGACGAATCGGTCGTGCGCACGATTTTCGCCTGCCGCGTGCCCGTCGTCAGCGCGGTCGGGCACGAGACGGATGTGACGCTCGCGGACCTCGTCGCCGATGTGCGCGCGCCGACGCCCTCCGCCGCCGCCGAACTCTGCACGCCAGACGGCGCGGCGGTCGCGGACGATCTCCGCGCCGCGCAACGCGCGCTCACCGGCCTGATGCGCGACGATGTCGAGCGCCGCGCCGAGGACCTCCACGAGCAGCGGCGCGCCCTGCAACGCGCTTCTCCCGCGCGCCGCACCGAGCAACTGCGCCAACGCCTCGATGACCGGCTCCGCACGAGTGAGGCGTTCCTACGGCGTGCCATCCTCGTGCATCAGGAGCGGCTCGGCGCGCGGCGGGCCGAACTCGGCGCGCTCAACCCCGCCGCCGTGCTCGACCGTGGTTATGCACTTGTCTCGGACGCGGAGTCGGGCGAGTTGGTGCGCGGCGCGACGGGGGGATATACCGACCGACCATTGCACATCCGCGTAGCCGGTGGCGCGTTCGGCGCCGTCGCGACCGGCCCATTACAGGAAGGATAGCGACCGTTTGGAGAGCGACAAGGCCAAGTATGCGGATATGTCATTCGAGGAGGCGTACGCGCGCCTCGAAGACGTGCTCACCCGGTTGCAGATCGGCAATATGACCCTCGATGATTCGCTCGCCGCCTACGAGGAGGGCATGGCGCTCGCATTCCACTGCCAGACGCTGCTCGATGCCGCCGAGTTGCGCATCGAGGTGCTGGAGCGCGGCAGCGACGAACTCGATGACGACGAGCCACCTTTTTAGCGCGGTTCGCGTCGTGGTTGACAAAAGGAGCCGAGCGATGCCACAGATACCGGTCGGGTTGCAACTCTATACGGTGCGCGAGGATGCGGCGCGCGACTTTGTCGGGACGCTTGAGAAGGTCGCGGCGATCGGCTACCGCGCCGTCGAACTCGCCGGGTATGGCCCATTGAGCGTCCCGGAACTGCGCGCAACACTCGACCGGCTTGGTGTCACCGTCGCCGGGAGCCACGTCGCGCTCGCGCGGCTGGAAGCGGAACTCGCGCAGGTCATCGCGGAATGTCAGGTGCTGCGTTGTCCGTACGTCGTCTGCCCCGTCCTCCCGGCCGAACGGCGCAACGAAGCGGGTTTCCGTATGCTCGCGCCGCAGTTGAACGAGATCGGGACACAGGTGAAGAGTGCGGGTTTGACGCTGTGCTACCACAACCACGCATTCGAGTTCGAGACACAGATCGACGGGATGTACGCTTACGACTGGCTGATGGCGAACACCAACCCGGCGCTCGTGCAGATTGAGCTCGATGCGTACTGGGTGCAGAAAGCGGGACTGGACCCCGCCGCGTCCATCGAGCGATACGCGGGCCGGATTCCGCTCGTCCATCTCAAGGACATGACGCGCGACGCGGAGCAGACGTTCGCCCCCGTCGGCACGGGTTCCGTCGATTTCGCGCCGATCTTTGCGGCTGCTGAACGCGGCGGCGCAGCGTGGTACATCGTTGAGCAGGATCGCGCGGTCGGCTCCGCCATCGACGCGGCGCGGGCAAGTTTCGAGAATCTGCGCGCGATGGGCAAACTGTCGTAAGTGCCGACCCCGAAGCGATGGGGGCGGGCGTTATTGCCCGCTCCCATCATCGCAGCACACAAGGAACGATCGAGAGAGAAGCGCGGGCCGGAAAGCGCGCGCGAGCAGACGCTCAGTACGCTCGATCGACGAGGACGCGGCCTTTGACCGTCTTACCGGTGAAGAGGTCCGGCCCTTCCTCCTCGTTGTCGTGCAGAGGGATGCAGCGGATCGTCGCCTTCGTCTCCTGCTTGATTCGCTCCTCGGTCGCGGGGTCACCATTCCAGAAGATGTAGGAGAAGCCCGCGTTCGCCGCAACGCGCTCCTTCAATTCGTCGTAGGACGTGACCGTCGCGCTATTCTCCTTTTGGAAATCCAGGGCGCGCCGGTAGAGCGTGTGGTGCACATCCTCCAATAATTCCTGCACGCGCGCGGTGAACCCTTCCAGTGGCACGGGTTCCTTCACGCGGTTGTCGCGCCGCACGACGACGGCCTGACCGGCGGCGACATCGCGCGGGCCGACCTCGATCCGCAGCGGCACGCCCTTCAACTCCCACTCGTTGAACTTCCACCCCGGCGTGTGCTCGGCGTCCCGATCCACCTTCACGCGCACACCGGCGGCCTTGAGCGCGCGTTCGATCTGCGTCGACGCCTCGAAGACCTGCTGTCTCGCCTCATCCGTCCGCCAGATCGGCACGACGACCGCCTGCACGGGCGCGACGCGCGGCGGCATCTGCAGACCGCTCTGGTCGCCGTGCACCATGATGATCGCGCCAATCGCCCGCCAACTGAGGCCCCACGATGTGCTCCACGCGAACTCCCGCTCGCCGGAGGGCGCGAGGAACTGGATGTCGAAGACTCGCCCGAAATGGTCGCCGAGGTTGTGCGATGTGCAGGATTGCAGCGCCCACTTCTTGCCGCGCATCATCGATTCGAGCGTGTATGTTCGCAGCGCCCCGGCGAACTTCTCCGACTCGCTCTTGCGGCCCATGACGGAGGGGATCGCGAGTTCGTTGACGTAGAAATCGTTGTAGACATCGATCATCATCAGCGCGCGCTCCTCGGCCTCCTCCGCCGTCGCGTGCGCGGTGTGCCCCTCCTGCCAGAGGAATTCGCGCGTCCGCAGGAACGACCGGGGCCGCTCCTCCCAGCGGACGACGGAACACCACTGATTGATGAGGATGGGCAGGTCGCGATAGCTCTGCACCCACTCGGCATAGATCGGGCAGATGATTGACTCCGAGGTGGGCCGGACGGCGAGCCGTTCCTCAAGTTGCTTGTTCCCGCCCATCGTCACCCACGCGACTTCGGGCGCGAACCCCTCGATGTGCTCCACCTCTTTGTTGAACATCGATTCGGGGATGAACATGGGGAAGTAGGCGTTCTCGACACCCGTCTCCTTGAATCGGTCGTCCAGCCGCCGCTGCATATTCTCCCAAAGGCCGTAGCCGTAGGGCTTGAAGACGCGGCAGCCCGCCACGGGCGAGTTGTCCATCATCCCGGCGCGTTTGATCACATCGATGTACCAGGCGTCGAACTGGTCATCATCGACATCACTGGGTTCCTCGATAAAATTCGTGGCCACAGCGGTATCCCTTTCATCTGGCAGCGTATCGCGGGCAGCGCGCATTCACCTGCGCGCTCAGTACTCAGTACTCGGTACTCAGCACTCGGCAGTTGAAAAAAGCAGGGGTCAGCGAGGGGTCGCGATACTGTAGCGCACCGGAAGCAGCCGCCCCTGCCGGGACGGTGCGGGGAGGCCGCCATCGCCCGATCCGCGGCGCGTGTCGGCGGGGCAGCGCGCGGCGGGTATCGTGCGGTATGCTCGGTTGTGGGCGTCAGCGCTCATCACGGTAGCATCCTCCAGGATGCGAAGGCCCGGCACGCAACATGGGCAGTATCGCACACACGTCAAGGCGCGGGGAAGATGGCGGACAGGGTTCTCGTTGGCACATGCAACTGGTCGGATCACCTCGGCTTCTACCCGGCAGGGATCAAGCCCGCCGATCGGCTCGCGTACTACGCGCGCTTCTTCCCGATTGTCGAGGTGGACAGCACGTATTACCACATGCCGAGCGAGCGGAATTTCGCAAAGTGGGCGGCGATCACGCCGGACGATTTCGTCTTCAACGTCAAGGCGTATCGGGCGCTGACGCTCCACGATCGCGACGAGCGCGGGCAGGTCGTGCCGCCGACGGCGGAGACGGTGCAACGGTTCTCCAGCGCCCTCGCACCGATCCGCGACGGGGGCAAATTGCGGACGATCCACTTCCAGTTCCCGCCGTGGTTCGTCGCGTCGGAGCGCAACGCGGCGTACCTCGCGCAGGTCCGCGATATGTTCCCCGACGATCTGCTCTCAATCGAGTTCCGCCACCACTCGTGGCTCGCGCCGAACAAACAGGGGGAGACGTTCGACCGGTTGCGGCGGTTGGCGATGGTCTACACCATCGTCGATGAGCCGCAGGGGGAATCGAACAGTGTGCCTCCCGTTGCCGTTGTGACGAACCCGGTGCTCTCGATTGTCCGGTTCCACGGGCGTAATCAGGCGACATGGAACCAGCCAAGCCTCAAGGGGAGCCAGGATCGCTTCAACTACCGCTACACAACCGACGAACTGCGCGGGTGGCTGCCCGACGTGAACGCCGTCGCGGAGGAGGCGCGCACGGTGCACCTCCTTTTCAACAACAACGCGGGCAACGACGCGGTCGTCAACGGCTTGGAGATGCGCGACCTGCTCGGCCAATCGCACGAACCGCTCATCGCGGCAACCGCGCAGCCGCGCTTGTTCTGATACCGTACAACCGATCACCTGGGATGCGCTGTGGGGAGGAACGGGAGATGGATTCGCCGTACGGTTACTGGTACATGGCCCTCGAAGAGGTCGCGCGGACATTGAACGCCGCCGATCCGACCGCGATCACGGAAACGAAAGCGATCCGCAAGGCGGTGCTCGCGCCGGATGAGGCCGTGATCGCCTACATCACGACCGGCGACTACGAGCAGGTGGTGCTCTATGTGTTGACGAATTATCGTCGCGTCGCGCGCATCGCCTTCACGGGGAATTCCGTCCACCACGTTTCCATCCCCCTCACGAATGTGATATTCGAGGGTGGGACGCTCGAAGGCAGCACATCGCGCATGACCGACGTGGCCGGGTTCGACGCGGTCACCTTCCGCTTCGTCCTCCACGCGCCGGAGCGCGTGGAACTGACGCTCCCGATGAGCGTGCCGCACAGCGTCGCCGGGCGCGAGGAGATTGAGTTCGCACAGAAATTGATGGGCGCATTGTACGGGGAAGCGGCGCGCTGAGGGCTAATTCGGGAAGATCATCGAGTCGTCCGGCGCCGTCGGCACCTCGGGGTGCGGCGAGATGAGGTAGCGCAGGATGCCGTGCTCGCGGTCGATGAGCCGGATCACCTCGTTCAGCCGCGCGACGGTGTCGGTCGCCTCCAGCAGCCGCTGCTTCTCATATGGGTTCACCGGGAGTGATGCGGCGAGGTCGTAGGCTGCCTCGGTGACATCCACGGGCACCTCCGCCGGTGCGTACGCATCGTCCGTGAGATCGGCGACATGCTTGCGGAAGGTGTTCCACCGCTGTTCGGCGCGGTCGCGGAGGTCGGCGGCGTCAGACGCGGTTTCGGGCAGCCACTCAACCTCGGCCATGCAGTATTCCAGTTCCCAATCGAGCGAGAGGATGCGGAACCGCCGCCCACCATGCGTAACGAGGTTAAGGCAGCCGTCGGGGAACCGCGTCGCGCCGGAGATGTGCGCCGTCGTACCCACAGGATAGGTGAGGCACTGCCCAACTGCGTCCGTCGCCGCCCCCGCGAGCACGACGCCGAAGTCCTTCTGCTCGCGCAGGCAGAGGTTAATCATCCGCTTGTACCGCTCCTCGAAGATGTGCAGCGGCAACGTCATACCGGGGAAGAGCACGAGTGCGAGCGGGAAGAGCGGCAGGGTCGTCGTGCGGGATGTCATCGGGCGATCCTTCGGGGTATGGGGGCCAAGCGGGTGGCCCAAGCCATTCTCCACGCAGTCTACCCACGCCCGCGCCGATGCGCAACCGCGCTACAATGGCCGCGATGACCACGCACGCAAAGGAGCACCGATGACCGATCTCCTGATCCGCCATGCCGACGTTCTCACGCTCGACGACGGGCACACGACGCACCGCGACGCCGACATCGCGATCCGCGATGGGTTGATTCTCGCGCTTGGCCCCGCCCCGCTCGTGCTGCCACCGGATTTCGTCGCGGATGAAACGCTCGATCTCACCGACCATCTCGTGATGCCCGGCCTTGTCAACGCGCACACGCACGCGCCGATGGTGCTGCTACGCTCGTCGTGCGACGATATGCCCATCGCGCGGTGGTTCAACGACGGTATCTGGGTGCTGGAGTCCGGCCTCACAGAGGAGGCCATCCGGTGGGGCGCGCTCCTCGCGGTGGTCGAGATGCTCCGGGGCGGCACGACGATTTTCGCGGATCATTACTTCGCGATGGATCAGGTCGCGGAGGCGGTTGTCACATCCGGGATGCGCGCGACGCTCGCGTGGGCGGTCTTCGGCCTTGGCAGCGAGGCGGACGCGGTCGCCGACCTGGGGCGCACGGAGGCGTTCGTCCTGCAGTGGCAGGATGCGGCGGACGGGCGAATCAAGACCGTGCTCGGCCCGCACTCGCCGTACATCTGCCCCGAGGCGTATCTGCGGCTGATCGCGGAGCGGGCGCAACGTCTCGGACTTGGCATCCACATCCACATCGCGGAGACTTGGGAGCAGACGCGCGTCAGCCTGGCGAAGCGCGGCAAAACGCCCGTGCAGTACCTCGATGACTGCGGCATCTTCTCCGTGCCGACGATCGCCGCCCATTGCGTTGGGGTGAATGCCGACGATATCGCGATCCTCGCCGCGCGCAGCGTCTATGTCGCCCACTGTCCCACCGTGGCGATGAAACTGGCGATGGGCGTTGCGCCAGTGCCCGCGATGCTGGCGGCGGGCGTCAATGTCGCCCTCGGCACCGACGGCGCGGCGAGCAACAACGACCTTGCCCTGCTCGCGGAGGCGCAACTCGCCAAGTTGCTCCACATTCACCACACCGGGGACGCGACCGTACTTCCCGGCGACACCACGCTCCGTATGGCGACGCGCAACGGCGCGATGGCCACCGGGTTCCCGCAGTCCGGCATCCTCGCGCCCGGCATGGCGGCGGATCTGATCGCCCTCGATCAGCGCAGGCCGCACCTGCGGCCCCGCAACAGCCTCGAGGGGAATGTCCTCTACGCGGCCCAGAGCGGCGATGTCGATACGGTCCTCGTCGCGGGGCGCGTGCTGATGCGGCAGGGTGCGCTCACGACCCTCGACGAGGAGCGCATCATCGCGGAGGCGGAGCGGCACGGCCTCGCGCTCGTCGCACGCGGGCGCGATCAGCAGCGCGCGCGCACCTACGACGCCTGACGTCCGGGGCCTGTTACCGATCTGCTCATGCCAATAGGATGGAATCCAACATTTTGCTGCACAACAAAAAGTGCGGCGATACTACATGCGTGATACCCTGCGCGCAATTGGGTGCACCAATGACCGTACGAAGGAGCAGAATGTGGCGGATCCCCGGATCGACAAGTTGGCGGACGTGCTCATCGACTACTCGCTCGGCATTAAAGAGGGCGACTTCTTCGCGATTAACAGCCCGCCGATTGCCGCGCCGCTTGTCGAGGCGTTGTACGTGCGCGCGCTGAAAAAGGGCGCGTTCCCCGTCGTCTCCATCGCGCTGCCGCACCTCGCGGAGACATTTGTGAAACACGCGACGGACGCACAATTGGAATGGATCTCACCACTCCAACGTCTCGTCATCGAGCAGGCGGACGCGACATTTGCGATCCTCGCCGACACGAACACGAAGGAGATGACGAACGCCGACCCCGGCAAGCAGATGCACCACCAGCGCGCGATGAACGAACTGACGAAGACGTATATGGACCGCGCGGCGACGGGCGCGCTACGGTGGTCGCTCACGCTCTACCCGACGGACGCCTACGCGCAGGACGCGGAGATGTCGCTCGCGGACTACGAGGATTTCGTCTACAGCGCGGGCCTGCTCCACGAGCCGGACCCGGTCGCCGCGTGGAAGAAGCAGGGCGCGGAGCAGCAGCGATTGATCGACTGGCTGCACGGCAAGGATCGGGTGCACATCGTCGGCCCGGACACGGACCTGACGCTCTCGATCCGGAACCGCGTCTTCATCAATGCGGACGGGTCGCGCAACTTCCCCGATGGCGAGATATTCACCGGCCCGGTGGAGGAAAGCATCAATGGGCACATCCGCTTCACCTACCCCGCGAACCTTGGCGGGCGCGAGATCGAGGATATCCGGCTGACCTTCGAGCGCGGTGTGGTGGTGCGGGCGACGGCGGCGCGCGGGCAGGAGTATCTGGAAACGTTAATCGACACCGATGCGGGCGCGCGGCGTGTCGGCGAGTTCGCGTTTGGCACGAATTACGGCATCCAGCGATTCACGAAGAACACGCTCTTCGATGAGAAGATCGGCGGCACGATGCACATGGCGCTCGGTCGCGCTTACCCGGAGACAGGCGGCACGAACGAATCCGCGATCCACACGGACATCGTCTGCGACCTCCGGCAGGGCGGCGAGATCACCGTTGATGGGCAACTCTTCGCGAAAGACGGCAAATTCGTCGTCTAGTCATGTGCGCCGGCCCAGCGCACCCGATCAGACGGCGACGGCGAGCGCCATCCCGTCGAGTTGCGCCCAGGCGGAGAGGAATGTCTTCCAATCCACTTCATAGTACGCCGGGTACGCGGGGTCCATCACCATGACGCCCGATGGATCGTAACCGTACACTGTTACGGCGTGCTCGTACGGGACGAGAATGAACCGCTCGCCCTCGTCGTCCATCATATAGCGCGGCGCGTTCCCATACGTGCCGTTGATCCAGACGACGACGGGGCGATCGTTGCTCACCGCGTCGCGCAGCAGGTTCGCATCGGCACGGAAGACGTAGGAGTGGGAGAACCCGCTCTTCAGCAGCACGGCGAGGATTGGCTGAGCGTAGACGCCGTAATCCCATGTGCCCCCCCATGGCCCGCTGATATTGCCTCGGAACCCTTTGTGCGGGTTGGTGTCGTAGCCGATAGCATTGACGAATGTGTCCTGGCCAATGGTCTTGCTGAAGAATTTAGTCGCGGCGGAGGTCGCGGCGTACTCGCACGAGAGGTTCCACCACTGCCCGGTCAGCGGGAAATTCGGCATGACATGGCTAGCGGGGGCGGCGGCAGGAGTCAGCGGCGCGAAGCCCGCCAGCGCGGACGATGAGAGCGCGAGCGCCAATGCCAATGCAAGAACCCACGACACGCGGCAGATTCGGCGCATTCTTTCCCCCCTCAGAGACGAATCGGTCGCGACAACACGGGTGATTACTCCTGTGCAATAGAGTATACGGATATTTCCCGTTATTACTACTCTTTGATAACACCAATAGAAGCCCCCGGCGTGGGATGATTGTATCCAGTGCCGGGGGCTTTCTACCGATGCGCGCGACCCGTGGCCTACTTGACGGTCAGTGTCCCCTTCATACCGAGCAGATCGTGGCCGGGGATGTTGCAGCGGTAGGTGTATGCGCCGGGTTTGAGGTCCAGCGTCAGCGTCCCGGTCTTGCCGGCGTCAAGCGTCGTGATCCCTTTCTCCTCACCGTTGATCGACACATTGAAGTTGTGGGGTGACGGGCCGCTATTTTTCACGTTGAACGTCACCATTCCCGCGCTCGCGTTCGTCTTGTCCAGCGCGATCATGAAATCTTTCAACTCCACCGCGACCGTGTTGCCGACCGCGCCGCTCGCGGTCGTTGCGGCGGAGGGTACGGCGACGGTCGGGGCGGTCGTTGCGGCAGCAGCGGTGGGCACGGGCGCTACCGTGGCGGCTGGTGCCGTCGTCGCGGCGGGAGCAGTCGTCGCGGCGGGCGCGGTGTTGGCTGCTGATGCCGATGCAGCGGCGGGTGCGGTGGCGGCGGGCGCACTGGCCGCCGCGCGCGTGGGGGCAGCAGTTGTCGCGGTCGCGGTGGTGCTCGTGCTCCCGCCGCAGGCCGCGAGGGAGACGCAGAGCAGGAGAAGCCCAGCGATGGGCAAAAGGCGGTGTCGCATCGTGTTAAACCCTTTCATTTTTCGCTCGGTGTGACGGCAATCGTACGAGTTCGCGATACTCAGTAGACCATACGCACCCGGCAGCCTCCTGGATGCATTGCCAGCGTGCGGCGCGCGTGCGAACATCCGCCTCGCGGGCGAGCGACGGCAACGGAGGACATACTATGACGAGCGCACACCGGCAATCGGCGGCGGATGTCGTCATCATTGGCGGCGGGGTGATGGGCTGCGCCATCGCGCACGAACTGGCGACGCGCGGCGTGCCGGTGACGATCGTGGAGCAGCGGGAGGTCGCGGCGTCTGCATCCGGCGCGTCGGCGGGCGGCGTGCGGCAGCAGGGGCGCGACCTGCGCGAACTTCCCCTCGCGCTCCGGGCCATCCCGCGCTGGCCGGGGCTGGCGGACCGGCTCGGCGCGGATGTCGAGTACCGGCGCGGCGGCCACCTCACGCTGATCGAGGACGAGGCGATTCTGTCGGCGTTCGCGGCGTCCATCGCGCGGCAGCAGGCGGCGGGGCTGGACATTCGCCTCATCGAGCCGCGCGATCTCACAGCAATTATGCCCGGCGTCGCGTCGAGCGTCATCGCCGGGTCGTACACGCCGGAGGACGGCCACGCCAACCCGATCCTGACCACAAAGGCATTCGCGGACGCCGCCGTGCGCGCGGGCGCATGCCTGCTCGAACGCACCGCGATGACGGGCTTCCGCACGGATGCCACGGGCCGCATCGTGGCGGTCGAGACGGCGGTGGAGAGCCTCCCGTGCCGCTGGGCGGTCAACGCGGCGGGCGCGTGGGCGGGTGCGGTCGCGCGGATGGCGGGCACGGCGATACCGCTCCGGCCCGCGTGCTATCAGATGCTGGTCACGGCCCCCGCACCGCACCTGCTCGACCCGGTCGTCGGCTGCGTCGGGCGCGCGCTGTCGCTCAAGCAGGTGCCGGAGGGCGGCTTCGTCGTCGGCGGCGGCTGGCCGGGGACGGTACACCTTGACAATGGGCGCGCGGGCACGATGGGGGCGAACATCACCGGCAGCGCAGCGGCCTGTACAGGCATCCTGCCGCTGCTGCGGCAACTCCCGCTCCTGCGCGCGTGGAGCGGCATGGAGGGGGAAAGCCCGGACGGCATCGCGATGATCGGCCCCGCGCCGGACGTGCCGGGCCTCTTCCACTGCTGCGGGTTCACCGGCCACGGCTTCGCGATTTCGCCCGAGGTCGGCGCGGTCGTCGGCGCGTGGCTGGCGACGGGCGCACCGCCGTACGACATGGCACACTTCGATCCGGCGCGCTTCACGGGTGGGAACGTCCCGGCGCGCGTCCTGCCGATGGGCACGATCGACTTCACTCGCAACGAGAGCGCAGAGACCGCTCGCCCGCGTCCGGGATGAGCCGCGCCCCAACGCGGAACGGCATGAAACCTGTTATCATCGCGCCAGCGAAATTGTGCATGTAAGGTGCATCGGGGAGCGGAAAGCGGGATGGCAGTGACGGACGATATCGATCACATCGACAGCATGATTAAGCAGACGGTCAAGACCTTCAAGTCGGCGAGCGCGATGCAGGTCTGGACGTGGACGATGAACCGCGAGGGCAATCTGCTGGCAATTGAGGCGCGGCTTGATGCGCTGGCACACGCGGGGTTCCTGAAACCGGTGACGAACTCCTTCCCGCCCGCATTCACGATGGGGCGCTGGAAGTAGGGAGTGCTTATTGCTGAGTGCTGAGTTCAGCAGTGGCGATTCGATATGGGCATAAGGGAGAAGAGCGATGGCGGAAGAGACGCAGGAATTCACGGAGGAAACAGTCGGCAAGTGCCCGGAGTGCGACGGCGCGATGCAGATCGCGGGGGAGGACCCGATGAGCGCCGTCGATCCCGCGCGCGTCCTCGGCACAACGAAGGCACTCCCCCACCAGACCGACAACAGCCGCTTCGCCACCCACCTCCGTTGCGAGAACGGCCACGACTGGTGGATGCTCACCGAGGACCTGCGCGCGGCGGGCTGAGCGCCGGTCGAAAACGTTCCCACCCTTGCGAGCGCGCCTGTTCGCGGCTACGATGTGCGCCACTCACCAGATCGCACAGTGTGAACGCATGAGAGGGAGGGAGAAACCGATGGCAGAGCAGCAGACCGGCGCGGCATCGGCGGTTGAGGCGAAGGACGGCATCGCGGTCATCCGTAACAGCGCGAACTGCCGCGAGTGGAACAACATCCAGTACGCGCTCGGCATGTCCTCCCGCAATGTCGGCTCGCGGCAACTCTCGATGAACGTCGCCACGATCCCGCCGGGCGGCGTCGCGCACGCGCACATCCACGTCGATTTCGAGGTGATGCTCTACATCCTCCAAGGCCACGTCCGCCATGAATACGGCGAGGGGCTGACTACCACGGTCGAGAATGAGGCGGGCGACTTCATCTTCATCGAGCCGGGCGTGCCGCACGAAGTCTTCAATATGAGCGACACCGAGGAGGTCGTCGCCGTCGTCGCCCGTTCCAGCGCGGATGAGTGGGACAAGATCATCTCGTACGACAAGAACGCCAGGAAGAAGGAAGGGTCTTAACACAGAGAGCACAGAGAAGAGTGAAAAGGCGATTGCTCTGTGGACTCTGTGACCTCTTCGCGCTCTGTGTAACCCTATCTTGGCGTCCTTGCAGGCGCCCTTGGGCAGTATTGGCGGTTCATCATCTTTGGTTCACACGCAGTTAACCGTTATGCAGTCGTGGTCTCGTCCAGCGTAATCAGGTGATGCAGGAGCGCGAAACTGACGGCCTCGGTGCGGCTCGTCACATCGAGTTTCTGATAGAGGGCATTCGCGTGGAACTTCACTGTGCGCTCGCTGATGAAGAGTTTGTCCGCGATCTCTTTGTTCCGCAGCCCCTTCGCGATCAGCACCAGCACCTCGCGCTCGCGCTCGGTCAGTTGCTCGATGTCCGGGCCGACCGTCGGAGTAGTCGCCCCGGCCTTGCTCGCCCCGCTGAGCGCGCGCAGGAGGCTGTTGGTGATGTTCGGCTGCAGGAGCGAGCCGCCGCCGTGGACGACGCGCACCGCGTTGAAGATGTCGTCGCGCGGCGCACCTTTGAGCAAATACCCCTGTGCGCCCGCCTGCACCGCTTCGAGGATGCGCTCGTCCGTGTCGAACGCGGTCAGCACAATGACACGGGCCGGTTCAGTCAACGCACCGATGCGGCGGGTCGCCTCCGCGCCATCCATCTGCGCCATCTGCAAATCCATCAGCACGATATCGACGCCGCCCCGCGCGACGCGCGCCACCGCCTCGGAGCCATCGGAAACCTCGCCGATGACCTCAAGGTCGGACTGTGTCTCCAGCATCGCGGCGATGCCCTCCCGCACCACGGGATGGTCATCGCAGACGAGCACCCTGATCGGCGTTATGGTCGTCATCTTCTCCCCCATGCCCACGCACCCATGATTCTGGCGCTCAGTTTACCAATTTTATCGGCACGCGCACCACGATGCGCGTCCCCGCTCCCACATCGCTCCGGATGTCGCTCGTGCCACCCATCAACTGCGCCCGCTCGCGGATGCCGATCAGGCCGAAGCCGCCGGAGGCGCCGCGCGCGGTCCGCTGCGTAGCGACGATCTCCGGGTCGAACCCCATGCCGTCGTCGCGGATCGTGAGGACGACTGTGTGCTCCTCGACTTCCAATTCCATCGCGACCTGTGTCGCGCGCGCGTGCTTCGCAATGTTGGAGAGCGCCTCCTGCCCGATACGGTAGAGGCCCGCGCTCACCGGCGAGGGGAGCACGGGGAATGCGTCCACGGCGTTGATGGTGAGCGCCACACCCGCATCGAGCGTCCATGTGGCGGCGAGCCGCTCGAATGCCTCCTGCAAGGTCACTCCCTGCAAGTGCGCGGCGCGCAAGTCCATCACGGAGCGGCGCGCCTCATCGAGATTGGCGCGGGTCAGTTCGAGCGAGCGGCGCAGTTTCTCCTTCGCCCGCTCCATATTCGGCGGCTCCATGGCGAGGAAGGTGTCCGCCAGTTCGAGCTGATACGTCGTCGCGGTCAGCCCCTGCGCGATGGTGTCGTGAATCTCCCGCGCGAGGCGGTTCCGCTCCTCCACGACGCCGAGTTCCTGTGCGTCGTGGTAGAGCCGCGCATTCTCGATGGCGATGGCCGCCTGGTTCGCCATGATGGAGAGGAGTTGCGCGTTCTCGGCGGTCGCCTGCTCGGGCGAGACGAATCCGGCCATCACGCCGACTGGCTGCTCACCAATAAGCATCGGCACGCCCATCCACCCCGATGGCAAACAGGCATCCAGTGGTGCGGCGAGCACGGCG
>JAABUS010000960.1_pt1 | contig 68023 bp, 64 predicted proteins | sample 5560161 | NCBI WGS metagenome assembly JAABUS01 (sample SAMN10711885, study PRJNA513376) | rock metagenome | isolation source: Antarctica rocks | place: Antarctica: Victoria Land, Trio Nunatak nord | collected 2016-01-04
ATCCGTGATCAAATACAAACGGTCTCGTCGCGGTATCGCCCACTTCCATGTTCTCGTTACGTAAAGATGATGGTTTGCGCATGGGATATGGGGAAGGGGAAGGGGAAGGTGAAGGGGAAGGGGAAGAGGAAGGGGAAGGGGAAGGAGTATAGATACTTATGTATAAGTGGCGATCTGCATGTCCTCCAAGTGGGAAGGTAGTTGCGAGCTGTGGGTAAGGGCGATGCTGAGGATGAGAGGGTTGAAGGGTTTTTATGCGAGGAGTTTGGGAGATTTATTGGGGGGATTGGGGGCTGTTGGTTTTGTTCTGTTGTTATTGGACAGTTGGGATAATGGAGAGGAAGTTCTCCCACGGTCAGATTTCATGTATGTGGAGAATGAATTCAAGGATTGTGATCTTCGCAAACTCTTGTTCATGTGTCTTCTTGGTTCGTATGAGGAGAAAAGATCAGTGACTGAATGAGGTCATTGAATAGAGGAAAAGTGGTATGCAAAAAATAACAAAAATAAATGACTGGGAAAGACACCAGTGGACACAGAAGAAAAATGCGAGCTAGTCAATAGCACACGCAATCAAACATGGCTGCATATGTTGTAAATCATCAACCGCAGTCCTTATGCAAGGGCGATATTCAAAACCTGTACTCTAGCAGCAAAGACCCACATTCGAATCGCTCGATATAGGAAGATCAATGACCTCTAGGTCGACACCTAAGACCCCTCCAGATCCATTCTACGTTTTTCCAAACACCTTTCCCAATGCCCTTCTTTTTCGACCCGATCGCTCCCAGAAATGCTCAATATATATACCCTTCCTTTCCCTTGGTCATGGCCGACCAAATTCATCATGCAACTCTTCATCATCCCTGGTGCCCACATATGCGCGATTTAAAAACGTAAACCAGACCTTGTTGATAGCCTTCCGATGCTCGTGTTTTCGGTGGTGCTTTTTGTACTTTTTGTTTTTCTCAAGCTCGATCATGTCCTCGCCTTCATATACGGGTGTGTGGTCACAGCTCATGACCCTATCGACTGCACTTTTTTCGACGTGCTCGTTTACGGTTATTTCATTAGTCCATGTGATGTTTTCATCGAGCCAATCCGCGTCCTTTTCGGGCTTGTACTGACCGATTCGCCCCGCCAAATCGAGATAACTTCTCACACTAAGGTCTTTGAGGCCGAAGACGGTGTCGTTGTAAGTGGTGTACTCGACCTCAAATTCGAATTTCTTGTGATGCTTTCTAGACTTCTCTTTTGGCTTTTTGCCTCTGTGTTTGCCGCCGTGCCAACCTTCGTTCTCTGCCGCGTCGTCCGAGATAAAGTCGTTGTTTATGCGGGTTAGATTGGCGTAGTATTGGGTGTAGCCAAGCCAGGACAAAGTTTGAGGTGAGTAGGCCGGTCCTGGTGGAGTGCGTTTGGAAGGCGGCTTGGGTACGGTAAAACTTGGTTTCTTGTGCTTTTTGTTCTTCTTGCCCTTCTTTTTCTTGTGTTTCGTCTTCTCAATGTCAACGTCTTCCTCGATTTTCTCTTCGCTGTCGGCGGATGACTCGTCCTGAGCATTCTCCACATCAGCCTTGTTACTGCCTAGTGCAGCTGTCGAAGGCATGTTTTCGAGACCAGTGATATTGTATTCCACGACGCGCATAGTCGGAAAGTAGTTCGGAACCACACTTGGCGACACCAAGGTCAGCGCATACCGCTCGCCAAATTTACCGCCAATTTTCTCAAGGAGTTTGTCTTCCTTGGTCTTCCTCGGTTTCTTCCTGGTAAGGCTGCCAATGAATTCGTACCAGTAACCAAGACCAGACCTCGACCTATCTTTTGCCTTTGGCGGATCTGGTATCTGTGACCATCCAGCGCGCAATTCAGTCAGGTATTCCGCGGAGGATTCGATCGTCAACTCATCTCCGAGTGACATCCTCTCCAGTTCCGCACTGAGGGCTTTTCCCTTCAACGTATTCTTACTAATGTCTCCGAAATCCTGTAGCATGAAGTGATCGATATTCATATGCCCATAGACACTCCCCACAATCACATCACGATATTGCCGCATCCACAGCGTATACTTTTGCCAACAAGTCTCGTCCCAACTTTGCTTGCTTTCGGTCCTCGCCGGTGGCACATGGCCCATTAACATGGCTTTCATGCCTCTCTGCCTTATAAACTGCAACTGTATTCGCAACCACTCCATCTGCTCATACCCAGGCTCAGACTTGCTTGCGCAGCCGTCCACGGCAGTATTAGAGTCGAAGAAGTAGAGAGTGTTTAGACTGAAGACTGTCAGCCTGTTCGGAATGACTTCGACGCTAAACCAGCCTCCTCGTATGAAGCCGTGTCTCTGTTCCTCTGGTATGAGCTTCTTCCACACGCTCGAGTATTTCTTCGTCCATTTGTTGGGTCCAGGTTCGAAGATGTTATGGGGCATAATGTCATTGTTACCAAAGTTGGGAACAACAGGTATCGTGAAGTCGTTCGTGGGGTCCGTATCGTTGATTTTATCGTCCTTCCCAAACACCTCTGTGAACTTGCTAACGAGCATCTCGTTCAGGCTGACGACTTCTTTCTCTGTCCGAGGGAGGCTCTCGTCACTATCGTGGCGGGCGGAATCGCCGGTCCATATCACGAAGTCCACCTTGTCTTTGATGTTCTGTTTTATCAAGTCGAATGTAGCATTTATGAGGGAAATGGGCGAGTCGCAGTCCGTGGTTTCAGCGCCGTAAACCCCGGCTGGACCATCGCCGCGGTGGCAGGCGTAGCCTTCCTCGCTGGAGGAGTAGGAGGAATAGAAGTGATCAGGGTGAAAATCTGGCCGGCTTAAGCAGGATATTAGACACTTACTCAAAGGCACGACTTACCTGTGATGTGGAGAAATCTTCCCTGTAGCGCCCTACCCTTTGCCTTAGGCGCAACGCCCCCTATTGTGGCATCTTCCACAGCTTCTACAATCAAAGTTTTCTGCTCTGTAGGAGCTGTACTACCATAGTTCAAGCAAGTTGTAAGTGCAAGGAAACGCAGAAGCATCTTGCTTAAGGAGTGTCTGGCCACCGCCTACACGGACTTTGATACGCGAGGACACGTCTGGGTTTGAGCATCAATACCACAGCTCTCGTGAAGAGAGCGCAGGAGTTGGAGCCTGCGTCTCAGCCCCGAAGGATCAGGTGACAGGACATGTTTCTCAACTTCTCAAGAGCTGCGAGGTATTTTAGGCATTGGCAATCAGCCCTACAAGGTTGCGGAGGCCGGCGGGCTGGCATGAGTATCACGATTGTGGGGGGTTCTCCTGTGCTTTCTTCGACTCCACATCGAGGAAAAGGTGTTCATATGTATTAATGTTGAAGGATGAGATGTTTGAAGCACGCGATCAAATCTTCTCCGCAAAGCCATCCCGGCATAACATCGTTGGACGGTCGTGCCGGGCACCTGATCCCTCAGCCAATCTTTGAGCCCATAGGGGCACGTGTAGCCTCAAACAGGCAGCACAAGACTCTCACTCTCCTTGCCAATGCTGCACTCCAACATCATATGCTCAGAACATATGCTCGGATCAGTGTCATCTGCGGAAGGAAGTCTTGCACTGATGGCGTTAGGGGAATTGGGTTTCTCCGATCCTCGAAGAAGCTAGTTCCAGTCAATGCACATTACATGTGATAAGTACACTCTTGACTAGCTCGCAGCCGCTTCTCTTGTCCTGCCTGTCGATGCCCGAAGCCTAAGGCTATTTTGTACTGTTAAGGATGACTGTCCAAGGCAATTGTGCAATTACTTGAGTCCTGGGCTCATGTCATCGAAGGAGGCTTATAAGGAACAAAGTGCGTAATGGCAGCTCCCAAATACGGACCCGAGTGCTTGTGCTAGGTAAAGACCTCTCCAGCCATGTGCTCAAGTTTGGTCTAGGTGATTGCTTTCCTCGCTGAGCCCTGCGAATTGACAGCCAATCACTACCAAGGCCGCAAGCTCCTGCATATGACTCGCCCAGGAATTACGGCCAGGTATGCCTCCCTACGATCTCTCTACAGTACTACCGAGCGTCAAATCTTGCAGCCGTACAAATCGCAATACTTGAACAACGTTCGAGCATCTAAGAAATGGACGCACGCTCCGCCACGAGCGAGCCTTTCCGATACAGCTCGCTCCCTTATCGAGACTCTATTAGAGTACAGTAATTAGCTCTGGCCCGCCGGTAGCAATGACGATTATCTTTCCTGCGAAATCATCGAAGTCCGTCTCACGGATGAGCCAGCCTGCGAAGCGATCTCCTACACATGGGATGATCCCGTGTCCTCGCAAGCCCTCCTTACGTGATATGGCTTTGTGAAGATTACCAAGATTCTAGCTTTGGTGCTGAGAAGGTTCTGCTACTATGATGGAGAGTGGTACCTATGGGCCGATGCTGTCAGCATTAATCAGGCAGATCTTGACGAGAAGGGTATCCAGGTTGCGATGATGGGCGACGTCTACCGAAAGGCATTGAGAGTGCTTGCATGGCTTAGTCAGGGCGATAAGGAGAGTGCTCAAGCTATGAGCTCTATCGAAGAGATAGCGAAGGCCTCAGACACATATGGCACAGAAAGTTTGAAAAACATTGTCGTACAGGGTGCGTAGGGGAAAGGCATTACACAAGAAATGGAAGCAGCGTACTGGAATCTTGAGCGCTGTACCCTTCTAGATCCTCTTCGCATCATTTACAACAGAGAATGGTTTGACAGGCTATGGGTCGTCCAGGAAGGCGTTCTAGCTCAGGAGGTCCCAGTGTTCTACGGGTTAAGTGAGGTCACCTTTGCAGATATTGAGCAAACGACCACTGTGCTATTCAATATGTATAACATGAATATGAATTCGTTGAAAATATCTATGCGTGACATCGCTGAAGCTCTACGTCTCGTAAGGTCATTCGGATGGGCAAATGGTCAAATACTCACTGATAACGTCTAAGATTGGATTAAGAAATGCCCACCAGGACCGAACGCACTATCCTGAGAATGCAACTCACAATCTGGTACAAGATAATGTGGCATCCAATGGCGACAAAATGGAGGAGAGGGATGAGGATCGATCTTCTACCTATGTAATGTGCATGGCGAAAGACTGCTCCGAACCCCGCGACAGGCTTTACGCATTATCCAGTCTCGCAGTCAACAAAGACCTTAAGATTGCTTCAGATCATAGGAAGTCGATTGGTCAAGTCTACACGACATTCGCAACGAAATATCTTGAGCAGGATGATATTAGCATTCTCGGCCACGCTGGCATGCAACAGCGTACGATGGTACAACAGGCTTCGGATCCAAGGGACTGGCAAATTACAAAAAGAAAGACGCATGGTACCAGCCAAGTGCCCCGTATGATTCGAATAGCTCTACGCGAAGCCTTTCAATTAGTCTTCGAGATTTCTGTATAGCGTCCATCCATGATGGTAATTACTTGGGACTAACGAGAAGGCCATGTCTGCCTTTGCGCGGACAGTAGCGGCAGACGGGCAGATCTTTGAAGACTTCGTCCCGCCGAAACTCTTGCTTGAATTTTGGTATCTCTTGGAGAAAAGCCATTTCTGCTCGACGGGTGAACGCTGCGTCCCCGAAAAGAAATATTTACCAGATCCAAATTCCTCTGGTCCCATCAGTAGAGGGATCATTATTAAATGGATGCAGAGATATGTGGAAACATTGGCATTGACTTTTAGTCAAAGAAGCTTTTTTACAACAAGCGAGGATACATTGGGCTTGCACCAGCCATGGCAGAGCCCGGAGATCTGGTAGTTGACTTCGCTGGAGCATGAACACCTTTCATTGTTCGGCGAGCTGGTGTGGACAACGCTCACGGCTCTATGTACAGAGAACTTTTGACCATTAGATATACGGGCAAGATGGACTTCATACGCCTCGTATGAGACACAAAGTGCGACCTCGAATCGATTAGGCTCCACCTAGCTTAGTTCTCGATACTATTCAGTCTGTCCACTCTAATATCAAGTCGCCCGATTTGACGTTGCAATCCTGCCTATGGCGAGCCCATCACAAAGAATCAAGTCAAATTAGATATCGACATCATGAACAAGGATGCGGGAGGGCTACATCCAAGTCTCGTAAAGCCGCCTGGCAAAACCAATGCGTCAGACCAGTCCAATTCAGAAGTCTACAAGAGCCAGACCCGGAAGCCCCACCACAAACCCTCATAAAAAGAGCGAGCAACAAAGCCGAGAAGACCTGGACAGATTCGACAAAACCTCCAAATATAGCCACCAAGCCAAACACTTCGCAGCGCACCAAGTTTCACCATCCCTGTCAGCCTCAAACGTCTCAGCCAGCGGCGCGTGCATCTCAGTACCGCAAACGGGCTAGCCTCAGGGACTATCTCACCAATCAAGCCTAGCCGAGCGGACTGTGCCCTGCATCGCCAAGTTTGGCCTGCATCTTGGCAGGCAAAAGTCCTAAGATTATCTCAGTGTGCCATAGTGTGGTGTAGGCTCCACCAATTGGGCTTGATCTGCGGCCAACGTGGTTTCAGTTGTAGGACGCTGTGCTATGGAATGGTCAGGATCCTTCAACGGCTGACAGTTGGCAATAAGTACCCCACTATGACCAGACTTTTCACATTCCCAAGGCATTCGTCACTGTAACCGTCATAACATTCGTCACAACATCGTCGCTGGAACGACAACGCAATACTTGTCTACTATCAACTTGACGGCCCTTGATTTCCCAATACTCTCACCTACGACCAAGAGGAACTGCAACAGCTGATCCCTCAAACCAACGATCCATTCCACCTCATCCCAAAGCCAACATCCATCGGCCCGGTGCCGCAACCTTTCATCTCAAGCCCTTCACCAAGCCTCCAACCCAACTCCATCCCACAACTCCCAATCCACCACTCCTCCAGACCACCCTACACCCACAATGCGTACCACAGCCCTCCTCTGCACCCTCCTCCTCACCCTCTCAACCACCATCCTCGCCGCTCCCGCAGCCGACCCAGAAACCTACAACGTCAAAGATGGCGCCACACATTTCGCACGTAGCGTACCACAAATACTAGCGCAGAAGAAAGCCGCTGAGAAGCGGGCGGAGAAACTGAGGGAGAAGCCTAAGGAGATGGGGATATGGTAGACTGGAGAGAGGGAGCAGACGATGATGGGATTGAGATGAGATGAAGAGAAGCAGGAGAGAGGCAAGCCGAGATGAGACGATAGAAGAAGATGAGAGATGAGTGTGGTATATATGAATAATGATACACTCGCTTCGCGTCCGGGGTGGGCTGTATAAAGTCGCGAAGGGGTTTCGATGTCTGGAAAAGGCGTATGGTATAGAAAGTGGTGCTCAGGTGTGCTTCACGACAAGCTTACAAGCTTAGATACCTTACTGGAATATCACATTGCTTTGGGCAATACCATGCATAACAATCAATAATTTTCCTATCGTGTCTGCTTTTGTGCTTTGCTGTGGCCATGATTGTCAATAGCGAGTACTAAGTCTGTGCGCTGCCTCGATTCCCCTTCATAACGTCGCCAATTGTCGCAAGAAATTTTCCATCGATTCGACTTGTATACTCATGTCTTACTATCGCCTCTTGGTCTCAAGACCTCCGGCTCCCTGGCGATGATGCTGTTGGGAGGGGGTGAGGACAACCCACATGAGCGCCGTCATTCATAGCAATTACCCAAACCTAAACCACAATCATGTCAAAGTATGGATGCTAACTCGCAAGCGCTGCATCGATCCGACAATGCATGGGTGTCATTACAGCCCTGATATTTATCTCCAATAATTCACCATATTAAAAGGCACGATGGCTTTCAGTCTTGTTCGTTCAGATGTGTTCAGGTACAGCGACATCGAAGCATCCGCCTCCATCCGAATAAGGCTTGCTAAGTTTCCACAATCAGAATTTTTCCTAAAGGAAGCCACGAAAATTGGCAACGGGTCACAGTCGCCGAAAGATTACGTCTTCGGAATTTTTCTCTTGATCAATTTTTCCTACTCGGTTTCGCAACAGCTGCTGTACAGCGAAAGAAGAGCAAGAAGTCCCTGGAATAGGGCATGAACTACTGCCAACATGGCTCCAATCAATACAGCCGAAGATATTAAACCGCCAAAGTCAGACTGTGACAAAGTCCTGCTACCCAATGGCAGCAGAGCGGTTGGCTCTCATCCCTGTCCCCATCCCCATCTTCCTGCAATGATAAGTGGAGGAGGACCACTCCACAGCAGCTCCTCGCAACCAGTCGACAGAGGTCCCGTCCCCGACGACGGAGACTCGTCACCGCGGACCTTTGCCTGCCACGAAGTAATGCTACACGGGCAACGATCCTGTGCCAAACACGCTACCTCTGAAAATCCACCGGCCGGACCAAGAACTGGCAAAATATCACTACCACCGATCAGCGCCTGGCCCCATGGCCAAGACCTCTATCCAGGAGGACCGGATGGTGAGCCAATCTTGTTGCAAAGGGTTTATCATGGTCGTCCTGAGACTGGTGTTGTAGAAAAGAGAAGAGGTGGAGGGGGATCTAGCGTCAGTGGTGGTGGGGGAAGGAGCGGATACTCTGGAGGCGCTTCGTCCATGGGCTTATCAGGGTCGTTGTCCGTCCCGCCCAGACTCGCCCCTGTAGCAGTCTCAGCGCCGAAGCCAGCATCTCCGCTGGTGCCCAAGCCAGTCGCCCCAAAGCCGGTTGTCCCCAAGCCAGCAGCACCTGCACCTGCGAAGCCTGCTGCACCTAAGTCAGCACCGGCACTACCTGCTAAGCCGGCATTGAAACCTGCAGCGCCTGTACCAGCTGCGCCTCCAGCGTTACCCGTACAGGGACCGAAATCGAGTACCCTGCCTATTCCTCCGCCTGCAGCTAAATCAAGCCCACCAAAACCAAAGTCCGGACCGAAGAAGTTCCCCAAGATCGGAGACCTGTCAACCCTCATTCCCGGGTACAAGCCAAAACCAAGGAAGCCCGAGTACAAGCAGCCGCACCATGATCACGGCCATCTACCAGTAGTGGGAAGCAGCCCGGGAAATGGTTACAAAGACAAAGGGTTGGGAACAGCCAGCCATGGGGCCAAATGCGGCATCGGATGCAGGAACGCTCTGCTCGGAACATTCGGTGCCATTGCGGTACTCGGTGGTTTGGCTCTGCTGGTGTGGTGGCTTGTCGTAAAGCGCAAACGGAAGAATAAGAAAAGGCACGAAGAAGATGGCATGGAATTGAATACAGATATGACGAGAGGATCCAACTCCAACACGTCGAGCCAAAGCATCAATCTCGGCAAAGAGGAAGCTGAGAAGGAAAGCCAGAACTTCTTTGGCAGAATTGACCCGAAACCTCCGCGCGTTGAACTGACGGATAGAGGCAGCTTCGAGCTTCCACAGGTGCTCATGGCCACCGAGGTCACGGGTCGCGCAAGTCCTGTGATCATCGATGTGCCGCCTCGATCACCAAGGTCTGAAAGTGGAAGTAGCGAAGGAAAGGGGGGGAGTAGTGGGAGTAGCGGCAGCAGCAAACGTCGTCGTCGTCGCGAAGACTTAGTAGCGTGCATGAGGAAGATTGTGTTCAGTCGGGGGAAGAGGGATACTACACGCCTGGCGCTGCTTCGGTGTCTTCGCATAGCCGACGGAGTTCGAGGACGAAGGGTGAAGATCAAGGAGAAGAAGGAGAATTGACAGGAGAGGAGAACTACTGCGTGCCTGATGCAGCATCGACGCCGTCAGTTAGCAGGCGAGGTTCCTGTGCGAAGTCTGATCTTGCAGAAATCGGCAGGGTCATCTAAGTCCACCGGACCAGCGGCTGTAATCATCTAATGTCAGGCTGAGTTCGCGTGACAGCAGAGCTCAATTTGCAGTTGACGAATATTGCCGGGCTGGCGACTTTTCTTTGTTCATCATTTCTATCGAGTACCGTCCACTGTGGCTTACCGGCAAGTCGTGATTGGGCTATGGATATTCCATAGCTATGGGTAGTTTGACCATATTTTGAGTGTAAATGCGGCGAAATGTTGCTAAATATGATAACTTTAATATACTTGCTGAATACCTAGGCAGACCTTTGCGCCTAAGAATAATCACGATAAATGGTTTCCCTCCTTTCGGTGTCACCTAACGCCGCGTCGAAAACCAGGTTTCAAGTCGAATTGGTCAATCTTTCAATATTTTATAAGCTCCACGATTGGGTCCGGACGTAAAATTTCCTTCACCTGCGTGTCAGGATCCCAGGAACAATATTATACCAGTACGGCGGCGTCGTCCCCATTTGTCCCATCGAGTATCGTCAAATATCTGAGTAAAGGGTCTTTGAAACCTATCTTGGCAGTTTACAAAGCTTGTATGATTAGATAATATAGCTTTGACGTTTATCAATATAACATACGAATACATCTGTACCTAGTTTTTTGGGAGGCCTATTATAGTATTACAATTCAAGCGTCAGATGCTGAATGTTTTTCAACGGTCCTGGTTATACGTCCACGTTCTCCCAGGGGCTGATACGAGTGGAAACCACGTTGACCCTAGGTCCGGTAATTGCCAAAATTGGGCTCGACAAGTCGAAGTCGTTTCCCGCATAACACACAGCGTCAATTTCATATTGAATTTGGTAACAGGTGTAACAAGGCGCTCGAGGAGAACTTTATGAGATTGGCAGCGCCTTTTGTTTTCACGGTCAGCGACTGAATTTATATTTCAACTTTTTAGACTCGGCAAATATTTCCGTTTCGGGTACGTAGAAAGCCTTCCACTCATGTTCTCGTATCACAAACACAAAGCCTCCTCTAGATATGCTCACATCAATTGCTGAGCAGCAGCACCCTCTGAGACTCAATGTGACCGCCATCCCCCGGCAGCCGGGCCATGACCCTCTCGACCCAGATATTCTCCTGCCCCGTTGCTGGCGACTCCAGGACTGCACTTCCTGCCTGAACGCGAAGTACCACTGCAGCTGGTGTCCAATTGTCCGTCTACCCTCTCGCACACCTGTACTTCCCGTCGCTGACAGCCCCAGTCATCTACCTGCGTACCCAATCCTGCGACCTGGCCCCTTCTCACGCCTATCTACAAGCCTAATATCTGCCCATTGCGCGCTGAACGATGGGAGCTTAGAGGGAATGAGTTTGGATGCGCGGTCAGCACGGTTACATTTCTGAGTGTCGTGGTGTCAGTGGTGAGCACCTTTGCTTTGATTGGGCTGGGATGGGTATTGGCTTGGATACGGACGTGGAGCAGCTTGAGGTGGAGGGGATGGTTGGCAACTGTTAAAAGGCAGATCAAGAGGGCAAGAGGGTTGAGATGGCATGATCTGACGAGTTGGGCGAGGAAGCCATTCAACAGAAGGAGGATGAAGCAGAAGATTGGGCTTGAAAGCGATGGGCGGGAAGATTCTGGGCTACTGGGATGAAAGGTCTTCTCGGTATTGATGCTCCAGCTACTCCACATCCCAACCTGACAGCGCGAAAACGAGAGGCTTGCCTCCGGCTTTTAATTGCCCTTGACGACCTTGCTGAGCTTATACTCAACGACGACCGGCTTGCCCTGCTCAACTATGAATCTCCCCGCGCCTACGAAGGTACTCGTCTCGAGATCCTTCAGCTTCTCGTCTCCGGTCTCGAAGCGCATTTCGATGACTGATCAAGAACAGATAGTCAGCCATTGGAAGAGCCGGACAGAGAGACGGGGTATACTCACAAGAGTCACCAAAAGGCGTCGACTTAGCATCCGGGCTTCCACCCAGGATTGCACCCAAAGCAGGCGTGATGTTGATGATACCCGTATAATTCATGTACACCAAGCCGCCGCTGTTTTTATCCCTGGATCACACATCAGCTACCTCCTCCCCCCATGTCCAATGACCTACTTGGCAGCCCCATGGGCGTTGAGTCGCATGTGTGTCCCACTCGGATCGTTGTGGATGTAGTCAGCGCCGACGCCCTCGAGCTGAGCGTCGATGGCTGGGGAGAAGCCGGATTCGGACTTGATGCTGCCGCCGGTCAAGGCTGCGATGTTGAGGGGTGTGCCTCTGGAGGCGGAGCCTGGGGGGGTAAACCGGGGGTGATGGATATTGGAAGGGAGTGACGGAGTGTACCAATGGGGGTGACGCCGCCTAACTCAACCTGGTTTTGGTCATCGGCGTGAACATACGAAATACTCTGTCTTAGAATGTAGTAGGGGCGAGCTTACCAGGACGGTCATGGCCGGCTGGAGGGATGGGAAGTTCGACATTTTCACCGACGCTGTTGAGGAGTTCCTGAATAACTAATTCACCAATGGTCACTGCTGCCTGCTTATGTATATCAATGAGTAGCTCTACAGAAGGGAGGCATCACTTTTTATACGTCAAGTGGGGCTCGCCCGCCCTGGCGGAGAATGAATTGAAGCTTCCCCACCTTTGCCCACCACCAATGATCTGAAGCCTAAACACCGTCGGAGAATACCGAGAAGTTCAGCGTCTCCTTAACTGTAAGGTAGATCGTCAGGTTATGCAAAAAATGTGCTTAGACCTCTCACGTGGGTGCGCTGCAACTTCCTGCCGCTTCGAACAATGTTCCCCTTTGCTCAAAGCCTATGAAGCCAAAAGATAATTTGATATCACGGTACGAATTGACAAAAGATAACGACACCTACAGGACTCGAACCTGTGCTCCCGAAAGAAATTGATAAAATCGTTTTAAAATTCTACTTTATTGCTGTCAGCAAGAGACGATAACTATAGGCCTTATCGACTAACGTCAATCGCCTTAACCACTCGGCCAAAGTGTCTTTCACTTTGGAAAAATCATCAAAATAGATTATAGATCCGGCCTGTTGATGGAATTTAACCCTCTAGGAACGTGAAAGACGTGAGATCCTAGAAGGTAAGAAATACTCTTGTCCGCTTAAACCATCCGCTTCGTCAACCAGATCCCGTTGAGAGATGAAGCTACGGAGACGATGATGTCATCTGATCATGAGGAAACCCTTCTTATTAACGTCTTCAAATATCTAAAGACGTGCTAAGGCCACCGGGAATAAAGCCACTATATACCAAAGCTTCCAACAAAAAGGGAGCATGTTATCCTGTTCAGGAACAACGACAGCATCAAGGGCATCATGACGGAGGCGGAGAGAGAAGCTGTCACCAAGAATGAAAAAGGGGTGAATTGCGTTTTAATCTGGTGTAGGGCAGGTGGCTAACCGCTTCAAACCGATGGAGCAGACGGTGGAGTATCTTGGAGATTTAGGATGAGCTTGCTGCGATTCTATGGTGCTTTACCCATGCTGACGATAACGTGTTGGGAAGTAAAGGAGAAGATTGCGACGTTTTGGATGTGATACCATTGTTGACTCGTCTGCATTATATTGCGTCGTGCTGCGATGGTAAATTTACCAACATACTACGCTATCGAGAAATGCAGCAATAATTCCCGAGGCCACACCACAGGTGTGCCCTCTAAGGTTCTTCAAACGCAGTGATTTTGCTGTCTTCTCGGCCTCTTAGCGAAGTATTTATATCCCGGCTTCACAATGGGCGTTCATGTGAGACTGCGACATCGGGTGGAACGCCGAAAGAAGGTGGATGTATCAATCATGATTATTATTATTTGATATGAATTCGTACTCCTTCCAACACCCCAGCTCGATTGGCCAACCAAAACATTCAACTCCTCACACCCTCAAGCTCAGAAAAGCTAAAACGTCGGGTCTGGTACCGGCACATCCATCACTGCCGTCGTCATCAGCGTGGTCCCAGCCGGACACGAAAAGCAAGTCTCATCATAAAAGTCTGTAGCGCCTACCCCTCTAACGGTGGCACACCCACCACAATCTTTTTGGTAAACCGAGCATGAGCTGGAAGGCACGAAAGTCCCACAGGAGATGAGATGAAAGTCGGTAATCCTGGCGTCGCCAATTGGGTAGGCGGTGTATCCTCACAAATGAGCGTTCAGGGGCCGTTGACGCTAAAATGATCGGACGACACCCTGATTGCGTCGTCGATTATGTCGAGGCTTGGCTTTCACTTGGACCACATGATCATAACAGACTCTCCCTAGTTTGTATGAGACTGTATCTTGCTCAGATCGAAGTACATGGTCTCGAAATACTGTAGCAAGGCCGCGCTGCTGAAGTAACGCAAGGCTGGCTTCGCCCTCGAGCTGGCTGATCACCAGTAGGAGCGCTATTCTGCAAAGCATGAGATTGCCTCGGGAACGAACTTCTCTACACTTCCATAGGAGCACCGGCGGATGACGATGAGTGGAGAAAGGCTCTGCGCTAAACGTTTTCGCACCACGAAGTCCACTACACGATAATCTCTCGAGCACGCGTGGATGGAATCGTAAAAGTCGAGTATGCACAGTGTACGTTCGCTTTTGTTCATCATATATCAGCAATGTTATTTTGCGAGCACAACGGTCTCGAACCACTCCTCGTAATCCGTTACGTCGGCATCCTTCCACTTGGTCTCCGGTATTAAGAAATACGTTATTAATGCGCCGAGCATATTGCAGGCGAAGAAAATCCATAGGACATTCGCCAGACCGATGACTGTTGGTCCGCTCAGATAATTGAAGAGTAAAGCCGAGAGTATCGCACCCAGTTTGCCAGCTGCTGCGCTGACACCGTGGCTAAATCCTCGGACACGGGTGGGAAAGACTTCGGCTGGTACAATGAATGTTGTGGTATTGGGACCGAAATTGAAGAAGAACTGGTCGGCTATCAGGTCAACAACCTTTGAGGGAACGTAGCAGACTTACCTGGGCGAATGCTAGACACACGAACTTGCCGGCTGTACCGATATGATTATAACCGCCAGCGATAATGGCGAACATTAGTGCCACGACCAGGAATCCTTGGATTTGTATCCACCGGCGGCCCAGCCGCTCAATCAGAATGATGGTTACAAAGTAACCAGGTACGTAGCCAGCAACAGCTATGATCAGATTACCAATCGCGTTTCTCTTCAGAACATCATACTCGTTGTCGCCATGAGAGAAGCCAATCTCTGATAGGATGACCGATTGGTTCAGGTTGACTCCATAGAAGGCTACGTCAAGTAGGAACCAACAGGACATGGTCCCGAGCAAAGTCTTCAGGTGCCGCCACTCCCGAAAGTAAATTAAGAAAACATCCAGACCGGGTCTACGGCCTTTGGCTTCAATCTCTGCTCGTGCTGCGTCGATTTCTTCCTGGAGTCCTTTCCCATCAGAAGCGATAAGCTCGATGGACTCTCCTCGACAGCTCCTGCGACTCATGTTCGTATAGCGGCTACTCATCGGGTCCGGAACCTTAGGCCTGTTCAATTCCCGTGACTCGAGGTATTTCTTCCCTTCCGGCATTTTCAATCGAGGCCAAAGGGTGGCCAGCGCAGGTAACAGCGCAACACCAATCTGAATCCGCCATACACCATCCAGCTGACTATACTTGCCTTCTCCGTAGAGTGCATGACCGAAGCAGGCAAGGACCACGAGAGTAACAATCGACCCAGCCAGATTACCCCAACCCTGATTCGAAAAGATCCACCCCAACAGCTGCCCTCGTCGCTTCAGATTGGATCTCTCTGCCACAATCGAAGCAGAAATAGGGTAGTCCCCTCCGATACCAATCCCAAGCACCACACGCCAGCAGAAAATCCAAGCCATCTTCATATTCGGCGTTGGGATGCTGTTCGGTAAGCTGATCAAGAGCACCAAACCAACGATGCCGATGATGAGTTCATTGCCGTAGACGAATCTTCGGCCGAAGATGTCGCCAAGATAGCCGAAGGAGAGCTGGCCAACGATATTTCCGATGTTGGCAGCACTATTTACGAGTCCGCGAAGGAGTGGCGGGTAGTGGGGTGCCTCATGTTGCAGACCGCCCCAGTATTCGTATGTCCAGATTGGTGTTACCAGGTTGATGATGAATAGATCGTAGGAGTCGAGGAAGAAGCCCACGCCGGTGACTGAGTATAGTTGAGCATCACTCTTGGTCATGAAATGCCATCTTGAGCTCTGCGATTGTCTTTGCTTGTATTGTTCCTGAATGATATCGATAAGTACAGGTCCTATTTTCAGTGAGATCCGAGTCTTACGAATGTTATCGGATCTCCATTCTCATCAGTGCGAGTGTATGCTTCTTCCTGCCAAAGTACCATCTCCGCCTATAGGGATATCGCTCTCACGTCTTATTGTATCATGAAAACAGACATCAACCAAATTTGAGATACAAGAACAACGAGTTTCAAGAAGAACACGTGTTCTGGAACAAGTCCTTCCCTGCTCCACAGATGTCTCATGTTCGATCAGCTCGTGTGATCTAGTTCCTATACCGGCTTAGGACAATCGCATGAATTGTTACCGGGATCTTCGATTGGAAGCTTGCGCTCCAATTAGGAAATACTGCCGACGTTTTACTTACCTAGCTAATCGTCACCTAAAGCATTTGGCCTTCTCCACCAACCTCATCTGTCCAAGGAAAATTGAAGGTTGTGGAGGACAAGGTTTCACGATCTCAACATCAATCACGCACGTGCTCTTGTAACCAGCTCTGATTGATTGATTAGTACTCTGTAGAGATGCTTTACGCTGTTGACTGCGTCCGTCATGTGAACCGTGCCGTGCCGCGAAGTTGCGCATACATCCTTATTAGCGACCCGCTCCTTCCTTTAGTCTATCAAGTGGCGATCTGGACCCCGATGATCATGTTTAGGTAATTCAATCAAGATAATGAGGGGCCCCTCGGGCAGCCGAAACTCTTATTAGCAGGGGTCCATAAACATCTAGTATGCCTGGACAGGGTCAAGACGTGGAGGATCCAATCATCCAGACACTATTCGTTCAGTGCTGCTGGATGGAGAACGCTGGGAGTAGATACTGCGAACACGAACAAAACTCTTCCGCGAAGAAGAGACAAAGACTAAGGCCATTGGGATGAGATTGCAATGATCTCTGAGTCAAGGGTACCGCGAAATACAAACGATGTTTCTTGACGATCTCTTGCTCAAGGCTGTTTGAATAGAGCTTAGAGCATGACACAGGCAAATGTTCGCCTACCAGTACTGCTCGGGCGTACCTTCGTTGCTCATGTGCAGCACATAAGTGAAACGTGCATTCTATCACTATCACGCCGGAGCCCATACCTCTTTGAAGGCGGGGTATTGCGGTCCGATGATCGTATGCAAATTGTCTTTATTTAGGTACAATGATTATGTGAGTTGACTAGCGGATTAATGGACAAGGTTAAGTCGAAGCCAAATTTCATTAAGCTAGGCGTCTAGCGACTCGGCGGTATAGCAGCCATTTCTGCCGACGCACAATGACGTCCAGTTGGTATCAGACCAAGCGGCGATTTCGGACGCCATCGCATCACAGGAAAAGATTTGGGTGTGAGCAGAAAAATTGGCATACAAGTTCACTTTGGAGCCACCATTTATACAGATGTGACTCATCTTGAGCGTTACACAGGAGGCTTTTATGGAACTTGAATTGGAACAGAGAGGGGTGCAAAAGGACACACAGGCTTTCGTTTCATATCGTATCGCAATTTCAATCCAAAAAGACTGTTTTTTTCGCCTTGACCTCAAAGTCCCTAAGAAAAATTCATATGCGCCTGCTTGCGAGAAAAAACACGAAGAAGCGAAAGGAAATACAAATGAGTTTATCTATAGCAGAATAGACCATTCGAAAGCCTCGCCCCAGTCATTGATCAGCCGGCAGTCGATGCCCTTCTCCGATTTCTGAGCTGTAGCTGACTCACCTTGAAGAAATGAGGCATGTTCGAGAAGCTCACGCTCGAGTCGCTCCAGAAGAGTTTCTTTTTGTTCCGGAAAGCTAGAGATTGTTGAGGTCCTAGTCCGATACACCGGTAAGCGTAGAGAGAGTGTCCCAGACATGGTTTGACAAGGCGACGAGGCGTACAAATCTGGAGAAGTGGCGAAATTGCAACATACCGGAGGAGCAGAGAGCGTTGGTGACTTAAGTCGATATATTGGAGAAGTCGGAGACGTGGGTGAGAGAATTATGAAATTAGGGAACATAGGTGAAAGCTCCTCCAATGATGGAAGGTCGGGCGTTGCGTCGGCAATATATACATCCAATGACTCTGACTCTGACTCTGACTCTGACTCTTCATCCTCTTCCTGATTGAAACTTGTTTCGTATGCGTCGTCCTGCTCAGAGTCAGAGTTGTGAAGGTCAAAATCACGCTCTTGGTCGAAAGTAGGTCTCAAAATTTCCCATTCAACTTCTGTCAGCGTGCGTACTGACCTCTTTGGTGCTTCATCCCGAATGCTGGTTTCCTGTGGACTTGGCATCTTGGTGAGGAAGTCGATCTGTTTCGCCAGCTTAGGATCAATATGATAGATTGACTTGGGCTGGTCGTCCGCTGCGAGGATATGGATGTAGGCGAGCTTGGTCCTTGCATCGAGCAAAGCGTCGGTCTCCCCGAATTGCCATGCAAAAGGTTCTGGGTGAATAATACGTGGCTGTTGCGTAAATGCAGTGCATTTGTCAGTCATAGCCTTGTCTTCAGACTCAGTCTCCAATGCTGATTCGTAGTCCGAGTCGTACTCCTTTGTTGGTCCTGTGGTCTCTGAGCCTATCTTGTAGTCAGAAGGAGCCTCACCTGCAAAGTCCGCCCACCTCATGGCTATATCGACGCAGAAGTCTTCTATGACCATCTCGTCTTGCTTGGTCAAGTACCTCATTGCTGCCAATTTCTTTGTAAGACCAAGAATAGATTCTTCGTCGTTCTCCGAGTCGAGTCCTAAGGCCGACCAGTTGTGGCGATCTTCTTCTTCTAGACGCTCGGGAAAGGATAGTGAGATGATGTCTGATTCGAATACAGCACCCCCATGAAACCACATCTCAACAATCAAATTGCAGATGGTAGACAGCATGCGGTCATCATTTTTAGTGATCAAGTTCGCTGCTAGCAATTGTTTTGCACGGCCGATTAGCGAATCGTGCTCCCCTTCTTGAGCTATGCCTTGGCTTTCTGGACCTTCGAATCTTGTCTTGGCAAAGTTCATGTTGACTGGCGGTAAGGGTGCATCGAGGAGGAAGTCTTCATAATTCTTAGCTTCGTGCAACTGACGGCGGAGTTTGTTCATGCGCTTTCGGGTGACGTGGTACCAAACTGGACCAACTATTACCGTAGAGCCTTGCGAGAAGGGTTTGGGGTGAAATGTGAACGTATCTGCTGTGACTACCGAAGCGCATACGAAACATGCCTCGCCAATCGTGGTAGCTGCGCACCCAGCACACCATCTCGTTGGTGTCGTCCGGCTTGGGGGAGCTTTGCGATTTCGGGTAATATCAAACCAATTTTTGCCAACAAGGGTCCTTGGACCTGGAGAGCTTGGGGGAGACGGGAACGCATATGACTCCGTAGTGACAATTTCGCGGCACTCGTAGCACTTCCCCCCTCGGACTGTCAAAGGACAAACGGGACATGTCTTCGTTGAATTAAAATCGGGGCGAGAGCAATTTGGCGACCCAACACCACTATCAAAATGGTCACTGAGAGGCGAAATCGCCATACAACCTGAGCAAGAGCAAACGTAAGTTGGAGTTGGTGGCGATGGTTGGTAGTTGAGTGTCATTGTGGTGATGATGATTTTGCTGATCATTCGTTTACGTGATTGTTGGATTTGTTTTGGTAGGTCGAATGTGATTGAGTCTTTTACGTTGGGCTTTTTTGAAGGCTTGATGTTTTGTGGAGTTGGAAATTCGGCGATGCAATGAAGGTAGCTCAGAACATTTATGAAGGCCAGCCAGCGCATTGTTGATATAAGTTTCTTTGTTAGTGCGGCCGACAATGCCATTGAATTAGCGCTATCTTTTGTTATAGACAAAGGCGGTATCCACAAATAACAGGTGAGCACAAAGGCCCACGTAATCGACGGAGTTAGCGCTAGTGCTATAACAATTTTATTGATCTGAATGGCAACATTGTCCTCCTGAAGACAAAGAAAATCCAGGCTAAAGATGACCTCCATTGTGGGACTTGGCGACAAAGCACACACTTGACGACAAAATTAGTGCGGACGTGTCGCGTCATTAGAAAATCATTCGTGGGACATCTGAGACAGAATGGTTGGTAGCCTTTGGCAGCACAATGAGCCGGGGCTGGAATCCCGTGCGACACATGGCCATATATTGCTCCACCAGTCTCTCTTCCTCTTGCCATCTCTCACAACCGTCTCGAGATAGAAACTCACCGCCATAGACTCTAATTTAGACAACAACCGAAACATCCGAAATACCAAAACAGGGCAGCAAATCATGGGTTGTACTCCATCCAAACCACTGCGTGGTCCGGAAAACACAGAAGCGATGGCAAATCGTCCTCGCGGCTACACGTCACCCAAAAATTCCCGTGGCAGTATGATGATGGGTCGAATGCCAGATAGCCAGGCAGCACATCTCCATCGAAATCACGGTGAGGACGCTGACTGTCTCGGTAAGGCCACGGCAGATTCGTCTACCACGTTTGACCAACTGGCAGATCGCGGCGTCATTAGTAGGGATGCCCTCAAACGAGGCAACTACATGCCGAAGTAGGAGAGCGCTTACCATGGCAGATGTAGGGGTTGGATATTCCAAAAGAGCGAAAGCAAAGTATGGGGGTTTCAATATCTAACCCATACGCTGTTCGAGAAGATTGAGTAAAGAGAATCATATTACGTTTCCACTGAAAGGTTTCATATATTCCGACTTGTGTTTCTAGGTTATCACTTATTTCACCCCAGGACTATCCCAGTCAAACGATGTCTTTCTGCGAGATGAATGTGAAAGAAAATCACGGTCTATTATAGTTCGTCTCAATGCATACATTAGGATTAGTAAGTGGGGTAATAGCGGAAGAATCGGTCAGAGTAGCAGAGCAGTGGACGTCTAGTAAGCGTTCATTTGACCGAGGGTTCCGTGGCATGAACGACGATTAGCAGAAGGCACGCAAAAGTAAGGCACCTGTTGAGGCAGTAGATAAAAACAATCTCCACAGGGAATTAGCACCCCCACCGGCCAAGCGTCAGTCTCCAAAAGAGATAACGTTCAAGTTCAAGAAGACACGGAGGCGTCGCACAAAATCAGTGAAAACACGTTTTTGGTTATAAAAAAGCTTAGAATAATAGAAATCCTTTAAACCACAACAGCTTCAAGAGACGTGGTTTTGGTGTGGTAGTCTGAGTTGCCATTTTGGAATAAGAAATTGGTGGGGAGGTGGGGTCTCCAAAATTTGAAAAGCGGCCTATCATTGTCGGAATAGGGGTGTCTTAGCGTATGCAGAAAGCTGTGCAATCCTTGGCACCTTTTCCCCCCAATTTCCCCCACCACAGCTATACTACCTAGTACCAGCTCTATAGATGTGTTCTAATTGACCAACCTTAAATGAGTAGAGAGCTCTGTTCAAGGCGATCCCCGTAGTAATCAGCTTAATCGAATAGACAGGATCGAAGATATTAGGGGTTAAGAACTTAGCTTAAGCCCTGCCAGACCGAGTAGAAGGATTCACCCCTTAACCGGCCACACCCCTCAACCGGCCACACCCCTTAACCGGCCACCCTGTAGGGCTAGGTACCCGGGAATCCTTGGTTTTCTTTCTCCGGGCTCTAGCTCTAGGGATCTCCTAGGGTGTAGGCGATTAATCCCTATATGTTACGAACCACACAAGTATGAACAAATATTTTGGTACGAAAATCATAGCAGTTAGTTATTGCTACAACTTTGTACTCGGGGTCCTGATATCAAAACGGCTGTTTGAGGAGTTATAGTAGAGTGGCCGACTGAGGGGTGTGGCCGGTTGAGGGGTGAATCCTTCTAAGCTAATTTATTTAATTTCTAGGGGGGCGTTAGAATCGCCTTAAGCAGAGCTATCCACTCATGTAAGGTTAGTTAATTGAATTTTTTTGGTAGAGCTGGTACTGGTGTGGCGGGGGAAGATTGGGGTGAAAAAGTGCCAAGGATTGCACATTTTTCTGCATACGCTAATCCCGGCTGGGCAAGGTACTGAATTCTTAGCGCCCGCTGCCCCTGCTTCAATCCCTTCTCTCGGCGGAACTTCATCCTCCACCAACACCTGCATTGTCATTAGTAAGGAAGGATAGCAAGGAGCCCAAGGTCGCATACCAGAGTTGGGATGGCCCCTTGGCAATGCTGCGCCATTTGACTATACGTACCATCGGGCCACATCGCTTGCCCTGCATCTTGAAGGAGTCGGGCTAAAGTCAACCATTGGCTCTGCTCTATGAGGACATTCACTCCTCGTGGCTCTGCCAGTGGAATCTTGTCCTTGCTCTTATCTTTCCTCTGGCGGCCGCCTGATCATCCCCGTGCTGATCGTTCAATGCAGGGTCATGAACTCTCCCACGACGTGAGCAATTGGAGAGCTCCCACTGTCAATCGTTCATGTTCGCCTATGCTTTCGGTCATCTACCAAGTCGGACGCTTTCCTTGCGAAGTGAGCCTCTGTCTGTTAGAAAAACTACGAAATTTTAATCCCCAATGGATGTTGTTGGTCGCGTAAAACATTTGGGACTCGGGGACCGAAGGTTGTAAGCCATGATGCAATCTCTTCTCGTGCTCGCAGAGCCTCAGATGAGTGTGACGTAAGCACGTTGTGCGCGTCGCATGCAAAGTCCGGATCTTTGAGACCAATGCATCCGACGCCTTCTAATATTGTAAGCTGAGGCTGACATTCTCATCCTTTTGTTGTGTTTCTACTATTACTAAATCTGGTCCCTCACCGCCTCGATCCTTCAGCCCGTATGACGCCTAGTAGGAGACTCCCCTTACGGCCCCCACGTGTCAAGAAAGCCAAGGGCGCTCTTCGTCCCAGGATAGAAGGGTAGTCAGTGAGCGATACTGTGACTGCTTTGACAAACAAAGCTGCAAAGGGAACGTCACAGAATTGCTTGATGCAACCTCGTGGGAGACTAAGAAGTCTATGATGCGATTACTTGCTGCATCTCGCCGGCGGGACTGTGGCAGACGGCAGCCCCCCGAGAACCAAGCAATTAATAAGGCTCGCCTTGCAGCTACTATGAAAAGATTGCGAGATATTATTGGAGGGCCGCAGGAATGTTAGGAGGATTTGGGTGGGGGTTTGTTGCAACGCGCCAATACCCTCCCGTGACCTCATTGTCTCCCGAATGCTAGGATCTGCACCAATTTTCCGACATATCTGTAAGCGCGCTAATCGCGAGCTTCATGGGCTTACCCTGTTGTCAGGTCTAACAGAAAGGTCGTCAGGGGGCCACTGTAGGCTTACATTCATCACGATCCAAGGAGCAGAACAGCTCTATCGTTGTGCACACTTTGTCGGAGTGCCTTCTCGCTGGACCATCTCCTTGTGGCGAACCTACCTTATCTGGACGCATCTCCGAGCTAGATGCGGCGCTTTCTGTCTCGTGGACAAGTACGTTTGAGCGATGGTCGCAGAGTGACGTTTTCCACTGGTACTGCCTCTTATCATTTCTGTATTGTTAAGCTGATAGTATCAGATCGTCGATTTCACTCCTGCAACCTTGACGCTCTCGCGGGTGAGCTCGGTGTATTCGAAGCATAGGAGCACTTCACTAGGCAGATACTAAAGGGGTGCTGTGGAGAAACATTCACCGCGTCATCGAAGGCGCCCATCCTCGCTAAGGTCAATCTTATTGGAGTTCAGATCAGTTGAAGCGAGAAGACGCCTTTGCTTAGTGGTCGTGAGGGTGGCCGGTCGTGGGCCCGCCCATGGTGCGCGGAATATATACTGGGCATGATGTAACGCTTTCGGCTGCCTGCAGGATTCTGTGAGGATCCTATAAGCTTGGTGGGGCTTTACACCGTCAATCTTGCACGACAACTCATGCATTACGCCAAGGCTCGGATTGTTTGATCCTGCCGTAGCCATTGTGGATACAGCGCTGAGATTCTGTTGGAGTCACACCTCGTTTTCCCGTGTCATACGAAGCCGATGCTCATCTTATATCTTCCTCCAACTGTCTTGACACCCAGCTCAATTTCGCTGCCCTTCCCTGGTTCTCGACCAGAAGTCTTATTGATCACTCACACGAACCCAGCCTGGACCGATCTCATCACACTTATTCCATATCGCAGTCGCTATGCACAGCTCCTGGGATTCTTTCCTCTTCGCTGGCCTGATGTCCTTACGTTTGGCTTCTACCTCTCCTCTTGCGTCAGCACACCTTCTGCCCAGACAGCTAGTGGACTGTAACGATCTGTCTACAACACCGGATCCGACTTGCTGGGGTATACTCAATGTGAGCAGTTATTTGATAACGAACTGGACGGCGACGGCGACGACTTGTACTGATCAAACCGACGATTCGACGTGCTGTGCAGTGGGCGAGCCATGGGCCAACTGTTTCATACGTTTGGCTATGGGGCCTCCAGATGGGACGAGCACCTCTTCATCCGATGGTACCATACATTGCGACACTATTGGGACTGCTACGTGTCCAAATGAGTTCACCATCAAGGTGGTGGACTATCCTGCGCAGGCGCGCTATGTCGTGATTGCAATAAAATGTAAGGCCTTGCCATACTACTCTGCTCCTGTCAAACGCCAGCTAATTCGAAAGCGATCCACGCCTTCTTCAGCAACTGGTTCATGTCCCTCACCGGCGGAACCATCCAAGCCTTGCTCCAAGATCAGGACCTTATTAACGAGCTTGATCCGATCCAGAAGACCAACTTCTTCCTCAGCGACCTTCTTACCGCTCTCACCGCTAGCTTAGCTTTTATTGGAGCTCCAGAAATAGGAGCCGTACTTTCAGTTGCAGCGAAAGGTGTCCTGGACGCCGTACAACAAGCTCCGGGCGTTGCAAAAGCGATCTGGCCAACTGGAACTGAGGACTCACAACCAATCCAGCGAGGGGCTCTCGATCGGGGTCTTAGTCAAATCAATACCAACCTCACGAATGCTATTACGAACTCCCTCTCCGCCGTCATGACCGATGTATCATCTTTCTCCCAATTCGCGTCCACCGGGGTCTTTACAGGTCCAGCCTATGTGTCGCTCCCCGACGCTACGGCGATCTTCGGTCTAGCTTTCCGAACCTACGTTCTCTCCACCGCAATGACTGCGAACAAATGGATCGCCGCGCCGCAATGCGATCTGACTAGAGAAGATGTCGAGTCCTATGTTTCCGGCAAAGGCTGTACACTGGATGCCAACAATATCTGCTCAGGTAGCGATCACAATGTCAATACCTGGTACAGCGATAGCACCGCATGTTCTTACACCCTGATTCATCGTGGCGCTGGGCGCAGCGAATATGATCTCATGAACGATATCGTCAACAATTCGTGGTCTACACTCGAACAGCTTTTCGATGGCGCTTTGAATTGCACTAAGGCTGGGAACTCTGGACAAGGGGTAAACCCCGCGCTTATTGGTTATGGGTCTGATCTGTCGTGTATGTCGCAGTTGGCGCTGTGTTCTTGTGATGTTCCATGTCCGGTGGAGGAGATCAATGGGGCGTGTCCTGTTCCTTGCTGCTCTGTTGCCTGAAGTGTCTGAGGATATTTGGAGAGTTTCAGCATTGCATTGTGCGTACTTAGATTTCACTGACTTCTTGGACTGTCTACTTACAATATTTTCCTACAATGGGATTTCTTTCACCTTCATATGAACATTCATAACGTCTCAAGCCCAAAACCCTAGATTTCTCCCTGTCAGCTGCCAAGAAATTGGATCTAGGTTCTATGCCATCTAACCAAAAGTATATCATGGCCGTGCTTAGTCGAGCATTTGTAGGGCTGGTAGAGTAAAGACTGCGCAAGACATACAAATTCAATTCGTATGCTCAATCGTCGGTAAAACCCCTAGCCTATACCTTCGAATTTAGTCGCCCGAGTGGATATCATAGGAACTACCTGTCGCACAACTATCGCCGCAATTTTTTGGCTTCATCACCCTGGGATTGGCAATTCGCGCCGCGCTCGAATTCAGGCCATTCAATGTGGTTCGACCCGACAAGCTAAAGTCATCATTATAAATCTTTGAGAAATTGGCATATCTCAAACCCAAATCCAAAAAGTGCTAACTCGAGGAGCTAGCTCTTGGCTTGAGGAATCGAAGTTCCTCTTTGACCTTTGTTCTCGGGGTTGCTCAACGCTAATTGATTATCGAGCGCAACTTTCATCACGATCATGATAGAGCCTTCTCATAATCTCAGAAAGGAGTATCCCATCCACCGGCAGAGGGTTCGTTTTGCTTGGCACGGAACATCACTTTTTAAGCCCCAACAACAAACCAGCTAGAGCGCGACAGCACGGGGATAAAATCCTTCATTTTCGCGATTACATTTATCAATTCGAGCCTGAAGCACCATATACTGAAGTTTCTAAGAAACTCGTCAGGTGCGCATTAACTTGGACTGTATACAGCCCGTCGCATATGAGGGCAATCTGCCAAGCAAAACGAACCCTCTTTCTGCCGGTGGAAGGGATAAGCATTTCGATCAAGAACTTTCCCAACATTAACATGTTTTATTCTCTTCTCGTTTGACGTTGCAATTGCTTGACAGTGTGAGATCGTTAATCTGAATCTGGTAGATAGAAGCCGTCGCAGAGGGTCGATGGTCACAATATTTGCTTTCTAGAGCTTGAATGCCACTCAAAAATCAGATCCATTTCGCATTTAGATTATTGTTAGACACGGTATCAGCGCTGACTGTGCATGAATGGTTCCGATTCGTACATTGTGGCCCGCTACCTCGCGTCCATGTTGCTTCTGGCGCTTCGTTCCGCTTCCAAGGTTGGTGTTCTTGAGCATCAGGAATGGCATATCGAGTAGTACCGAAGTGTTAGTGTACCGTGCTTGCGGGCTCTCAGAGACCATTTCCATGCCCTTTTCAGCGTTCCCTAGAAGAGACTCACAGTCCCCTGCACGCTTCAAGAAAAGTGACTGTGCGCTTGTTCGGGGACTTGGCGTTGGTCCACGAACGAACCTGGTAGCTCCAGGAGCCGCTTTCTAGGCTTCTGATATCTCATCGTGCGACGTACCCCCTCAATGTCGGCTGAAAGAGTTTGCTGGTGTCTATCAAGGTCCCAACGTCTATCCAATTAGACGAGTTACTTCTTCTGTTCTCAAGCTGAATTCCTCTGGGTTATTGTGTGGTCGCATGTACATGTACATATATTGGGGGCCTTTCAAGTCTCACAAGGCATTGAAGTCTGGAAGAGGCATGTTTGGCCATGCTTCGAGAAGTAGCTTCCTCCTCTTGATCGCGGTCGCCTTCAACTATCGACTCTGTAACACATTCTGATGCTTACCCACAATCATCCCAGCCTATCAAAGTGTCGCAAATATCTTTGACTCCTTTGAGCCTCCATCCTGGATGGTCTTTAGTTGTGGTGCCTTCATCAGTTTAGTAGCTTCGAACGAGTTTATGAGACTGAGTAATGACGTGTCTTCCTCACCAAGGAAAATACTCATGGTGGATATCTTAGTTCTTTATCTCGTTCGGAGGTGTGTCTATATTGGCGAGTTTGAGGGAACGATAGTCCATTCAAAGATTCTTGAGGCACTTCGACAGTCGCTTAGCTTTCTGGATGTACAAGATGTGAGCAGAGAGCGCGTGAGCTCGCGACGCGACGCAACGAGCTAGTGATAGGGCTGATAGCCTATTAATTAAGTCTCGGCGGTTTATCTTCAACAGGTGAAGGTGCCCATCTCATATGAGATCTTCATGCTGATTAGCCTATAACACCCGGAGAGTACGTAGTCGTGCGGTGCAGCAAATCTATGCACCATGTATCAATGCGTGGCAGTGCTGGTGGTGTGTGAGGGCTAAGTTTCTCCGGCAATTCCGCGCATTTGACTCACATGCTTTTGCGTTATCAATCCGTCCGCTCGTTTTGTCCCCAATCTGTCGACGCCCTGCGACAATGGCAACCTATCAGAACGTGCTACAAGACGCTGAAGAGGTTGAAGAGGTCTCCCCTCTGGACCGGGGTCCACATTCTTAGCTTGATCAGACCAAATCTGTGCCCCCCCAACCCGCCCTTCTACGATGACTAGGAGGTTAGTCATCGGAAGTAAAGGCACCTCAGAGCGGCGCTCAAGTCCAGGGAAGACCGTCACAAACGAAAGAACCAATACCAAGAAGTCGCCAGTCTGGGCTATCGAAGCCTGTTTCCCTTCTCTTGGGCCTGCTCGCCCTCGGTCTTGTACTCGCTCTGGGCCATCATCTTGTGTATCACTTCTTCAATGGTAAGCTCGTGTCGGCTTCTTCGCAGACATGGATCGCCTGAGTTGCTACTGGAATGCTTTCGTCATGAAAGCCTGCTGGTCGCTAGCTATTGGTCTCTAGCTATTGGTCTCGCTCTTCAGCATGTACTATGGTAGAGTACACTTTCCTACGGCATTATATCCAAATTGAGTATATAGATAAACTGTTGAAGATCCGAAACAGATATCATAGCCTTTTTGTCGCTCAATGCAATAAAACGTGCGCCTACTGCGATCGGACTCGCCGCGGTCATCTGGTTTCTACCAGTGATAGCAATCATAACCCCAGGGACTCTTTCAGTCGATGTTAAAAGCGGGCACGTAGTGCACTCTAGAGAATTTGGTATTGATGGCCCAGCTGTTCTCGACAATAAGACATTCAGCCTATCAGATGGTGGAAATGTCAGAAATACCATGCCGTCACAACATGTGGAGAAGGTCGCTCGTCGAGTCATGGATGGGGCAATGTAACCCCATTCGGCTCGCCGTGCGGACAAAGTTGCATCTACCAGATAACGTTCAATGGACCTAGCCTTCAATGTATTCAAGAGCCGAACTTCACCGTGGCAGTATACAATGACACAATCTCAGTCAACAAGTCGGGAATCTTTGAGCTTCTTCCTAGCAATTCGACTTACCCGGGACGACCTGAATTCGGCAACTGTGGAGAGGTCCCTTTATATGCGGCTTCGATGGACGGCGACGACTTTCCAAATCGCATCTGGGTTGAGTATCTAAACAACAATAGTCTTAGCCCTTTACCCGCGTCCACGTCTTCTTTGTCGCTGTTGGAACAAACTGATGCGTGGCAGACGACATCTTGCACCATACAGAGCGCTACACACTCTCAATACGTGACTTTTAGTATTTGTATCATGCGTCAGGATACTAAAATGCTCTCGCCGATGGAGCTGAATTATACCGAGACGGCTTTCTCGGCATACGGCGTCCCTTACCAAGTGTTCTATACTTTACTACTGGGTAGTATTTGGAGCCCCTTACCCAACCTAAGCCTTTCTGGCCCATCACTGGATCGCAACAGTACCACCGCTGTTCGAGACACGCAAATATCGCTTACAGATCTGGTCACGTTAATTGAAGTTGAGGGTTCTTAAGGGTATCTACTAATCAGACCATGGAACCCAATGACTCCAAAACCCTCTCAGGCAACATCAGTCTGACAAATCATCACTGGTGGACAATGACCGAGCCGCTCATTACGAGTCTACCGGAGGTTTTTCAGAACACTAACGCTCAGCAAGCTCGCCGCAAACACACACCCTCGCTCAGGACTACGTGCATGTCGACTACTAACGAGATTATCTACCATTAGATACCCAAATACCTTCTTCTCACTTGCTTGCTCGGCTTCCTGGAGGCCTGCTGTTCTCTCGCATTTGGCACATATGCTCTTTATGATGACGGGGTCACGGCAGGACACACCTTCTCACGGATCCTAGCAGCGACACGGAATCCAGCTTTTGATCGAGCTGTTCTCGCAGAAGAGCGGAATCCTAGCAGTACAGGGGGAGAACTTCTTCAACGGCGAGTTATGTATGGAGAGCTTATTGCAGAGGAGAAAAGTGAGCAAAGTAGAATTGCGCCGATGGGCCTAAGGAGGAAGGCTTTTGGGTTTGAGGGACAAGTAATCAAGCTCAGAAGGGTTATTTGAGTATGACTGGCGCATCTTAATTGGCCGTTAGCTCAGAGTCTCTATCGCAGACTCTAGTGCGAGTCAGACTAGACGAAGCATACGAGGCCTTACGAATTGCAACTGGCGGGATTGCCTGCTTCGAAATGTCGCACCGTGGTGGCCACTTTGCAAAGACAGGCAGCATCATCGCAAATTTAGTGCGTATATAAACAGGCGATAGTCCACCGAAAGGAACAGGATATACCTCGACGGGGGTGGCTTTGAGGCTTTGATTGGAAGAGTTTCAATGCCAGATCAGGTCGTGGTCAGCAGGGTAGGAGGCAGGTCTTTCGGTGTGAGAGTGGTGGGCACACGGCATGATACCATGTATGTGAAGCAATGGATGATTGGCATTTGGACATGGTATATATAGAGGAATTGCTCAGACTACCTGGACTTCGGTTCTGGATGATCTCTCTGTTTTTGGCTATGAATCAGTTCATTTGAGTAATTACTTTGTGGGAGGGCACTGGCATTATTGGTGCAACAATCCCTCTGCCAAGCGATTTCGCCTGTGGGCAGGGCTGCTTGCGCTCCGGCTTTCTCCTGGACTTCTTTAAAGATCTGGCCGTTGGGAGTCTTTGTCGACTACAGACGTCTGCAATTATCGACGTTCGTTGGCTTGCTTTTTATATATCGTTCTGTTGATCTACATCAAACACGATGAGTTTCGTCTTAACTTTGATGCTCTATCGTAACTGGTGGGTTCACTAATCCTGCTGCCTATACTGTCTAGCGGCTCCACATCAAACACAATGATTTTCGTCTTCTACATTCAAAGACGGCCAACTGTCATGCTCTATCGTAACTGGTGGGTTCACTAATCCTGCTGCCTATACCGTCTAGCGGCTTCAACCCGCCGTGAACACTTTCCTTTGAAAGATGATAAGAGTCCGCGCTTCTATTCTATCTTCCCACTTCCTTCAATCTCGAGTCATGTACGGCTAGCTTCAAATGCTCGTATAACGCTCTGATAGAAAAAAACGTTGACTGAAATCTGATTCGTGTGTACTAACTACATTCTTCTTGCTCGCTGCTCAGCAGTCATGTTCCAGGATCGGTGGCCTCTATCCTTCTTCCAAACAACAGTTCTTGCGGCCTGTTTTTACGGAGCCTATTACGTGTACTGGCAACTCACCGTCGGTGTATCGCGCCGCCGCCTCAGCACCCTTCACGCCTGCAAACCTACCCGCAAATGGCGCGCTCACCCCCTCCTCTTCGGTCTCGACTTCTTCTATTCGACCTACAAAGCACTGAAAGCGCATCGCGCGCTCGAAAACATTGCAACCCACTTCTGGCCTCACGGCGCCAACACTGTGCAGATAAATGTGCTCGGGAAGACTTTCGTATCGACCATTGAGCCGGAGAACCTGAAGAGTGTACTGGCAACGGATTTCAAGAATTGGCGTGTGGGGAACGAAAGGAAGAAGTTTTTGGGACCGCTCTTAGGGGAGGGGATTTTTACTAGCGATGGTGCTGCGTACGTGGGATTTCTTTTGAAAGAAGTCTTTTTTTTGTTGGTAGTGAGACTTGAGGAGGGATACGTTTTTCAAAAGGCTTGTTCCTGGACTCGTCCGCTGAACATGTCTTCTAACTCAGACTTCTGACTTCAACCTCTACAGGTGGCACCATTCGAGGGAGATGTTGAGGCCCAATTTTGTTCGGGCGCAGGTGGGGAATTGTGAGATGTTTGAGAGCCACGTACAAAGTCTTATCAAAGTCATACCCAGAGATGGAGGAATGGTTGATCTGCAGCCACTGTTCCAAAGTTTGACTCTTGATGTTGCTACCGAATTCCTTTTTGGGCAGAGTACGAACACTCTATCGCCCGAAGGTGGAGACGCAGAAACCAAAGAATTTGCACGCGCGTTCGGCGACGTCTTGAATGCTTGGGGTGCGCAGGACCAGGGATGGAAGATGTTCGTGGCGATGACGGTAGGCTTGTTTCTGCCAAATTTGAAGTTGAAGGGGGAGTATAAGATTGTGCATGACTATGTGGATGGGTTGGTTGAGAGAGCGATGAACGATAAGAACAGGTACGAGTATGAGAAGGAGAACACGGATAAGAGGTCTGCTTTTCCGAGTGGAAGATATATCTCTCTGTACGAGCTACTGGATCAGACGACGGATAAGGTCAAGATCAGGTCTGAGTTGCTGAACGTACTGGTTGCTGGCCGCGATACCACTGCCGCTCTGCTGTCGAATGTGTGGTTCGAGCTCTCGAAACGGGCAGGCATGTGGGCGAAACTACAGCAGGAAGTATCAACCCTACATAGTCAACATCCCACCTTCGAGCGATTGAAAGAGATGAAATACCTCCGTGCCTTTCTCAACGAGTCCTTACGCCTTTACCCCGTCGCCCCCGTGAACAGCCGTGTGGCAGAAGTCGACACAGTATTGCCTGTTGGTGGCGGCGAAGATGGAAAAAGTCCGGTCTTTATAAAGAAGGGACAGATGGCACATTGGAGTGCTTACATTATGCATAGACGTAAGGACTCTTATGGGGAAGATGCGGAGGAATTCAGGCCTGAAAGATGGATTGATGGAGAGGAGGGGAAAGGATTGAGGGTTGGGTGGGAGTATTTGCCCTTTAATGGGGGCCCGAGAATCTGTATTGGTCGTGAGTTGGTTTCTCGTAGTTCCTTACCTTCTTTGACTCGATTTTATCGTTATTCCTTCCTTGTTTACCCTCATCTTATCATTGTGTCTTCTGTGGCCTGGTTGACTGACTTGTTCATAGAGCAGTTTGCCCTCACACAGGTTTCGTATGTAACTGTTCGCCTGATGCAGGAATTTGCAGAGATCGAGAGTAGAGACCCGGAGCCGTGGCGCGAGAAATTCGCAATTGTTTGCACGGGCCTGGGTGGGTGTAAAGTTGTGTTGACCCCTTGAAGTTAGAGCTCGAGGTTCCGTATCACCACTCCAACTGCGTAATGTACAATATCAGATCAATCATGAGATATCCCTCGCCTCAGGAGCAGATTCAGCATTTCTTTCGTGGGTATTCTACGCCAAGATGTCGATCAACGTGCTGTTTGAACACAGTAAGACTTACCACACTACCTCTACTACTTTCGGCATTCCGTATCTCCGTAATTACCAATCCTCACAATCCACCAGCAAAAAATCTATACAGTTCCTCAGCAGCCAACACTTGGTCAAGATCACAGACACGTATGTGACTGACTATATGACTATAGAAAGGACCGCTGAAGAAAGGATGTTGTCCCCGCCAGGAGATTATTAGTAGTCCAACATGGCGACCCACGCGGCAGTCGTCACGGTCGCTCCCCGCGCACCGCTAGAGGTCCACCAAGTTCCTACCCCAACTCCAAAGGAGAATGAGGTTCTGCTTCGGAACGAATGGACGGCTTCCACGCCCCTCCACCTCCACCAGAACGAGAGCCACCTCTACCCAAAAAGTACGGCGCCAGTGGCGTGTTCGACTACAACGAGCCCTCCGTTGCAGCACAGATAGTAGGAGCAGCGGGCGACAGTGGTGTCAAACTGATTCTCAATTATATCGGCTCAAAGTTCGGCATTTTAGCACCCATTGCCGAGATCTCGAGGAAGGGAACGAAGGTTGCTGTATTACTGCCAGTGATTGTGCGCGATTCAAGCAAGACAGAAGCGCCAAAGTACACCATGGACGTCGGAGCTGCAGTTGATTGGAACGAGGGGGTTGAGGTCAAAGGCGTGCGAACGCTTTTCTATCAAGAAAGTGCGTTCTTTAAAGAGCATTTGCAGCCGACTACTGGGCCGCAGATGTTAGCAATGGGGATTGTAAAGCCAAATCGCAGAGGATAAGGGAGGACGGAACGCAGCTTGAGAGGGCGCAAAAGGCGTGGAATTGCCGAGGAGGGAAGAAATTAGTGGGGAGAGATTGGTTTGAAAGGTTGCTGAGGGGAAGGAGTGATTATTTCTAGTCGTTATTCTATGGAAGAGCTAAGGTTTTTGGGAGAGTCTTTTGGGGAGCGATGCTCCAACGAATGCTCTCTAGATTGGACTAACGTGCCCGTTCTTATTATTTGAGTTGACGCCTGTTTACATGGCGGGGATCGTCGCAAAGTAGAACCCTCAATTGGGCTTCGTGTTTTTTTTGATATATTGGACCTTCGCTATGTCGTGGTATCAGGGCCGTGGACCGGAGAGGGAAAGTGTTAGATGCTGACGATTCGCCAAAAAGATCTACAGCTATTGAGTACACGTAGCGTTGAACGAATACAGAGTTAGCTTCATAATGATGAGCACAACAGGCTTAGTGTCAGGATAAGTCGCAATTGTAAGGGCTACAAAGCCCGAAATTCGGAGCACAAAACTCCATAAGATTAAGAATTTCTCTTATCAGCGCTCAAGATGAGTCGCGGTCGAAGACTGAATACCTGCTTTGCTGGTTACTGCGAAGGCGTCTTGTGCTTGCGTCGATTGCAAGACTGCTACTTGATTTGACGCCAAACCTGATAGCACAGTGATAGGGCTGATATTACAAAGAGAGGACGACACGCTAGCTCTAGGCAACAGGAGGATTTGCTCCTTCCTCCCCTCGTATTCTCTAGTCCTTACGATGCCAGACGTAGGGTCGCATTCAATCCTTGCCTCATCCGAAACGGGCTATCGAACTCAGCTTTTACATTCCGGAAGCTCACTTTGACAGCCAAGGGACGAACGAAATCTTTCATGGGTTCGCTGCTTGAATTCCGGGTCTTGGAGGAAATCGATATAGACTGGGGGTTGCTTAGACCTGTGAGGGATCGCGGCATTAGCGTTAAAAGGTTGCCCTGGCTTCCAGCCTCGTTGCAAATAGTCAAACTGTACGACGAAGATAACCGTGAAATTTTAGACTATATTCCATTGGTTCAAAAGGCTATGTCAAGCAAGCTTTCCGACATACAGCATCTCCAGGAGCTCGGCTTTAGTGGCCCCTCAGTGGACATCCTGAGAATGTAGTGTTGTTCCTACAGAGAATGTGTTGCGATGCAGATATCTCCTTAGGCATTTCCGAATGACCAAACAACGTATCTAGCTTTGGTGTTCATGGCTGATTCCAGGCTTCGTTGAAAAATTCTACCTGCTCTGGTGGATCGATCAACAAAGTCTTCCAGCGCCTTCCATTAAGGTGCTGTTCAGGCCTACGACTGGCCTATTATTGCTCGCTCCTCGCGTAAGTCTCCTAGAACTCCCGCTCAGCTTGCTCCTTGTCATCATTGACGAGATCTTTAGTGGGGGTGTTCCCCCTTCTGCAGCCGAAAGGCCGCAGGCCGTACAGCAAGAGCATCTCTTATATAATCTCAGTATTGAACAGATGTGCCTGGAATGCAGCTTCCTTACCTCCCAAATTGAACCTTCGGTCTACTGTGAAGACAGAACCTTTGTTTGGATTCAAGGTTCTGCGAGCTCCTGGAGAAACGCGGTGAGTCTTTCGTCGCGCGAACATATTCCTCGACTGGGTTGGCCCCCAAGTCATGCTTGGCTGGAGATCCAAGTGAATTAATTGGAACCCTGCTACTCTTCATGGCTGACTCAGCTTGACCGTATTGAATGTCGTCAGCGAAGTTTAATTTGTCTCTCTGGACAAAGGTCATAGGCAAGTCGAGCTCAGGACTCGACTTTGGGACACGCATTGCTGTTGGTTGGAAGTTTTCTGCCTCGGTCTCAGCTTCAAGATAATTGGGAGAGTCTGTCGACGAGGCTCGTTTTTGTTGCACAGCTACCGCCACTTTTGCAGCTAGACGAGCAGCCATCTCATCATAATCTTGCCAAGGACCAGACCCTAGAAGCTTTCCGTTATTTGAACGTGTGCTTTTTGATACTGGGTAGTCTCCTTCTGCGGGCTCTTTGTGCCTCACAGCTTTTGCAGTGCGCTGCTGTGTCTGAGAGTCGTCTTGTGATCTTGCCCTCTTATGTCTAGGTAGCTCCTCTGTATCGACTTTCATCCTTTGGGATCTCCCTCAGCGAATAGCTTGGCTTCTTCTGTTTCGAACTTATCCACGGACTTTTTTCATTGGGGGAGTGTTAAAGCTTATTATGTGAAAATTATAGCAAAACGATCATTCAGGCCTTTAGCAGCCTGAAAAGAGTTGACGAGGAATATCATTGACGAACATCGCTCTGCTATATCTTCGCCAAACCTCTCCTGTACGAGTACTTCTGCGAGTTGTGAGATTATTGTTGGCAAATGATCATGGTCTTACTTCCTCAGCACTTGGTTGTCCATACGTCTCGCTTGATTGGCGGAACACATTGCAAAAATTCTAGCTTGATCCAAGGCTTACATAAAGAGCTTTTCAAAGGGGTCCCCTGATCTCAAGCGTGAAGTCAAAAACTGCCATGGCTTGAGCGTTGGGTCAAGTGTTGGTGCAATTCTATCTACTGTCTGGACACCGCATGTTCCTACTTCTCAATGCGTGGAATGTCTGTCTGTAGCTCCGCATAGCTTTTCAAATACTTCCACTTCTGCACGGAAATCCCTGACTACGCATGCCATCTTACAGATACGTGCAATAGCAGTCGCGTGATGCATCCACTCGCATAAGGTGACCCACATTTGGTGAATGTGCTTGCTGATCACGGGGGAAGCATTATCCAGGGGAAGTGGAGTTTGAGGCATGTCAGAGCGAGGAACAGGCCAAACGCGATAGTATCAGGCCTCTAATGACTGTTAGAGTGAGATCCGATTAAGGTCAAACATATCCGCATACATCTGTAATACTGATTGTTACAGACAAGCCCGCGAAGCGCTACTTACCGCTCAAATGGGCACGTGACTTCAGGGCTGTGACCTAAGCTTGGCGCGTCGGAGGTCGTGCGGAAGAAGCGACGAAACCACACCTCAAGATCAAAGGCATCGACCACTATTTGGAGGGCAGAGCACCTTGGTCTCCTGCTCGTAGCACTGACGCCTTCGAGAGCAAGAGCGTGGATACCGGGCGGCTCTGTTTTATTGCTTGCAGAGAGCCAGCACGATCAATTTCGGTACCGCTCAAAGAAGCTGTGACCTTGAGTCAAGATGTCTGTCAACCTTCTAGACCTTCCGAATGAGGTCCAATCCATTATCTTCGGCTTCCTGCCTGACCTTGACGACGCTGTCTACCTCTCCCAGACCTGTCGCCCTGTTCGCTACCTCTACACAACTCACAAGCGACTGATAGATCGGCAGATAATTGCATGATTCCCATCTCTCTGCATTCGCTATCTCGCTAATACTCGTCCAGACTTCCTCCCACGTCTACGAGTATGATCTCTGTCTCTCTAAATTCGTCAAAGCCAACAACGACGTAGCGGAAACATTTCAACAGCACGAGAACGACATTCCCCTTGAGACGAGACCTCCGGGGTCCGTATATCTTGATTGCATCGACACAAAATGGACGGACGGTACCGTGACAGATGAACAGATCGACGATATAGCTGCACGATGGCGCCAATTCGGATTTTTACGAGATCTCTACAGAGACCAATCACTGTCCAGAGAGTTTGATTCATATCGCGCTCAATTTTCTTCGAAGTTGACAGCCAAGGCGCGAGCTGCTATCGTTGAACCTGGAATCACCAGATCTGGATCTTTCTGCCAAAAGCTTACCCCTGATTCACTAGCCTATTCCGAATTCAAAGCACGCTTCTACAAGAGTCTATGCCTTCATTCGATCGCTACGTCGAGCCTAATCCTCGCTAAGGTCACCATCGATAAAACTCTGAATGAGTCTCATTCACCCAACATTGTTGGCAACAGAATCGCAGACGCCACAGTCGATGCATGGAGTAAGAACATGATCGTAGTAGGTGGAGAGCCGTCAAAACTCAGCCAGATCGACAGGCTTTGGAGCCTCGAGGTATTCGACTTCCTCTACATGTTTCTCCTTAAAAAAGTCGTGCCTCTAGCGAAGCTCGATTGTTGGACTGGCGAGCATTTGGAGGGCTGGCCTTACGAACGCGAGGATAGTCCATCCGAAAACGATCCGGAGCCGTCGTGGCACTCCTTCATCGGCCATTGTCGTTGGACTCTTCAGCCGTGGGATTTTGTCGACCTAATTCAAAATAAGTCGTGGTCCATCGGATCTGAATATCCACAAGACAAGACCGAGTACATGCGCCTGCGAGGGATGTTTGATCTAGGGGGACCGGGCGATATGGACTGGTTCACCTCATTTACCAGATCTGTTATTGTGGAATCCTTGCACCCAAGCGACCACAGGTTCTACAGTGTCAGGGACGAGGAAACTCCCACTTGGTGGGACCCGATCAGAGTAAACAGCGGTTCGCCGTTTGCTCCTGGTTTTCGATCAAGATACTTGGGTGAGCTTGCAAAGGTCGGAGGGATGGATGTTCAATTACAGGCGATGGAAGAAGAAACCGAGTCGTAAAGTTCAGATTTGGGGCAGAATAGATGGCAAATACAGGGGCATCAAGCCCGAGCGTTCGAGCATGAGGGCTATTAGACGGCAGATCCAGGTCACTGGCTTTTGCTTGAGTCACATACATTCTGTTTATGAGAAGCTCGAAGTGTTTGGCTTGCAGCGCGTTTGGTAGAAAGACTCAGCCATCCCGGCGCCCGAAACTGCTACCTATTTTGACAGCTTGCCCGAGTCTGAGGGGCACGGACAGTCCTCCTTCCCTTCTAAGAACCGTGTTGCGGAACGCCGACATGTTTTATTTCCGGGAGTCATCTACCCGCTATGGTACGAGTACATGGACGTTCCGTCAATCTCCACAGATGTCCTATGATGCAACGGACGATTCATACTCTATAATGATCCAAACATTCTATACTGCTTATCAAAATCTCTCCGCAACGCCCTGCTAATTTCATTGGCTTTTGCTTGTTAATCACCAATCTTGGTCATCTATGATTATCCTCGTCCTAGTCTGTCTCCTCTATGTAGTACTCCGGACAGTTTTCTTTGAACTCCAAGAGCCATCTCCAATCACCGCTCCAAGCACAAACACCAGGACCTGACTGGACGGCTCAGGGATGAACCTCGGACCAGGAAGAGCGAGGAAGCCCTAGAAGTCCTTTAGCTTGGCTCCACAGCGTTGGGGACGATTTGGCTTAAAGTAATTCAACTCCTCTACAACGCATAACTAATCGCACACGCCGAGAGAACTAGAATGGAGTTCCATCCAGATTCGTTCTCCAACTAATTCCATAGCAAGCTAGTATTGCTGTATAGAATCCCAGAAAGAAAAATTTGCACTACCAAGGTGACTATTCGCTAAAGAGCGTGGAGAAGTCTGAACGCTCTTCACAAGATCCTTGATCGTCACAATACCTATGGAATTCATGAGTCGTGCGCATGACGAGCATTTGCATGCACAACAGAGGCTAGTCTCACAATAGCGCGGGCAGAGAATGCCTATTCTCGCTTGTGGTCATTGGGCAATTCATTCATCTTCATCGATCTCAGCTACCATTGGATATCTGCTTGAGGCATCAGCATCGATTGTGTTGTGTTGGGGGATGGCAAATTATTCACCGTAGCACTATGCACAAGCTAATTTGAGCAGCACCATAGAAGGATCCGATGCCAATTCTTAAAATGGATGCCAGAAACCACAATAAAGTAAACCGTGATGCCAACAATGACCCTTAACAACTGACTTCAAGTCTCTCGGAAATTACTCTTGACTGCAACTCTGTCACCATGCACACAGTCCGCACCTTCGACGGCTCCCTCCGCGACATGCTTGACCCATCTCATAGCATCGTCCCTTTCGAAGACGATGGAACCATCATTCCCGTCTCAACCCATCTACCTTACGCATGGACTGCATTCCCGCCACTTGACGAACCCACTACCGACAGCGTCATCAAATTCATCAAAGTCAACCACGATCTCAACGATGAGAAAGGAAGAAGCTTAGTACCGCAGAATTTAGACAAAGACACAATCCACACGCCATGGCGCGACGAGATATAACCATCAGTAGAACCATGTCTTCTACGACGTGATGAATATGCTCATGGAAAGTGGGAATGGTGGGGCATTTTCACCTGCCTAGTCATGGTATCTTAGCTATCGACTTCACCGAGCGCAGAACCCAATGACACCAATATCACGACTGCGATAATGAAGAAAGTATGGACCCCGAATGTCTTATTAGTCCCAGCACATCTGGAGCCGGGGATCTCAGTCAAGGCGACGATTGCAGATACCGAGGGCGAGGATGGGTAGGCGGAGAGAGTCATTGGAATATTTGACGAGTCGAATCTGGTGGAGATATGGTATGTGAGGAGCGGAATGGGAGTCAACTTTCATGTTCAAGGCGATTTCGAGCAAGCATGCGAGGGTGTAGCGGCAGTATTGGCCGTGGGCGTGATATGCAGCAAGGACCATCAAGAGGGGAATAATGACGCCAGAGTGGTGGAGACTGTTGAAAGTCATGCCAATGCGTTGGAAGTTAATTCCTAAGATCACGAAACAAGCTCACCGAGAATGGAGACAAAAGCAGGGACGGAAGCACGTGATGATCATCACTAAAGCAAATGAAACTTGACAGATCAAGCTCTTTATCCATTACTGCATTGTTGCGCCGTGACTGGTTTTGAAGAGGGCTTTGCATTGAAGGGTCACCACTCCATATCGACTTGCCGGTGTAGCTAACAATCGCGCAGTAATTACCTCCGCTCACCTACATTATCTCAATGCTTGAGACCTTTCCCCAATTTGCCCTCCTTCGCCATATCTCTCGCGTAATCGATGGTATGTTGCACCGTCTTCTTCGCCATGCCCCACATCTGATCTGACATCTCCTTCTCTTCCTTACTGCCTTCTTTGATATCCGGGTAGGGCCATTCGAAATAGAACGTCAAGTATAGGTCTGTTGAGTCTTGGCCTTGGGAGATGGTATTGTTGATGAAGGCTCCGCTGTCGAGGTTGTAGAAATCCACCTATACTTACCATCAGTAAGACGACTCAGATGCCCGGTGTTTTGTATTCAAAGGACTGCGTACCTTCCATGGCGCGCGTATTTGCAAGTCTTCTGTCACCTTGCCGCCGGGTGGGCCCATGCCTTCTTTGAATGTGACGCTTCGCTTCATGAACGTCTCCGTCTCTTCAAGCACGCTGGAGTCGGACATGGGCGCAACGAAGAGCTCGGGCTTGCGGCATTTGAGCATCATCACTTCCCACACCTCAGCGAGGCTAAGGGCAGGTGAGGAGCCGGAGGGGTTGATGGGAAGCGTTTGGGATTGGTAGAGGACGACCATGTTGGCTAGATCTTGAGAGCGATTTCGAGCAGCGTTAATTAGAAATGGCCGATTCGAGAGATTGTATGCTGAATCATGCAAGTGTTGAGCGAGAAGGTGCAATTGTTGTTGTCTTTGTTAGTATTTGAGGACAAGAATGATGGCTATATATGCGTTTCGTTGAAGCTTTCGGCTCCACCGCCTCCGCGTCCTTCACACGATGATTTAGCTTTGCTTATCATATCATTCCATCCATAAGAGCGGAGAGCCACGGGGGAAGCCCTGAATTGATTACTTGTAAGCATGCATCTCTGTCGATCGCCATTCGGTCACACCGAAAGCGCGAAGCCCGCATAGAACTATCGTAGATTCTAGCCTGCTGTTGCGCGCCATTGCACATTCTGGAAAGCTTACGACTTCGAGGGCAGCCAGTGTGTAGCCATGTCCCGGAGCTGAGTGCCTCAAAGAACGTCACCCCCAAGTTGTGAGTGGAGGATGAACGTCAGCGAGCGAAGGCGAATTTTGAGTGCCAAGGCTTTACTCCGCAAGTGGCTAGCGACTTCTGACAATATTTTTAGCATTTTGGACGTCATTGCAGCACACTCCGGAGATTTTGACCTTGCCGGATCTTCTTTATGTTCGGTTTCTTTGTTAGCTTTGAGTACATCATGATCGAAGGTGTGATTCCTGATTAAGCAAATTGGTTTAGACTCGTTGTTGCGGCATCAAACCATGATCACTCGAAAGCCACCGTTTTCATGGCCGAAAGATATTCGGTCTCCACATACAAATTCTTATTGCATATCCCCAACTAGTCGTGCGCTCTTTTCTACCTCTAGAACGTGTCTGGGATATTCTGATACTGTACAAAACCTCAACATTGGTGCTCATACCCGCGTCATATTCCAAGGCTTTACTGGAAGACAGGTTGCAAACCCATTCAACCTTACTCATGTACAGCAGGAGGCTAAGATTAAAAGGCGACACAAAATGCAAAGCAGTCAATTGAGTATGGCACAAAGATTGTTGGTGGTGTCACGCCAGGCAGAAATGACGAGCACCTTGGTCTGCCAGTACTGCCATCCGTGCGAGCCGTGAGTGAGAACCACCATTTCGTTGACAAGCATAGTGTAGACCCTGCAGTGTCTTGTGCTCACAGCTTGCTAGGCCATGGAGCAGTTGAAGCCAGATGCTACAGCCGTCTACGTTGCCGCTCAGCAGGCAGCTAAAGCCCTTGAGGAGGCAATAGAAGCAGAGATTCCACTCATTGTAGCTGTGGCTGAGCATATACCGCTTCATGATATGTTGAGGGTAGATCACCCGTTAGGCCATTCAATTATGGATGTTGCTGAAACGGGAAGGTTCAATCCATGCTACGATCTCAATCCAAGTCGCGCTTAGTCGGCGCCAACTCGCCGGGTATGATCTCAGCCACTGGAAGATGCAGGCTCGGCTTCCACCCTTTGCCCACTTTCAAACCTGGATGTGTGGCTATCGTAGCCAAGTCAGGGACTCTGAGTTATGAGACCGTGGCATCTACTACTCGGGCTGGCCTCGGTCAGAGCCTTGTTATTGGCATGGGCGGTGACCCGCTTCCCGGGACTGACTTCGTAGATGCACTCAAAGTCTTCGAGCATGATAAAGACACGAAGGGCATTATCCTCGTGGGAGAGATCGGTGGGAGAGCCGAAGATGATGCTGCAGAGTGGATCAAAGACTACCGGAAACGCACCCCAAACCCAAAGTGCGTTGCTGCATTGTAGGTAGAATTGGCCGTATACTGATACGCTTAGACCAATCATGGCACTCATTGCGGGTATCCAAGCTCCTCGAGGCAGGATTATGGGCCATGCGGGAGCGCTTGTCAGCGCTGGCGAAAAGAACGCACTGAGTAAAGTACGAGCTCTTGAAGATGCGGGCGTGGTAATCACAAATCATCCTTCAAAATTCGGTGACGGTATGAAACAGCTTTTGGGTAGTTCCAGTCCTCGAGCTCCTTCTGTAAGCGATAAATGCTATGACATTATCCAAAGATTGAATCTGACATACTTCAGCAATCCCAAAAGCCGCCAATTCAGTCACAAGTACGCAGCATTCACACTGTTCAAAGGCCTTCAATACGCGCGAGGTCACTCATACGAAACCTCCAGCGACGGAGCATTCAAATACCGGAAGCTCGTAGCACCCAAATGCTTCAGGACATAGGGGTGCCGATAGCTGATGACCAGGACCCTCGAAGCCGAGACTACTTCCTCACAATCGGGATCGATAGATCGAATTGCAAGCCAGGTATCGTTACCTCGTACTCCATAGGAGGCGAAAGTCCCCACAACCACGCCAAAACGCATGTCGTCGGAATGGACAAGCACGTAGATGCCTCTACGTTCGCTTCGATTGCAAGCGAGCTCAATTGTAAGAGAGATTCGTTTGACTCATTGACCAAAATCTTAGCTGCCATGATGGATATCTTTTTCAACAAGGAAGCTTTCTTTTTGTCTGCACGCCTATCGAGAGATGCTCAGGGCCAGCTTGCTGTGGCGAGGTCGTCGTTCACCTTTGATGATGCTGCATTTCGAAGTGGTATGAGGCATGGTGATATTCAGGAGATGAGAGATTTTCAAGATGAGGTACCTGAAGAAGTGGAAGCTGAGAAAGACGGCATTGTATACATCAAGTGAGTCTCGCTATTTCGCTTCCATAATCTTCATCAAGGCTGATGCAGCATTCAGGCTCAAAGGTGAAGGAAACATTGGCACATTGGGCAAGCTCACCACAAATCCATCTGTGAACAATGTTTTCGATACTAACGACCCCCAGTCAATGGCGCTGGCCTCGCGATGAATACCGTGGACGCCATAGCGGATCTCGATGGTAAATGCGCCAACTTCCTCGACACAGGTGGGAAAGCGACCAGCGAAACCGTCAAAAGCTCTTTCCGCATCATCTTGAAGGATCCAAGGGTAAAGGCTATCTTTGTCAACATATTCGGCGGACTTACAATGTGTGACATGATTGCCAATGGTATCGTGCTCGCTTACAAAGATCTGGGCATAAAAGTGCCGGTCGTTGTACGTCTAAGGGGTACAAACGAAGATGTGGGGCAGAAGATGATCGCTGAGAGCGGGTTGGCGCTTCATGCGTTTGATGACTTCGATGAGGCTGCAAGGAAGGTTATTGAGTTGGCACGAGAAGATCGATAATGAATGGTCTCCAATGAAGGGAGTGACTCAGATTATCCTCCAAATCCACTGACCTTCTGACCTTGTCAGAGAGAACTTGGAAAATGAGTTTGGCCGACTTGTAAGAATCGATGTTGCAAATGGCATGCTCTACAGAATTACAACCCAAAATCCTTGCCATATATCCCAAACGCATCGCTCGACATCTCGTGCAATGATGGCCACACTTTGGTCCTGTCCCAATACATCCTAACAAAAGGGGGCTCCAAGCGTTGAACGTGTATCTCATCAACCTATTGATACTTTTAAAGCCGTAGTATCCGTAGATTTCACTCCAGAAGCTATGATGTGAATTATATCATGTAATGATATTAGAATAATGGAAATGTACGGTGCAGAGGATGGGATAGGCGGTGGGGGCGAAGGGCAAGGGGTTGATGGAGGAGAAGGAGAGGTATTTGGAGGAAAAGTATGTGGATAGGAGTGCTAGTGGGCATGCACGAATTAGGATTGGACGCGATAGGGGAATTTATAGTCGGATATAAAGCTTGAGATATGGCTTGCTTTCCTAAGACTGCTACTTTTCCCTGCGATAATTCAGATACTAGAGATCTATCAGAATACCCTAATAATGACAGCGAGGGTTACAGGTCGAAGGCGTTATGACACTCACAGTTGAATGAGGAGCAAGGGCCTCTGGAGAATCATTGCGGATTCATACATCACGAATATGAGCTGGAAGGTAGCATTGCCCAGATTTGGACAGCAAAGCCGATCTTTCATTCGATGACTGCTGTGTATGCGTTGATTCGGAGCTTGAACCCGTTCGTTGCTTTGATGACGTTGCCTGCGATTCATTGCTGGACGCTAGTCCAGAATATCAATAAAAGTTGGTTGCTATACATCGAGGAGACCTACTAGTATTGCCGGGCTTTGAAGCCGAGGGCGAAGTGGCCTTTTCTGGCATTATCATTGACGATAGGGATAGTATGATGTCTGGTTGATTTGGAAGAAACGTGGGCATGAGGAGGATGGAGGAAAGAGTTTCTGTCCGCTATGTTGGACTCGAGGTTATTTGACTATCCTTCTTCGAATTTAAGCAACAGGATAAACCGAAGGAATTGCCTTCCATTTACAAGTTGACAGCAGCGAAGCTCCCCGAAATGCGATGTTCCTCTTTCGGGTAATAGAACTCTCGGCTTGCAACAGGCAAACGTGACAATTGCATATTATCGCGAAGTACTCAGCTCTGCCGGCTATATTAAACAGGCGTATCATGAGAGAGGGCATCGCGGGTCAAGGCACGCAGAAACAAGGACATTGTTTGAGAATCCGGGGTGCATGTCTTGGTACCTGGAGTAATGGAAAAGTGAAGATGGGGAAAGTTCGCGGCTGAAGGCGTTGCGTAGTCAAACGTCCATTTCAAAGTGATGCGCAAATGGTAGGCGGGTCCACATGACAGCAGCGATGCCCTTGCCAGGAAATCACCCCCAAACAAGAGGTATGCAGACTTCTTCTGCCATCAAATTCCTCTGCGATCAAACACAACGTATTAAAGTGGAGATTTAAGTCTTTGCATTACATCTCCTATTCTCCTGTATGCGCCTGCCAGCACAAGGCCCCCAGCGTGGTAAACACGTCAAATCTTATATCATCAACGTAGTAAAAGCCCAGCCCATAGCCTGATGCAATCATAGCTTAACCCCTCAAGCTCCACCTTCCCTCTTGGCATACTCGTCCTCGATGTTCTCCTCGTACAACTTATCCGCCGCCTTCGACGCCTCTGATGTCGTCTGTGAAACACCAGCCTTGGCCTCTTCGCTCGCTGATCCTTTGTTTGAGTCCATCGTGTCGGAGACCTTGTTGGTCACTGATTCTGTATCCATAGAGGTGTCGCTGTTGGAGGGCTTGTCGCTGGTGAGGGAGGGGAGGGAAGTCATGGCGCAGCTTGATGGATGTTCGAGTGTCACGAGGGATTTGACTTATAATTTGCTTGTAGGTCGATTTAGATGTGTGCAGTGTACTTTCTCGTAGTGCTGGAAAGTAATATTGTGCGTCTATGCTAGAATTGTTCAATGTCAGTGCCCTCAATCAAACGTCGTTCCTAAATCCGAGCCGAGGTTCAGCCGTTCCTCTTACAGCCAAAACATTTCAAGTATCGCTGTTCGTCGACATTAGCCATCGAAAATGGATGACGAGTTCGGAGACGACGCTGACCTTGCCGCCATCGCGGATGCCATCGATCGGCGAGCCCCAGCTCCAGGTCCTTCGACCAGCTCCAACACCCCTGCCCCGAAAGTCCAGCAACCCAAACCTCAGGCCCTTCCCAATCGCGCAGCACCCTCCTCCATCATAGTCTCCACACGACAGAAAGGGAACCCGTCGCTGAAATACATAAAATCTCTACCATGGGAGTACGGGGACATCGCCGCTGATTACGTCCTCGGCGCCACGACATGTGCGCTCTTTCTCAGTCTGAAATACCACCGATTACATCCAGAATACGTCTACTCTCGTATACGCGCCTTGGGCCATAAATACAACCTTCGGATACTGTTGACGATGGTGGATATCCATAATCATGAAGAATCATTGAAGGAATTGAGCAAGACGAGCTTGATCAACAATATGACCCTGATTCTCTGCTGGTCCGCCCAAGAAGCAGGCCGCTATCTCGAACTCTACAAGTCATATGAACACGCCTCACCCACTTCGATCAGACAACACCAAGCGACCTCCTACAGTGAGAAGCTAGTGGAGTTCATCACGGTACCTAGAAGCATTAACAAGACTGATGCGTTGAGCTTAGTCTCAAGCTTTGGGAGTGTAAGAGCTGCGGTAAATGCGAGACCAGAGGAGATCGGTGAGATCACGGGTTGGGGAGAAAAAAAAGTACAAAGATGGTGTGGGACTGTGCAAGAGCCATTTAGGGCTAGGAAAGCTGCGAAACGGGGGCTCGCAAGGGAAGAGAGCTCAAGTGTGCTCCCACGAGCCGAGATTCCAGCTGGTTTGCCAAGAGAAGATAGCCTGTTCGAAGATGGCGCAGAGTCGCTACCAGTACCAGCTGGAACGTCGCCAAATAGACAAACGTCTGCTTTAAGGCCGAATGCTGCTGAAAGCGCGCAGAAAGGGCCCGCCAAGAGAACTGCGGACGAAGTACCACTTTGGCAACCAGGGGAAGACGAAGAAGAAGCTTTGCTGTTGGCAGCCGCAGAAGAATTCGATCTAACGCCAAAGAAAAGGATTGAAGCTGTGGAGCAACCTTCCGGGTCGAAGTCAGCTGCCAATCCAAAAGAAAGCTTGAATGATGGCGTTGCAGCTGCTCTTGCTAAATTAAGGAAATAATAAACCTCCTAGCGATGAGATCCGAGAACATGTAAGTTCAGGTAGTCCGGCAGCTGAAATGGTTGACAAAGGGTCCTTGCATCTTCATGCGCCGGCTATAGGCATGCGGTTGAGCCTCTACCGTATGTGGCAAGTTACAGAAGCGGCACTTGACGTGATTGGCCAATCCACCAAGAGTAGGTTGCTTGTACTTGACTATTTGTTTCCTTGGTAACATTTGTGCTGATATTCACGCCACAGCATTCGATCTTCCAGCGCGAATAAAACACGGGGACCAATTTGCTTGCGGAAAATACCTTGGTACATGCATTGTTGCGAATTAGCGCGGCGAGGCAAAAATGCCTGAGTAATGGGAATGCTCTGATTGGTCGATTTCACAGTCCCGCGCTGTCACGATTGTAGCACCTGCCCCACAAGCTTCTTTCTCGATGTGATGTACTGCATCTCTCATTCTGGCAGCGTCCTTCTAAACTTGCAGCTTTTGAGGAAGATTGTCGTCTATCTCAAACATCGCCAAGACTCCATTACCGTACTGCTTTGACAAAGTTCGGCTTATCTTGCCCGGCGGAAGTACATAGCAGCCATAAAGATACCTGTCTTTGCTCCTGAGAGACCCCCAGCTCTGCCGATTTGGACAAGCTGGTATCATAGCTCTGCTAAACTTAGCAAGGAGAATCTTAGCCTTAGCGAGCCCTGTCCACCACTACCAAGTAAGTTTTTATCATCGCGGTCGATGTAGACAGCTTGATGAGCTCCTGAAATCTTGCATGTCCCCCTGTTTCTTACACTTGCTAGCAGCCATGTCCCCACGCTCCAATCATTTCGACACCAGATCCATAAACTCCGGAAAAATCACGATCGAAACATCCAGCAGTTTCGAATTAGAATCGCAAACCTCACACCCCGACAGTAGCCATGTACAATGTGGTCGCTTACCATCAACTGCCGCCGCTCCTTCGCCGTCAGGACTAAGAGCTAGGATGTGGAGATCGGAATTCTGGAAGCCCTCATCACAGACCACCGAGGATGCAGTCATGGGCACCGCCGACGGCATGACAGTCCCATTCGCACTCACAGCCAGCTTAGCTGGAATTGTCCCGAACGCTCGCTACGTAATGTTAGCAGGCCTTGCAGAGCTGACTGCAGGCGCTATATCGATGGCTCTCGGCGGCCTTCTCCAAGCAAGATGCGAAGCGTAAGCACCTTCCATAGTCTACTGGTCAAACACCGACTGACCCCTCCCAGCGAATCATACCAAGCCACAGTCGAACGAACCTCAGAGCAGACCCGATCGTCCAAAGGCGAAGTTCCCACCATAATAGACGACCTCTACACCCCTTGGAACTTTGCCCCAGACACCCTCGCCCTAATAAAACGCGACCTCCAAATGGCCCCTCTCGACAAACAAACCGACTTCGTAGTCCGCTACCACCACGAGCTCTCTCCCCCAGACGCCTCCCGGCCCCTCAAATCCGCCAGCACCCTCGGCAGCTCCTACTTCATGGCGGGCCTGCTCGGCCTACTACCGTACATTTGCGTCAAGAGAAACGATATCAAGACTGCGCTGGCGGCTAGTGTCGCTATTGAGGCTGTGGCGTTATTTGTGTTTGGATATGTGAAGACGGGCGTTAATGTTGGGTGGGGGCAGTTGCGGAAGAACTTTGTGGGGGCGCTATTGATGGTTGCGGTCGGCGCGGTGGCGGCGGGGATTGCGGTGGGATTGATTACGGGGGTTAATAGGGGGGAGCATATCAGTGGCTAGGGCTTGAAAAGGGGTGATGGGTGGATGTAGGTGGGAGTTGTGTAGGGGGTTAATAACACCTCCGAACGTGCGTGGAATAAAATCGATGCAATCCTTCCGCAAATTGCCTGGATTCCATTATTCTGGCTCAAACCAGCCTTTTATCCAAGATGAGCTCGCTTTTAATAGATCCGATGGTTCTCCGTTCCCAACATGACAGTGTTTTAGGATGACTCAATACTTTCAGCCCTTGATAGTGATCCAAAGAAGCATGATATTCCTATTTGTAAAACTCCCAGTAAAGATCCGAGGCGTATCTTTGCAGTAAAATACGCAACAAAAAGCACTAGGCCGATCAGTCGCTCAACATGCTACGTACGGGGAGTAAATGATACGTAGAAACCCCCACATTGCGCCTTGCGTGTTTGGGATGGGCCGCATACTACGGTGAAACGCAGATGCGTAGAGAAATCTTTGACGTCTCTTCGCTCACCTCTGAGTCTATCTGCAATATCCAAGTTGAACAATGGAAATCGTTAGGCCCCGGGGCTACCCCAGAAGATCCCCCTACTAGCGCCTAACCCCACTTTTGGTGGCCCTCTAAGGACTCATTGAATTCCATTTCAACCATGACGAGTCCCTTAGCCTTCGGCTGCCTACCTTATCTAGGTGCCAAGGGTTCCGTGACGGTGGTTGCGTAGCATGACAGAATTTGCGCAGGGCTGATATTTGGCGCAGCCAAAAGATACCCACTCAACCTCTTCCGAAATAGCCCAAAAAGTCAATGCAGATTTGAGCGTGCCAATCTACTCATGGGCCATAAAGGACAGATAAAGGGCAAAAGGAAGGGCTGAACTGGGATTTGAACCCAGGACCTCTTACATTTAGTGTACTCCCAAAGCAAGAACTACAGTATATTAGCAATTGATTTGGTGTGAATACGAGTTGAATGACTCACTTCTGCCACTGAACTATCCAGCCAAGGTTTTGAAGGTCATATTGATAATTATAACTATATCAATCACAAGGTTTTGGTCAAGTCTCAATGGCCTATCATCTTTGAGTTGTCTTTGCTTGTGAACCTGGAAATACTGACTTCTCATTCATCTAGTTCTATTGAGAGTAATGATTAACTGTATCCCGAGCAATAATCCCCCACTTAGTGGGGGACTGCTGGCCCGAGGGTAACTACCTCACTATTGGCTAACTAAATCTACTACCATCTACTACCATCTACCATGGGCAAGTGCCAGCAAATCTCATCTTAACTCCACCGTGTACCATAATTCCTAGCTTACCAAACATACGTCTGACTAGATATAAGGAATGAATTATATGGCTGAATAGCCAATATCCTTCTGCAGAAATGGACTGCGTTGTCACTTCGCTGTTCAAAGACGTTCTGTCTCATCTATACTATCTTTCAGATCTAGGTTCATCGGTAAGAACTGCAAGAGTCTCAAGGAAGTCTTATCACATTCGGAATTCCTCACTACCAAGGATGCCCAATGTGTAACACAAGATCAGGCATGAAGTTTCTGGAGACCGTGGCCGTCTAGCATCCTTCTCAATTTACCTTACTCGTATCAGGAACGAATATTGGACCTACAATAACAAACTCCTAGCTAAGAAAATCTCCTTCACTACTAAACCCGAGACTGCTCTTCCTCTCTTCAATCATTCGATGTTATCTACTTAAAGCTGCCCATACAACCACCGCCCACCAATATTCAGACAGCTATGAACACCAAATCTGTCATCACAACAAGCTCACAAGCATCTTCAAAACCCTCCCTCACCACGTCGCCAACCCACACAACGCTTACCAGGACAGTCGCCTCTACTAGCGCTGACAGCGATGCCTGGGACGAGGTGGACTTATCCAATGGAGGCACACTAGTACTTGTCACCACACTCCCGGTAGGCCTCGTCCTGCTGATGGTATTGAACTATTTTGGCTTGAGATGGATATGCGGAGCAGAGGAGAGAGTAGAGAAGAGGAGGAAGAGAGCAGTGAAGAAGAGGATGGATAGGAGTTGACGACAGAGCCCGGAGCTTTTCTAGGATAGAATTATGCAATTAACGGAGGGACTAGGGTCACTAGTTACACTGTAATAATAATCGTTGTGGTACTTATGTGCTACCGTTACTACTACATTTGCTTCGGTTCGTACTTTCATCCATGCAACCCTCTCCAGTCCTACCTATATATCATCTTTCTCCGGTCCCTCTGTCGTAGCTCGCAACAATTCATTATGTCCCACCCCTCAATTAGACGAGACAAACGAATAAACAAGTCTATCTAGTCTCCGACATCTATTTGGTATAGACGCGCACCTCTGGCCTATCTTTGGCTGTCACGATTATCTCCAATGAATATCATTGTACAGCCTAGCCACTATCGCCATTCGACCTTCATCATGGCAGCTCAACGAAAGGATTATACGCACGCACCGCACTAGGGTCGAGAACGCCCACGAAAATGGAAAGGGATGTGTTCAATGTCATGATATTCACGATCATGCTGGTAAGACCATGTCACAGTGTGAATTCTTAACATCTTAGGAACGATAGTGGCCATCATACTATTGTTTCACATCAGTATATGCTGCAAGAAGCTAAGGGAAGAAGATAAGAGAGTAGATGGGATATAAATTGCTGACGCGGTGCCTGGGATTGGGTATACGAAATACTAAGCCTTGCGTTGTGACGATCAACCGTATGAATAAAGGGGGAAGATTGCTCGACCGAAGGAACTGAGAAGGAGATTCGAACTCAAAGTCAACAGAATCGAACTCTTGTTATTCAGAGGAACGATAACATCACAATCCCCAGATACTGACCTACAGTTTTTTAGTCCAAGAACCTTCACAACCCCGATTTCTGCGTTATGCCTACCTCACTCTAGCACGTTACCCCGGTCAGCCATGTACTACCTATGTTGCCTGAAAACGGCAAGTGTTGTGTGACTTTCGTGGGACCTTCACTCGCGTATAGATCATATCTTGATTATTAGTATCTCACCAAACCTATGTGAGAAGCAACAAACTGCAAGTATGCACCCAGAATAATCGAAATGTAGCCAGAGCAGCCCCCAATCCTCCACAAATCCATCTCCATTCATTCTCTACGCTCCACCTAATCAGTATTAACTCTCACTGCAAAATTTACCACCACGACGCTTATCCACCGCAGCCACGGACATCCAATCTTTCGTAATACTGGATTCACCAACAGCCACCTTGGCCGTCCTACCGCCTGTATGAATTCCACCATGGTAGCTACGAATACGAGCACCAATGCAAACACAGATAACGTCTCCATGACCACAAGTATTTTAGTATTCGTCATTGTCTCTCCGCTTGTCTTCAATATAGTCTTCGTAGTCGCGCTCACCCGCTGTATTAGTGAAAACAGAGCAGAGGCAAGCAGAAAGGCCAACATCGTGGAATTGGACGGTAGAAGGTGATTACTAGGTCGCTGGAGATGGAGTTGGGAGCTTTGACTGGGGCAAGGGAAGTGCGAGGCTTGAGCGGCTGATTGCCTTTTGATAAAATGCAATGAAAGAAGAGAAGTAGTCTACTCATTTGAGCGTGCGTCAAGGGGGTTTGGCAAGCCCGATCCTGGATATACTAGAACGAAATCATTATCATGCAAAGAGCTGGCGACATCATTCTCCTAAAGCACCAGACGGAACCAGGTATAATGCAAGTTCTTTCTAATAGAGAGTACCAACCTCTGTGTTACCATAAATAAAGTGCTCGGCCCCATTAGGCTGCAAGGCAAATAGAGTTGCTGTACAGCTTCCGCTGCGTAGATAAAGCAATCCCTAGCTCCGAGTGTCTTGTATTCTATCATCTCACCACGCGCATCATACAAGAAGAAAATCATTCCGTCCAACCCAACCAAATCACTTCCTACCCCTCGTCACAAACGGACAAGACTCCTCACTTAATTCCAGCTCGAGCTCACCGAGGTACCGCCACCGCTGAACCATTATGGTCCTCCAGGACTCCCTCTTACTAACAAACCCTCACAGTCACCACCATGCCACCGATGCAAAAATCACTCGTCGGTATGGTACTTTCCAAGAGAGGGCTCACAGCTATGGATGGCGCCTATCTCGCCCTGATCATCGTCTCATCCGCTGCGATCATCTTCTACGGCTATGTTGTGATTGCGATGTTGATCTATCTTATCAAAGAGCGGAACAAGGAGAAGCGAGAGCGGGTGGACAGAAAACATGTTGTGGAGTTGGAGGAGTGGAAGGAATGACGGGGGCTGCGGTATTTGAGTTTGGGGTTGCGATCTGCGATTGAGGAGGACGGAGCTTGGGTCGCTGCTTGCGTTGTGCTAGAAAACGGAATCGAATGAAGGAATGCGTATTCAAAATACATAACAACTCGACTAGTATGTACCATCTAATGAGTTAGAACACGGCTCTCTTACCACGTTGAACCTCATTAATCGAAACCAACTTTCATGACCGATTCTTGTGTTACTCTTATCCCCTCGGATACCACCGTAGAAACCCGTGCAACACGAAGCTAGCGGTCTGCAACATCGTATCTCCATGTAAAGGAAGCCACGAAGCTCTCACTCCCTAAATCTTACATTCCCGTCAAGCCGTTCAAGAACACTGTACTATCTGTGGCGACTACCTCAGCAAGAAGCTCAGCCTTTACACATCACCAAGTCTGCTGAGCGTTATCTTCTCGAGCCCTGTTTCCGAAGAACGCCCTCCAAAGCCTTCACCATGTCACCCACGCAGACACCAAGCGCTCCTCCCCCGTCGAGGGAAATGGCGCAGATCAATCAAATACTCGCAAACACCAACGGTCTCATAATAATGATCATCCTCTTATCCGCTGGCCTCATGATCATCTGCCTAACATTTGTGGTCTGGATGTTGAGGAACCTCATTCAACGCCGCAAGCATCAAAAGAAGATGCATTCAGGTGCTCAGGGAGATATTGTGGAACTCGAGGACAGGAAGTAACCATAGGTGTTGGGTTGCATAGGACTTGGGTGTTGAAAGCGAGGATTGGGTAATTGCTTGCGCTGAGTGTGTCGCACAAGTAGATATTGCGCTCAGTTGAGCAAATGATGGGGGTTCCGAGGTTGGGAGTGAGCAAATTGCGGTCAATATGAATGCTTTGAGGGCGACGAATGTCACTTTCTCAACTCAACAATGTCTGCTTACCCGAAAATCGCAGTCAACATCAATGGTGCCAAGTTCTCAGCCCCTGGCGTCCCAACACACCTACCAAGTCTATTTCCCTTTTCCTTCTGCAACCAGTTTCCAGTATCCCCACTTACCTCCACTTCCCCGTCGTCATTGTCAATCTCCAACATTTTCATATGCCTTTTATCAACAACGCACATACCTGTCGTCCATTGACCTTGCGTTTCGACTCTGATATCTTCTCCTTCCTTGATCTGCCAACCAGACGGATCATTCGATGAGGCAGAGGCGTACCAGATGCAAACAATATCATGCAAACACATGAAACTAGCGCCTCCGCCGAGACCTTCTTTCTCTAGATATAGTGACTCCGACTTTTTGAATGTCGCAGCCATGAATGCCCCGACCCATTCAGCCAGTGGACTTCCCATCTTAATCAGTGGCTTCGTCTTCTCCTCCACCTGTACCCTCGAAACCGTATGCGGTGTTGTAATATCGAGCGGGAACATCGTAATCCTCAACCTCCTCTCCCCTAACTCCTCTTTCTTCAGATTAGCGGGCAGGTCGTTTCGATTAGTATCCGGCGGCATTGTACTCGCTGGGTTTGGTGAAGTGAGAGCATAGAGGCGTGCCGCAGCCGTAGCATCGGCAATACAGTTGAACTCCCCCACTGGCGTAATATTCCCCGGTTCGCTAATCGTGCCGCCCATTACAACTACCTCCTTCGCTTTCATGAAGATGGTAGGGGATTCGGCTGCTGCGAGTGCAAGGTTTGTGAGAGGGCCAATGGCAATTAGAGTGATTGTGTCTGGTGGATTGTCTTCTAGTATTCGTAGGATTTCTTTGTGGGAGGGTCGAGAGGATGGTTCGAACAAAGTCGTACTGAACATGTGCTCGGTGTGAGCAGCATGTATGGCGGTGGAAGAGAGTAGGGTATCTTCAGGGGGTGCGTCGAAGAGGTGCTTCCAGGTTTCGGTGGGGCTTGTGTGGTGAGGGTGCTTGTGGTTTATTCAGCGGAATTTGCTCAATATGTAGGGGCGATGGATCTTGTTTACCGTATGATGAACATTGCCCAGACCATCAACGCCATCTGTGGTACTCAGCGCTCAAGCCTGTAAGATCTGCAGTAGATGGGAACTATATACGGTAGTAATCCGCCATCAGGACACTCCCTCCAAGCGGCCCCTCAGCGCCCACAGCAACCGTTGGCTTGCGCTTTTTCAACATCTCGAATCCTTCAGGCAGACCCTGGCTCCTCCGCCATTGCATGTCTTTCTCAATAACATTGAACATGGAAACGACATTACGAAGACAGCTGCAGGATTACGGTACATAAGTGAGCCATAGCGACCCAAGTAGATGAAATGAACGTAAAGTGCAGCATGGTTAGAACAGCTTACTTTTGCACATCTACGTTACCGTAAGTAACGGAAATAACAAGCACCTCCAGATCCTCTGGACTTGACGTTAGGGCAAGTAGAAGGGCGAGGATATCATCACAGCCCTAATTAGGTCAAACATAATTAGCAGGTGAGGTGATTACCGTTCATGGATCGTGGACGACTTACTGGATCTGTATCTATTATGACTCTGGTCTTCGCCATCTCGAAAGAATCAGAAAAAATATGGCGTCGTGGGAATGGTCGAACGAGGGAAGTTGTTCAATTTGGATTTAGCGTATTTAGCGTGTGCAGAAAGCTGTGCATTCCTTGGCATTTTCTTTTATTTTTATTCCCCTACCACAGCCCCACCACCGGTACCAGCTCTACAAATAACTCTTCTAATTTATTTACTTTATATAAGTAGATAGCTCTATTTAAAGCGATTTTAATATAGTAGGAATCAACTTAATTAAATAACTTTAATAGAAGATATTAGGGATTGAAATCTTAGTTTAATAATTACTAAATAAAGTAAACCTACTAATTTTATCTTAAGCCTAATAATTTAATGAATACTCTTTTAATTTTATTAATTTCTACGGCGTTAAAGTCGCTTTAAATAGAGTTATCTATTTATATAAAGTAAGTAAATTATTATAGAGTTAGTACTAGGAGTAGGGTTATAATAGAGGGGAAAAATAAAAGAAAATATTAAGAAATACACAGTTTTCTATATACGCTAAATATAGAAAATTATAGAATCCTTAGTATTTCCCCCCCCCTATTTTCCTCTACTACCTAGTATTAACTCTATTAATAAATCTTCTAATTAACTAAATTTATATAAATAAAAAGCTCTATTTAAGCCGATTCTAAAGCCCTAGAAATTAAATAAATTAAGAAAGTACTCGTTAAGTTATAAGGTTTATAATATAAATAGTAGGTTTATTTAATTTAATAGAATTTAAATTAAGTTTTTAACCCCTAATATCTTCGATTTTATTTATTCGATAAAGTTAATTCCTACGGCGTTAGAATTACCTTAAATAGAGTTCTCTATTTATATAAAATAAGTAAATTAAATAAATAAATTATATAGTTAATACTAAGTAGAATAATTATAATAGAGGGAAAATTAAAGAGAGAGAGAAAATACTAAGAATATTATATATTTCTATATATATTAAATAATTTAGTAAAGAAATTGTTTTATTATTATTATTATTTTAGTCTTTTATTTATACTAAGTTTCGTTAGATTCTTTCGATTTAATTACTATTTACTAAATCTCTTCAAGTTAATACTTTCTATTTATTATAGAATTTTTAAATAATATATCTAACGTCGGTAAAACGAAAAGTGGCTCGATTATAATTTAGGGCGCTCGATAGGCGCCTTAAGAGCCTTAAACGCGATACCTATCTACCGACTCGACGTACGCCCGAGGTATACAGCCAAGGGGCCTAGGGTTACTCGGGCGTATACCGAGTAAACCTAAAACCGCTACTAACGGGCGCTAAACTAGGGGTGCGCTACTAACTTTAACCCCAGTCTATGGCCCCTATTTATAGCCATGACCTTATTCCATTCTATAGTTATAGTCATGATCATGATTATAGTCCTGTCGCTATCGTACCCTCATAACTACTACTATCGTACCCTCGCGAGGATTTCGCGCGAATCGATCGATTCCGAGAATTAAAACTTACTAGCGTTAAGGGTCGTTCTAGAGGATCGCTACCGTCGATAAAAACGATTATAGAATAATAAGAATTTTGAAAATTTTAGGCTCTAAATCACGTGATCTGGCCCCTAAAGAATAGTTTACGTAATTTCTTAAAGGTAGTACTACGGAGATACTCTCTTTATTTATATAAATACCCTCTAGATTACTAGATAAATACCCTCTCTATATTTATTAAAACTCTCCGTTTAATATTTTAATATAACGTCGATAGGACCTAGGTTAATACTCGTAGAGAAGAGTATTAAGAATTAAAGAATAATAGACTTCGTATTAATATAAAATAAAACTAGATAAATTTAATAAACTTAATTAATAATTTAAAGAATATTTATATTTAGAATCTATAATTAAAAGTTTTAAAAGAAGTTAAATATAAAGCTCCTATCTATTAAGAAAGTACGTAGTTTATATAGAGGAAAGAAATTATACTATTTATTTATTTATTTATTTACTCCTACGTCGAGTAAATAAATAATTAAGCGCTTACTTATTTATTAATCTATATATTATATCGAGTAGTAAATAATCCCTTAATATGTTAAATTTATTAAATTTATTAAAGTTCTTTAAAAATCTTAATTATAATATTATCTCTCTCTTCTAATTTTCTTTACTTTTAATATATTTTTATTAAATAAAGTAATATAATAAATTTAAAATCTTCTCTACCTCGAACTCCGTTTCTTTTATAATTTAGAAATAAAAGATATCCTATAAAGATATTTTAAAATTTATTAATTTTAATCGAGAGATATAAAATATTAAATATACTTTAACGTCGGTTAAAAGATTTCGTTTATAGTTAACTAGTTCTTTACTCTTCTTAATCGAAAATAACCCGATTTTAATATAGTCTAGTTTCTTACTCGGTCTTTTATTTATTATATTTTTTATTAAGAAATATACTTTATCCTTTTTCTTTAACTAAAGATACTCTTTTCGATATTTATCTACCGTTAATTTAGTTCGAGTATTCGTTAATTTAATTTAGGTTTATATTTTCTTATATAATACCTTTATATTAATTATATAAATTAAAGTTTTTTATATACTTAGTCTCTATTTTAATTCTAGAAATATATTAATATATTTATCGTAGTTAGCGAAGAATAGTATAAGTTTCGTTATATTAAACTACGCGTTATTAAATACTAGTTAAATTATAAGTAAAAGCTTTACTTAATTATTTTATTTTTTATTAACGTGATATCGTAAATATATTTTTATTATTTAGTTTATCCGCTCTATTTATTTATTTATCTATAAATAATACGCGGTTAATATTCGTAACTTGGTTTTAATAATATTAATTAATATTTTCTAATAGTTAAAAGTAAATTATTTATCTCGGTTAAAGATAATTTATTTAAATATCCTATAATCTTTAATTAATCGATCTAGTAGTATAAAAGTAATTTACTCGGCCTTATAAATTTCTTTAATTAATATTATTATAGTATATTTATTAAGTTTATTATAGATTATTATTATAAAGTTAAAGATTTCTAATATAATTAGGTTTTTCAATTTTAATAATTTAATAACGAAGTCTATTATAACGTCGTTTTAAGGTATTTCTAGTATTAAAGCGAATTAGATTTAACCGTATTTAATATACCTCGTAGATTTATTCTACTAGTATTCGATATATTCTTTAATATATTTTTCGATATACGACTTTAGTCCCGGCGCGTTATATTCTTTATAAATAAACTTTATAATTTTAATAACTCTAGGGTATCCTTAGGCTAGATCGTTATAATAATCGCGAATAATTTCTTTAAAATATCCCTTAAGAAGGTACGTTTTCTTATTATATTTTAATAATTTAGTTTATAATTATTAATTTCTTAATATTATAATTAAGATATCGTTCTCGTATTTCTTCTAAATACTATTAATAATTCCGGGAATAAAGATATATAACGTCGCTACTAGTTATTATACTAGGACTAGCGATTTATCCTATTACTAAATAAGAATTAGTTATATTACTACGTCTTTATCCTCTATATAATCCTTTTATTTATTAAATATATCGGCGCGACTATTATCTTTCCCTAGAGTATAGAAGATTTTGGATTTATATTATTTTAATAGTTCTAACTACCTAATCTATCTTCGATTTAATTATTTCGTTATTATAAAATTAAGAAGATTCTTATAATCCGTAAAAATAATAAGGTTTAAATAACTTTTTATATATACCCTTTATTATTCTAATAAAGATATTATTACTAATAATTTCTTATTATAGATATTATAATTCTATTCCGCTAATAATATTTTCCTAGAATAATATATAATAAGGTACTATTTATCGTCTCTCTATTAAAATATATAAACGCCTATTATTAAATCTAAAGCGTCGGTTTCGATTCGAGCTAGTTTATTACTTCGAAAGGAATATAATATTAACGGTTTCTTATAGGTCTCTTTAAACGTTTTAAAAAATTATTATTATTCTTTTCTTTATTAAAAAACGATATCTTTTTTTATAATATCCGTTAATAATAAAATCTTCTTAAAGTAGTCCTTAATAAATCTTTTATTAAAGTTCGTAAATCTTAAAAAACTTTATACCGTCTTAATATTATATAATATAGGTTATTTTTTAATACTCTTACTTTTTTTAAAACTTATATAAATACCTCTAATATTAATTATAAAATTAAGGAATTTAATCGATTCTTTATAAAACTCGTATTTCTTTAGTTTAAAGAGAAGTCTAGCTAGTAATAAATAAATTAGAATATTCTATATATATTAAATATATTCTTCTTTATTAATAGAGTAGATTAAGATTTTATTAAAGTATATAATTACCGTTATATCTAGGTATACTCGTATAATATTATTAATTAGTATTTAGTAAATTACTAGTACGTTAATAAATCCGAAGGGTATTATTAAATATTCGTAATAACCGTATCTAGTTTTAAAGGTAGTCTTTTACTCCTCGCCTTTTTTTATTCGAATTAAATTATATTAATAAAGGGTTAATATAATAGTATATAGTATAAAAGATATTAATTATTCTATAAAGAATTTGGCTCTAATATACTAGAATCCTAGTATTACTCTAGTCTCGATAGAGTTAGCGCTAGGGCTTAGCCCGCCGTTTTAATAAATATTTATAATAATACTCCTATTAAAGTCTACCCCGTAATAGATCGTTTAATTTAAAAGAAAGAAGTTAACGCCCTCGTTAATACGTTTATATAGGGTATTATTAATAATAACGTAAATAGCGTTTATATATAGAAGTAAATAAATAAATAATATATATTCTAAATTATCGACTAATTACGGGTAGGCCCGTAGAGCTTTAAAGTTTAACGTAGAGCCGTAAAACTTAATATTAAAATCGCGATAACGAGATAAAGCGATAGGGAGGTATAAGGATAACGTAAATAACTAATAATAAAAACTATAGTATTAATAAAATAAAGACGTATATATATAGTATTATAAAAATATTAATACTAAAGGACTAGGGCCCTAAATATATATTAATAAAATAAAGTCTTAGTATAAATCTAGGCTAGATCTAGGCTAGATCTAGGTAAAAATTATTTAATAATATTTTTAAAAACTATTTTAGCGCGGAGCTAGTCCCGATTCGGTTAAATAATTAAATAATTCTTATATTATCCGAAGCTTTTTTTTATATAAGTATATTTATTTAGTTAAGAAGTAGTAATAACGAGGGGTATATATTTAAATCTATATAAAGAAATATATAAGTAATACTATATTAGGATATTCGGGTTATATAACTCTACGTATAATTAAACGAATAATTTAAAATTATTAAAGAGTAGTTTTATTAGTTCTCGATATAATACTCTTTTAATATTATCGTAGTACCTATACTCTAAATAAAGCTCGATAGGTAGATTTAATATAATAGTTATTTCCTAGTAAAAATAAGTAAAAGGCGATAACGTAAAAGAGAAATATAATTATACTTCTAGAGTTATCGACCCTAGAAGAAGAATTTGGCTTAGTATTTAACCTACTATTTATATTCTTTAATAAATTCGCCCGCGAAAACGTTTTTAGTATTTATTTAACGGTTTTATATAAATCTCTAGTCTTTCTAGAATAAGAGGTATTTAGTAATATAACCCTTCCCCTTTTTAATAACGCGTTTATCGAGGATATACTCTAGCTTTTATTCTAGTTTTAAATTATCTTACTCGGTTTCTATTATTTTAGGGTTAATAGGCCGTGGATATTTAAAAAAGTCTTTATCTAGTAATAAATACTACTTTAACTATATTATTAAAAATATATTATAAATCTTCTAATTTTCCGGGATATTAAGGCGGTATACGAGTTTATTAATATAGTTAAAAACCTTAAATAACTTAACTATTTATTAATCGTATTTATAACTAGTGAGTTTATTTACCGGAATATTATAACTTTTATATAAATATAACAAGGCCTAGTCCCCTTCACGGAAATAATAAAGATAATAAATATAATTATAATACTCCTTATTATATATTTAAGTATAGGTAATTATATCCGAAATTTAAATATATATTAACTCCCTTAATAAAATATTATTCTCCTAGTTTTTTAAATCTAACGTATTATGAATAGTAAAACCGAAAGCTACTTTACTTAAAATATAGTTAATAAACTAGGAAAATATATTATTATATTATATAGTTATAAAAAGTAGTACCTTTTCCTAGGTTTTAGGGTTTTATAAAGTAGCGATCTAGAATTATAATATTATCGAATCCTTCCTAGGAAAGGGGTAAAGTTAGGATAAAATCGATAGAAATTATATAGAAAGAAGAGGGCGGTATAAGAATAAATTATAATACTTTATGAAGTTTATACCTAGGAGTACCGAAGAGTTAATATTATAAATAATATCGTAAATACTCCCCTAGCTTCTTATTTAATTTATATATATATTAATACCTAGTTATTATTTTATAGTATTTATATCTTCCTATATATAAATTAGAATATACGACGTTAAATAAAGTTTTAATATATAAAGAAGGTATATATAGGCGCTCCGGTATATATACTCGATTAGTAATTAAATTATCGGTACGTTATATTAAGCCGTTATTCCCCTTCGAAAAAGAAAAATCTACGGTGTCCTCGCTAGTTTCTATATTATAGTTAAATATATAATTTATTTTAACTTTAAAGGTCGTTATTCTAATACCCTTAAAGTAATTTTTACTTAAATTATATATTTATTTCTATTAATATATAGACCTTATATATATATACCTAGAGTATATCTAGCTCGTTTTTTAAAAAGTCCCTAATTACGTTCTTCTATTATAGTCGGGATAGGGTATCTAGTATTATATATTTAATATTAAATTTATAACGGATTTTTATATTTTAAAAACGTTAAATATAATCTAAGGCCCGTATAATACGTAAATTAGTCTTTACTATAAATAAAGTAGTTATATTTATTTATTTAATTATATTAAACGTAGCTCTATAATTAATATAGACGATTATTTTAAAAGTTAATTCGATTATATATTTAACCTTAATAAATACTTATACTATTCCTATTAATTCTATTTTAGTAGGTTAATAGCGTATTTCTATATTCTTAAAGAGTCGGCTAAGGAAAAGGATAAATTAAACTTATTTCTAGTCGAGATAGGGGTTTTTTAATTCTTTTATAATATAATAAATTATAACCCCGTAACCGAATTCTTTACTAGTGTTAAAGTCGATAAATAGTTTCTTTTTATCGTCGAAATAGTATAGAAAGGAAGGTTTAGAAAGGGTATTTTAAATAGTTTTAAATAAATAAATCTCCTATAGAGAAGGTGATTTAAAACTAGTCTTTTTAATATATTCCTATCGTTAAGCGCCTATAGGTAGTATTTTATTTAATAATATAATTTTCTTATTTTATAAAGGCTTAGCTAGAGTAGTATAAACTTTAATATAATCTTTTAATTAACTAGTTATTCCTAGGTATATTTTAAATATTATTAATATTTAAGGGAAAACTAGTTATTTAATAGTTATAAGTTTTTCTTTAGAAGTTAATAGCCCGAATAAGTTAATTTTCTAGTTAAGTAGTATAATTAACGGATAACCGATAAACGCCTTCTTAGGGTTAATTAAAATATTAAATTTAGCGAATAAAAAAAATACCGTATATAGGTATTAAATATAATCCTCGAGGGTCTAAGAGAATATTATAATATTATCGATATATACTCGGGCGAATACTTTATAAATACGTAGGATCCGGTTTATTTATTATTATATATATATAGGCGAGTTCTTAAATCTTATTACTATAATATTAAAAGTCTTTTAGCCGTGGTATAATATAACGGTAAATTTATATTTATCCTTAAAATATACTCGCTATTAATAGAAGAAACTAGCCGCGTCGATAACGATAATTTAACGATAACCTTTAACGGCGTTAATTATATTATTCTATAAAGGTAAGTAGTAGACGTTTATTATAACTATAGTATTTAAACCTCGAATATTAATAACGATATAACTCTTCTTAGTACTATCTAATTTTATAATCTAAATAACGAAGACTAGGAAATTAAATAAAGTAACTTATATCGTTTATTTAAACCGTCCCTAAATATATAATTTATTAAAGATTTCGTTAATAATCTTCCGGCTCTTATTTTTTATAGGATAAATATATACCGTTTTAGATACTTTATCTTCCTAGTCGGCGCGAAGTAGTATATATATTTATTCGTTTTCTAGAATATTAATAAAGCCTTTTTCTACCTAAAGTATAGGGAATTAATTAATAACTTTTACTAACTCCGGTTATTTACTATGAATAATAATATCGTTTAAAAGGATACTATTTTTTACCGAAGTAATTACCTCTATTAATAATATAGAAGGCCGGGAACTAATTAAATTCTTTATATCTTTACCTCTTAAAAGTTATTTAAGAAGTAATAAATTAATACTAGCGATAATTATACTATTAAAAGCGTTTTTAATAAAAACTTCTTTATACTCTTAAAGAGGCCTTCGTATAACGAGCTCGCGAACGTCGTCATCGCCTATAGTGATACTATAGTAGTTATTAAATTAAACCTCGATTACTTGGCCTAGTTTTATATTCCTAGGGATTTTAATATATTTATTTATTTTATTCTTTATAAATATTAATTTTATCCTATCGTTAACGATTTTAGTAAAGAGGTATAAGTTAGTATCTACCGGTTTAAAAAAGTAATCTCGTATTAATAAATTAAACTTATGGATTTCGATAATTATTATAGTTTATAGGGGGATAACTTTTATTTTCGTAGTATATATTAACCGGTTTATCCTTATACCCCTTGAGTAGACGTTAATAAAGTACTTTATATCGTAGCTACCGATACGGGCTATTTAACGAGATACTAGTATATTAATTCCTTTAGGGGCTATAACGTTTATATTAATAAATATATTTATTTTAAAATTATCTATAATATAGACTTCTTTAGGGGCGGTTTCGGTTATTATTTTATTACCGCTTTTATCTTTCCCGGGGAAGTATAAGGAGGTAACGATATATTTAGAAATAATATAATAATTAATATTAATACCGGTAATTTAGAGTAGGGTTATTATAGTACGAATTCTAACTTTTAAAAAGAAGCGTATTATAAATTTATAGTCGGCGATAATTACTTTATAACTAGTATCTTTATAACTCTTTTCTATTTTAATTTTAAAGTCTAGGCCGACCCGAATACTAATATACCGGTATTTCTTAAACGTTTATCCTATTCCCGTATTTTTAGATAAGTCGTAGTTTAATTTAATAATAATCTTTTATTTTAGTAATTCGTTATTCGTTTTAGTTTAGTAATAAATTTCCGTATTCTCGTTTATTACTAAAGACTATTTACTCTTTTAAATAGTATTTATAATTAAATATTTAGGGTAGGAGATTTTAATAGGGTTCCTACCTAAATCTTAACTTCTAAAATATATATATAATATATTTTTAAAAAAAAACGACTCTTTATAGATACGATACTCGATTTATTTAAGCGAATCGATAATAGTTATTTAATAACCGGCTATTTTATTTTATTTATTATAATAATCCTTTTACTACTAATCCTAACCCTATTTATTAATATAATTAATATTAAGTATAGATTACTCTTTTATTTATTACTCTATAGTATTATCTTCTAAAGAATAATTCTTTTATACCTCGGTTTTATAATAAATAGTTATATACCTAAGGGGTATTTATTATTACCCGAAATAATTAAAATTATAACTACTAGTTATAGGCCCGCGGTTTTCTTGGCGCGGTTAAAAGTTAGGACGATTCCTATTTCTAGGAGGGAAAGATATATTCCTAGTACTACTACTAGTAATTTATAGTTAAATAGGTATCGGTTGAATTTAACGAGACTACTACTACGTTTAAAAGATATTAAATATATTCTAATAGGCCGGATTAGTAAATTAATAAAAAGTAGCCTAAAATAACTAGTTCTATTATAACCGGAACCGGTTAAGTTATTAATAATTCTATTAACTTTACTATAAGCCCTCTAGCTTAAGAGGCGGTAGAGGTTTAATTATTTTATTACTTCGTATTATTCCTAGCTAGACTTTTTTCTTAATATTAAATAAATTAAGAAATTTATCTAATAAGAGGCTAGGTTTTAACGGATTAATAAAAGATTTAAAATTAAAACTAATATAGTCGTAGATTATAAATATTTATTAATATATACTAGGAATATCGGCGGCCCTAGTTAAATTAAATATTTTATTTATATATTATTTAGGTATCTTATTAATACGTATTTAAACGAATTTATATTTACTAAAACGAAATTTATATATAACTTCTAGCGTCTTTATTTTAAATCGTTTAATAAAACAACCTATTTATTTAAAATTAACGAAGGTACGTATTAACGCCTTAATATTAATATTTAATTTATTCGAGAATTATTTAAAGGTTACTCTTTTAAGATATAAAGATAAAAGTTTTTATACCTCCTCTTCGCTATATTATTTAATTATATTATTAACGCGATCCTTAAAGTCGAAAACGTTTTTATATATAATATACTTTTTTAAAATAAATAAGTTATCCTTTTTATCGCCTTTAGGGTCGAAGAATTTAATCTCTTCGAGTTTTAATTTATTCTAGGCGTTTACCCTAGTACTAGTACCGTTTTAACTAGTTAAATTATTTATTCTTAATAGGCTTTAAGGTCCTACCGGGCCTTTCTTTATCCTAATTACTAACCTAATAATAAAAGCCTAAATTTCTAGCGATTCTATAAATTATATTATTTATTCGGAACCTATAGTAGGTTGTTTAGGCTCGGGAGGAGTTATAGTTTCTTTATCTTTAAATTCGTCCTCTAAAGGTTACTCCTTTTATAGGTATTAACGTAACTTTTTAATATCCCTTCGGAAAGTACTAATAAACGGTATTATAGATATTTTATTCATAACCTAGGGTAGCTATATAGTAGGCTATTTAAACTTAATATACTCCGAAAAGTTATCGTTAAATTACTTCGCTTTCCGGCCCCTCCTTAATAAATATTAAAGGGGTACTTTAGTAGGAGGATAAAAAAACTATATAATTATCTAGGTAACTACTCGTCTAATATTAAAAATAACTTTTATTTATTTTAGGATATATTTACTTAATAGTAGGAATTCTTATAAATAGAAAATAAAATTAATCGTAGTAGGGTTTAGTTAAACTTCTTCTAGGGTAATAACTAGGGTAATAATTAATAATAAATATTAAAAATAGTAATACTAGGCGAATAATAAGAGTAGTATTAAAAGACTAGTATTCTAGTATTATTTTTTCTATAGCGGAAGCGTAAAAGATATAACTAGTAATATATTTACTAGGCTAGATATTTATCTAATAGGTAGTTTATTAAAATAAATAACTATATTAATAAAAGAGAAATAAATAAAGAGACGTTTTAAATATTTAGTTTAGTATTTACTATAGATACCCTAAATAAAAAGGGTATTAAATAAATTATTTTAATAACTTAATAAAGAGTTTAGAAATATTTATTTAAGGTAGTAGGGTACGGTACGGAAACACTAAATAAATATAATATAAATAAAGCTCGCTATCGATACGGAGTAAGTTATTTTGAATATAGTAGTTAATAGGGAGTATATTAGCCGTTTTTTTAAGAGTTATTTTACTATTTATAACTAGTATAATCGTTTTTACTAATATAGAAGAGGTATAGTTCTACGTTAATATCGCCGTTACTACTATTTAATAAGGGGTTAATATAATAATATATAATATAAAAGATATTGATTATTCTATAGAGGATTTGGCCCTAATATACTAGAATCCTAGTATTACCCTAGTCTCGATAGG